>Ga0123519_10003011_pt1 | contig 28196 bp, 22 predicted proteins | sample YelNatPaOPRAMG02_FD_87396 | JGI IMG/M metagenome (GOLD analysis project Ga0123519, IMG submission 87396) | Hot spring microbial communities from Yellowstone National Park - Yellowstone National Park OP-RAMG-02 (version 2) | ecosystem: Environmental > Aquatic > Thermal springs > Hot (42-90C) ...
CGGCCTACCCTAACGCGTGTGAGAGGAGCGGGTGTGCGGCCGTGCCTTGGCATCACACACCCGCGCGCTCTGCGGTTGCCTTACCTAAGCGGCTGGGGTGGCTTCTGTGGCACCTTGAGCTCGTCGGCTGCGATGGGCGGATGGTCGTCCGCGGCGCCGGGGCGGGCGTAGTAGTAGGAGGCGCGACTGTAGATCGGGACGCGACCGTCCTTCCAGTGCCACAGCTCAAGGTCGAACGTCACGCCGGTCTTGAACGGGATGTCGTCGAAGAGGTGCCAACGGACCTCGCTGCAGTCGCCGAAGGTGCCGGGGCCGTCGCAGCGGGTTTGGGCGTGGTAGGCGTTGGTGTACAGCTGTGGGCTACCCCATGCGTAGCCGAAATAGTCCTCTGTGCCGGTTCCGAAGAAGCTTGGGAAGCTCTCGCCGTCCACGTATATCTTCTCGTCGCCCTCACCCCACCAGTCGGTCCATGGGTTGGTGATGGACAGCTGGGTGCCCACGTAACGGCCGGTGCCGTCCACGCTGATGTACCTGATATCTCTAAACGGCCTTGTGGGGGCATCGAGGTCCGCGCGCCACTTGGCGTGGAAGAGGAGGGAGCGCCCTGACCACCGGTATGGCGAGACGTTGGCGGCGAAGCTGCCTCGCACCGGCGAGCTGGTGGTGTTGGTGAGGGTGAGCGTGGCCCGCTTGGCGAACGGCATCGCAAAGCGGCAACGCAGCTCTCCATCCTTCGTAACGGTGCACGGGAGAGAGACGTACGAGTTGGCGCCGGGGCCGGTGCCAAAGAAGTCTCCGAGGGGGCACTCCACCTGGGGCTTCTCGCGGTCGAAACGGATGCGCAGCACCGTTCCGCGCAGAGCAGCCTCCTGACCCTCGGTGGATAGGCGAACCGCGAGGTATCGGATGGCGGCGGGGCCGGATACGTCCAGCAGGGCGGCGGTTTGGCCAGGTGCCAGGCTGATGCGCGCGGAGTGGTTGGGGCGTGGGTTCAGGCGGTCCGGATTTGACAGGACGGAGGCCACCCTCTCGATTGCTGGCCGAAGGGCGGGAAGCGCCTTTGGATCGAAGCTTTGTATGCGCGTGCCCTGCGGGTAGAACCTGGCATCTATCTGGTAGTATATGCCGTTGCCGGTGTGGGTTACCTTGCAATGCCGGGCAAACGTGATTGGGAAATACAGGTTGGCGCCACCTGATAGGCGGTGGGAAAGCGGCGCGATGAACGGCGAGACCTTGCCGGTGGTTAGCGCCAGGAAATCCGCCTCAAAGGTGGGCTCCGTGGCGCCATCGATGTAGAAGCGGATTGTGGTGTTATCCGGGTTGGCAGACCAGATGCGCGTGATGACGCCAGGTCCGTCCGCGTCCATCATCACGTGCTCAACCTGGCCGTTGCGGGTCTCGTCCCGCAGGTAGTGGCCCGCGTCGCCGTTGGCGAACCAGTTCACCTTAGCGCCCCCCCGAATCTGGCTGGCGCGGTCGTACGAAGAGAACTGGCGGGCGGTGTATGGAACGTCAGGGAGCTCGGCCAAGCGGTTGAGGTTGGCCATTTCGTTGAGGAAGCTAGCCGTGGTCAGGACTGGGCTAGCTACCGCGCTGGCGACGGCGGCAAGCAAGGCTACCGTACAGAGAAGCAATCGCATCCAGGCATCACTCCTTCCGCAGTTGGGCGGCCCTCGAGGGGGAGGACGTCGGTATTCTGTTCACAATGAGGCCGCGTCATCCTTCCGTGCGTGCTTCCCCTCGTCCTACCCCCCACAATGAGCGCAGCGGACAAGGAACCAAACGCCCCGTCTGTTCCTGCCCGCCTCCCTTCCTGGCTTGCCGATCTCTTCGTTCTCTCGCCCCCTTGCTTCATTGCTTCCTCGTTCCCATGTTCCATCGTCCGATACCTTGCCTCAAGCGCTCGGCCGCTAACCATCGCTGGCGGTGGGGGCCGCGCTGTGCTATGATGAGGCTGGCGTAGCCACCCCGTTTGCCACGCCACTGGAGGCTCCTATGGCGGGTGAAAAGCAGGTGCTGCCACTAAGAGAGAGTTTGCCCCTCCTGTGGGAGGATGCCGTGCGCCAAGCCCTGTCTCCAGACGAGGAGGCCCAAATGGTGGTGCGCGCAGGACTGGACCACGCGGTACTGGCAACGCAAGAGCGCGTCCTGGTGTTCCGAGAGGGGCCCACCAAAGCGGGCGGAAAGGTTCAGCTTCAGGTGTGGAGCTGCCCGTGGGCCCAGCTCTCAGCAGCCACCATCCAAACAACCAGCGCTGGCGGCGTGCTCACCCTCTCGCCCAAGCCTGGCTCCAGCAACCTCGCCGAGATATCCGTTCCGTTCTCCGCGCTGGACCGCCCGCGGATGGCGGAGTTCGCCACCCGCATCCGCGCACGGTTGCCGCAGGCCGATGTCGCTGTTGCCGCCGCGGGCGAGGAGCCGGAGTCGCCCGCGCCGATCAGCGCCATGGGGCGTTGCGAGTGCGGGGCTCCCCTGCCCGCCACGGGTCTCTTCTGCCCGGCATGCGGACGGCATATCGCACGGCTCTGCCCTGCCTGCTTGGCCGCCGTGGCGCCCGGAAGCGCCTTCTGTGTGGCCTGCGGCGAGCCAGCATCGCGCGCCATAGACCCAATCTGCGCCAGGTGCGGCGGCCCCCTGGTGGTGGGATCCCCGTTCTGCCGGTCTTGTGGGCACGCGGTTTCGGAAACGTGCCCCGAGTGCGGCGCTCCCACGTCGCCGGAGTGGGCGCATTGCCCGCACTGTGGCGAGCCCCTAGACGTAGAGCCAACCGGCGATGAGCTGGCGGATGTCAGCGTGCTGGACGCCCCTCCCCCCTGGCGCGAGCCGACGGTGGCGGAGGAGGGACATCGCGCCCGCGCGGAGCAGATCAACGAGCGCGGCGCCGAGGCCTTCAGCGCAGGAAGGTACAAGGATGCGCGCCGCCTCTTTCGGGAGGCGGTGGCCCTGAATCCAACAGAGCCGCTGTACCTGGCCAACCTGGCGTCGGCGTGCGGGATGCTGGGCCTGCATCAAGAGCAAGAGGAGGCGTTGGAGCGTGCGAGGGCGATCGACCCCGATGACCTTTCGGTGTTGATGGCTCTTGGGTACATGCATTCAGATCGTGGAGATCTCGGGGCCGCAGAGCGCGCATGGCGGCGGGTGCTGGAGCTGGCCCCAGATAGCGAGGAGGCCGAAGAAGCCCGTGAGAACCTGAGGCAGCTGGACTGGCACGGGTGAACCATCCACCATGAACCGAGTTGAGCAACTATGGGCGACGCTGTAGCCAATGTGGGGGTAACAACCCCGGACAGAACCAGGAGTAGGGATGTGCTGCTGGAAGCCTGGCTCGCCCACATCCCAAGCGGCGTTCAGGCGCCCACGGACGAGCAGCAGGCGCAGATGCGCGAGCTCGTCATCCTCTTTCGCGAGTACCTGGAGGGCGATTCCGAGGACCTGGCGGACGACATCAGCACCACGGCGTACGACCTGGCGCTGATGGGCCTGCGCCACTTAGGCCGCAGAGATGTCATCCGCGCCTACAGAGACGCGTTCCAGCAGGCGGTCCTTGGGCACGTTCGGCTGACGGCCAACACCACGGTTAAGCTGCTCTCGTTCTTCAACATCATCACCGACACGTATTGGCGCGCCTATTCGGACAAGCTGCGCCGCGCCGTCCGCGCCCAGCATCAAGAGGCGCTGGCCCAAGAGCTTCTGGTGGCGAAGCGGATCCAGCAGCGCCTGCTGCCCAAGGTTACGCCTCGCATCCCCGGCTTTGACATAGCTGGCAGGGTGCTGCCGGCCAGGGAGGTGGGGGGAGACTACTGGAGCGCCAAGTATTACAAGGAAGACGGCGTGGTTACCCTCAAGCTGGCGGACATATCCGGCCATGGGGTTGCCGCCGCAACGCTGGTCGCCGCCGTGAAGTTCATCTCCGGAGGCTTCTACCCAAACGCCAAGTCCGCCAGCTGGGTCATCGAGCGAACCAACCACGTCCTTGTGAAGGAGACGCCGGCCGACGTGCTGGTGACCATGGTGTACGGCTGGCTTAGGCCGGAGCGCCGCGAGATGGATTTCGTGAACGCGGGGCACGACCCAGCCCTCTTCGTCTCCGGCACTGAGTTCACGCGCCTTCCCCCCACAGGACCCGTGCTGGGGCTCATGGAGACCACCTATCGCGAGATCAAGCTCAAGTTCCGGCCCGGCGACCTGTTCTTCACCTGCTCCGATGGAGTGATGGAAGCCGGTACCCCACGGCCGTTTGGCGAAGAGCGCCTGAAGGAGGTCATCCTGAAGCACAGAGACTCCAGCTGCGACGCGCTGGCGGATGCGGTGGTGCAGGCGGTGCTGGATTACACGTCTGGCACGCCGGAAGACGACATCTCCGTGCTGGCCCTCAAGGCGCTTGGCCCGAAGGACCGCGGCGCGGGCGCTTAGGCCGGGCTGAGCGCCGGGGCGTACACCTTGAGAATGAGCTCCGCAAAGAGCGAGTTCGCCCAAGCGAACCAGGGTCGTGTATACCGCGCCGGATCGTTGGGATCAAACGCCTCGTGCATGAGATAGGTGCCGGCGTGGGTGCGCTTCAGCAGCTCTAGGCAGTTACGGACCTCAGCATCGTCCGTGGATGTGAGCGCCTGCATGATGATGGCTATGTGCCACACCATGCCCGGCCCGGTGTGCGGGCTTCCCACCCCTGAGGCAACCCTCCCCTCGAAGTACCATGGGTTATGCCTGGAAAGGACGAACCGACGCGTGTTCAGGTAGACGGGATCGTCCGCCTGCGCGTAGCCGATATACGGGATGGAGAGGAGGCTGGGCACGTTGGCATCGTCCATGAGGTTGGCGTGGTCCATGCCGTCAACCTCGTAGGCGAAGATCTCGCCGAACTCGGGGTGCTCAACGATGCCGTGGGCTTGGATTCCCCGGTCGATCTCGAACTGGAGGTTTTGGCATTCGGCGGCCAGCAGCACATCGCGGTACACGGAGTGAGCAATCTCCTCGAGCTGGGCCAGGGCAACAACGGCGAACATCTGGGATGGGATGAGGTATCCGTATGTGCAGGCGTCGTCGCTGGGCCTAAAGCCGCTCCAGGTCATGCCAGTGGGGGCGACGGGGGCGCCCATACCGTCGCGCGGCAGAGTGTCGGTCTCCCTAACGTTGAGGCGTTGGAACCTGTAGGGCGACCGAGTGTGGTCTTGCTCCACGCGCCAGGTATCAAGTATCCTGGCAGCAGCAGAGCGCCACTGCTCGTCGAATATGGAGGTATCGTGCGTGGCGCGCCAGTACGAATAAGCCAAGCGAATGGGATAACAGAGGGAATCCACCTCGTACTTGCGCTCCCAGATGAGGGGCGACATGCGGGTTAGGTCCGACTGATGGCCGCGGCCGTTTGGCTCGAAGTTGAACGCGTTGGCGTAAGGGTCCTCGTTGATGTACCTTGCCTGGCGCCTTATGAGGCCCCTGATGACGCGGCGAAGCGTTTCGTCTTCGGCGGCGAACTGGACGTAGGGATGGACTTGGGCGGACGAGTCCCTCAGCCACATGGCGTCGATATCGCCAGTAATGAGATAGCAATCCTCTTGCGTAAGGAAGACGGTGGTCTCGAGCGTGTTGGGGAAGCATCGCCCGAACATGCGGGCCAACTCCGGGTCGGGGATGGGCAACTGCCGACATAGGCGGCTTACGGTTTCAGACGTTATTGGGGAGGGGCTGGGCACTATCTCATCTCCTCCGGAGCAGAATGGGAACGGCGCGCCAAGCTTACGCGCCTCTACACGTATATTGTACCTTATTCGGAGGCGGCGTCGCACCAGTCTGGCCGATGTGGGAGGAGCCAAGACGGCGGCGTCGGCGTAGCTCTGCCCCGCGGGGGTGTGCGGTTGGCAGGCGAGGGCAGGCGGAATGGGGTTGTGTGGGACCTCCGCTGGCCGCAACCATTCCGCAACAGTTCCGTCTAAGAAGATGAACGCCTCCCAGGCAAGGAGACTTGATGCAGAGAGGCCAGCTCACCGACGCTGACCGGCAAGATCTTGAGTTGCTGAGCAGGTGCCAGGCACGAGAGCAGAGCGCTCTGCGGGAGCTTTACGAGCGTCACTATAAACGCGTCCACAACATCGCGTACCGGATGCTGGGGAACGAGGATGACGCCGAAGAGCTAGTGCCCGAGGTGTTCCTGAAGGTGTGGCAGAAATGCCCCACCTTTCAGAACCGGTGTCGCTTTACAACCTGGCTGTATCAGATCACGTCAAATCTGGCGGTGGATCGCCTAAGAGCCAGGCGAACGCGAAAGAGCGCATCGTTGGAGGACCTGCCGTCGCCGGAGATGCTGCCCGGCTACAGGGCCGATGAGCACGCGAATCCGGAGCAGGTGTACCTGAGAGAAGAAGAGGCTCGGGAGCTGCACGCTGCAATCCAGCGCCTCTCCGACGAGGAGCGGCTGCTGGTAACGCTCTACCACCTGCAGGGCTGCTCATACGAGGAGATCCAAGAGATCACCGGGATCAGGCCGGCCAACATCAAATCGAAGCTTTTCCGCGCTCGCCAAAGGCTTAAGCGGTACCTAACCGCTTATCGCCGGGAGAACTCAGATGAACTGCAAACAGGTTCAACCGAAACTGGCGGACTTCTCTTTGCAAAGATGTGATCCGTCAGAGGCGGAGGCCGTAAGGGCTCATCTTGCACAGTGCGCGTGTTGCCGGCGCGTGCAGGCATCTGAGGCTTCCCTTGCACAAGCCCTCGAGCGCATGCCTCAACCGGAGCCCCAGAAAGATATGTGGGCCGTGGTTGCTGCTAGCCTGGCGGCGGAGCCTCAACACGTTGGCCTGCTCGGCAGGCTGGACTGGAGGCGGCGTATTGCTGTTGGCGTTGCGTTCGTCGGCCTCGCTGTAGCCGCCTTCTTCAGCACTACGTCCAATCTCAGCAAGACCCAACAGGACCTTTCGCCGTCGGACATAGCGTGGGTGGCGCCATCCGCCCACTACGCCCCTGCCGATCCAGTGGGCGAGATCCGCCAAGTCTGGTCAACCTTAGACGTTGCGCTGCGAGATACCAACGGCGCGCAGGACCGCTGAGGGCGCGGCCGCCGGCTCTCCGGGGCCCATCTGTGCTGCCGCGCCCCTGTGAGTAACGCTGTATGAAGCTGAAGCCGTATCCATTCTTGTTGTTTCTTAGTTTGCTTACCGTTCTACTAACAGTGTCAGCTGTTGCTGGTCAGCCAACCCCGCCATCCGCCCCTCCGGGAGCCCCCAACTTCCGCGATTTCCGCGAGCGGCTGAAGGAGGTTGGCCTAACCGATGACCAGCGCGCAAAGCTTCGAGACCTCAACCGCCGAACGGGCACAGAGACCAGGGAGCTCCTCCACAAGCTGGGCGATGCCACCAGACGGCTTGACGAAGTGCTCGGCAAGTACGACCTGGACGAGCGCCGCGCAAGAAGCATAATGCGCGAGATAGCCAGCATCCAGGCCAAACTGATGGAACAGCGCCTACGAACGCAGATAGAGCTGCGCAAGATAATGCGGCCGGACCAGTTCGCCAAGTTCGACGAGATCACCCGGCAGCGCGCCCCCTGGTTTGGTGGTTGGCGCGAAGGCTGGAGGGGCCCAGGCGGGCCCGGACGCCCCACTCCCCCCGGCCCCCCTCCATCCGACAACAGAGGACAGCATTGATCGGACCCGCGGCAACGCCTCCCAACTAGCCTCCGGCGCTTGGAGGCGCATCCCAACGGCACAACGCCCCGTCGCAGAGCCCCCGCGGCGGGGCGTTGATGCATGGATCTGGCGGCCGCTCTGTGGCCTAGAGCAGGCTCATCGGGTCCACATCTACCACCAGGCCGGCACGAGCGGCCTCCGCCAGCGTTTCCAGCCCGTCCAAACAGATGCCCAGCGCCTTCGGGTTGCGGGCCTTCACCACCACGTGCCAGCGATACCTCCCCTTGATGCGCTCAAGCGGCGCCGGCGCCGGGCCGAGGATCTGCACCCCTAGATCGGCAGACTGGGCCACCGCAGTGAGGGCCGCCGCAACAGCACGCACGCGAGACTCAGCCGCTTGGTTGGATGTGTCCGCCACCACCACGTTGGCCAGGCGGGAAAACGGCGGGTACGATAGCTCCTTCCGAAAGGCGATCTCCCGCTGGTAGAAGCCGAGGTAGTCGTGCTTGGCGGCGGCCTGGAGGCTGTAATGCTCCGGGTTGAACGTTTGGATCACCACCTCGCCCGGGTCGTCGCCGCGGCCGGCTCGTCCGCTCACTTGGGCCAGAATCTGGAAGCTGCGCTCCGCCGCACGGAAGTCCGGCAGGTTGAGGGCCGTGTCGGCCGCAACAACGCCCACCAGTGTGACGCCCGGGAAATCGAGGCCCTTGGCAACCATCTGCGTGCCGATCAGGATGTCCGCCTCGCGGTCGCGGAAGCGGCGCAGCAGAGCGCGGTGTGCATCCTTTCGGCCGGTGGTATCCCTGTCCATCCTCAACACGCGGGCATTGGGAAAGGCACGGCAGGTCTCCGCCTCCACCTTCTCGGTGCCCAGCCCAAAGTGCCTGATGCGGGTCCCGGAGCAGCTGGGGCAGGTGGTTACGGCGCGGCGGCTGTAGTCGCAATGGTGGCACCGAAGCTGGCGCGTGGACGCGTGGTACGTAAGGGTAACGCTGCAGTTTGGGCAGCGGGCGGTGTACCCGCAGTCTCTGCACAGCACAAAGGTGGAGAAGCCGCGCCGGTTGAGGAAGAGGATCGTTTGCTGGCCTTTGGCAAGCCTCTCTTGAATGGCGCTGTGAAGGCGGGGAGAGAAGATCGCGGGGGGGGCCTGGCGCAGATCCACCACCTCCACGTTGGGCAGCGGTCGATCGTCTATGCGCCGGGGCATGTTCAACAGCTGAATGCTGCCCCGGCCCGCCCAGTAGAACGTCTCAACGGACGGCGTGGCGCTGCCCAGCACTAGCGATGCTCCGGAGGTGGCGGCGCGCTGTACCGCAACGTCCCGAGTATGGTAGCGTGGGGCGGTCTCCTGCTTGTACGAGCCATCGTGCTCCTCGTCCATCACGATGAGCCTGAGCCTCTCAAGCGGGGCAAACACCGCCGACCGGGCCCCAACCACCACTGCCACCTCGCCGCGGCGGATTCTGCACCACTCGTCGTACCGCTCGCCTTCCGATAGGCGGCTGTGCAGGACCGCCGCCCCGCGTCCAAACCGAGACTTCACCAGGTCCAGCATCTGCGCGGTGAGTGAGATCTCCGGCACAAGGAAGATGGCTTGGTTTCCGGCCTCCACCGCCTCCTCGATGGCTCGGAGGTACACCTCGGTTTTGCCGCTCGCGGTGACGCCGTGGATGAGGAAGCGACCCGGGGCACTGCGGGCCAGGCTTGCGAGTATGGGCGCGAGCGCCGCACGCTGATCGTCGGTTAGGCGGTGGCGCTCGGCGGCGACGGAGGGACCGCGGAACGGATCTCGGGTCACTCGCACGGTGCAGGATTCGGCTAAGCCGCGCTTCTCCAGGGCGGAGAGCACGCCAGCGCTCACGCCGAGGGTGCGGATCAGCTCGGTGCAGGGTATGGGTTCCCCTGCTCTTGCGAGGTGGCGGAGCACCTTCGCTTGGCGTTCCGTGGAGGCCTGCAAGATGAGGCGCGCCGCGTCGGCGCCAAGGGGAATGCGAACCGCCTTCTGTAAGCGAGGTCGCACGCGGGGTGGCTGCACCACGTAGGTGTCCTCAACCAGACCGGCGGCGCGCAGGGCCGACACCGCCGCAGCAATGCCGCGAGGGGTGCTGTTTGGGGTTGGACCTTTGGAGAGGGAGGAGAGATGGAGTAGCTCTTTGTGCGGCAGGCACCCGCCGGCGGCCATTAGCGCGTTGCGTACGGCCGTCTGCAACGGCGAGAGCTTGGCGGTGGGTTCCGCGCCAGTGAGGCGAACCACGCGCTGAACCTGGGCGGAGACGGCGGCCGGCACGATGCACCTGAGCGCGTCCACGATGCCACAGCGCCAGCGCCGAGACATCCACTTGATGAGCGCGTACGCCCGCGCGTCGAAGAACGGCTCCGCGTCGAGGAGGGCCACGACGTCGCGAACGGCGTGGTCGGCAGGTGGAGTCACGCCCTCCGTCGCCACGATGAAGCCGATCTGCTGACGGTTGGCCAAGGGCACCAAGACGCAGGCCCCCACCCTGGCTTTCTCCTCGCCTGGCCCCGCCACGCGATAGGTGAGCGGCTGCGGAAGCCCAGGCGCCTCCACATCAACAACAACCTCCACCAAGCGTCCGTACATCAGAGTGGATTATCGGGCATGGGGGCCGCGCGCGTCAGGCTGGGCCGCCAGAGCAACGTTGGGCTACTGCATCGGCTCGCCCAGGTACGCCTCGATGACCTTGGGGTTGGCGCGGATCTCATCGGGGGGGCCATGGGCGATCACCTCGCCGTAATCCAGCACGTACACGCGCTCGCAGATGCCCATCACCACGCGCATATCGTGCTCGATGAGCAAGATGGTGAGCCTGAAGCGGTCGCGCAGGTCGTGGATGAGGTGCATCAGGTCGGTGGTTTCGCGCGGATTCATCCCGGCGGCGGGCTCGTCGAGCAGCAGCACGCGCGGTCTAGCGGCAACGGCCCTAGCTATCTCCAGTCGGCGCTGCTGTCCGTAGGGCAAGGCAGACGCCAGCTCATCTCGCACGGCGTCCAGTCCGAGGGCTTTGAGCACCTCAATGGCGCCGTCGGTGATTTGGGCCTCTCGCTCCGCGGCCGCCTGAGTGTGAAACAGGGAGCCCACGAAACCGGGTCGCAGGCGCGCGTGCAGTGCGATGCGCACGTTGTCCAGCACGGAGAGGGCGGGGAATAGGCGGATGTTCTGGAAGGTGCGCACGACGCCCATTCTGGCGACCTGGTAGGCATGACGGCCGGAGATGCTCGTATCGTCCAGGCGGATCTCTCCGCTGTCGGGCCGGTACACGCCGGTGATGAGGTTGAAGATGGTGGTTTTGCCCGCGCCGTTTGGGCCAATGAGGCCAACCAGCTCGCCTGGCTGCACGGAGAGGCTGACCTGCTTGACGGCCACAAGGCCCCCAAACGCCTTGGTAACGCTTTCCAGGCTGAGGGCGGCGCTCACCTCGCCACCCCCTTTCGGCGTGGCCACAGCGCCCTCAAGCCTCTCAGCGTAACCTCCCGGCTGCCCATCAGCCCCTGTGGCCTAAGCAGCATCAGGAGGATGAGAAGAACTGCGTACACCACCATCCTCTCTTGGGCGGCCGAACGCAGCAGCTCTGGCAGCAGGGTTATGATCACGGCTCCGACCACGGCTCCGCTGGTGCTGCCCATGCCGCCCAAGATGACCATGATGATGATCTCAAACGAGCGCAAGAAGCTGAACGACGCTGGGTTGAGGTAGGCGTCGTAGTGGGCGTACAGGGCGCCGGCCACGCCCGCCAGCGCGCTGCTGAGCACAAAGGCGGCAACCTTGTAGCGCACTGTGTTCACGCCCAAGCACTCGGCGGCCAGCTCGTCCTCGCGAATGGCCATTAGGGCGCGCCCATGCGTGGATGTGGCCAGGTTGCGGGAGAGCCCAACGGTGCCAAGTGCCACCGCCCACACCCAGAAGAAGCTGGTAAGCCTCGGAATCCCGGAAAGCCCGCGCGGCCCGCCAACCGCATCGATGTTGAGGATGAGGATTCGGATGATCTCGCCGAAGCCGAGGGTAACGATGGCCAGGTAGTCGCCCCTGAGCCTGAGCGACGGCAGGCCAACCACCAGGCCCGCTATGGCGCCGGCCAAACCGCCCACCGCCAGCGCGGCCACCATCCAGGCGATGTCTGCCGCTCCGCCCTGTGCCTGGCGCATCACGTAGTAGGTGAGCGCCGCCGATGTGTACGCGCCGACGGACATGAACCCCGCGTGCCCGATTGAGAACTGCCCAGCCAGGCCGTTCACCAGGTTCAGGCTTACGGCGAGGGTTACGTTGATGCCCATCACCATCAGGATGCGGAAGGCGTACGCGTCAAACAGCTCTGGGTTGCCCAGCACGGATCCCAGGATGGCCAGCAATCCCGCCAGCACGGCCACCAGAAGGAGGGCAGCGCCAGTGCCGATCCCGCGGCGCGGACTCATCCCACGGCCTCCGGAGCGGGTTGCGTGCGGTTGCTGGTGCGCTGGCGCCAGGCGTTGGACAGATGGGCGCCGCGCCTGGTATAGATCATGCGTTCACACCTTCTCAACGGCGCCGGTGCCCAACAGGCCGGTGGGGCGCAGCAGCAGCACCAACACCAGCAGGGCAAACGCGATGGCGTCTCGGTAGGTTGAGTATCCGGCGGCCACCACAAGCACCTCCGCCATGCCCAACACCAGGCCGCCAAGCATGGCGCCCGGTATGCTCCCAATGCCGCCAAGCACGGCTGCCACAAACGCCTTCATGCCGGGCAGCAGGCCCATAAGGGGGTCTATGGTGCCGGTGTACAACCCCACCAGAATGCCGGCGACGGCCGCCAGCGCAGACCCGAGGACGAATGTGAACGTGATGATGTTGTCCACGTTGATGCCCATTAGGCTGGCGGCGTCTCGGTTGTATGAGACCGCGCGCATGGCCTTGCCAACTTTGGTGCGCTGCACAAGCGTCTGCAGCCCCACCAACAGCACGGCTACGGCGCCCAGTATCATAACCTGAACGCTGGAGACGGCCACCGTGCCAAGGGAGGCGATGGCCCTATCCGGTACAATGGCGGGAAACGGCCTGGGGTTGGGTCCAAACACCAGCTGCCCGCCGTTCTCCAGCAGCAGCGATACGCCGATGGCGGTGATGAGGGCGGTGAGCCTGGGCGCGCGCCGAACCGGCTTGTAGGCGGCCCGCTCTATGGTGAAGCCCAGCAGCCCGCAGCCGGCCATGGCAGCCAGCAGAACCAACAGCATGCCGGCTGGGCTGTGCGCCCGAACGCTCAGCGCGGACGCAGTGAAGAACGCTAGATAGGCCCCCACCATGTACACGTCCCCGTGCGCGAAGTTGATGAGGCGCAGCACCCCGTATACCATGGTGTAGCCCAACGCTATGAGGGCGTATACCCCGCCCCAGATGAGCCCGTTGAACAGCTGCTGACCGATCTCCTGCACAGGCACTCCGTTAGCTATGGACGGCGCTGCACGCTTGGCGGCATGGGGCGAGCCTACTGGGGAGGCACGGTTTGGACCAAGACGAACTTGCCGCTTCTCACCTGCAGCACCACGGCGGGTTTCACGGCATTGCGGTCCGGCCCAATGGTGATGGTGCCGGTAACGCCCGGGAAGCTCTTGGTGGCGGCTATGGCATCTCTCAGCCTGGGCCCTTCGGTGGTGCGGGCCCGGCGCAGGGCGTCAATCAGCACGTTGGCCGCGTCGTAGCCCATGGCAGCCAGGGCGTTTGGCTTCTCGCCGAATCGCTTCTCGTATGCCTGGACGAACGCCTTTGAGGTGGGGTTATTGCTGTCCACGGAGTAGTGGTTGCTGAAGTAGCACCCCTCGACGGCCTTTCCAGCGATACGTACCAGACCAGGAGCGTCCCAGCCATCGCCGCCCATGAGCGGGACCGTGATGCCAAGCTCTCTCGCCTGCCTGGCGATTAGGCCCACCGCTTGGTAGTATGCGGGGATATAGATGGCTTCGGGGTTGGCTGCCTTAATGCTGGTGAGTTGGGGGCGGAAGTCGGTATCTCCGCCGGAGAACGATGCCAGCGCCACAATGGTTCCGCCCATCTTCCGGAAGGTGGCGATGAACGAATCGCTTAGGCCAACGCTGTAGTCCTGCCTAATATCTTTGAGGACGGCCACGCGGTTCAGCTTCAGGGTGTTTCTGGCGAACTTGGCCATCACGGAGCCCTGGAACGGGTCTGTGAAGCAGACTCTGAAGATGTAATCGCCCACCTTGGTGACGTTGACGTTGGTTGAGGACGGGCTGATCATGGGGATGTGGTTGGTTTGGCAGACGGGCGCAGCGGCAATGCTTCTGCTGCTAGCCACCTCCCCCAGCACGGCAACCACGCCGTTCTGGGTGATGAGCTTGGAGACAGCGGTAACCGCCTCGGCGGCGTCGCTGCGATCGTCTTCCGTACAGAGGCGGATCTTCTTGCCCAGCACGCCGCCATTGGCGTTTGCCTGCTCGATGGCGAGGACGATGCCGTTGTGGGTGCTAACTCCGAACTCCGCGGTGTCGCCCGAGAGGGAGCCGTACTCACCGATTGGAATCTCCGATGAGGTTCTTCGCCCACAGCCCCCTGCAAGCAGTGTGAGCAATGCTACGCTTACTAAGGATGTAGCTATGCCAATATGTCTATTGTTCAGATGCGTTTCCCTCTCTTGCCTTGGACCCTTGGGAGGGCCGCTGGCGGCCTCGTGGCCCCGGATGGGGCGCCGCTCGAAGGAGGCAGCTGGCGGCTGGGCCAATGGGTAGCCCAGGCCGCCCACTGAGCAGTGTTGCGCCACAGGTTAGGAAGAGGGTGAGTCGTCCGCACTCCCCGCGGCGGTGGGCGCCGGCACGAAGCTCTTTATGGCCTCTTCTTCGGAGGAGAACTGCTCGAACACCCGCACAAGGCCTGTTATGTTCAGAACCTTCTGTATCTGCGAGTTGGTGTTTACGAGCTTGAGCTGGCCGCCGTGCTCCGTTGTGCGTTTCAGTCCGCCAACCAGTGTGCCCAGCCCCGCGCTATCTATGTACTCAACGCCGGCCATGTTCAGCAGTATGTTGCGCTGGCCCCGGTCCACCAGGTTCACCACCGCACTTCTAAGCGCGGGGCAGCTGTACGTGTCCAGCTCACCGTTGAGGTCCAAAACAGCCACATCGCCAACCTGGCGCACACCTATGTTCAATTCCATAACCGCCAGCCCCTCTTGGTAGTTGAAACAACGGTTCGCAACAGGCGAGGCGGCTCGAGTGGCCGCGCCGCCCATACGTGCCCTCGGATGGCGGCTGGGCGCTGAAAGCAGACGTCCCGCCCCCCGGCATCCGTTGGTGCAAGGTTGTGCGGGCAGCCCGCGGTTCCACGTCAGCCCGCCTAGTAATCGTGATTCAACGCGCGGGCACCGGGCTCCTTCGCGTCGCCGAACCGACTGCCGTGGGGCCTTCGGAAGATCAGTATGAACTCATGGGCCTTGTTCACCCTGAACACCGACGGATACCCCAGCGGCCTGAAGTGGTTGTACTCCTGCCTGCGGTCCCACACGATCAGGTCGTCGTACGCGAACCCGATCCGTTCCATGGTGCGCGCCAGATCGGAGTGGAGCGGGTAGAAGCGTGGACCCTTTCTGATGTCCATGACTACCACGCAGCAGTAGGCGCCCGGCCTAAGGCGTTCGTAGGCGCCAGTGAACACGAGACCAAGCTCCAACAGAAACCGCTCGTAGTTGCGGATGCGGCCCAAATCCGCCTCGGCGTCTCCGTAGTGCCTTATCTCCTTGGCGTCCGCCGTTCGGCGCTGAAGCAACACGTCCCAGTACGGCGGAGATGTAACCAACAGGCTCACGGTTTCGGGCGGCACCAGCGTGGGCAGGTTACGTGCGTCCGCGTGGTGCATCACCGCCACGTCCGGAGCGATGCCCGCGTTGGCCAGCCGGGCGCGCGCCGTTTCTACGTACTTCTTCGATAGCTCTATACCAACGGCGCGGCGTTTCAGGCGTGCTGCGGCCAGAAGGGTGGACCCAACTCCAGCGAAAGGATCGAGCACAAGGCCGTCGTCGTCGGCTCGGGTGAAGCATTCGATGAGCCTTGCGGCAAGCGCCTCCGGGAAGATCGCAGGGTGGTCAAGCGCCAGCTCCTCGGGGCTTTTGCGGATGTCGCTCCAGAGGGAAACGGAGTAGCGGCACCAGGTTCGGCCGTCGAGGTCGTTAGCCCTGGGCCGCCCGCAGTGGCCTGAGCTGGCTGCATTGGGGTTTCTGTTCTCTGGATGGCTCATCGGATGAATGCTGACGGCTCCAATTGCGTGAGATTCGGCTCTGGTGAGCCCGTCTCCTATCGTCCGCTTGCGGGGCGAAACGGAAAAGGGGCCGGCCTCCGTGAGCCAGCCCCATAGATCCTCCAGGCGAACAGGCGGCGCTACGCGGCCTCAGGCACCGGCACCCTTTTCTCCGACTTGAACCCTATCAGGAAAGCGATGGCGCATGCGAAGGTGATGCTGACCGGAATCAGGTATATCTTGAAGAAGTCCGGCTGCAGACCGGTGCTTGTTGCAACCGTGAAAGCGTCTCTGGCCCAGCCGGCGAACTTGGCGCCAACATACCCACCCACGCCCGCCGTGGCGATGGCTATCAGGCTCTGGGCGCTCGCGCGGATATCGCCGGTGGCCACTTGGTCTGTGTACACCTGGCCGGCAACGAAGAAGAAGGCGTAGCAGACTCCGTGCAGGGCCTGTGCCAGGAACACGATGGCCGTGGCAACGTACACGATGGTGGTGTTGGGCCCGCTGGCGAACACCGACGGCGCGGTGAGGGCGAAAAGCGAAAAGATGAGGTAGCGAACAGGCCACGTGCTTATGCCGATGGCTATGGTGTTCCTCATGCCGATTCGCTTCAGGGAGAGCGGCAGAAGAATGAGTACCAGCACTTCGGCGATCTGACCGATGGTCATCACGGGGCCAACCCAGCTCGATGGAATGCGAACCACCCGCTCGAAGAAGATCGGGGAGAGCAGGTAGTAGAAAGCCAGCTCGGTTGCCACGAAGAAGGACACGAAGAAGAGCACCGCGAAGTTGCGCTGTCTGATGAGTGCGATGGCCTCCAGGAACGCCCACGGGTTGGCCGCCTTTTTCGCTGGCGGGGTGTGCGGCAGCGTTAGGCAGTAGGCGGCCAGGGCGATGGAGGTGATGCCGCCCACTGTGAAACAGTGCGCGATCTGCACGCCGTGCCACCAGCGAGGCAGGAGGACCGCCAACACCCCCGCGAGCACGGCGCCCACTATGCCCGCGGTCATTCCAGTGCGCGAAGCCGCCGCTACGCCCACGATGAAGCCGGTAACCAGCCAGCCAATCACCCACAGGGCGCTGCTGAACGCGTTGCTCCAGTGTCCCAAGGCGGCGCCGAACACCCAGCCGATGGCGATCCACCCTATGGTGCCCCACAGCCGGATCTTGCCGAAGTCTCGCTCTGCATCGGAGAGGTGGTGGAAGCTGATGGAGTTGGTAAGGGCCACGGTGGGGGCGTACAGCAGGGCGTACGCCATCATCACCCAATACACGGATGTTGGCGTGGTTAGCTTGGCCAGCCACAGCAGCAGCAGGCCGCCGATGAAGTGGGTTAGGGCCAGAAAGCGCTCCGTGGAGAAGTACCGGTCGGCGATCTGGCCAGCGATGAAGGGCGACAGAATCGACGCGATGGCCATCGTGCCGAAGATCGGCCCCATCTGAGCACCGGTGAAGTGCAGGTGATCGAGGTGCATCCCAAGGATCGGCGACCACACGCCCCAGATGGCGTACTGGAGGAACATCATCAGGGACAGCCGCCAACGAGAGTCAGATTTCATACGGCTTACTCCTCCCAAGAGCGACCAACGGCCGGGCGTTACTTGCGCTTAGCGCGCTCTTGCAGCATCAGCATGAAGTCAACCACCAGGGACCTATCCACGTCGGAGAGCTGCCCAAACAGCGCTTCCGCCTGGAGCTTGTCCCGGATCGAGAGGTCGCTGCCATCCTCGGCGGCCTCTTGGATCAGCCCGACGAGGGTAAGCCTGAAGACCTGTGCGATCGCCTCAAGCTCCGCGATTGTGGGGCTTGTGCGGCCGGTTTCGATGGCGGAGATGTAGCTGGAACTGCGGTCCAAACGCGCGTAGTCAACCAGGTCTTGCTGGGTGAGTCGATGCCGCTCACGCAAGCGCTTGATTAGAGGTCCTACTTCGACAGGCATTTTCCGCGTATCTGTGAGGCCCTGGCGCCTTCGGGCCAGCGCCGAGGGCAGGGTTACATCGCGGTTTCTTTTCGCTACCAGGCGGCCTGATACCTTTAGAGGCTGGATTGGATGGAGAAGAGGGCCGTTATCGGAACGCATCATCCCCATCTGTGAGCTCTTACGTCGCTACTGCGCGTACGCCCTGGTGTTCAGCTCCACAGCCTATCCCAAGATCGCTCCGCGTTCCATTCGGGCGTCGGCTCGAAATAGCCCGGCTCCGCAAGGTGCTGCCTAACGACCTCGTCGTTGAGGGCTACGCCAAGCCCCGGCGCATCCGGCACGGCGATGAACCCCTCTCTGATGATCGGCTTGTCGGGGCCGTCCACCAGGTCGTTCCACCAGGGGACGTCCACGGAGTGGTTCTCCAGCACCAGGAAGTTCTCGGTGGCGGCTGCGCAGTGGACGCTGGCCATGCAGGCCACGGGCGTTCCGGCGAAGTGCAGCGCCATGGGCACGCCGTACTCCTGGGCGGCGTCGCCGATCTTCTTCGTCTCCAGGATGCCACCGGCCGTCGCAAGGTCGGGGTGGATGATATCCACCGCGTGGTTGCGGCACAGCTCTACAAACGGCTCTTTGAGGTAGGCGTCCTCGCCGGTGCAGGTGGGCAGGCTAACCGCCTCGGTTATGCGCTTCCACAGGTCGGTGTACTGCCAGGGGATCATGTCCTCAAGCCAAGCGAGGCCGTACGGCTCAAGCGCCTTGCCCAGCCTGATGCACGAGTTCACGCCGATGTGGCCGAAGTGATCCGCGGCAAGCGGCACATCCATGCCGATGATACTGCGCACCTTCTCCACGTAGCGGGCCAGCATATCCACGCCTTTGCTGGTCACCTCGATGCCGGTGAACATGTGCTGGGTGCGGAACACGTCTCGCATGTTCTGGCCGATCGGCATCGAGAGCGCGCCCGGCTCGTTGGCCAGCAGCCCGATTCCAACGTCCATCTTCAAGAAGGTGAACCCCTCGTCGATTCTGCGCTGGAGGTGCTGCGCCGTTTCGGCTGGGTCTGGCGACATGGGGGTATCCGCGTAGATCCGCACCCTGTCTCGGAACTTGCCGCCCAGCAGGCGATAGACCGGAACTCGGTACACCTTGCCCAGGATATCCCACAGCGCCATCTCCACCGCGCACACGCCGCCAGCCTGCCGCCCGTGGTGGCCGAACTGCTTGATCTTGCGGAACAGGCGGTCCACGTCTCGGGGGTCTTCGCCAATCAGGCGGCTCTTAAGCATAAGGGCGTACGTTTTGCTGGCGCCGTCTCGCACTTCGCCGAGGCCGTAGACGCCCTGGTTGGTATCTATGCGGATGATGGGACAGGTCATGGGGGCGCGGCCAACCACGGCCACGCGCAGGTCGGTGATCTTCAGGTCGGAAGACATCAGCAGCTATCCCTTCAGGGGTTGGGCGAGATCTGTCGCCAAGAGTAGCGGGGGCGCCAACCGAGCAGATCCGCCGCGTGAGAGCAGTCCACAAGCGAGCGGTACGGGTTGGCGGCGAGGTACGTTTCGCGGTCCACCTTGGGCCAGGGCACGTTGGGGTAATGCTCGTCGATGAGCTGGGCGGTGGGTTCCGCGGCGCGGGTGTCCTCCGCGGCAAGGAGGAAGGCATCGTGGCGCACGTCCCGCACCTTCAGGCTGAGCAGCGCCGCCTGGCACACGTCGCGGACGTCAACGTACGACCAGTAGTCGGCCTTGACCATCCGCCCCCAGAAGCTAGCGGCGGGACGGTGGAAGTGGGCGTAAGACTCGGGGGAGACCACCGCCACCGGCCTCAAGCAGATGGTGACCATCCCGCATCTGTCCGTATAGGAGCAGCAGGCCTCTTCGCCGAGGTGTTTGGAAAGCTGATAGGGCGACATGGGGTGGCGCGGATAGGCGTCGTCTATGGGGAAGTACTGGGTTACGCGGTGGCCCTGGAAGTTGCCCAACGAGTTGACGCTGGAGAAGAAGACCACGCGCTCCACGCCCGCCTCCGCGCACGCCTGCAGAACGTTCAGCGTGCCCAACACGTTCACCTGGTGGATCTCGTCGGGGCCGCCCAGGCGGTCGTGCGATATGGCGGCAAGGTGAACCACCGCATCGGCGCCCTGCACCGCTCTCCGCACCCCAACTGCGTCCCGCAGGTCGCCAGGGATGTGCTCCCACGTCTGCCCGCGGCCTTGAGCCGTTCGATCGAAGGTGCGGAGCTGATAGCCGGCCTCCAGTAGGAACGGCACCAAAGCCACGCCTATCTGGCCGGTGTTTCCCGTAACCAGTATCCTCAACCCGTCCTCCCGGTACGCCTGCAGTTACGCGGGCTCAGCTGGCTCCTTGCCGTACACCGCCTCGCGGAGGCCCTTGATGTAACCGATGGCGAAAAGCCGTCCGATGCTTGAGTAGCAGGGGTTGTCGTTGCTATCGCCCTCCAAGGTGGGCACGTGGTCGGGCCTCAGCACGCCCTCAAAGCCGATCTGCTTGTAGGCCCTCATGCACGCCAGCATGTCGGTCTTGCCCACCTCGTGAAACGTCTCCACAAAGCTATCGGCCGTTCCCTGCACGTCTCGGAAGTGCACGAAGAAGATCCTCCCCTGCCGCCCGAAGTGGCGGATAACGCCTGGGAGGTCGTCGGTCATGAGGGTGAAGTTGCCCTGGCATAGGGTGATGCCGCTTGCCTCGCTGGGAAACATATCAAGCAGGCGCTGGAAGCCCTCCACGCTGCGCATGATGCGGCCGATTCCGCGCAGGGGGGAAAGCGGCGGGTCGTCCGGGTGCATGGCAAGCCTTACGCCGGCCTTCTCCGCAACCGGCACCACGCGCTGAAGGAAGTAGGCCAGGGACTCCCACAGGCGCTCTTCGGGCACCTCGCCGGCCTCGGTGAGCGGAGCGTTGCGCAGGGTCTCATGGCGGTAGGCGGTTACCAGTGCGCCTCCCCTTGCAGGAATGTCCGTGTGGGTGCGGGTCCACCCCAGCACTGCCATCCAGTTGTAGCACACCACGGGGATGCCCAGCTGCCCCATGTTACGGAGCATGGCGCAGAACTGCTCGATCTCCTCGTCGCGGCCGGGGAGGCCAAGGCGCGTCTTCTGCATCGGGGGGCTGCTCTCGATCACGGCGACCTGGAAGCCCTGCTTCTCGAAGCCCTCCTTCATGCGGCGCATGGCCGGCAGGTCCCACGGGTTTTCGCCGGGCTCTGGCAGACCCATGGGGGTTACGGCATGTGTAACGCCCGCCTGGCGCGCCAACCGCCACAGTGGCGACGGCTTGGCGGGCAAGAACTCCGCTATGTGAATCACTGAACAGCGCTCCTTCTAGACACCCCAGCCGCCACAGACCCGCAGCGGACCAGAGATGGTTGGCGCCCCGCCTGTGCACGGTCTGCCCCTCAGAGCACTCCGTACACGCGGTACACCTCGTCGATCGGCATGCCGCCAGCGATTAGCTCTCGCTCTTTGTTCTCCTTCTCGAAGGTAGCCTCAACCCGCAGCAGCACCTCGTCAACCAGGTGTGCGGGTATGAGCTGCACGCCGTCGTTGTCGCCGAAGATGAAATCGCCGGGGTTCACGCGCACGTAATGGGTAAGGTGGCCCGGCAGGTAGATCGGCATGTTGACCTCGGTGATGATCCAGCCTCCAAAGGCGTTGGGCCGGGTGCCAAAGGAGAAGATGGGGAAGTCCGGCATCTTGAGCACGTATTGGGTGTCTCGGCAGTTGCCGGCCAGCAACATCCCACGGCAGCCATGGGCGTAGGCAAGCTGGCAGCTCATCTCGCCGAAGTGGGCGGGCTGCATATCGCCGCCACAGTCGAAGCAGAGCACGCAGCCGTCCTCGGCGGCCTCCACTGCGCGCATCATACGCTTCTGGGGGTGTCCACCCTTGGCTTCCCAGTCCGCCTCAAGCTGCCTCTGGTGCTCCGGAGAGCGCGGCTCCACCAGGGAGTGCAACTTGATGGGCAACGCGCGCCCAACCAGCTGCATGCCTTGGCGCAGGGGCTTGAACCGGTCCGAGAAGACGGTGTTGCGCACGCCCAGGCTGGCGAGGGCATCGGAGACGGAGCCGCCGTACCCGGCACGGCGAAACCTCTCGATGCGCTCCAGGTCGGTGATGCTAAGCGTTCTTGGCTCCACAGACTTGGCGGAAGACTCGGCGTCCGACACGGCAATCCTCCTGATGGGCGCTGGCTAGAGCGTAGTTGTGGTTGCTCTATCAAGAACCCGTTCGGGTTTGCCGCGGTGGCTCCCTTCCTCTCCGATGAAATGAGCGCTGCACCCGCGTCTTCCCGGCAGGAGGCCGGCTTGACGGCCGCGCTCCGCCGAAGGTATAATCCCCAGCGGATTGGTTAGGTCGCAAGCCAATTCCAGCATTCCCACCCGAGAGGAACGCCCTCAGTATGAGCATAGGAACACCGGACCTCAGCGCCCTCGCCCCTGAGATCGCCGTCGCCGTCGGCGCAATGGCCGTGTTGGTTCTGGACCTCCTGCTCCCCAAACAGCAGCGCCGCTACTTGGTGTACCTTTCTCTCCTCACCATTGTGGTTGCGGGGTGGGAGTGCGCGCAGCTTTGGGGCCGTAGCGAGTACCACCTGTACAACATGCTGGCGCTCGATGACTACCGGCTGGCGGTCGATGCCGTCATCTTGGTTGGCACCGCGCTCGCCATCCTGATGTCCGGTTCGTACCTCGCTAGGGAGGAGATGGACCGCGGCGAGTATTACCCGCTGATGCTGTTCGCCGCCCTGGGCATGATGCTGATGGCCGGCGGACTGAACTTGGTGGTCATATTCGTCGGCCTCGAGACGCTGTCCGTCTCGCTGTACATCCTGTGCGCGTTCGCCAGGGGCCGAACCGTCTCCAGCGAGGCCGGCATGAAATACCTGCTCATCGGCTCGTTCGCCACGGCGTTCCTCTTGTACGGGATCGTGCTCGTTTACGCGGCCACGGGCAGCACGTCGTTGGTGGGAATAAACCAGTTCCTTTCGAAGCACAGCGTGGTTGGAAACCATATGCTGTTCGCCGGAATCGGCCTGCTGGTGGTGGGTTTTGGTTTCAAGGTGGCGGCGTTCCCCTTCCACATATGGACGCCCGACGTCTACGAGGGCGCACCGACCCCAGTGACGGCGGCGATGGCGGTGGGGGTGAAGGCCGCAGCGTTCGCCGGGTTCGCCCGCGTGTTCATCTCCGCATTTGGGCCAGTTCAGCCGCTGTGGCAGCCGATTCTGTGGTGGCTCGCCGTGCTCACCATGACGCTTGGCAACGTAGTGGCGCTGGCGCAAACCAACATCAAGCGCATGCTGGCCTACTCAAGCATCGCGCACGCTGGCTACATCCTCATCGCTCTGGTTACCAATACCCCCGAGGCGATGAGCGCCCTCATCTATTACCTCTTGGCCTACACCCTCATGACCGCCGGCGCCTTCGGCGTGTCCATCCTGTTCTCCGGCAAGGGCGACACCGGCTACTCGATCTACGACTACGCCGGCCTCGGGTTCCGCTACCCGTGGATCGGCGCGGCGATGACGGTGTTCATGGTGTCGCTGGCCGGCTTCCCACCCACCGCGGGCTTCTTCGCCAAGTTCTACCTGTTCAGCGCAGCCGTTCAGCAGGGGCTCACGTCGATCGTTGTGATCGCCGTCATCAACTCGGTCATCTCGGTTTACTACTACTTCCGCGTGGTGGTGCTGATGTACATGCAGCGCCGAGACGCCGAAGAGCCCCGCATCACCCTCAAGGCGTACGGTCCCGTGGGGCTTGCGGTGGGGCTTGCAGCCGCCGCGGTGCTGCTGGTGGGCATTCTGCCAGCAGGCATCCTCGAGCTTGCCAAGTCGTCCGGCATGCTTGCGCTGAGCTTGCCGTAGGGAAAGACGAGAGGTAGGAGCTGGGTGGCGCTCCCGCTCGGCGCAGCTTATTCGTGCGGCACGGCCCTCCGTACGCGAAACCGGTGCACCCCTTCGTGCGTCCAATCTAGTGCATAAGGAGAAACGATCCCATAACACTCCGGCGAAGACCGGCATGGGCTGATCGTCACCTAACGCAAACCGTTAAAGACTACGGTAACGAACGAAGCGGAGGGGCAAAATGTCAGACAAAATCATAGAACAGGATCTCCGCGAGACGATAGCCTTGGATCCGAAGGGCGACTACCGCTCCGTGAGCATCAACGTGCGCAACGGCACGGTTCTGCTGAGCGGGCAGGTGCCGAGCTACCGCAAGCTGGTGGGCCTCGAGATCTTGGCAGCCGAGACCCCCGGCGTGCGAAACGTGGTTAACCGCACGGAGCTCGGATCGGACGCGTACAGGCCGAGCATCCTCGTTCTCGACTAGGTCCGCGCGCTGGCCAATTCGCCAATAGGGCCATTCGGGCGATTCGCCCGGATGGCCTTCGCGCTTTCAGGGCCTGCAACGACATGCCCAGTCCGTTCCTGCCATCCTCCACTTCCAGCTTCCCCAAGGCGGCCGTCGGAGCCACCGGCGGATGCTTGTGGGAAGGGCAACGCGGCGCTTAGGAGTTGCCCTCACGGCTACCCCTTGTATGACGGAAGAAGCAGCTAGGCAAGGCTGGTGGGAGTGGTTGCCCTAACCCCAGGCCTGCAGGTGAGGGGAATGGTTCCCCTCACCCCAGCTTCGCCACCCCTCTCCCACTTACGGGGAGAGGGGAGGTAGGAGGAGTGTGTGAGGCGTGGTTGCGCCCTGTAAGCCCGTAAGGTCCTGGACGCTTCCTATCTCCCCAAACTTGCACGGCGGGAGAGGGGGCTGGGGTCAGGGGAACGCGCATGATGTTGCGGGGCTTGGGGAAGCCGGAGTCGCAAGAAAGCCCAGGTTTTAGCTCGGTCGTCGTCTAACTTACACGACACCCCTTACCTCTTGATGCTATCGCGTAGGCAGGCGATGGCGCTGTCGTGTCACGACGTACCCTTTGGTTTCCTTACGTGCCCATCAGGGATCTCCCCTGACGAACCTTGGGGTTCCCTACGGGTAACCTCTCTTCCAGTTCCTGAGCCGTTTCCAGCCAGGTCCTCGATGGAGGCTCGTGGGTCAACCTGGGCAAACTTGCATTGTGGTTATACCTTACGGCGCCGAAGGCTAAACATCCCCAGCCCGAGATTCGCGCACAATTTCGCGTGGCTTCGTCAGCCAGCCGCCCAGCGGTACTCCCGCGCGCCGGTGAGCGGCAGTCGCCAATAGCCGCTGCGCGCGGGGACCGGCGTCACCGTGCGGGAGGGGCCGCCCTCGCACGCAACACTTCGGGGCCGGCCGAAACGCCGCTGCGAGAGCTCAAGCACGAATTGGCGGTTGCGCGGAAACGTTTGCAGCACCCACTGGCGGCCTTGGCGCCGGATCATCACGCTGCCGTTGGTGCGAAGAGTGCGGAAGTCAACTACCAGCCCCCGGAGGTTCAGATTGGCCTCGTACAGCCTCAGTCTGGCGTCCCCCGTGATGCGCTCCGGCACAAAGCGAACCTCCTCGCCGCGGACCTGAAGCACCCCCAAGCGGATCCGCCCGTGGCCGTCCTCCACGCCCTGCAGCGAGACGCGGCCACCCTCGTCCGGCGACCACAGGCCTATGGTCCACGCGTACTGGCCGTCGGGCACGTCCGCTGGCACCGTGATAGCGTAGGGGCCATCGCTAACCGTTTGGCCCGGCGTCCAGGCGGAGGCTGGTTTCGCAAGTGGGTGGTCCTGCTGGAAAACGATCCCCTCGCCCTCTCGGTTGGGGTCTACGAAATGAACAAAGCAGTTGTAGTTGAGCGGCAGCCTATCGTTCACCGTCCATCGGTACGTTGCCGAGAAGGTGCGCGGTGCAGTCTGACGGAAGCTCGCCACCTCCGGCCGTATTCGGCGCAGGCCGGTGATGCTCCAGTCCGCTGCGTTGCGCGCATTGGCGAAGACGCTGTCGGCGGTCTCGGCGTAGTCCGCCACAACGCCGTGTCTAAGCGCCGTATATGCCGTTACGCCGGCGCCACGAGCCAGCCACCCAAAGCGACCAAGCGTGTAGCCGCCAACGGTGAGAGAAGCGGCATCGTCGTTTGCCACAACCTCAAGGCCGTTGGCGTACGTCACGCGAACGCGGTGCCAGGCACCCGCCTTGGCTGCGGCGGTGCCATCCACCCACCTACCGTTCACATGGTAGAGGATGCGGCTTGGGGGCACCCCGGCGTAGCGCGCCGTCACTGGCGTAAGCAGGTTGTGCTCGAGCCACGCCAACGGAAGCACGGACCACGTGGAGCCGCCCAAGAGGCCCGCGTGCCCGTAAGCCACCTCCTGCATACGGTACTGGTCAAGCACAACCATGGGCGGCAGGGCGCCCCATCGCGGGCGGTTCCACCAGCGCTCGTAGTAGCCCATGCCGTGGTTCACCTGCAGCGGGTGGATCTTCAGGAGGTCGAAGTCCACCATCAGTGGGGCAGACATCCCCTGGTTGGCGGGCCAACCCACGCCGAACTGGGCCTCCACACCGTCCAGGCAGCCGCTCCAGTACCAGTGGTTGTTCCCTTCGCCGAAGACGGGCCCGTGGTGCGTCGTCCTCTCGTACTGCCACAGCGCGCGATGCACGTCCCAGACGCGGCGGAAGGTGCCGGCCCCTTGCTCTCCGGCGCGGAAGTCCACGTGAAACCAGGGCGGAACGGCGGAGTGCACGTCCAGATAGCAGGCGTTGGTGCCGTATCGCCTGTGGATCTCCGGCGACTGGCCTTCGGCGAGGCGCAGGATGGCGTTTGGCCTAACGGCGAACGACTGTATGCCGGTGCCGGAGTTGTACCACGCCTTCTGGCGGCTGCCGTCGGAATCTAGGGCGATGTCGCTTTCGGTGAAGCCCTCATAGTTGGGATAGTAGTCCACGTAGTTCTCGTGAAGGGCAATCTTGTAACCAAGGCCAACGCCGGTTGATACCAGCTTTCTCATGCCCGCATCGCCGCCCTGGCTGGCTGCGGCGGGGTAGTGGGCGGGAAGTGCGTTATCGTAGCCGCTGCGCTGCCATACATGGATGAGGGCAATGCAATCGCGGATGCCGTAATCCGCCAGCCTGCGGAACGAGTCGGCGATGCTGGTGAAGCTACCGCCCCAGTTATCCAGCACGATCCTCCCGCCCACCGCTGCGATGTACGGCGATGGCGGGTTCGGGATGTTGGGAAGCACCTCGGCCAGGTGCCAGGCGGCGGCGTACACCACGCTCTCCTTCAGTGGCACGCGGCTGCCGTCCGTGAGGGCACCGTAGGTGGCCCTGGTGCCGTTGTGGCTTGAGGCGGAGGAGGCGGTCCAGTCCAGAAACGCGTTGACGAAGAGGTTCTGGGCCGGTAGGAAGTGCACCTGGCCGGAGTAGTACGGAACCGCCACGGGCCTGCGGCGAAGCACCGGCCCCCAGCTGCCGGCGTACAGCTCGCGGATGAGCGGCCTATCGCACGAGACGCCAAGCACCAGGCTCTTGTCGGATAGGGCTCCCGTGGCGGCCAACGTGGCGCGGCCGCTTGGCGTATCGTAGGTGGAGATGCACGAGATCCAGTTGCGGCCGGCCACCCACCTGGATGAGCGTAGGGTTGCGGAGGTTACCCACGTTAGCCGAGCATCCTGGGCAAGTGGCACCTCCACCGGGGCATCGCCGCGCATGCGGGCGCGAAGGACCAGGCTGCCGAGGAACGGGTCGGTGGGCGACTTGGGGCGCCGCCAGCGGTACTCCAGCGTGCCATCCGGCCCCGATGAGCGGAAGATCGCCACATCGCCAGTCAGCCCAACGGAGTGGGCCGTGGGGAAGCCGCTGGTTGGAGCAACGGTGCGCGCGCGGCGAGATGATACGGCGGACAGCGGCAGAGGAGGGGAAGCCGGGTGCGAGATCGTCTTGGGGCGGTACCCCTGCAACACCAGCTCGCGCTCCCCCCACAGGGAGAAGTCGAAGCTTGGGTTATCCTGCGGGCCGGGATCGGTCTCAAAACGGATGACGGCCGTTCTGCCGGCGTAGGGAGTCAAGTCTAGGTTGAACGCACGCCAGGCGGCGTCGGTGCGGTTGACGTCGAGGAGCTTGCGCCCGTTAACGTATATGCGGAACGTGGCGCCGTCGGACTTGCCCACCGCATCCGCGCGCATGGCGGTGGCTCCGCGCATCCGGATGCTCCTGACCTTGGGGAGGGCGAAGACGAACTGCTGGAAAGCGAAGCCGGTTCCTCCGCGCCACGGGCAATGCAGCAGAAAGGCCTCTCTGCCGTTCTGCTCGCCAGCCGGCTCGCACGCCACGCCTGTGCGATCGTCGAACGGGCCGCTCCAACCCAACGGAAACGTCTGCTCGCTATGGCCCCGGTACGCCCATCCTACGGAGTACAGGCCGATCTCATCCAGCTTCATCACAGGGGCGTCAGGTGTGATGGTGGGCTGGGCGAGCGAGGTGCCGGATGCCAGCAG
>Ga0123519_10003014_pt1 | contig 28190 bp, 21 predicted proteins | sample YelNatPaOPRAMG02_FD_87396 | JGI IMG/M metagenome (GOLD analysis project Ga0123519, IMG submission 87396) | Hot spring microbial communities from Yellowstone National Park - Yellowstone National Park OP-RAMG-02 (version 2) | ecosystem: Environmental > Aquatic > Thermal springs > Hot (42-90C) ...
AAAATTAATTGAGAGAACTTTCTTGGTCATGCATTTTAATTTCAGTAAAAAAATTATTTATACAGCAAAATCTTTTAAGGAGGGTTTATGAAAAGGTTTATTCTTCCACTAATTTTTCTCCTGATTATTTCCCCATTTCTCCTTGGGGAAGGCTTTTCAGGTAAGGTAAAGAGTTTCACCCTTTCCAATGGAATGAGATTCTTTGTCCTTGAGAGGCATCAAGTTCCAACCTTTGCAGGAATGATAATGGTAAAAGTTGGAAGTGTTGATGAAGGGAAGGGTGAGACAGGGATTGCCCATTTCTTTGAGCACATGGCTTTTAAAGGAACACCAGTTATCGGCTCAAAAGACTGGGAGAAAGAAAAAGTTATCCTTGAGGAGATGGATAAGATTGGAGATGAACTTGCAGAGGAGTATTCAAAGGGAAAATCGGCGGACAGGAAAAAGATAGAGGCACTCAGAGCGAAATTAGCAGAGCTTCAAAATGAGCACAGAAAATATGTCGAAAAGGATGAAATTGACAGGATTTATTCAGAAAATGGAGGAGAGTTCTTGAATGCAAGCACAGGAAATGACACCACCCAGTATTTTGTAATGCTACCATCCAACAGACTTGAGCTATGGTTCCTCATTGAGTCAGAAAGGTTCAAGTATCCTTCCTTCAGAGAGTTTTATTCAGAAAGGGATGTTGTATGCGAGGAGAGAAGAATGTATGAGGATAACAATCCCGATGGATTTTTAGATGAGGAATTTTACAATGTTGCCTTTGTTCTCCACCCCTATCGCCACTCTGTTGTTGGATACATGGAAGACCTTCTTACTCTTACAAAGAAAAAGGCTCTGAACTTCTTCCAGAGGTATTACATCCCCAACAATATGGTCGCTGGAATTGTTGGAGATGTAAAATTTGAAGAGGTAAAAAGACTTGCTGAGAAATATTTTGGAGATATACCACCAGGTTCTGAGCCACCAAGACCTGAATTCCTTGAGCCTCCCCAGAAGGGAGAGAGGAGAGTTATTGTAAAATTTGATGCAGAGCCAAGAATACAGATAGGTTTCCATTCTCCATCATGGTTTGAGAGGGATAACATTGTCCTTGAAATGATAAGCTACATCCTGAGCAGAGGAGATTCTTCCAGGCTAAGAAGAGACCTTGTTGTAAATAGAAAGATTGCACTCAATGTAGTTGCTTATGTCAATGACCCTGGGGTAAGATACCCATCCCTTTTCACAATTTATGGTCAACCAAGATATCCCCATACAGTAGAGGAACTTGAGAAGGCAATTTTAGAGCACCTCGAAAGGCTAAAAACTGAACCTGTTTCAAAGGAGGAGATTGAAAGGGCAGTTAACCAGGCTGAGGCTTCCCTTTACAGATCGATCGGCTTTGCAGAGAATGTTTTCCTTGCCATGAGAATTCTGAGAAATGTTCTTCTCTTTAATGATATAGATGCTGATTTTAAGAGGGTATCTGAAATGAAGAAAATAACTCCTGAGGAAATCATGGAAGTTGCAAAGAAATATTTCACTGAAAACAATAGAACAATTGGTATTTTGTTAAGGAAAGAAAAAGTTAAATGAATCTTAGGAGAGGGGAAAAATGAAAAGAGGATTTAAATTATTCTTATTAATTTTGGTAGTTTCAATTTTGGTTTCAATTCCTTCTTACCCTCAGAAGGACCCTAAAAAGCTGAAGTTTCAGGATCTTCAGTTCAAACCTGTAAAGCCTGATTTTCTAAAAATCAAAAAAGGTGTTGACCTTTACTACAGAGTCGATAGGGAGAATCCTGTAATCGATTTAATCTTGATATTCAAATCAGGAACTATTCATGATCCTAAAGGAAAAGAAGGACTTGCTTCAATTACCTTCAGATTGATGAAGAGTGGAGGGACTAAGACCCTTGCACCTGAGAAGCTCGAAGAGAAACTTGATTATCTCGGCTCATCTATAACAATTTCCGCAGGAACTGAGTTTTCCCAGATAAGACTTTGGAGTTTAAAAAAGAATTTTGAGGAAACCTGGAAAATCCTTATGGATATAATCACAAATCCTGCTTTTGACAAAGAAAGATTTGATGTTGAGAAGAAGAGGGAACTTGAATCAATCAGAAGAAGATGGGACAATCCAATGGTTACAGGGAGGATCCTGTTTTCAGAGCTTGTTTATGGAAAGGAATTTCCTGAGGCAAGAAGGACAACCTCTGAAAGTATAAATAATATAACACTGGAGGATGTAAAGAATTTCTACGAAGAAAACATTAAAAATCTTGAACTCACAATTGCCCTTGCTGGAGATTTTGAGTTGAAAAAGATTCTTCCCATGATGAAAAATAGTTTTAAAAACTGGGAAGGGAAATCCGCCAAGAAATTATCCCTTCCAAAAGCTTCCCTTGCCACAAGACCTGGAATTTACATAATTAACAAAGAGGATATGACTCAGGCAGTTATATGCATGGGGCATCTTGGGATCAATAGACTCGACCCTGACAATGTTGAAATAAATGTTTTGAATTTCATCTATGGAACAGGAGGCTTCAACTCAAGGTTGATGAGGGAGGTTCGTTCCCACAAAGGTCTTGCCTATTCCACTTATGGAATGGTTGGAGCAGGAAGGGATCTTGGAACATTTTTCAACTTCTGCATGACAAAAAATCAATCGGTCGGAGAAGCAATCTCAACAATGAAAGAGGTAATGGATGACATAATCAAAAACCCAGTAACTTCAGAAGAACTTGAGACCGCAAAAAAATATGAGCAAAACTCCTTTGTCCACAGGTTTGATTCAGCAATTGCTGTCCTTCAAGAATTTATATCCCTAAAACTTTTAGGTTTCCCTGAAAACTATCTTGAAACATATATTCCAAGGATTCTAAAAGTGGATGGGAAAAAAGTTCTTGAAATGGCAAAGAGGACAATTCATCCCAATGAACTTGTCATCCTTGTTGTCGGTAAAAGAGCTGAAATTGAAGAGCAACTTAAAGCCCTCAATTTAGGAGAGGTAAAGGAGCTTCCACTTCCCAAGGAGTAAAAAGAGGAAAAATTTAATCTCTTAAGATTTCTTTCATATTGACATATAAGAAAAGGGAAAAGATAATGCTATACTCTAATATTTCCTCTGAAAAATCAAAAAATTTTCTTTAAAATTCTTGTTTTTTCTGCTATAATTAAAATCTAAATTCGGTGTCGGATGAAAGAAGAAAAGGAAATACAGGCAAGTACTGGAGTTAATGAATACACAGCGGATTCGATAAAGATTCTCAAAGGGCTCGAAGGGGTCCGAATGAGACCCGCTATGTATATCGGGTCCACGGGCTCCTCTGGACTTCACCATCTTGTCTATGAGCTTGTTGACAACAGTATTGATGAGGCTCTTGCTGGATACTGCACTCAGATACAGGTCATCCTCCACCCTGATAACTCTGTAACTGTAGTAGATAATGGAAGGGGAATCCCTGTCGATATAATTGAGGAAGAGAACAAACCAGCCGCAGAAATAGTCCTGACAACCCTCCATGCAGGGGGGAAGTTTGACAGAAAAAGTTATAAAGTATCGGGAGGTCTTCATGGAGTTGGTGTATCCGTTGTAAATGCTCTTTCAAAAAGACTCGAGCTGGAAATCTGGAGGGATGGAGGTGTCTGGGTTCAAAGTTATGAGAGGGGGGAGCCAGTAACTCCTCTTAGAAAAATAGGTAAGACAACAAAAACTGGGACAAAAATAACATTCTGGCCTGATCCTGAAATATTTGAAGAGATTGAATTCAATCATGAATACCTCTCCCAGAGATTGAGGGAGCTCTCTTTCCTCAATGGAGGGGTTAAGATAATCCTTGAAGACCAGAGGACAGGAAAAAAATGGGAATTTCATCATGAGGGTGGAATAGTTTCCTTTGTGGAGTATCTTGTAAAAAATAAACCTGTTGTCCATGAAAAGCCAATCTATATCTATGGGGAGAAGGATGATATCCAGGTAGAGATAGCCCTTCAATACACAATGGGCTATACAGAGACTATTTATACCTTTGTCAACAGCATAAACACTACTGAAGGAGGAACTCATTTAATAGGTTTTAAATCAGGACTTACAAGGGCAATCAATAATTATGCTACCTCCAATAATCTCCTCAAGGACATAAAAAATCTTGAGGGAGAGGATGTAAGGGAAGGGCTTTGCGCAGTAATAAGCCTAAAAATGATGGAACCCCAGTTTGAGGGGCAGACAAAGACAAAGCTTGGAAATTCTGAAGTAAAAGGAATTGTTGAAGCTCTTGTAAATTCAAAGATGACAGAATTCCTTGAGGAGAATCCTTCTATTGCAAAGAAGATATTTGCAAAGATAATTGAGGCAGCAAGGGCAAGGGAAGCAGCAAGGAAGGCTAAGGAGTTGTCAAGAAAAAAAAGTGGTCTGGAGGTTTCCTCATTACCAGGTAAACTTGCGGATTGTCAGGAGAAGGATCCTAAAAAGGCAGAAATTTTCATTGTTGAGGGAGAATCAGCAGGAGGTTCTGCAAAACAAGGAAGAGACAGGAGCTTCCAGGCAATTCTTCCAATAAAAGGAAAGATATTGAATGTTGAGAAGGCAAGATGGGATAAAATCCTTGCCAATGACGAAATCCGTTTGATAATTCAGGCTCTCGGAACTGGAATAGGTCCTGAAGATTTTAAAATTGAAAATCTCAGATATCACAAAGTTATAATAATGACCGATGCAGATGTGGATGGATCCCACATAAGAACTCTTCTCATGACCTTCTTTTACAGGCAGATGAAGGAGCTTATTGAAAGAGGTCATCTATATATAGCTCTGCCACCCCTTTACAAGGTTAAATCAAAGGGGGAAGAGATTTATCTCAACAATGAAAAGGAGATGGAGGAATACCTTATAAACAAAGCAGGAAAGGAGTGCAAAATAAAGCTTGGTAATGGAAAGATTATAGAGGGTAATGAGCTTAAATCCATTCTGAGAGCCCTCCTTCAAAAAAGAAACTATCTTCAGATTCTGGAAAGAAGAGGATTCAACTATCAATTGCTTTTAGAGCTAATGAAGTTGGAGGAATCAGACTATTCAGAACCGGATAAAATTAAAAACCTGTTAAAAAAACTCGAAGAGAAGGGTTATAAAGGTGAGGTAAAGGAGGATGAAGAGCATGGAATTTACGAAATAGAAATTTCTTATATTATGAATGGTTCAGCGAAGAAAGTAAAGGTTGATTGGGATTTTATAGTTTCTCCTGAACTTCAGAATTTAAAGAAGCTCCAGGCTCAACTTTCCATTCTTGGAAACCCTCCCTATCATTTAATTGCTGAAAAGGAAAACCTCACCTTAGGCTCTGACTTAGAATTAATGGAAGCAGTCCTTGAAAAAACAAAAAAGGGTCTAACAATCCAGAGATATAAAGGACTCGGTGAGATGAATCCTCAGCAGTTATGGGAGACAACAATGAATCCAGAAACAAGGGTTCTGAAGAAGGTTACAATTCAAGATGCCTATGAAGCTGACCAGATTTTCTCTCTTCTCATGGGAGATGAGGTTGAACCAAGGAGGGAATTCATTGAAAAGAATGCCCTTGAGGCTAAGAATCTTGATATATAATAGAGCGAGAAAGGCGAGAAGGGCAAGAGGAGGGATAAAAAAAAAGAATTTTCTTAAAATTGAGGGAAGAGATAAATGGAAGAAAGAACTGAAAGATTTGTCCCTGTAAGCCTCGAAGATGAAATGAAAAGGTCCTATCTTGATTACGCTATGAGCGTAATCATTGGTAGGGCTTTACCTGATGCCTTTGATGGTTTAAAGCCTGTCCACAGAAGAATTCTTTGGGCAATGTGGGAATCCAACACAACATGGGATAAGCCCTACAAAAAGTCTGCAAGAATAGTTGGAGATGTCATAGGTAAGTATCACCCCCACGGAGATGCGGCTGTCTACGATGCCCTTGTAAGAATGGCTCAGGACTTCACCATGAGATACCCATTGATTGATGGACAGGGGAACTTTGGTTCCGTGGATGGAGATCCCCCAGCTGCAATGAGGTACACAGAGGTAAGGCTTGAAAAGCTATCTAAGGAACTTCTTGAAGAGCTTGAGAAAAATACAGTTCCCTTTACTTCCAACTATGATAATACATTAAAAGAGCCTGTTTATCTTCCTGCGAGATTCCCTGGTCTTCTTGTTAATGGTTCAGCGGGGATTGCTGTTGGTATGGCTACAAATGTTCCACCCCATAATTTCAGGGAGGTTGCAGATGCTCTTATTTACATGATCGATAATCCAGAAGCAACTGTTGATGAATTGATGAATTTCATAAAGGGTCCAGATTTTCCAACAGGAGCCTATATAATTGGAAAGGAAGGTATTAGAGAAGCCTATTCCACAGGGAAAGGTTTAATAACAATAAGGGCTAAGGCATTTATTGAAAAAACAAAATCTGGAAAGGAAAATATTGTGATCTCCGAAATTCCCTATCAGGTCAGCAAAGCAAAGATTATAGAAAAAATTGGAGAGTTGATGAGGGGGAAAGGACTTGAAGGGGTCTCAGAGATAAGGGATGAATCCGATAGGGATGGAATAAGAGTTGTTATTGAACTAAAAAAAGACACATCCCCTCAGGTAATTTTAAATTATCTTTACAAACATACAGCCCTCCAGACAACATTTGGAATTATTTTTCTTGCTGTAACTGACAATCAACCAAAACTTTTTACCCTTCAGGAACTCCTCCAGCATTTCCTTTTAAGAAGAAAAGAGATTGTTAGGAGGAGATTAACCTTTGACAAGGAAAAGGCAGAGGCAAGGGTTCACATTCTACAAGGGCTCATAATTTGCATAAATAATATTGAAAAAGTTGTGGAGATAATAAAGAAATCAAAGAATGTGGAGGAAGCATCCCAATCTCTAATAAAAAATTTCAATTTAACAAAGATTCAGGCACAGGCAATTCTTGATATGCAATTGAGCAGACTCACGAATCTTGAGAGGGAGAAAATAATAAAGGAAGAGGAGGAGTTAAGGAAGGAGATAGAAAGATTGAAGGAAATCCTTCAGGATGAAAAACTTTTAATGAATTTAATCAAGGAAGAGCTTTCAAAACTAAAGGAGGTTTATGGAGATGAAAGAAGAACCGAAATCCTCGAACACGAAGAAAAAGAGATAAGACTTGAGGACACAATCCCTGAGGAGGATTATGTAATAATATATACCTCCTCTGGATATGTTAAAAGAACTCCGCTCTCAGCTTATAGATATCAGGGAAGGGGTGGAAAGGGTAAGATAGGAATGAAGGTAAAGGAAGAGGATGAGGTTGCAGAAATATTTATTGCCTCTTCCCATTCATATTTGCTTCTTTTAACTGACAAAGGAAGGCTTTACTGGCTAAAAGTTCTTGACATTCCTGATGTTGGAACAGCAGGAAGGGGAAAGCATATTTCAAATCTTATTAAACTTAAAGAAGATGAGAATATAAAATCTGTAGTCTCTGTTAGAGACCTTGATGCAGAGGATTCATATCTTTTAATGATTACAAAGAAAGGATTTATAAAGAAAACCCACATCTCAGCCTTTAAAAACCCTCGTTCAACAGGCACAACAGCAATAGGGATTGATTCTGACGATTCCCTTCTATCCTGCATTAAAACTGATGGGAAGATGGATATAATAGTTGGAACTGCCAATGGAATTGTCTTGAGATTTAATGAAAAGGATGTAAGGGATATGGGAAGGAGTGCAAGAGGTGTAAGGGCTATGAGATTAAAAGGGAATGATGAGATAATTGGGATGGAATCAGTTTCTGAAGAGCACAAGTATCTATTTACTGTAACAGAAAAGGGTTATGGAAAGAAGACCCTTGTTGAAGAGTACAGAGTCCAGAGGAGAGGAGGGATGGGAATAATAAATCTAAGGGTGACCAATAAAACAGGAAAAGTCTGTGGCTTGACATCCATTTCTGATTATGATGATATAATTATTGCAACCAACAATGGAAAGGTTATTAAGATTAAGACTGAGACAATCAGACCAATGGGGAGATACGCTCAGGGAGTTAGACTCATTTCCCTTGAAGAGGGGGATAAGGTCGCCTCTTTCACAGCTATCAGTAACCAATAATAAATCTTCTCCAGGAATAATAAAATCTAAGATTAAATCTTTTGTTTTGGATTTATAATTAAGGGGTTATCCCCTTCACTAAATTTTTATTTGAAAATATAAGAAAGGAGGAAGTATGGAAGTAAAAACAATTAAAGACCTCTTTTACCATTCAACCCATTCTTTCAACAAGGAAAGCCACATAATGTTCAAAAAGGACGGAAAATACCAGAGCATTTCAACAAAACAGTTTTATGAAACAGTAAAATATATCACCCTTGGCCTTCTCTCTCTTGGATTGAAGAATAATGATAAAGTTTCCCTCCTATCAGAAACAAGGTATGAGTGGACATTCTCCGATCTCAGCATAATTATTGCGGGAGGGGTAACTGTCCCTATTTACCCAACTCTTGTTCCTGATCAAATTAAATTCATTATAGAAAATTCAGACTCAACAATGGTAATATTTTCAGACCTCAATCAGTGGAAGAAACTCGAAATGATCAGAAGTTCCCTTCCTGCTGTTAGGCACTACATAACCTTCTTGGAAGAGCCTCCCTCAGAAGAAGTCATCACCCTAAAAAAACTAATAGAACTCGGAAAGAATTACGAGAAGGAATTTCCAGATCTTTTTGAAAAAAAGCTGAAGGAAGGAAATGAGAATGATTTGATGACTATAATCTATACATCAGGTACAACAGGGGTCCCAAAGGGCGTTATGCTGAGCCACAGAAATCTTATAAGCAATGTCACAGCGGTAAAGGAAATCTTAGACATAAATGAAAGGGATACAACTCTTTCATTCCTTCCCTTAGCCCATGTCCTTGAGAGGATGGTTACCTATGCCTATCTCTACTTTGGAGCAACTGTTGCCTATGCGGAGAGTGTAGATACTGTGGGTGAAAATCTTATGGAGGTAAGGCCTACTATTGTTGTCAGTGTTCCAAGATTATTTGAGAAGATATATGCAAGGGTTATGGACAATGTCCTTTCAAGCCCTCCCTTAAGACAAAAAATATTCTACTGGGCAGTGAAAGTTGGAAAAGATTACGGTGAAAGAATTCTCAAAAAAGAGCCCATTCCTATATTTTTAAAACTCAAAAGAAAGATCGCCGACAAGCTTGTATACTCAAAGATAAGGGAGAGAACGGGTGGAAGGATTAGATTCTTTGTCTCAGGAGGAGCCCCCCTTTCAAAGGAAATTGCAGAATTTTTCTTTGCCCTTGGAATAAAAATTCTTGAAGGTTATGGATTAACTGAAACCTCTCCAGTTGTCTCTGTAAATACTGAGGAAAGACTCAAGTTTGGCAGTGTTGGTCCCCTCCTTCCAGGAGTTGAGGTTAAAATAGCTGAGGATGGTGAAATCCTTGTTAGAGGTCCAAATGTTATGATGGGTTATTACAAAAATGAGGAGGAAACAAAGGAAGTAATAAAGGACGGATGGTTTCACACTGGAGATATAGGAAGGCTGGATGAGGATGGATTTCTTTACATTACAGATAGAAAGAAGGAGCTGATTGTGACATCAGGAGGTAAAAACATTGCTCCTCAACCCATTGAAAACATGATAAAGACCTCTCCCTATGTGAATCAAGTAGTTTGTATTGGGGATAAGAGAAAATTTGTTTCAGCTCTTATAGTTCCTAACTGGGAAAAGCTTGAAGAATATGCAAAAAGTTCAGGAATCAACTACACGACAAGAAGGGAACTTACAAAAAATAAAGATATCCTTGATTTTATGCTTCAGGAGGTAGAAAGAGTGACTCCTGGTCTTGCTCCTTTTGAAAAAGTCAAAAAGATCGCTCTCCTTGAAAAAGAACTAACAATTGAAGAAGGGGAAATAACTCCAACTTTAAAGGTAAAAAGAAGAGTTATAGATCAAAAGTATAAAGAAATAATTGATGAGCTATACCAGGAGTAGAGTCTATTTTGTTTATGAAATTCTGAAAAAATAAAACTAAGAAAAGGGATTTAAATTGACAATTAAAAAGAAACCATTTATTCTAAAAATATGCTAAGCCCTTTTAAGATTGAAACTTTTGAGGATATTTTGAGGGCGCTCAGGGAGCGTCCTGAATGGCTTGAAGAGCTAAGGAGACTTATCCTTACCGAAGAGCTCATGGCTCTTCCTCAGAAATTTGAGAATTTTGTCCAAAAAGAATTTAAGCCACTAAAGGAAAAAGTTGATAAAATTGAAGGTGACACTGAGGTTCTAAAGCAGGATGTGTCAATATTGAAACAAGATGTAGAAGTCCTAAAGCAGGATGTAGCAGTATTAAAAGAGGATGTGGCAGTATTAAAGAAGGATGTGGCAGTATTAAAAGAGGATGTAGCAGTATTAAAGGAGGATGTGGCAGTATTAAAAGAGGATGTAGCAGTATTAAAACAGGATATGGCTGATCTTAAAGGAGATAATTTTGAAAGAAAGGTTAGGGAAAGAACCCCCTCCTATTTTGGGAGACTGGTAAGAAGATGCAAATTAATTAGTTTCGAGGATCTTGCTGAAATCCTTGAATCTGCGGTTGAAAAAGAATTGATTGATGAAAAAGAAAAGGATGAAGCCCTTAATGTGGATGTCGTTGCAAGTGGATTTCTAAAAACTGAGAAGAAAAAAAAGGTTGTGGTTGTTGGAGAGATTTCTATAAAGGTTGACAGAATCGATGTTGAGCGAGCTTATGAAAGATCAAAAATAATAAGTAGAGCATTAGGTCTCTCAGCAATAGCAGTAGTAATTGGGAAGGAAAGCACAGAGGGTGCTTTAGAAAAGGCAAAGGAACTTGGTGTTTTATTTATATAAATAAGGCAAAGCTAATTTAGATTCGAAAAGATCCAAAAAAATTAACCAAGAAATGGAGTACTATTTTGGACTCTCTAAAGTATTATTTCTCCTATTACCTTTTCAAGACTAATTTTCCGCTTCCTGTAAAGGAAATGGTATATCTTTGAAAAAACTTGCCTTTTGAAATAAAAAATTCTTGTGAAAGATTCCCTTCTACCTCAATTCATTCTTCTCCCTTTTCTCCCTCTCGATTCTTCTCTCTTTTGGCTCATTTTGAGAAGGAGGGGTTAGAAGGTTAAAGCTTCCATAAATTGGAGAATAGGAGATATTTACCTGGAAAGTAGTCTGGGTTGAGATTCTGAACTTCATTATTCGATGATTAAATGAATCAGCAACATAAACATTCCCAGAACTATCTACCGCTACTCCAAAAGGAAGGTAAAATTGGTAATCTCCACTCCCATAGCTACCCCACTTTGTTACAAATTCATACTTGAAAGGGGCTAATTTTGCTTGAACAATAGTTGTATAATTTTTTTTTGACTTCAACATTCCCTTCCCACTTTCCGTAAAGCTCCAGTTCCAATTTTAGCTGATGAGTCCCAACTTTAATGTTTGTAAGGGTGGTGTTTGTCCTCTTCCCTGTATCCTGTCCATCTAAATAGACCTTTGCTCCTTCAGGCTCAGATGTTATTGAAATATTACCCACTTCCTCCTCTTTCTTGGACTTTGTCAGAAGCAGATATGCAACTCCTCCAGCAACTGCTAATCCTGCAAGGATATAAAGAGCGGTATAGCTTTACTTTGGCTTCTCAACTTTCTCCTTTACCTCTGGCTTCTCTATCTCCTTTGGTTTCCCTACCATCTCATCTCTTATCTCATTGAACATGCTGACAAATCCTTCAGGATAAAGGCTTTCATCAATTATCTTTAAATTCGGCTCTATCTCAAAAAGCTTCCAGAGAATTCCTTCTGCTTTTTCATTTTGATTATTTGAGTAATAGGAAAGAGATAGATAAAAGTAAATTTTCAGTTAGCTCCTCCTTTTCCTTTGTAAGAAGAGATGCTTCAGCAAATTTCTTTATCGCCTCCTCGTATTCTCCAGTCCTGTAGTGGCTTTTTCCTTCCCTCAGAAGTTTCTTGACTTCGCTTTCCTGAGAAGAGCTTTTCTGGGAGAGAGCATCAGAGGAGAGGAAGAAGAGAAAGGAAAAAAGCAAATATTACCAATACCTTTGAGTGAAAAATTTTGATTGCCATTTGAACCTCCCAAAATGTTATATCCAATATCTTGCGGTAAGGGCAAGAGATGAAGTAATAGTTTAGTTTTCCTAAGGTTATTGCTTCTTCCATTCATTACCCCTCACCCTTCCCTCTCCCCAAGGGGGAGAGGGTATATCCTTGAAAAACTTACCTTTTGCAAGAAAGAGCTGATTTTTTGCTTCCTTTGAAAAACTTACCTTTTGCAAACAAGAGCTGATTTTTTGCTTCCTTTGAAAAAACTTACCATTTTTTAAATTAAAGAAGATGGGTCGATGTCGATTTCAATGGAGTGTTTTTCCAGTTTTTCAATTTTTTCCTTAAGCCATTCATTAACCTTCCCCTTTTCTCCTTTTATTATAATCTGAACACTTTTCTTTTCCCCTCCTTCATAGGGATTTATTGATGGGCCTATTACTTCGATCCCCTTTTCCACCCCCTTTAAATCCTTGAAAATTGAACGAGAGAATCTTCCAACCCCCTTTAAAGTCTTTCTTTTTAAAATCAATTTTACAATTCTTCCAAAGGGAGGATAACCTAAAGCTTCCCTTATTTTTATCTCTTTTTTATAAAAAAATTCAGGATTTTTTTCCTCAAGCCATTTTATTGAAGGATGCTCAGGGAGCTCAGAGATTACAATAACTTTCCCTTCCTCTTCCAAAATTTCAATTGCATCATTTATAAGATGGAATGTTTCCTCAGAAAAGTTTATATCGGGAAGGGAGAGATTGACTTCTGGTTTTACAATTACCATTAGCTTACACTTATGCTTTAAGCTTTCCATAGATGTTAAAAGGAGTTGAGTTCCCACAAGAATGTTTATTTTTTTCGAATAAAAATCTTCCCAAACTTTTCTCTGGGCTTTTCTTGTCCTTGTCTTTTCTAAATCTAAAATTCCAACTTTAACCTTAGGAAACTTTTCCCTCAGAATTTGAGATATTCTCTCTGTTCCAATTGCTCCAATAAAGGATAATCTCCCATTGCATTCAGGACAGTAAAGCTTGAAAGGTTCCCTCCATCCGCAAATATGGCAGAGCTGTTCCCCTTCCTCATGGGCTTTCAATGGAACCTTGCATTTTGGACAAAGGGATATCCATCCACATCTCTTGCAAATCAATAAGCTACCCATCCCTTTCCTAACAGTTAAAAACAGGATTTGATTCCCCTCTTTTAGATTTTTTCTTATTTCTCTTAAGACTTTTAGCGGTATTGGTTCCCTCTCCTTTACAATTTCTATATCAAATTTTTTTTGAAAGGGAATTCTAAAAAATTGATATTCTTTTCTTTGAATCTTGTAAAAGGTCTCAACTGAAGGAAGAGTTGTTCCGAGGAGAAGGGAGCAATTTTCAATCTCTCTCCTCTTTTCTGCAACCCAAAGGGAATGAAATTTTGGATTTTCTTCCATTTTGAAATATCTACTCTCTTCCTCATCAAGGACTATTAAACCGAGCTCTTTTAAAGGGGAAAAGAGAATTTGGGGTGTTCCAATTACAATGTCAATCTCTCCTGAGATTATCTTCTCAAGCTCTTTTGCTTTTCTCTGTAAGGTGAGGGAGGAATGAATTATTGATTGTTTTAAGTCATTTTTTTCAATTTTGTAAAAGGAATTAGCCTTTATAATTTCAGGGAAAACAAAGATTGTCTTTTTTCCTTCCAACTTTAGTCTTCTTGCAATTTCAATATAAATTGAAAATCTTTTTTCCTTTTCTGCTGAGAGAACAAGAGGTTTCCCCTCTTTCAATTTTCCCATTATTTCCTCAATAAATTTATCCTCAACCGATGGGACTGAGATTTTCCCCCCTTCTCCTTTCCTCTCCCTTACATTTTTTCCAAAGGTTAGTCCTGGAGAGAGCGATATTCCAAGAAGTTGTCCTAAAGGAAGAAAATATCCTTCCGAGAGGGAATTGCAAAGTTTTAAAATTTTTTCATCGATAACTGATTTTTCATCAATAATACTCTTTATTTCTTTAATCCCTTCTCTGTATTCGTCCTCATAAAAATCAACGATGAAACCTTTCATTTCATAACTTTTAAAAGGAGCCAAAACCCTTTTCCCAATTCCAACTTTTTCTTTCAATTGAGAGGGAACTCTGTAATCAAAAATTTTTCTTAGGGGTATTGGAAAAGCTACCTTAACATAAGTTTCACTCATCTTCCAAAATCACCTTTTCCCTTGTAATAAAATTGAAAATCTCTGGAGAGAATCTATTGGATAGTTCCCGCAAGGAGGAACCACCCTTTTTTGGATCAAATTTAACCTTGAAAACTATTTTTTTTGGCTCTGAGATTAAAAATGAATTCTCGATCCCTTCAAGGGAATTTATTGCTTCCATTAAAACATTTTCATTTAATTCCTGATGAAACTTAGAATTTGCGGAAAGTTCTTCGAGATCAATGGAGTATAAGAATCCCTTTATTTTTTTCGAAAGAGATGCTTTATCAGATTTCTCAAGTCTGAAGAAGGAAATACCTTCAGGAAGGTTCTTGGATAATGCCTTTAAAAATTCACCCTCTTCTATCATATATTTTGATTTAAACTCGCATATCTCTTCCAAGCCTGCCACCCCTGTTGGAAGAGGGGGTGAAAAGGAGATGTGCATGTGGGGATGGTATCCTTCTGTTATCCATACAGGAATCCTTGCTCTTCTAAATGCCCTCTCTATTGTCTTCATCATTTCAAGATTGGAAAGATAGCGAGCACTCCCAATTTTGGAAAAGTAAGCCCTGTAAAAAATAAAATCTTTCTGTTTTTCACCAATGTATTCAGACTTTTTTTGAACCTCCAACCGTTCTGATTTTCCCAAAATTTTCTTCAAGAAAATACAATCTCTACATTCTGAACATCTTCTATCAAGGCAACTCTCTGTGCTCTCACCTTTTAAAGCAAGTTGAAATTCCTTTAAAAGAGTTTCCTTGGGAAATCCTGAATTTATAAAATCCCAGGGCAAAGGCTCATCAAATTCTATGGAAGAAAGATACTTTTCCATTATCTCCTCTGTAAGGATTTCCCTCCACAAATCATATTTGAAATAATCCTTCCAGCTTTCAAGTTTTCCTCCCCTTTCAAAAACCCTTTCTATAAAATCGGATACTTCCCTATCACCCCTTGAGAGAATCCCCTCGATCTCTGACATTTCAGGGTCATGGGATTTGATATTAATTGTAGGATAATTTGAAACTCCTTTTCTTATTTTCTTTATCTTCTCCTTCAAAGAATCAAGACTCTCCATTTTACACCATTGGAAAGGAGTATGAGGTTTAGGCACAAAGGGTGAAATTGTTATATTTATCTCAACATTTCTCCTATAAATCCTTTTCCCAATTTCATAAATTTTTTTTGCCATCTCCACAATCCCATCAATATCCTCATCCCTTTCAGTGGGAAGTCCAATCATAAAGTAGAGCTTTATAAGCCTCCATCCCTTTGAAAAAAGGGTTTCAGCACCTCTGTAGATTTCCTCATCGGAAATATTCTTGTTAATGACCTTTCTCAGCCTTTCTGTCCCAGCCTCAGGAGCTATTGTGAAGCCTGTTTTCCTTATTTTCTTGATCTCCTCTAATATTTTCCCCTTTAAACCTGATGGTCTAAGGGAAGGAATTGAAATTGATATTTTGTCTTCAAAAAAGTTTTCCGTAAGAGCAGATAGAAGCTCCTCTATGTAAGGATAATCTGAAACACTCAAAGAACTTAAGGATATATCCTCGTATCCTGAAACTTCAATAAGTTGAATTACCTCCCTCAATACCCTATCTGGATTTTTCACCCGATAGGGAGAATAAATTGAAAAAGCCTGACAGAATCTACACCTCTGGGGGCATCCCCTTGCTATCTCAGCAATTATTCTGTCAAAAACTATTTCGCTGAATGGAACAATGGGAGATGGAAGGGGGGATTCCTCAATTCTTTCAATAATTCTCTTTTTTACCTCTTTAACTCCCTTCATGGAGACAGGAATTAAGAATCTCCCCCTTCTCTCCCTTTTCCAGAATTTTGGAACATAAACCCCTTCTACTTCCGATATTCTCTCCAAAATTTTTTCTCTTCTTTCTCCTTTGCATTCTTTGTAAGCATTCAATATCTCAACTATTCCTTCCTCTCCATCCCCTATATAAAAAATGTCAATAAAGGGAGAAAGGGGTTCGGGATTAAAAGTGCAAGGTCCTCCTGCTATAACAATTGGGTCCTTATCATCTCTTTCTCCAGATTTTAGAGGAATTTTTCCAAGCTTGAGAATATTTAAAACATTTGTATAATTCATTTCATAGGATAGAGAGAATCCAACAATGTCAAAACTTGATAAGGGAATTTTGTTCTCAAGGGAGAAGAGGGGGAGATTTTTCCTTTTCAGAAAATCTTCAAAATCAGGGGGTGGAGCAAAGACCCTTTCCACTAAAGCCCATTCTATAGAATTTATAAGAGAGTATATAATTCTCAACCCAAGGGATGACATCCCTATTTCGTATAGGTCAGGGAAGACCAAAGCAAACTTAACTTCCGATTTATCGGGATTCTTTTTTGTAACATTCCACTCATTCCCCAAATATTTTGCAGGCTTAGAAAGAGATGTTAAAAACTCGGTCAAATCAAACATTTCAATATATATTTTACCTTACAAACCCCTCTTTAAAAAATTATGCTTTTGACATAAAAGAAAGTAAAAAGATAAAATGTAAAATTATGAAGATTGAGAAAAAAATTGCTTTTCACTGTTATTCAGATTTTGAAACTTCAATTTTAAATCCAGTTTATAATATTTTGAAGGATGAATTCAATTGCCTTTTTACAATGGATGTTGGCGAGGTTCTTTCCTTCAAACCTTCCATATTGATTCTTGCCAATCATCATTATCATTACTTCAGAGGAAATCTTTCTGAAACAATAATTATCTGGACAAGACATGGTTTTGCAAATAAAAATTCTTTAAGAAAAGCGATTGAAGGAACTGATTTTGCATGCGTTTCAAGTGAATGGGTCAAGGAGGATTGCATAAAAAATGGTTGGATTCCAAGACTTGGATTCTGGATAACGGGATTTGTTCCAATGGACAAAATATTTTCAGGGCATTTGGAAAGACCTTCGATTTTACCTCCAGGTTTCCCTTTCGGAAGAAAAACATTACTTTATGCTCCAACCTGGAACAGATATTTTACCTCAGCAGAAGAAATAAAAGCTGAGCATTTTGAAAAAATTCTTGATAAATTCCCTCAACTTAACATAATAATTAAACCTCATCCTTTGATGTCAATCTTGTATAGAGGAATACTGGGAAAATGGGAAAAGATAAAGGATGAAAGGCTCATTTTTGTTGAAAATGCTTCTGAGGATATTTACCAATTCTTTCCCTATGCTGATATTCTCTTTACCGATGCATCTTCTGTAATGTTCTATTTTCTTGCAATGGATAAACCCATCATTCTCTTTAATAACCCCAGAAGATTTCGAGAGAAAGAGTATTTTGACCCATTTTCTCCTGAATGGAAATGGAGGGATATGGGAGAGGAAGTAGAAAATTTTGATGAGTTAATTTCAGCAATAGAAAAATCAATTTTCCATCCTGAAGAGAAATCAGAAAGAAGAGCCTTTTACAGGAAAAGAGTTTTTGGAGATTTGACCGATGGGAGATCAGCAGAAAGAATAGCAGAGAAAGTAAGAGCTCTACTTGCTCCTGATGAAAAAAGTAAAGAGTGGGTTGAGATTTGCTGGAATGCAGTGAGAGCAATGAATTTTCCAGTCAAGGGATGGAAGAGATGGAAATTAAGAAGATTTTTAAGTAAGATAGGTAAGTATTTCAACCTCATGCCGCCATTAAAACTTTTCATTAAAAGGTTAATAAAATGGTAGAAAATATAAAGGAGTTTTCAATTGCAGGACTCATTCCAGCAGGAGGAGTTGGAGAGAGGCTCGGTCTTGGTCCGAAAGCTTTCCTTAAGATAGGTGGGAAAAGCCTTTTAAAGATTGTGGTTTCGAATATTTCAAAATTTGTAGATAGAGTTCTGGTTGGAGTTCCTTCAGATTTTGTTGAAAAAGCAAAGAAAGAGGCAGAGGAGAAGGCTGAGATTTATCCAGGTGGAAAAAGCAGGCAGGAAACAATAAAAATTCTTTTTCAAAAAACAAAGGAAGATATTATTTTGGTCCACGATGTTGTTCGCCCCTTTGCGAGCGAAGAGCTTATAAAAAAAGTCATAGATGGAGCAAAGAAGTTTGGAGTCTGTGGAGTATTTATCCCTTCCCATCTCCCTGTGTTCCTCTTCCAGGATAATTTCGTTATATCATCTCTTCCTTCAAAAGGAATCCTCCATCCCCAGTCACCTCAAGCTTTCAGGAGAGAAATACTTGAGAGAGCATTTCGTTTTGCGGATGAAAATTTTTTAGTGGAACAGACATTATATGAGTTAATTTTAAAAATTGGGGAAAAAATTTATTGGATAAGAGGAGAGGAGACTAACATTAAGATCACAACTCCCTTTGATTTTGAGATTGCGAAGAAGGTATTTTCCCCCATTTTTAAAAACAAAAGGAGAAGAAATGGGAACTGAAATTCTATCTATTAAAGATAAATCCCTTTTTCTCTGGAATGATTCCCTTAAAATCAATGATTACATAATCGCAAACTATTATGTTGAGACCTCCCTTGATCCTGAGTTTACTGCCATTGCCATAGCAATGGAACAGAGCGCAACAACTACACTCTTGAAAGGATTTAAGAAATTTAATCTTTCCGATTCCACAGCCAGAGTAATTTCTGTCGAAGTTATGGGTGAATCTGAAGAAATTATTCTTCCCCAGTATAGATTGAAAACAGCAGTTTATACAGGGAATTACAAAGATAAGGGCTTTTATAACTGCTTGATAAAAATAGCGTTTCCAATTGCTAACTTTGAAAGAAGTCTTACAAATCTCTGGAATGCAGTGGGTGGTGAAATTACCAGAATGGGCTTTATAAATACAACAAGAATTATTGATATAGATTTTCCTGAGAATTATCTTGAAAACTTTAAAGGTCCTTTGTATGGAATTAAAGGAATAAGAGATAGATTTAAAATAGAAAAAAGACCAATATTTGTAAGATCTACAAGACCTGCTGTTGGGCTTAAGACTAAAGAAATGGTAGAAATAGCGAGAAGAGTTTTAAGAGGTGGCTTCGATGGAGTAAAAGATGATGAGCTGACAGTTGACAATTCAATATCATCTTTCAAAGAAAGGGTAAAGAAAATGGTTGATATGATAAAAAGGGTTGAGGATGATACTGGAGAGAAGAAGTTTTACATTGCCAATATAATTGACGATCCTATAAAAACCTTAAAACTTGCTGAGATAGCAGTTAAAGCTGGAGTGGATGGTTTACTTATAGCTCCTGCAATTCAAGGATTGGGAATGGTAAGAGAGATTTCAAAACTTACAGGTCTTCCAGTTCTTTCCCACAACAGCTGGGTTGAATTTCTTACAAGACATCCCAAATTTGGGGTTAAGGAAAATGTATGGTTAAAGATTCAGAGAATTTCTGGGGCTGATATGATAATGTTACCTGGTAATTTTGCAACAGAATTTATCGATAGAGAATTGGAAATAGAATGCCTTTCAGCTTGTTTTTCAAAATTAGGGAAAATTTTTCCTTCTTTTCCAGTTCTTGCTGGAGGTAAAACTCCTGAAGGGCTAAGAGATTATTTGAAAAGGATTGGTTCTGGTGATTTCATCTTAATAGCTGCAACTGCAGTTGATAGCCATCCCGATGGAATTGAGGAAGGAGCAAGGAGATTCAGAGAAGCATGGAAAGAGATGGAAAAGGGAAAATAGAAAAATGAGTTTTTAGGTTCCCTTTTATGTCATTTTTCTAAAAACAACTATTGATAGCCTAAAAATGCCTACTTCCTTTCCTTCACAATCTCATCAAGTATTTTTTCTATGTCAATTTTCTTTAATTCATCAATTAATTCTTTATCTTTCGTTAGATTGGCTATTTTTGGATTATTTAGTAAGGCGTAAATATCTGAGGAATCAAGGGCTTTTTTAATTTCCTCATCCTCTGCAACCTTGATCAATTTTGGATTTTCGGTCAAATGGGAAATTTCTGGATGGTTCTTTAACTGTTGAAGTAAATCAGGGTCTCTCATAACAGTTATGAGATTTTCAAATATTTTAGTAATTTTTTCATCCAGAGGATTTATCTCTTTAACTAAAGGTGCGAATAAAGATTTCTGGACATTTTCTTTGAGAACTCCAAAGGAGCCTTTTGAAATCCTTTTCTCCCTTCCTAAATCGAACCAGTCCTTTTTCAAAAAATCATCTTCTTTATTTGTTTTAATCCCGGCTGAGATTCTCTCTGATACTTCTTCAAAACTACCAATAATTTCAAGTCCTGTAAAGATAATAACCACAAGAAACAATCCCCAAATTCCTCCTAAGAGGGCACCTCCAACCCTCTCCCAAAAAGGAATTCTTGGAAGCCCTTCCTCTTCCCTCTTTCCTTCTCTCATTGATACTAAAACACTCCCTAAAAAGAAGAATATCAGAAATAGCAGAATTCCTGTTGCAAGCAAAGTAGCAAAGGGTTTGAGAGCAAGGGGTATAAAATCAATTTTATTTATCAGCCAGGAAGTTGTAAAAGAAAAGGGTTTTGCAAGAATTGCTGAGAGAAGGAGAGAGAGAAAGGCAATTAAAATTCTGAAAATACCTCTCAAGTAACCCACCACCACAATAACCCCAATTAATAAAATCCCAATAAGATTTAGACTCATTTAAAAACCTCCTTTTTAATTTAAACTGAAAGGCTTAATTTTTTCAAATTATTGAGTTAATATAAATCTCCTGTAAGGAGGAAGTATGAGAAAATTTTTATTTTTGCTTCTAATTTCCCTATTTATCTTACCATCCTTTTCAAAGGAACCAATCGAAAGGAAGATTGAAAAAATTGTCAATGGGATAACTCCTGAGCTGATCGAGATCAGAAGGGATATTCATTCTCATCCTGAGTTATCCTTTCAGGAAAAGAGGACATCTTCAATAGTTGCCAATTATCTTAGAAAACTTGGTCTTGATGTAAGGGAAGGGATTGCAGGAACAGGGGTTCTTGGAATCCTCAGAGGTTCAAAACCAGGACCAGTAATTGGGATGAGGGCTGATATGGATGCTCTTCCAATTACAGAGGAAACAGGACTCCCTTTTGCATCAAAGGTAAAGGTTATGATTGATGGAAGGGAGACAGGGGTTATGCATGCCTGCGGTCATGATGTCCACACAACAATTCTTCTTGGTGTTGCAAATGTTCTTTCAAAATTAAAGGATGAAATCTCCGGGACAATCCTCTTTGTTGCTCAACCTGCAGAGGAATGGGGTGATGGAGCGAATGAGATGCTAAAAGCAGGGGTTTTCAAAGATATAAAACCAGAAGTGATGTTTGCCTTCCATGTAGATGATGAGCTAATGCCAGGATATATTAGATACACTTCTGGCTATTCTGGTGCCAATTGCGATGGCTTTCATCTAATAATAAAATCCCAGGGCTGTCATGGCTCATCCCCCCACTCCTGTGTCGATCCCATTGTTGTCGGCTCAGAAATTGTCCTTGCTCTTCAAGTTATGGTTTCAAGGGAAATCTCAGTTCATAACAATACTGTAATTACTGTTGGTTCCTTCCATTCTGGAACAGCTCCCAATGTAATCCCCCAAAAGGCTGAAATGAGAGCAATTGTGAGGAGCTATGGAGAGGAGCAAAGGAAGATTCTTAAAGAAAAAGTTGAGAGGGTCATAAAGAACATATGCGAAAGCGCAGGAGCAGATTATGAGCTCAATTACTATTTCGGAACCCCTTCCCTTTACAACAATCCCGATCTTCTAAAATCAATCCTTCCAACAGTAGAGAGGGTTCTTGGTGGAAAAAATTTTCTAATTGAGGGTTTGCCTGAGATGGGAGGAGAAGATTTTAGCTATTTTGCAAGGGAGATCCCATCTGTTATGTTGGGACTTGGTGTCTGCCCTCCAGATGTCAAAGGAAACTCTGTCCACTCTCCCACCTTCCTTGTAGATGAGAGAAGTATTCCAATTGGGGTCAAGGTTATGGCAAATATAATTCTGGATTATTTGAGAAAGGGGATGGTAAAAAAGGGATCTTAAAATTTTTAAAATTCCTTTATCTGGACTGTTTTTTATTAACGGAGTTAAATAAATAATCATGGAAAAGAGTAAAACTCTCGGTGAAATGGATAGAGAAGAAAAAATTTTACATCTGGTTGAATATAACCTTTTAGTTTGATATTATACTTTATTCAATGCTTAAGTATTTTGGCACTGATGGAATAAGGGGTAAACCAGGAGAATTTCCTTTAGATCCTTCCACTCTTTACCACATTGGCTATATCCTTAGCCAGCTTCTTGGAAGCTTTTTTGAAGATGTAAAAATAATTATTGGAAGAGACACAAGGGAGTCATCCCCTCATTTGGAAAGGCCCCTCTGCGCTGGGATTAAAGAGGGCGGTGGTGAACCTTTAATTGCAGGAATTGTTCCCACATCAGCCCTTTCATTTTTAATAAGACGGTTTGGCTTTGCTGGAGGAATATCAATTTCTGCTTCCCATAACCCTCCTGAAGAGAATGGAATTAAGATATTTGACTGGAATGGTGTAAAGCTCGAAGAAAGAATAGAAGGTGAAATAGAAAAAGAAATAGAGAGAAGAGAAAAGATTGCAGTTAAAACCCATGATCTTCTTGAAATTGACCATTCTTTGAAAAAATTTTACATTGATTTTCTCAAATCCCACATTGTCTCTCCAATTCCTAAGAACTTCAAAATTGTTGTAGATTGTTCTAATGGTTCAGCTTATTCTATAGCACCTGATCTCTTTAAGGAAATAGGTCTTGATGTTGTCACAATAAACTCAGAGCCAAATGGAAAGAACATTAATGTGAACTGTGGATCCACTTATCCTGATTCTATTTCAAAGGCTGTAAAAGAAAACAAGGCTTATTTTGGAGTTGCCTACGATGGGGATGCGGATAGGGCAATCTGGAGCGATGAGAAAGGAAGAATTCTTGACGGAGACCATACCCTTTATTTGATGGGGAAGTATTTGAAAAAAAGGGGCGATTTAAGTTCTAACTCGATTGTTGCAACAGTCATGAGTAATCTTGGCTTGGAAATTTCATTGAAAAGAGAAGGAATAAATCTATTCAGGGCAGCAGTAGGAGACAAAAATGTTTACAAGGAAATGGTTAGAATAGGCTCAAATCTTGGGGGTGAAAAGTCAGGCCATACAATATTCCTTAATTCCCTACCCACAGGGGATGGGATTTTAACAACAATAATGCTTCTAAACTATATTTTTGAAGAGGAGAAGCCTCTATCTGAACTGAGCGAAGGTATGGAGCTTTTCCCCCAGGTAATAAAGAATGTGAAAGTGAGGGAAAAAGTCCAGTTTTCTGAAATCCCTGGATTTTTAAAAGCTCTTGAAAGCATAAAAAACAAGTTGAGAAATGAGGGGAGAGTCCTTGTGAGATATTCTGGAACAGAATCCAAAATGAGGATAATGGTGGAAGGTAAAGACGAAAAGGAAATTGTTTCCATGGCAGAAGAACTTGCTGATATCGTAAAAAGATATATAGGAGGTTAATATGAAATTATCGGTAAATGTTGATCACTCAGCAACTCTAAGACAGGCAAGAAGAGCTTTAGAACCTGACCCTGTTCAAGTAGCATTAATGGCAGAGATGGCTGGAGCTTCAGGAATAATAGTGCATTTAAGAGGGGATAGAAGGCATATCCAGGAAAGGGATTTGGAACTTTTAAGAAAGACTGTAAAAACAAAATTAAATTTGGAGATGGCATCCACCCAGGAAATGGTGAGAATAGCCTTAAATTATAAGCCTGATGTCTCTACCCTTGTACCTGAAAGAGTTGAAGAAATAACTACAGAGGGAGGTCTTGATGTAATTACCCACTTTGACCATTTAAAAACTGTTGTAAATCAGCTAAAGGCAGGAGAAATTGAGGTTTCCATATTTGTTGACCCAGACGAGGAACAGATAAAGGCATGCCACAAAATTGGTGTTTCTACGATTGAGATAAACACTGGAAAATATGCAGATGCTAAAATTAACCAAAGACAGGAGGAAATTTTGAAAATAGAAAGATGTGCCAAACTCGCAAAAAAATTGGGGTTGAAGGTTGTGGCAGGACATGGATTAGATTACAGAAATGTAATTCCAATTATAAAAATACCTGAAATTGAAGAGCTCAGTATAGGATTCAGCATAATGGCAAGGGCTCTGTATGTAGGTGTTGAAAGGGCTGTTAAAGAAATGTTAGAAATTATAAGGAACCACAGGCAAAACTTTTGAAATTTTTAAAATATACCATTTCTTTCTTTATTCTCTTAATCTTTTTAACATTAATTTACAAACCTTTAACCTTTAAACCTTCCTCCTCCCTTTCCCATTTACAGGAGCTGATTGGAGCAATACATATCCATTCAAACCTTTCCGATGGTAGATTATCTCCTGAAAAAATTGCTGAGGATGCAAGAAAAAGTGGTCTTGATTTTGTAATTCTAACAGACCATGGAAACCCAAATTTGGAAGTTATAGAAAGGGAAGGGATTATAAAAGGAGTAGCAATTATCTCTGGTTCTGAAATATCCCTTTTCGATGGAACTCTTCTGGCAATTGGGATTGAAAAGCCATCCTATAAAATTTCTCCTGTTATTGAGGAGGCAATAGATGATATAAAGGAACTGGGAGGAGTTTCGATTGTTCCCCATCCTGAAAGGAACAAAGAGAAAATTTCGGAATTTTATTTAAAGGGAGTTAATGGGACGGAGATTATTGACCTTGATGACGAAATTAGAAAGAAAAGTTTTTTTAGAATTTTTAAAGCTTTGTTAATTTTCCCTATAAACTCCCGTTTTTCCCTTCTCACTCTTGTGGATAATCCAGAAGATGAGATAAGAAAATGGGATGAAGGATTGAAAATAGGCAAAATATGGGGATTATATGGACTCAATGTCCATGGAAGGGTATGGATATTCCCTTTCTCCTACACAAAAATTTTCAATTTGATGAGAATACACATCCCCATTGAGAATAGAAAACCCAATAATTTTATTGATTTGAAAAGAGTAATCATAAAATCCCTGATGAATGGTAAATTCTTTTCCTCCATTGACGGGGCAGGTGATTCAAGAGGTTTTAGATTTTACCTTTCAAAAAGGGAAAAAAGGATTGAAATGGGAGAGGATGGTGAACCTGGCTCATATCTTCATCTGGAACTTCCATATAAAACAAATTTTCAAGCTATAATTTTAAGGAATGGAAAAGTTTTTTCATCGACAAACAGTAAAAATTTTCAGATAAAAGTTGATAAAGATGGGATTTACAGAGTAGAAGTTTACCTTTTAAACAACCCTGCTCTAAACAGGAACGTCCCCTGGATTTTATCAAATCCTATCTTTGTCGGGGTAAAAAAGAATTTATGGGTAAAGGAGGAGAGATGGAAAAAGGTACCCCTTTTTGATTTTAAAGAGCTTGTCCCTGAGAATGACCAATCTTCAGAAGGGAAAATTGAAATTTCCGAATCTTTCCTTAGCTGGAATTATAAGCTTGGTTTTTCCTCCTCCTCAAGACCTCATGTCTGGTGTGCCCTTGCGGTAAGGAAAAATTTCTCTTTTGAGGGATTCAGAGGAATCGGGATAGAGGCAAAAGGCTTGCCGCAAGCAAGAGTATGGGTTCAAATAAGGGATAAAGTAGACAAAGGGGAAAGATGGTGGAGTGCATCCCTTAAAGTTAAAGAGGAATACAGAGAGAAACTTTTTCAATGGGATGATTTTAAACTTGTCAAGGGAGAAGGTGGGAAGTTAGATCTTAAAAAAGTTGAAGGGATTTTCCTGATAATAGATAAAGGCTCAATGGGGGAAGGAACAAGAGGGAATATAAAAATAAGATCTATATTTGCCATCAAATAGAAAACTATTGAAAAGTTAAGAAGATACTACCTTGACTTTTCCAGAAAAGGGTGGTAAAAAATTAATTTAGCTAAGTTTTTAAGTTTAATTGATGATTTATGGTAAATTTAGATTTAACAGTTCTATGGGTTATTTTAATCCTCTCTATTCTTTTACTCCTTTTGCAAAAAGTCTATTTTAAACCTATCAGCGAAGTCCTCAAAAAAAGAGAGCAAGTTTTAAGAGAAAATAAGAAGAGTTTTGAGCGTTCTCTTGAAGAATACAATGAAAAGGAAAAAATTCTCACTGAAATGCTGAAAAATGCAAGAGCCCAGGTGGAGGTTTACAAGGAGAAGGTTAGAAAGGAAGCAATTTCTGAAGGAGAAGCTATAATTGAGGAAGCTAAACTCCAAGCGGAAGAGTTAAAAAGAGAGGCATTTAAAAAGCTGGAAGAAAATTTAAAAGAGGGAAAGGACAAAATAGAAAGAGAGGTTGATTCCCTTTCTGAAAAATTGCTCAAAAACATTCTTAATAGAAATTGATATGACAGAGACTCATCAAGGAATCAATTTAGTAAGTAATTTCGGTAAGATCTTAAATTTTGCCATTCTTTTCTTTCTACTTTATCTTCTTGCCAAATCTCCTCTTTCCAAGTATTTGAAGAATAAAAGAGATTCAACAATAGAGGAAATTGAGGATTCTTTCAGGAAAAAAGATGAGATAGAGAGAAGATTGAGGGAGCTTGAGGAAAGAATAAAGAATGTTGATTTAGAGATTAAAGAGATAATTTCCAATGGTGAGAAGGAAGCCCTTTCTGAAAGGGAGAAGATCCTGAATGAGGCAAAAAAGGAGGCTGATAAAATAATTTCAGAAGCAGAGGAAGCCATTGAAGATGCAAGAAGAAAAGGTATTGAAGAGCTGAAGAGATATGGAGCAGAACTTTTGATAGAAAGGGTTATTGAAAAAGTAAAGAGGAACTTTGGAGAATCTGAACAGAGGAAAATTCTTCGTAAAGCTATAAACGAATTGGGTAAGTCAATATGAAAGGTGAAGCAGTAGCGAGAAGATATGCCCTTGCCTTAACTCATCTTTGCTCCAACCCTGAGGATTGGGAAAATTTAAGGAAAGAGCTTTCAACAATAGTCAGTTTGGTTTCGGAAAACAAGGAACTTAAAGATTTCACGGAAAATCCAATTTTTCCGAAGAATTTAAAGATCAATGTCATTTCAAGGATATCTGAGAAGCTCGAACTTTCAGAGAAAATGAAAAGATTCTTGAACATAATAATTGAAAAAGGACGTTTCTCTCTTTTAAGCCTCATCTTGAAAAATTTTGAGGATATTTGGAACAAAAGGAACAACATTTACAAAATTGAAATAATATCATCAATCCCCTTTAACGAAGAAGAAAAATTGGAAATAATTGAAACTCTCTCAAAAATAAAAAGGGGGAAAATAAAGGCAGATTTCATTGTTAATCCTGAGATCCTTGGTGGAATTATAATAAAAGAAGGGAATAAAGTTTATGATGGCTCTTTAAAAGGGAATCTTGAAAGGTTAAAAGAAAAAATCATTGGAGGAGAATCCCTATGGAGATAAAAGCTGACGAAATAAGTAAAATAATTAAAAACGAGATTGAGGGCTTTAAGACTGATATAAACATTGATGAAATGGGGATAGTAATTGCAGTTGGAGATGGAATTGCAAGAATCCACGGGCTCGAAGAAGTCATGTACAACGAACTAATTGATTTTGGCAATCACACTATGGGAATAGCCTTAAACCTTGAGGAAGATAATGTGGGAGCTGTTATTCTTGGACATACAACCAGGGTTAAAGAAGGAGACATAGTAAAAAGGACAAGGAGAATTCTTGAGGTTCCCGCTGGAAAATCGTTAATAGGAAGGGTTGTTGACCCTCTTGGGAATCCTCTTGATGGTAAAGGCCCAATAATTCCAGAGACCTATATGCCAATTGAAAGACTTGCACCAAGTGTTGTTGATAGAGTTCCTGTTAAAGAACCTTTACAGACAGGTATTAAAGCCATAGATGCCATGATCCCAATAGGGAGAGGGCAGAGGGAGCTTATAATAGGGGACAGGAAGTCCGGCAAGACTTCGATTGCCGTGGATGCAATTCTTAATCAGAA
>Ga0123519_10003015_pt1 | contig 28184 bp, 24 predicted proteins | sample YelNatPaOPRAMG02_FD_87396 | JGI IMG/M metagenome (GOLD analysis project Ga0123519, IMG submission 87396) | Hot spring microbial communities from Yellowstone National Park - Yellowstone National Park OP-RAMG-02 (version 2) | ecosystem: Environmental > Aquatic > Thermal springs > Hot (42-90C) ...
ACAGCATGCTTTTTCCGGGTACAGGCGGGTGTCGGATCGTTGACGGCATCGAGGAATCACCGTTTACGTGTGAGCAACAATTTTTTTACGATCCAGGATCGCTACGTCTAATTAGGGATCCCCTGGACGCACCCCAAGTTTCGAAAACCAGAGCAGCAAACCCCCGTACCGCTCCAGTCCTGTAGCGTTGCAGGAGCCGCAGAGAAGCTGAAGGACACGCCACTCGAAAAGCACCATCATGGTCATCCACCGTGTGTCGTATAGGTAATGTAACTTGGGAGTAGGGGTTTGATGGATACCTCACCGCACACTGAAAAAAAGTAAGAAAAGAAAATGCGCATAATCAGAGAACGCTGGCCAAAGTAAACGTTTTGTCCATGGCAAAAAATCCACCGTGTGTCGTTCCGGATCAGTGGGGCGCGCCGCACCGACGACCGACGTGTTTGAAGGGAATCGTCAGACACTACTGCTACTACTACTACTACTACTGCTGCTGCTGGTGACGTTTTCTAGTCCTGAACAGAGGGCGAGTGAAGCGCAGCCTCTTGTCTTCGGACCGGGGAGCTCTTTACGAGGTAACCTGAAGGGTCTGGTGTAGCTCATCTCAGAGACAAGTAGTGCGTAGCGTGCAACGCTCAGATTCGGAACGGCAGCGGTGTGCTACTGTCGACGCACGGCAACTGCGACACGAACGCTTGTTTCGGTTTTCGCAGCTGGTCCTTGCATGCCGAAGACCTCGGACGTTTTCCCTATGAACCAGGGTCATACGAAGCAGCGGCGTGTTTCCCGTGATGACCGTGTTCAAGTGGGCGACTCGATCCAGTCGCAGGTTGAACTTGCCCGCGTTGCGATCACACGCTTCATGAAAGAGCGTCGAGTAGAGGACGTAGCACCGTTATGCTCCCGAGTTCTGGTGCTTGACGTGCGACTAGCATTGTCCGACGCATTTGGCGCACTATTAGAACAACAGAGCTCTGTTGCTGTTCTCTGGGATACCGTGAAGCAAAGCCTCGTTGGACTCTTGACTCCAGCCGACCTGGCTGAGATGCTGCTCTTTCTGCGCGAAAGCCTACAACGCGAAGGAACCCCGACCCCGAACGACGGTAACGAGCAGGGTCACCAAGACTCTGGTGCTGTAGATGACGCCGACTACAATCGGCGCGCTGTGCGGCTCCTCACGAGTCGCACGCTGGGCACTTGGCTAGAACTGTGCTCGGAGCAGTCGAATCAGTCCAAGCTGCTCTCAAGAGACATTACGGATACTGGGCAAGGACCAGTGCCAGGAGCAGGAGCCGCTGAGGCCCCACCGGTGACCTTGGCGACCGCAGTTGCTGTCGCTGGGTCCGCACTCGAGAAACACGCTCCGCTACTGGCCAACTCGCGCCCGCCGCGTCCCAGTGCCCTGCAGCTAATATCCTGTCGAGCGAATGGCTCGCTCTACGAGGCGGCTGTCCTGCTTCGGGATCACGCGATTCACCACGTTCCGCTTGTCATTGGAGCAGACAGCACCGTGCTTTGTATTCTGACGCATGGACGACTTTTGGCGTACATGAATGAGCAGTTTGGCCTGTATCGACTCGAGAAACAATGGCAGCAACAGCAGCAACAGCAGCAACAGCAACGTGAGCGACCAGCTCGCCCTCGCACAGACGCGCGGGTTAGCGCACAGGAGCTGCAGACTGCAGCGTTGGACGCGATGCGTACATCGTGCACCCCTGAAGTCGAGGAGCTTGCTGTTGTCGTAGATCTTTTTTCCGTTCCTATAGAAACGCTCGGAATCGGAACCTTTCGCAATATATCGCAGGTACACCTGAAAGAGCCGCTGTGGCGAGCCATCGCCAAATTAGTGGACTCCAACGTGCATGCAATTCCTGTCGTTGATGACACCGGCGCTCTCCAACAAGTCTACACCCGAGCAGATGCGCTATGGATCATTGCACCTGAGACAGTGACTGTACCCGAAGGCCGCCCAGCTTCTCCCTGGGGGCGACCTTCGGAAACCAAGTCACCAGGAGGAAACATGGAAAACATCGGTGCGCGTATTGCCAGCGGAGGAGGTCGATATCACATGCTCCGGGACCACGTTCTCGTGGAGGATCACTTTCGCATGCTGCGGCGGGAGGGTCGTAACCGACGCTTGCCTGTCACGTGCAGCCCCAGAGACACGCTGCGGACCGTTTTTGAACGCATGGGTCACGACTTTCGTATACACCAGGTTTTTGTTGTCGATGATCGCCAACACGTTTTGGGAGTCATATCGCTATCGGATATTCTGGAGTTTTTCATGGATAGCTCCGCGAGTGTGCCGTCGTCTCCGGATCTTCGCCACCACGACTCGCCGTTTTCCCATACGGGCATGGATCTGCCCGTCCGCCCGATCCTGTAAGCGTCTAGTGCAACGTTACTTCATCCCAGCGCATGAAGTTTTTGCATAGATGAAGTGAGCGACGGATTCGAGCCTGTCATGCATTGTGCTGGCGCTCGATGATGACCGACCTGCATTCCGCGACATTGACGCAGCGTCCGAGGTAGGCGACGCCGTTTCCCGCACGACCTGGATGCGCTGGCATCTTTATGAACGAGGCTGCACAGCGACATTCGGTGCGCACGCCCAAGACCTATCCAAGCGATTGACACAGCGTTCACTGGGGGCGGTTACTAGGCGGTTCCTCTGGGTATGGATTCAAAACCAGCATATGCGTATGCGTCGTTCCTTTGGATCAATGTGCCTGAAGAGCAGCATGCTTCCCCATGGATGCACCGTGTCCGGAGTGCGCACCAGGGCTCGAATGATGGCGAGTGCTGACGCGCCAGCTGTGTTGCGGACACTTACCTGGATGGCGACAGCTGCCTCGGAAGCTCCCATGCGGCAACGTGGACGCAGGTCGCAAAGCGGTACGCGTTTGATGCAGGGACACGGTCCTTCAGGCATATGCAGGCCGTGAGTCCGTATTTTGCGTGATGAAATTCCCGGTTGCGCTGGAGGAGCCTGCTGGACCTTGCCGGACTAGGTCAGCGGCACGATACGAGAGATGTTTGCTGAAAGGCTTGCGCTCTGAATCTGTCCCAGAGTGCAGGTGTTTTCGTTGAGGACGGAGCCGTGTCGCATTAGACTCGAAACGCTTGCAATTCCTGCGTCAAGTCAACGTTTTGGGAAGAGTTGCGATGCGACCTCACCCATGCATCGAACAGCGCTATCCACGTATGCCGCTGAGGGTGCTTCGTGCTTCGCACTGCGTCCACGAGCGCATTCTCGAGACCACAACCGGCACCATTGGGTAGCCGTGCGAGAGCCCTCAAGGCAAGGTCACTGCGCGTTGCCGTCACGGGCGACAAGGCCAGCCCGCACACCCGCACGGCGATCTTTGGGTCGGTACGAAAGGCCGTGCTCGCGCATCATACGCGCTCGCATACCGTAAAGTGCAAACACTGTACCAGCTGGTATTTCCGGAGCTGTCCCGTCCGTCGCACATGCGCCTGTCGCAGCATTCGCTCGCCCGAATCGAAAGTTGAAACATGGGAAGCAGTCGCTTTCCTATACTCGCTGCCTTCGTTCAGGCATGCCCACGAGGAACCGATGCGATTCGTGCAGGATTGCTGGAGTACCGCCCCAGCCGTGCACTGACGCATCATTCCAGATCACGAGGACTCGAGGCTGCGGCCTGTACGCAGACGCTCCGAGTCGCCGCTGGAAGCGTCGCTTCGCTGGGCGTTGCAGGTGCGTCCACATGCACCCTGGCATGCCGTTTCTCTCTCTGCAACTCGATGGATGCACCGAACAGTACACGCCAAACACCAATTTTTGCCAGTCATTCGCATTCGTGTATGCGTCCGTCTGCGAAATGCTCGAAAACGACGCGTCCGTGCATGCATGGAATTCAGCGGTGCCTCTGCTGCACCCCTGAACAAGCAGCGTACTGGACCCCGCTGTCTGCAGTGAACGCATCATCGAGCGTTGTCTACCTACGGTAGATGACGGATCGATCCAACGAGACGAAATCCAAGTTTTTCACTCGACAGCGAGGTGTAATACACGCATGAAGCGGCAGAAGCAGCTCCACGTTATCGAGCTCTTTCCAGCACATCCTCCAAACGGATCCAGAGTCCAACCGCTGTGCACGTCGTCCAGACACTTGACGAACTCTCTCTCTTGGTGCTCCAGATAGCCGAAACACAACCGCCAATCCAACGAAAAAGAACACATACACACACAAACAGAGAGAAAGAGAGAAAACCCTTTACGCTCCTGAGTGCGCGCTGACTGCCTGTCGCGCTTCAACGGCGCCCGGCGTCAATGCGTCCAGAGTTACGTACGGCGTTGCGTTGTGTGTACGCTCGAAACAGCAACTGATGGCATCATCTGGTGTTCATATGCATCAAGTTTGGCGTAAACTGAAGACCCACGCGAGTGATGTCATTTCAAACCTGCACCTCGCTCAGCTTTTACAAGACGAGCAGCGATGCACCGCATTTCGAGCGACCCTGAATGATCTGGTGTACGACTACGCGCGTCAGCGGGCAACCCCTGAGACGCTCTCGCTGCTTATCGAGTTCGCTGACGCGTCAGAACTCGGAGCGAAAATCGATAGAATGTTTCAGGGTGAGAAGATCAACTTGACAGAAGATCGTGCTGTTCTGCACGTCGCTCTGCGGGCGCCACGCGATCCGACAATCTGGCCTGCTTCCGTGCGTCTACCTGAGCAGGCGGTTTCAGAGGTCCACGATGTACTCGCGCAGATCGAGCGTTTCAGTGAACGCATTCGAAAGGGCCGCGAATGGGTTGGAGCAACCGGCAAGCCGTTGACAGACGTTGTCAGTATCGGTATCGGTGGGAGTTATCTGGGTCCAGAGTTTGTCTACGAAGCGCTGAGGACTGACCATAAAGCAGCGGAGGCGGCACGCGGCCGACGACTACGATTTCTGGCGAACGTGGACCCGACGGACGTGCACCGAGCACTTGACGGCCTTAACCCGGAAACCACGCTCGTCGTTGTGGTGAGCAAAACCTTCACGACCGCGGAGACGATGTTGAATGCGCGCACCCTGAAACGCTGGCTCATGGATGCATTAGGTGAGTCCGCGGTGGCGAAGCACATGGTTGCCGTCAGCACCAACACCGAGGCGGTGAAGGCGTTTGGTATCGATCCCCAGGAAGGCATGTTTCGATTCTGGGATTGGGTCGGGGGTCGCTTTTCGGTCTGCAGCGCGGTCGGCCTGGTACCGCTTTCGCTCCAGTACGGTTTCGGCATCATGCGGGAGTTTCTTGCGGGAGCGCATGAAATCGATTGGCATTTTGCAACGGAACGGGACTGGCGCAAGAACATTCCGGTTCTCATGGGGCTATTCGGGGTCTGGAATGCGTCTTTCCTTGGATACAGCACACGTGCGCTGCTCCCATACGCGCAGGCGCTGTTGCGTTTCGCGCCTCACATCCAGCAGGTCGACATGGAAAGCAACGGCAAGGGCGTCGACATCCACGGAGAAGCGCTCATCGATCCAACGGCGACCGGCGTTGTGGATTTCGGTGAGCCCGGCACAAACGGCCAACATTCTTTCTATCAACTGATGCACCAGGGGCGAGTCATACCTGCCGATTTTGTTGGCTTTCGACGATCGCAAACACCCATTGTTCTGGAGGGTGAGCCGGTCTCAAATCATGACGAATTGATGAGTAATTTCTTCGCCCAGCCGGACGCTCTCGCCATAGGCAAGACGCGCGAGGAGCTCGTCGCCGAGGGCGTACCCGAAGCGCTCCTGAATCACAAGATTTTCCCAGGGAATCGTCCATCGAGCAGCATGCTCTTTGACTGTCTTGATGCGCGAACTGTGGGTCGACTTTTGGCTCTATATGAGCACCGCGCAGCCGTCGAGGGTTTCCTTTGGAATCTGAATAGCTTCGATCAGTGGGGTGTGGAACTCGGCAAAGTGCTTGCAAAACGCATCCGCAATGAACTGGCGCGGAGACGTCAGGCCGAAGGAAAGCCAGCTGCCGGACAGGCTGCAACCGATCATCATTGGAACGCCAGCACCCGCTTCCTTTTAGACGCTTATTTCACGCCAAGTACCGGGCAGTGAGCGGCTGTGTGCTCGACGACAGCGCTGAAGGATCGCTTTCGGTTTGAGCTGCCTGCACTCGGCTCCAGCGTTACCACGGCACACGAGCACGTTGATGGTGACGAGACTGCGTGTGCGCGTTTACCGAACTGCGACATGCTCTGTGGCGTGTCGCACCAGCCGAGAAAGATCCCCGCTAACCAAAAGGTTGTCGCAGATCGCACACACGCTCCGGGACTTGTGCCGTGCGAGCCACATTGAGGCACGACTCTCATCTTCGAGCTGGCATCCAGAGGTGGCAGGCTGCCGGTGGCCGCCCTGATGCCGCCGGCATGGCACTCGAGCTGACACCCCTGACCCAGTTCGGTCCAAGGCGGGCATGCCGAGCCTCGCAGTCATCCCTGCCCTGATCCACTGCCCCTATCGTCCGGTACGAGCTTGTCGACGATGCTACAAACGAGTGCATGCCAACGCTGTGTGCTCTTGTTTGCTCACGACTGCGCGTTTTCGGAGGCCGCGATTGCAATCCGCGAATCGAAATCCATATACTGAATCATTCGCGGCTTCGGCAGCGTGACAATGCGTCGGCAGGGGAAACAGCGCGTCGAGCGGTCTGCTTCCTGTTCCGTTTCCGAATCCGCCGAAGCGCCCTCGAGTCGGGCTAGGCGCTCGCTGAGAGCCCGTTCTGCCGTTGTATCCTCTGCCAGGTGCGCATGTATCCAGCGCAACGTCGCCAGCTGGGTATGGCCCTCCGCCCGAACACGACGACAATCTGCGGCAAAGTCCTCCCCAAACCATTCAAATAGCCGAGATAATTGAATTGACGATTTGGCCTGTAACGGAATAAAAACCTGGCCGGGATTCAGAAGAAACGACGTCGTCGCTGCATCCAAGTCGCATTCCCAACGCGACAAATGAACGCAGCGAGGTAACGGACTCGAACGAGCGCCCCAGTGCAAAACGAAATGCACTCGCGGTTCACAGACGGAAACCAGGAGCGGAGCAAAACGTTCCTGGTCCTTGCCTAGCGATTGCCGGCACCCGAAGCGAATCACCTGGTCCCGCAAATCCTCCAGCGTCATGAGCTCCCCACACAGGACGAAATGCGTACGACGCAGGAGCTCCATGGCGTCCGGGAAACGAGACGATTTCGCGCTGCCGCGTAGTTTCAGCTCCTGAATGACCGCCTGGATCACCATTCCGTTGAAGATGTTACAGTAAAAGGCCAGCTTCTGGCCGTCATCGGCGAGCGAGTCATCAGGACGACGGCACCACGCAAGCAGGGAGGCCAATGTGAGCCACTCGGGAAAACATGGGTCCGCGAACACCGCCTCGTAGCGTAGACCGTAATCCGCGTAGTCTTCGACGGGAAGCGCGACCTGCAGCAGCGCGTCCAGCACACGCTCAGTCTCGAGGGCCAGGGTGCGTGCGGGATACCGTGCGCTCCGGCGCAGACTCTCCGGAAGTCGCAACAGCGTATTCAACGAACACTCGCTTTCATTCTGCATAAAGTGGACGACGCCGTAGTCGGGCGCATCTGCAAGGCCTGCCACGCCCGAGGCTGTCGGATGCCCGTTCACACCGGTTTCCGGTGGCGAGCGCAGAGGCGAGGCCACCAGAACCCCGTACGCCACCAGTCGCTGCAGAACGCGCTCCAGAGCAGCGTTCTTATCTTCAAGCGTGTCAGTTGCCGAAACACTCGCGTCTTTGACAGGTGACGAGAAAGAAGTTTCTAGCGCGTCTCGGGTCGCACTGTGCTCATCAAGCCAAGTGGTCTCTTCGTGCAACCAGGTCTCGACGTGTGCGCGCGTGATCCAGGTTGGCCCTTTACGAGACGAAACTGTCACATGACGTGCAAAACTTGGCAACGACTGACGCACCCCACCGATATTCCCGAATAAAAGTCCGAACACGGCAGCGTGTAGACGAACGAGGCTCTCCGAGAGAATCGAGGCGCTGTTGCTGGTGCTCGGTGGACGCGGCGTTGACACCGGCGGCGTACGCATCACAAGTCTACAAGCCTGGTGTACTGTAGCGATTGCTTGACACTACCAACGCCTCTAAACCGACTGAAAATGTTTCGTAACTACAGAATCGTTTGAAGGCCGCACGTATCTAAACTAGAAGGGAAAATGAATGTTGACATGCGTGTCGCATTTTCCGTTTCGCGCCGCGACACGCATCTGGGGCACCGACGGGTGGACACGTGTCCCCGGCCAGGCGCTGGATCGCTGGCACCAGGCCTCCGCGGTATATGGCATCATGGGCTGCCACGCTCTCGTTTGCCGTTTGTTTCGGGAAATAATTTCCGGTATCCATGTAGGTTGGCTGCGTCTGCATAGATGGATTGGTGCACTGCTTCGTTCCGGGTTCTTGCTTCAATGTGTATTCCCTGTCCTGTGTCTTCTGGGCCCTGATTATTTTTACATCGAAAGTGTTCAGCGATAGATCACAGCTTACGTTCAGCGTACCGTACGATTCCATGGATATTTCGCTGGACACCAAGGCGCTGGACGCTTCGGACGAACCACACATTACCTGTTATTCATTGAAGTGCTCAAGTCGAGGTAGGGAAAGTGCCTGCGTGCATCGTTGCTTTTGGAATCGCGCGATAGCAAGCTTCTCACCATCGATTGTCTCGCTAGCGGACGCTCGGTTATACAACCGCACACGAATCTCGTGCTGCTCCACCTCTGTTTTAGGCTCGTATCGTTTACCTACTTCAGCGCGCGCCTGTGCTCGTGATGTGTGGATGTCGTCCTGGACGCATCGATGGGAATTGTGCAGCTTGGACTCCTGCACTCGTTGAGCGCTTTCATAGCGGCAGCAGGATTGCGGCCCTTGGAAGCCAAACCACGACTAGCGCCGTAGGCGACAACCAGACCACGTGACATATCGGTTGTTTCGCTTTCCAACTTTACGAGCAAGTTCAGGAATGCACGCTTCGTACTTCAGTGCAGTTGAAATCGTTACCGACCTCAGCATTGCTTCGTGTACTCCTGTGAAAGATCGTCTGCTTGAGGCATTTGGAAGGTGATCTGCGCTCTGTATGAAGCGCACAAAAACATTCTCCTGTGCGCGATACGGCGTTGAGCGCATCCAGATGCGTCCGAACGCCGTCGTTCCTCTTGTTGGCCTCGCTCTTGGCCTCCAGTATACCCAAGTTTGGATCATATCAGTTTAGGAAAAAGTTGATTAGCTTCATCAGCTTTCCTTTTCAGCTCATTGGTTCCGTCGATTTGATTTAATGCTACGGTGACGGTGACGTCGCATCGAATCTGGGAAGCAGCGAACGTACGCTATCGACAAGATAGCGATGCAACGAGGAGCGAGCTCCCCCGGCTTATCACGAGTCCAGCGCCTCTTATTCTCTGCCAGTACCTGCGCATGCCCCGAAGCGTGACGGGAAAGTGTTCGCAGCAAACGCTGGTCAATACAGGTCACTCGTCCAAGTGCCACAAGTGTCAGCATTGAGCGATCATCGTCATTGGCACGCGTACGGCGTCAACCAAGTGCACTACGCAAACGGACCGGTTACGCAGTGACCGCCAGCAGCTGAGCAGTCCCTGAGCCACGCCCATACGTTCTTCGACCTGTCTGCGACGTTTGGCAACCAGCGGGTGACGCATCCCGTTGTAGCCTGGTTAGGGTTCGCGACCGAGCCATTCCTGCTCATAGGTTTGCAGGGCGGCTCGCTCTACTTCTTCTTGGAATAGGCGACCGGTGCCTTCACAGTGATTGCACGGGACGTATCCACTGCGTCCACAAAGGCGACAAGGCACGGTGCCGTCCGGGCTTTTCCTATTCGGCAAGGTTCCGAGCGCTAAACACTGACCGCAGACGAGTTTTCCACGTCCTGAGCAGTATGGACACTGCATGCGCTCTCGCGCCCGCGTCTGTGCCAGCTCCAGGGTGAGCAGTGTGCCCAACACGCCGATGCTTCCACCAGCAAAAGCTGAGGCCAGCTCCTGGATGCCGATCGCCAGCAGGGCCCTACACAGCAACGCTCCCGACGTCCTGCGTCGAGTAGAACGCACTTTTCGGCACAATACGAAGCGTTTTGCATGCGCTGTACGGCAGAACGTCCCAGATGCTGCAGCAGAACCGCGGCGGTGTCGGTGCCCCAGCAGTGCAGCAGTCGTTGAAGCTGGCCTCAGTGTCGGGAGTGCCTGACACTGGTATAGGAGAAGCTGCGCACTTTTCGAGCCAGGCGAGCAGGCCATTCACGCACAAGTCTAGGCAGCTTCAGACACCTTGGCAACGTCTGAGGCAGGTCTGCAAGCGTACACGACCGGCGACGACAACTCGGCACCAGCAGTGAGCGCAGTTCTTGCGTTGAACGTTCCGCCGCCATTGCCGGTTTTTTTGACCAGCACTAGCGCTGGACACAAGTTCGTCGACGACCTGGCGCACTGACACCATCAGTTACATCGAAGCGATCGATCCCTTTTTCATTATGTTGTAGAAATCTATTGAAAATTGTCGACTTCATGAGTTCTGGCAATACCTTGGCACCGCGTCTGTCGAGGAGCACCCCGCCTGTCTGCGAGCCAGGCGACGGGAAAGCGCAGCGCAACTGCGGTGTGCGTTTCTTGCGGCAACTCTGGTATTGTTGCTGCCCACCGAACGAGTTTGCTATCGGTCGTGATATTCTGGCGCTAGAGCGCACCTTTTTGGCAATGGTTCGAACGAGCGTAACAGCGTCTTCTCTAGGCGTTGCCGTAGCCGTGCTCTTATCGTCAAGGATGGCGCGGATCATTGGAACACTCATGGTCGCCCTGAGTCAGTTTATGGTAGTGATTGCGTTATGGAGGTTTACTGTTCAGAGTGCGTCGTTGGGGCAGCGCTGCTTCTCGCCAGACACCGTTCTGCCCTGGTTCATCGTTGTCTTACTGGGCACTGCACTTGTTCTGTCGATCGTGGTCGTATTCAGATGAGCGCAGTGGGCCAGCATCCTTTGTCTTTCTTATCCTATTTGGACAAGATGGATTGCAGAGATTGCATCGGTGCATTGCGAGCTGCTTTACATTGGATGTTGAGAAAGTGAAACGGGACGAGGTAGGTCGCGGCATTGCAGGTGTCCAAGCTGCTGCATGTGTATATGTGTTGCCATCTAGCCGCAGGAAGCTCGTCTTCATGCATCCGTCCACGATTGACTTGTAAACAAGACATTCTAGGATCAGTCAGGAGCGCCTGCGAGACGACAAGGCGAATTAAGGTCAACAGGAGCGAACTTCGCACTGCATCACCGAAAGTTGCGGCCTGTAGACGCGAGTATCGGGAAATCACGTTGCCGCTGAGGAGGAGCTGCTGCTCAAGCGCGGACTCGTCCACCGTTTCCGGGAACACGTCCTCAAGGAAAGCTTTTCCCAACCACAATGAAGCTTGTCGTTTCAAATGGCAGCAGGTTCCTGGTTTGGTGAAGCACACACACCAACGGCGACACTGAGCGACAAGATCGACTAGCACCTGGCCTGTGTTCGTGCTTGTGCAAAGCAGCTAGCGTTTCCCTGATTTCCCTGGAAGCTCTGCGCATTCCAGTTCGTTTCTAACCTTTCGCGAAGCGGGTCGAGACCTTGAGTTGGGCGCTTATCACACGCGAATTCGGAGTCCGTTGCGTAAAACTCGATATGTCCCGCGACACTGAGCCTCATTCACAGCACGTCCCGTCGTTGATACTCGTAGCGACGACACTTGGACTTTTATGTTTAGGCTGCGTACAATCACGCCTGGAGCCACCTAAAGGCACTGGGCGGATACGCACTGAAAATCGTCTCAAAGTACGCGCTCCCCTGTACCATGTAGACGCCTCCTGCTGTACGAAGCTTCACACACAAGCGCACCTTCATCGCAGTCGTGCCCGTCCTGCTTCCGGAGTTCTACTTGACATCGCCAGTGATTCTCAGTCGACAACCCAGGTTTTTTTCGCATTCAGAGTCGTACGAGGTTCGAAAGCACCCTGAAGATCCATCCCCCGTCGATGGTATGCCTCTCGCACTTGTGTCGCAGTGTCGCTCTCCCAGGTAGTACTCGTTCTCGCCCGCGCGTCCTCGAACCCGATTCCATTACTGCTGTTGCTCTGGCGAGCGGCTTTCGCAGTGCCGCTGCTTTCACTCTTTGCGGAGGTGCAGTTCGTATGACTCTGATAACCGACAGCCTACGTTCCTTTACTGATGAACGAAAGCAGCACGCACGGGGGTCCAGGCAAAACGCAACAGAGCTCACGACGTGCGCAGGAACCCCGGCAGACTCGTTCGAGACCCAGTGTGGTAGTCTCGGGAGCCGGTTCGAGGGCGTCACGCCCGCTGCTGCGCGGCACAGAGGAAGCGGAAAAGGTAGACCATGCGCCTTTGGAATCTAGTAGAAATTCTTTGGCTTCGAAACAACCGAATAATCAGGCCGCAACGCTGAGTCAAGCCACCAAGTCGAACTCGATGACCCGAGGAAGCGGGGCCACCCCGGGGCAACGACCTGCCCCGGTACACCAAAGCGCAGCACCGTCCACAGTGGCCGCAGCGGCGAGCAGTACCCGGGAGTTGTATGCGCTGCGAGCGGAAGTGGCGAAACTTCGGCTGCGCTGCGAGGAACTGGAAAACGAGCTAGCGCTGCTTCGCAAGCAAGTGAGCACAGTTGCTCTGCCGCCTGTGGCATCATCCGCGTCGACAAACACCAGTAATGCGAAGGAGTTAGCGCAGGCCTCGCAAGCACCCGCTCCAGAAGCCAGTCAGGTGGCGGCGACTGGAACCGCTGGAACACCCGCATCTCAAACGACCGCTAGACTTGCGTCTACGTCGCGCTTGCACAACGACATCACTTGGCATAGCGAAAGCCAAGTGCTCGACTGGGCCGATGAAATGGAAACCATGGAGCTCGAGCGTCGCGGGCGAAACAGCAGCACCGAAAAGTCGGTTGTGAACGTTCCTCGCCCGACGCCCGGCACCTGGACGAGGAAGCCAGCATCGGCATCGGGTGCCGGGCCTGAAAGGCCGCCCCAGCCGCCTTTACCGTCCACGCGAGATACAGGACAGCAACAACGACACCTGAGTGAAGCGCAATCATTGGAACACCCACAGAGAATCCGGCAACGTGAGCCTCGTCCGCATGGTACAGAGCAAAACCGCGAAGCGCGTCAACAGCAGCGGCGGCAGCGTCGAGAGCGTCCTTTCCAAGAGCGAACGCTTACCGCAGATGCCAAGACGCAACCACACGCGAGCAGTGCAGCGAGCAAGTCTGCGGAAGCGCCACCACCAGTCCAGAGACCGCACCGAGAGACCGTAGAGAGACCGCCAGCGTCTGCCTGGCTGTTCGCCGTTCACGCTCGAGCACAGCCGGACAAGTTGCGTTTCCTGGTATCGAGTCGCGCAGCGGGACCGGAGTCGGCACCTGATCGATTTATTTCGCTTTCGTTTAGTGTATCGCGTTGGATCAATGACCAAGCCTTTCACAAGACACTGATGCGCATGCTTCTGCAATTGTGGCGGCGTCTTGCGCCACCAGCACTCGATTCTGGAACAACGCAACAGCAACAGCAACAAATACCGCCACCCTTAGCGGAGCTGCTTCGCCAACCTGAAACGGAAGAGCAGCGCCCGCTGGATCGCCAACAGGTCTGGGCACTATGTGAGCCGGTGCTGCTCGAGGCGTGCCGCCACCCGACCCTGCTGGTACTTCTCGATTGCCACGGGCTCAACGACAAGACGAAGCAGGCTGTGCGCTTTAATGTGGCGTACTTTGTGGAGGCAGCTGCAGCTGCTCGAGAGCGCTTTGAAGCGACGTTCGCAATACCACCGCGCCTGGTGCTGGTGCTCGAAAGCTACCCCGTTCAACGGCGACCGGTTCTCGGGGGCCATCCAGTGTATCCCGTGCAATGCTAACAGGACGCAAAGCCCAGCGCTGTGTGTCTCTGTCTGTTTTCGGGGCCGGGTTTCACGTAGAGACGCGGGGCGCCCTGCTCCCGAACAGTTTCGATACGAGCTGCGTACCTGTGTGCATCACGTATACGTAGGTACACACGACCGCTATTCTGGTGATTGCGTTCATTTCATTTTCCTCTTTTCCCCGTTCGCTTAAACCTCTGTCTATGCGAGCAAGCGGCCATCATCATAGAAAGCGCTCCCGATATATACCAGAGCGAGGCGTACTCACACACACACACACTCGGACGCTACTCGGTGTCATGACAGGAAGCACCGGGACTGGACGAACTGGACCTATCCCCGGCAGCTGTTGCGATCACGACGATCGCGTACAGCTCCAGCATCAGCGCGACAAGGCCGAAAACGACAACGTCCGACGAGGACGTATCCTGCCAGCTACGTCTAGACCAGGACGTGACCTGCATTGCCGCTGGAAACGTGGGACCTATTGGATTCGCATTGACAGGAGCACGCTCAAATCAGCGCATTAGAAGCGGAAAAGGAACGGCAAAGGAGGCAAAGAGCCTCGAGCAACTTTTCAGCACAGCACAGCACAGCACAGCACAGCACAGCGTTTGCGCTTTGTGGACCTGCTCTCCGTACGCTTCAGGCATCTTCGCTAGGAGCACGTATACTGAAGCGTCGGCTATCGTACGACGATGAAAATACCCAGCGCGCTAGTCCAGGAGCGTTCCCACGGTGCATGCCTGGAGCCATGGAGGTGATAGACGTCCTGCAGCGATTCGCTCTTCCATTAGCACTTCCATCGATTTCCACAGTGTGTGCACGTCACAAACGTCGTCATCGGTTCATCTGCGGAGCGTGTTTGCATCTGGAAATAGGTGCAGGAACGTTGACCGCATTTGCCACAGCGGAACTGATCCGTACTTGCTGCTTGTGGAATACCCCTTTGTTTGTGGAAGAGCATTCGTTCAGCAATTTCCGCTTCCCGCTCCCGCGCCTGCTCTGTTTTCAACGCTTCAGCGCTCATATCCACGAGCTCCGCTGGCGACAGCTCTTGTCGCAGTAGACGCCACCGCAGGTCCGCGTTTCGCCGTAGGTTTGCTTTCAGTTCCCGATACTTGGCACTATAGTCCGGGCGGGCAAAGTCGAAAGAGAACTTTGCATTCAGCGCCCGTTCTAGTTCGATACAAAGGGAACGACACAGATTGATTGTAGCTGCGTTCACGTGCTCTGTAGGTGTTGCCTCTTCAGTTGCTGCTGCGATGAAAACGTCAGTCAGCGCTCGCACGATATCTCCGCGTTTTCCGGGCGGCAGTGGTAACGCTGACACCATTGGCTCCGTCTGCATACGGTCTGAATGCTGCTGTTGCTGCTGATCACCGTCTACCTCGGTTGCGTTGGCAGTGTTCCACGCACTCTCCAATGTCGACACAGGTCCAGCGTCGAAGGAGCCGGTCTCTGTAGCGACCTGCTGCACTGCCGCGAACGCGCCTTCACGGCCAGCCGCATCCGCTACCCCGGCAACAGACCCGTGCACGTCCATCCGGGCGTCAGCAGTTGTATGCAGGCTAGGCCCGAGGTCGTCGGGTTGTACACGACCAGCACCATTCAACCCCGATCGCGCGTTTGTCGCATCGTTTGGAGCGGCGAGCAGTTCGGAACCCGAGCTACTCGGATCGCGCGTTTGAAGCCGCTCGGACTCGCCAGTCGGCAACAGGGACGGCTCCTGCGACTCGCGCTGTGCCTCCGTAACGATGGCTTTCCATTTGCTGACAATCTCCTCGGCAAGCCGCCCGATCACTGCACTCTTCCCGTGAAGGCTCCTGCCGAGCGTCTTGATGGGCTTCCCAGCTCGACTCGTTCGAAGAACCTCCAGCGTTACCTGATATCGCAGTAATTCCGCAAGCTGAAGGGCGATTCTTCGCTCCTCGAGCTCAAAGGCCTCGGCGGCTCGCGCAGCGGCCAGACGGAGATCCTCTAACTGCGCAGCACACTCGCGATATTTGCTGCACCGGTCGCTCCAGGCCTGATGCAGCTCAGAGAGCATCGCCGAACGCTCTTCCAGGCCGTGCACAACGCGTGTGAGGTCCTCAGCACCAATACTTCGTCGACTCGTGAGGCCTGTTGCACTTGCCCGAATCGCGTCAAGCGTTAACGGGGTGGGTTCCGGCGGTGCGGGCGGATACTTCTCAAGCTTGCGCTCGAGGAGAGCCAAACGCGCTTTCATCTGTGCGTTCTGCTGGCGCAGTGCAGCCAGCTGACGACTGTGTTCGGTTCGGCTCGCTCCAGTGCCGTGACTGGAGCTTCCGGCTCCACGACTACGTTCCGCCATGCGCACTTGCTGAGCATTCCCGGTACCTAGGGAGCCTGGTGAGGCTCCCGCCGGCCCACTGGCAGTCCCAGAAGAGATGCCGTCGGACAGAGGCGTCCACTCGGTGCCGGTGGACGACTTGCGTTTGTGTGCCCGTCGCTTGTTCGGGTCGTGAGAGCGATCGAGCGCTCTGCGCTCAGCGGTACTCTCGGATGAGGCTTCGTCGATTCGTGCGGGGTACGCGTCACGACACTTGGCACTGCCGTCGTCGCCCTCTGAGAGGTCATGCTCTGGCTCGGATACGGCATACTCGCTGGAACTCGCAGCAGTCTCGGTTCCATCGGAGTCCTCCGCTGGTATCTTGCGTCTCTGCTTTAGGCGCCTCCGCGTAGCCGTGGCCTCGCTTGGGTCCGAGTCCAGAAACCCAGCACGCTTGTCACTGGTCGCGTGGTCCGCTGCTGCCGCAGACGCTGTCGAAGCGGGAGCCACACGAGCACCACGCAGCGTCGACGCTGCTTCCGTCAGTGCAGCATCCGTAGCAGCGGCATCCGTTGTAGCAGCTGTCACGGTTTGCATGGCTGCTGTGCTCAACGCGCCCTCTTCAATTGCCTCGGCTATAGCCTTCCGCACTGCATCGTAGAAGCGGTGAGTTGGTTTCACGCACTTGTCCATGTTCTCCGCGAACGCGACCAGGTTCTCCCGTGTCACCCAGGCATGCTGACTATCGTTAAAAAAGTTGACATTAAAGCGATTCCCTTTCCGGTGGTTCCCTTTAGCGTCAGGCGCGATGACACCCGGCCACCAGGGGTACGACGGGAGCTTCGCCCACACGAACGCGCCGAGGTACGGCTCCCAGTCGGACATAGCTCAGTTTCCAACGAGACCGTTCGTGAACCCTGTTGTTATTGATTGAGGAGCACAAGCACCGGATCAAAAAGCACAACGGGAAAACGTGCACTTGAAGCAACGCCAGACCCCGGCGCGTACTCGAAGCACCACAGCGGCAGTACAAGTCGAACGCGTTCGTGCAGGTCGTCGACACAGCGCGCTGCCGTGCCTGGGCGACGTTGCCCTAGCGGCCGTGCGGTATGCCCAGCGTCGCAGGTAACAGCAAGCAAGCACTTGTTCTTCGCTCTGGGACTGTTAAGACTGCCCTGCTGATCGGAGAGACGGTGTTCAGGGCGCTGCTGGGCTTCGTTCGTGGCCGCAGTGTGACTTGCGTACCGCACCCGACCAGTGCGCTAGCGCAGGAGGCTGCATCGTTGTTGACTCGCGTGCAGGGCGCACGCTCGACGACCCAGGAGCTACGAAGCGGAACGCTGCTGTCTAAGCGAAAACGATCAACGTTTCCGAACGTTCTGCTATGCATATAGATCAGACGGGATCAGCGTACTGTGCGGCAGTTGCAGCTCTGCGGCGGGAGCGCTTCCGAAACCTCGGGGCAGCGGTGAGCCTCGTTCAGGCTGCAGGGGCGCTTCTGGTGGAGGCCTGCGTCCTGCTGCCCCGCCGGACAGCAGGAACAGCAGCAGCGACGTTCGTAAGAATGTTATTTGTGGCGTGTAGCGTGCCCTTTTTTCTCGTCGGCTCGCTGATCGGCAGTGACTGGTATGCAACGGCACGGCGGCCGGCTCGACGCGGTGTTGCGTTGTCACTGTTGGTGGCAGCGGGTGCACTTCACCAGGTCGCCATCCTGGGCTCACTGCAGCCGCTGCTTCCATGCTCGGCACGAAGCAAGCGCTTGATACCTCTCTCGGATGGATTGATACTCGGTGCCTTGTGTGGATGGTGGTTTTGGCTCGTGTTTGATCGAGCGGAGCGTTTCGCTTTCGAGCTGCCGCTGCTGGCAACGAAGCGAATGACTCGACTCCTGAGCGCACTGCGTTCTCTAAGACACCCGCGCAGTCCTATTCTGGGGCGTAGCTATATGCCGAGGATCGTTGCCGGGTTCGGCCTGTTCGTGATAGCGCTTAGAGTGCACCGCAGGGCGTCATTGTGGGCAAATCTGTTCTTCCTATCGACGCTGATGCTCTCTGCATGCCTCATGGTACTACTGTGGAGCGCATTGCTCCAGCTCGTGCAGGTATGGATGACGAGTCCAGTCACGCTAGGAGGAAATTCATCGCTTGGGTCGCATCACAGAGGGAAACGAGCTTCAGTGACTGTCGCGAGGTTTGAGCATGCGCTCCGTAATCGAGTCGCTGCGACGCTGTCTCTGTCACCGCAACGCCAGTCGACACCGAAGCGGACCGCTATCGCCTCGGGCGCTGGTGAAGAGCTCCTCTGTTTGGTGCTGGAACACAGCATACATTTTGGTCACGTCGACATGTTTCTGTACGCACTCTATGATTTGGAACGTGTCGCTCTCTTCGTTCCAGAGCGGAGACGACGATTGTTTGCGGATCCTCATGGCCGAGTTCTGCTCGCATTGCTTGACATTTGTTTGGCCATTCTTGAACCGGGGGCGCTCGTGGAACGGTACACCGCTCCCAAGGACCAAAAGCAGCAGCGCCTCAGCCGAACGCGGCACGTGTATCGACTTTCAAACGCTGGCTTGTTGCACGCCTATCGCATGACGGCTACCTCGCTGGGCGCCTTGATCTTGCACAGCAGTCATGAAGATCCATTCGGACTCGTCCAGCGTCGCACTGGGCTGACTCAACAGCGCTTGGAACAGCTTGCTGCAGCGCTTACCGCTATTCGATCGCGTTGTGGTACGCTGCGACCTCGACCTGGTCTAGAGCAAGCAGCGTTCAACGCTTTATGCGAAACCCTGCAGCGATGTCGAGCTTGGGCAGCTGTCGAGGCAGCACCGACCTGCACAGGGACATTGACGCATTCCTCAACGATGCCACGGGTTTGGCGCGAGTGGCCAACGTCTATCGAGGAGGCTGCTCGGCACCTGGAGCAGGTGCGAGCTTTTCTGACGCATCACACGCTCAAGTAACAAGTGCAACGTTCGGGCGTTTATCGCTGTGAGTCCGCTGCATTCTGCTGGATGTTCAGACGCTTTTATGGTAAAAAAGTGCAAATACAGCTGATCAGGTGGGTCCAGTACGCGCCCCAAAGCATCCTGGTGCCAAGCGCTGCGTCGCCGACGAAAGCGACGCCTGGAAGTAAGTGCAGCGTTGCTCCGGCGGACGCGTCAGTCGCCTGCTCTGGTTCAGTTCCGCGTCTGGTAGACAGTGCCGTACTGGCGCTGTGGACGAGGCGTGCGGCCTCAAGCGCTTCGAGGTCAGCGTTGGTATCGCGGCAGGAGAGTGCGGGCGAAATGCACTTGTGTTCGTGAAGCACAGACTTGATGCCTACACGCCCGTGTCAGCATCGAATGGAGCGGATGCTTTTTAACTCGGGCGTGCTCGTTCATGTTTGGATGTCTTCCAATGGTACTCTGTGTAAGTTTGGGGGGCTTTTCGTAGGCTGCTTCCGCTCCCTCTTTTTCATCAACGATATTCGAGATGCCGTTCGCTCATGGGCCTCTGGCTCTGATGCCTGCAGTGGCGGTCACCTGGTGGTAGCGTGAACGATCCGATATCGATGGTTTCCGGCCATTGCAGACACGCTGGATGCATAGGCAAAAGGTACGATCTGCACATTTCCTCGCAAGTTCCGTCGCCTTTACATACAGCCTCGGTGCGCACTTGACAATGGTGACACTCGAATATAAGCTGAGGACTTCCCGTGTGCCTACCAGAACGCATTCTTCACTGAGTTTCATCCCGCGGCAGATGACGATCTACTTCATCGCTGGATTCATGCGTTTCATGGGGAAACGAGTTTTCCGTCGATGCGCTCCTCGGTTTCAGTGCCCGATGCGGTAGCTTATGATTACGTGCTTTTTTTCGAAGGCAATTCGTTCCATGAGTACGCTGTCAGAGGCGCGCGCTGAGGTCCACTGTTCCATTCGATAAAGCAGTCGCGTAACGCGACGTTGTCCATACCGAAACAAGCACCGATAGTTGAATCCAGTCTGGAGAAGACCAAAAAATCTGGAGCAGTCTACGCGCCCTTGCTCGAAAGCAGTGGCACACGCTGCACTCGAAGCGATCGCTCCAACGACTCAGGTCCGAGTCCAAGATCCTTGTTCATGAAAACCGAAGCAACCGGGAGCCTTTGGATGCATATCTCGTGAAAGGGACGATGATGTTCTCGAATGCCGTTCCTTGGATGGCCATCAAGAGATATAGAAAATCGCCTTTTGAACGAGATGGATGATTCAACATCATATGCTCTTTGAATGTTCGGCATGATACCGTGAGCTGGTTGTCAAAGTACGCCGCAGATTGTTTTCCGTCGCTATTCCAGCGACCTCCGTTGCAGCGCCCGCAACTTGTCTTAAAGTCGAAAGATAGAAAGACTTTCATGTTCGGTTTGAGCTTGCAGCTTATGAGGAAATAAGAAGCACGGATGCTTGTATTTATGAATCGAATGATGATATCGATTATTTTACGAACGCTTGTTCCGCGGCATTGCGGATCATCTCGATTCTGGTAACGTAACGAGCTCCAGCAGCAACGTGTTGAACGAGTATTCCCGAAAAGAAAACGATCGAGCATCGTGAAACTCCACATGCATCCGCACGCCCGTTTCGCTACGCGTCGGATATTCAGGCTGAACATGAAAAATAGTTGGGGCAAACATCTCAAGGCGGGCACAGCGCGAGCTGTCCAGTACTCCATTTTACATGGACCCCGTGAGCAGACGCTCTCCTCAGTGCGGATATCTATCGAGTTATCGGGGATTACTGGCCACCATCAACGTCCTGTCGATTACAAGAAAAAGCACAACTACGAGCGCTGTTTTTCCTCTGGCACATTCTATTGGTCTATCCGTTTTGAGATAAATTCTATTCGACCCGAATACCGGGATAGCTCGCGTCGCTGCTGTTCGTGAACACAGCTTCCGCAGGTCCCTCTACCCATGTATTGCACGGGTTACCAGAGCGTACTGCACGCTCCGTAGTGACAACGAAACATATAGACAGGCTTCTGTTTGTAGCTCATCTGGTCTCCTAATCAACAGTCCAAACTGCACGGGAACGAAGCGCTTTATCAAGGATACTCGAGAGAGCTGCAGACCACCAGCACCACCACCACCACCACCACTGCCGGGACACGACTGGTGTCCCGCTGGCCTGCTCCGCTGCCGCCCGCGGTGGTGTCATCGTCGTCCCTGTTGCTGCCGCCAGGGTACTGTCCCGGCCGGTAGGGAGCTCTTTGGCGAGAGCCGGTCTCCTGGAAGCGGGATGGTGTTGGTCGTCGCCGGGCGCCCCAGTCTACGCAGGACGTCGGCTACGGCTGCATCGAGGTCGGTACGCGTGCTGCGAACTGTCTCTGGCACGAGGCGCTCGCGTCGCATCTCCGCTGCCAATACGGCAACATACTTGTCCAGTCCAGTATCGATAATATCGGATAGCGAAAACGTTGGTTTCGATGGCTTCGTCGACGGTTTCCGGGGGCGTTCGCCCGACCACCAGTTCATGGACGAGCGACTATACGTTCGACGGTTCACGCTCTGAGCGGGTTTCGGCCGGCTGGCACCCACGAGACTTGTCCACTCGGGAAGATGCGGTACTGCACTCTGGGTACGACGGCCTCGCCAGCGGCGGTTCACTGGGTCCGCCGGCGTCGTCTGCTCCGTACTGGGTACAGTCGACGTAAATGTCTGATCCGACTGCTCCCCCAGCGTCATTCCCAACAGCTGTGCCGCTACACGTGCCTGTCGGTAGTGACGCTGGATCGGTCCAGTCGGCAGTGATCGTACCGGAGCCGGTGATCGTGCTTGATCGATGGCACCGGGTTCCGTTGGTGCCGCCTCAGCATCGTACACTGCGGAGGTGCTTGGCAGAGCGTCAGGTGACGTCGCTGTCATTGTGCGTTCATCCTGGGATGAAAGCGTCGTGTCCGGTGCGGTGGACATGCTCGTGATCGAGTTCGTATCGTCATCATCCGCACCAGGAGCAGCACCTGCAGCGTCAGCTCCCGGATCATCTTCTGAAAGCCGATGCTCGTTCGAATCTCGATCCTCGATGAAATCATGGTCATCATGAGGCAACGAGTCCAATGGATGGTCACGCTTCCCAGTGCCGTGCGTCGAGGAGGACGGCTTCGACCCAGACGCCAGAACCGAGGCGTCCAACGCTCGCTTCTCACCAAACCATCCGTCATTGGAACCAGTTCGTATCCGAATGCCTGGCAGGGAAGTGTGTCCATGTTGATGCTGGTACCAATCAGGTGGCAAGCCCTTGTCCCAGGACGTCGACGGGTGCGGAACGAGCGCTGCCGTCGCCGCATCCGCCGTATTCGTCTCGACGCTGCGTGGCATGGTAGCCATCGAAGGTGCTCGAAAGGCTACATCACGCTTCGCGGGAGCACCACGCTTATCAGCTGTACTTTCCCGATACATAAACGCTTCAGCGTCGTCATGAAGAGCAGACTCGGCTGGGGTCGCAAGCGCCAGCGACGTCCGGTAGCCGATGTCGCGGTCTCTCTCGCCGGTGCCGACCGTACCAGCCACCAGACCATCTCCGAGATATCCATACCTTGGTCCATCTCTAGCGTCTTGGTCGTGTTCTATCATACTTTCGTGATCATCGCCATCCGAGTTGAAATCTGAGAGATCGCTCTCATCCGTAAACGCCTCGGGGGCGCTTCCCGTCACTACAGGTTCCTGTGCATGGCTCTGCTGATCAGCAGCGCGCTCCTGCTTGTGGCAATTATCTTCATTGCGGATTAGAGCGAGTGCTCGTGCTCTATTCGCAGAGGCGCCTGTCGCAGGACTGTTGTCAAACGACTCGTCTGTGCTCGTTGAGGGCGCCCGCAGCGGCCGTCCCAGGCCGCTCTGGAGAATGCTTTGCGCAACCGGTTGTCGCTTGAACGTTCTGGAACCTTCATTCTGGCGAATCGTCAACGTAAAGCGTAGCAGCGCAGTAGTATAGCTCTTCTCCAGTGGCAAGTGAGTCGTGTGCGTACCCTCGATGCCCGCATACTGAGCGAGGTCGACCTGCAACTCCCCGATGCACACTGTTTGGGTGCTTCTCCCAAAAGGTATCGTCCGTTTCACCTTCAAGCTCAGGAAAAAGGGAGCGAGTACAGAATCTTCGCTACCACGAGCCATCAATGTCGCTTGAAAGCGCAGGGACTCGTTCCAGACGACGCGGTGGTTCTCCACGGGTCGGTCCGAGGTAAAGCCTCGCCACTGCACGTGCTGACGGAAGAGGCCCGCTCTAAACGCCTTTAGTTTCACATGGAAGACACCAATGCTATCAGGCACGGCCAGGAGCTCACAAATATCGAGGCGGACCAAGAAAACTCGCTTTTGGCGGTCCATGCGACTCGGAAAGCGAAGCTGTTGCAGCGGCAGAGGCAGTGAGCGCCCACTGGGAGCCGTCCAAACACCCACTGGGAGCTGGCGGATGCTAGGAGCCCACGGACTCTCGACTCCTCTCACAGCGAGTACGCTTTGCAGCAGTCCACAAAGTTGTATGTGTCTGCTACGGCGCTCACAGCCCTCGTTCGTAGCAGCAGCAGCAGCAACAGCAGCAGCAGTAAAAAACGTGAGCTTCGGGTCGACTGCTCCGCGCCGAGCCAGGTGCCAGCTGGTGTAGGGCACTGCACGAGGGTACCGTTTCGTAGCGCCGAAGCGTGCCCCAACGCGTTGTCGTTCGTGTCATGGACACTGCTACTGACGAATCAAGCACGGATCGGGCGTCCGTGCGCAAGAGATAACGATTTCTCGTGTGGTATAGCGACTGGCACCGTTTGCTGGCCAGGTGCACCCTGTCGGGGCAACGAGGTGCTTCTGGACCTGGTGTTCGCGGGTTGCAAGCCCGGTTCACTCGGCGTCACAACGAAGCGAGTTTGTGACTGCACTGCAACACGCAAGTGGTGGGAGTGGAACAGCTTAAAATCAAGCGACGATGTGCATTCCTTTAGTATTCTTCCTCTTCCTCGTTGGTGTCTGCTGCGACTTCGATGTAGTCTTTCTCGAGCGCGGCGAGGTCCTCACGCGCTTCGCTAAACTCGCCCTCCTCCATTCCTTCACCAACGTACCAGTGCACAAAGGCCCGCTTGGCATACATGAGGTCGAACTTGTGGTCGATGCGCGCGAATACCTCAGCGATGGCTGTTGAGTTGCTCACCATGCAAACCGCACGCTGTACCTTGGCGAGGTCACCATTCGGAACGACCGTGGGCGGCTGCGAATTGATACCAACTTTGAAACCGGAGGGGCACCAGTCCACAAACTGGATGCTACGCTTGCTCTTGATCGCTTTGACAGCGGAATTAACATCCTTAGGCTGGACATCGCCGCGATACATCAGACAACAAGCCATGTACTTGCCGTGCCGCGGGTCGCACTTGGCCATCATGTTGGCGGGATCGAAGGCAGCTGAGGTGATTTCGGCGACGCTGCCCTGCTCGTGGTGAGCTTTTTCGGCGGATATAACTGGCGCATAACTCGACAGCATGAAGTGAATCCGAGGATACGGTACTAAGTTGGTTTGATACTCGGTCAAGTCCACGTTGAGCGCGCCGTCGAAACGAAGCGATGCCGTCAGCGAAGAGATAACTTGGGCGATGAGGCGATTCAGATTCCGATACGTTGGCCTTTCGATGTCCAGGGATCGCCGACAGATATCATAGATAGCCTCGTTATCGAGAAGCACGGCCACATCCGTATGTTCCAGCAGCGCGTGGGTGGACAGCACAGAGTTGTAGGGCTCCACTACAGCAGTGCTGACTTGTGGCGACGGATACACTGTAAATCCGAGCTTGCTTTTCTTTCCATAGTCCACCGATAAACGCTCCAAAAGGAGCGAGCCTAGACCGGATCCAGTGCCTCCGCCAACTGAGTTGAAGATCAGAAATCCTTGCAGCGCAGAGCAGTTATCCGCCAGTTTTCGTATGCGATCGAGAGCCGTGTCTACTATCTCCTTCCCTACAGTGTAGTGGCCCCGAGCGTAGTTATTGGCAGCATCCTCACGCCCGCTCATCAGCTGTTCTGGGTGGTACAGCTGGCGGTAAGGGCCGGTGCGCACCTCGTCTACAACAGAGGGCTCCAAATCCAGGAACAAGCAACGAGGAACATGTTTTCCAGATGAGGTCTCAGAGAAGAAGGTCCCGAAGGAAGCGTTATTGGCAGCTGCGATCGCCGAGTCGCGGCTAGCCATCGTGCCGTCGGGAAGGATACCATGCTCTAAACAGAAGAGCTCCCAGCAGGCGTTCGCCACCTGCACACCAGCTTGTCCTATATGGAGTGATATAACCTCGCGCATGATAGATTGTATTCGTTGTGAAGCTTTTCAGACACTAAACACTCACCAGAGGCGACTATTCACCGAACCTCCGTCGAATGGTTAGGCAGCACGAAAACTCCAAACCGGAACGCTGAAAAATGGCGCGGGATATTCGAATGGCAGACACCTGACGCGTTTCGCCGTTCAAAAATCGAACGCCGCGGCCCGCGGTGTGCAGTAGTGGCGATCGGCGCGCCCTAGACATAACGCCTCCAACTGATGTGCAGACGCCTCCCAGCCTTTTGGACCGGCCAGCCACTACTGCTTCCAATCTTGTCTCATATAGTTCCACCTTGGGAGATTGTCCAACAAAGTTCCCTCTCGTCTACTCTGGAGGGACTTCTTTCCATTACCGCAGATTTCCGTATCTTGATAGCGGTGTTAAAGTCTCGGTTCACAAACTCCATCCGTTTCTTGCCATCACTGGTTGTACATACTAATGCAAGTAGCCCTCGAACTTTCGCCCTCCTTTCCATTGGCTCTTCCTTCAGCGGTCCGTACTTTGTGAAATCCTCAGGGCTCCGCTTACACTTTTCCATCTCTACGCTCTGAAGTGCGCACCTCAGTTCATGGTGTGTATACGACGCACGGAACTCGTCTATTGGTATCATAACGAAACGCCGTGCACACTCCTTGTATGTTCTTGTCGACGGAGCTGGCGTAGTTCCTTTTTCGGCGCCCAGCGCCCTGTCCCATAGGCTACAACGAGCCTCTGATTTTCATCCATCTTCAGGGCGCTCAACTGATGGAAAAAGTTCGCGAATGCACGCTGCTTCCCACAGCATAGATTCATTCGCAAACGAGCCCACCGAGGCTTGGTATACTCCTCCTACACTGCACCCCAATGCGCAATGCGAACTTCCATGAATTTCCGAAAAGCTTCAAAGTCCGCTCCTCGGCTAGTCACCTCGCTCAAAGCTTCCAGGATCTCTTTCATTCCTGAATTCCAAGTCTCGATTTTCTTCCTTGCATTCATTATACCCGATTCTGGGTAATATCTCGCTCTCCACAACCTCAACAGACGCATGTCTTTCTGACGTAAATTACAGTCGGTCCCATCTTCCGCACGCTTCGGTGCTGCGATGGTTATGATATTCGTGTTTCCGGGGTCCGCGCCAACGACAAAGTCGTTCTCATGCACTTTCTGCGCCGCAGGACCCGCCTTCTTGGTTTATTCATGCTTCTCCGCGTCAACGACAAGGTCGTTCTCATGCACTTTCTGCTCCGCTGGACCCGCCTTCTTGGTTTATTCATGCCCCGCCGCGCCAACGACAAGGTCGTCATCCTGCACCCCCTGCGTCGCAGAATCCTCCTCTTTGTTTTCTTCATGCTCCGCCGCATCAACGACAAGGCCGTTATCCTCCACCTCCTGCATCGCAGGACCCGCCTCCTTCTCATCTTCATGGTTCGCCGAGGGCGGAACTGGACGATCTTTCTTCAACCGCCGATAGTGTACACTCTTGGCTACTCCATCGGTCTCGATCATCCCAGTGAACAACTTTTGCTTGCTCATTCTCAGACGTTTGAAATTGAAGATATTCTTCCAGTGCGTCTCCCGGTTTTCGCCGGTGAAGTTCTCCCTGCTAACAGTGAACTTCGGGCTGATCTCCTTCATGATGCCTTACAGGACTGTGGAGTCGATAGTCACGATATGTGACTTGATGTTGCACAACGAAACGACGTTGAAGCGCTTCTCCATTAGGAAGGCCTTCCGTCTCTCCTACTCTTCATTGTTTTCCTCACTCAGCTTCATCTCCGCATTGCATTCGAGCTCTCGGTCCAAAAACACGAAATAGCGCAGGACGAGGCGATAGTATCTTCCCTTATCTTTTTTCAACTCTGATATCTTGTCTGTTGGATTCGCCAACCCCAAGATCGCGCGGTGCTCTTGCATAGCCGCACGGATTACAGAAGATTCATTCGTGCTCCTGCGTGACTTCTTCTTGTCGACGAATTCGATCTCATGTTAATGCTTGCGATCCTTCGAGATGCCATTGATAATCGCCCATATTCCTTTGCGAGAGATGCCCGGGCAGAGTGCAAATACGGTGCGTATCATGAAACGTTCGAGGTTCATTGTGAAATGGTTCTTCAGGTTCGTGAGGTACTTCATCACTCCGTATATGTAAATATCCCAGTAACCCTTGCATCGAGTACTGTTGAAGCTGTAGAAGGGATGTTTTTCGTGGAGGCCATGGACTAGCACATTTTCCCGCCGCGCTTCCTCTGTACCAAGCATCAGCTGACGAATAAAGGTCTTATCGAAAAACTCGTCCGGAATCTCGACCGTTTCCATGTGCATCACATCGCGATACATCTCCCTCGCCAAATGCATCAGTCCTGACGACGCCTTGACAATACTCTTGGATTACGAGTCGACACGTTTTTCGATAGCGTCTCGCAACTTTTCCTTACACGGATCCTTGATATGTCCAAGAAGAAAGGTTTTTACCACCTTTTCGTCGTACAGTTGTCGTCCTTGCCGCTTACGACGTAGGGCCTCCCCCTTTGGGTTCTCCTTCTCTTCCTTTTCTTCTGGACTCAGCACTGTTTTTTGTTTTTTCTAGCAGCCGGCGACCCTGGGCCTCCAGGATCGTGGACTTGCTTTTTTCATAACTTTGTTTTTTTGTTTTTTTGAAAAACA
>Ga0123519_10003022_pt1 | contig 28154 bp, 32 predicted proteins | sample YelNatPaOPRAMG02_FD_87396 | JGI IMG/M metagenome (GOLD analysis project Ga0123519, IMG submission 87396) | Hot spring microbial communities from Yellowstone National Park - Yellowstone National Park OP-RAMG-02 (version 2) | ecosystem: Environmental > Aquatic > Thermal springs > Hot (42-90C) ...
GTTAGATTTAAGTAAGATCATTTCTGTAATTAAATTTTCAGATACTGAAAATAAAAGGAAAATCGTTGCTTATAACTCAAAGGGTAGATGGATTAATAGAAGGACTTTGGAATGATAACAAAGATTGAAATTCAAAATTTGATCAAAGAATTTTTAATAAAAAATGAAGACTTAAAAGACCTCAATTCATCATTGGAAATCAAACAGCTTTCCAGAAATTATTTTGTCTGCAGAAAAGATACAAAAGTATTTGAAATCATTTTAGATAAAGATAATCAAAACAATATTTTGCTCTATTATAGAGGACAGATTTTTGTTATCAAAACTTCCACAATTTTATTTGAGAACAATTCCAAATTAGAAAAAGAGACAGTAAAAAATATTTTTGTCAAATCGCCAATGCCGGGATTAATCTCAAAAATTTTAGTCAATGCTGGCGATCGAGTCAGTAAAGGAATGGGACTATTAAAAATCGAAGCCATGAAAATGGAAAATGAAATTAAATCACCAGTTGATGGAATTGTGGAACATATTAAAGTCAATACTGGCGTAGTAGTTGAAAAGAATGCTGTACTTGTGATATTAAAAGTGTAATATTGTGATGAACAAGATAATTTGTCCGATCTGCTACAAAGAAAATTTTGTTCTTGATTTTAAATGTGCAAATTGTGGGAGTATAATAAGAGAAAATTATAGAACAATAAACTTGGGCGAGACTTTAAAGGACCTTTTGTTTAATCCTGAATTTGCAATTAAAAAGATATTATTCTCAGAACATAAAAATTATCTTTTCTTTTTGCTTGCGTTACTCGGCTTAAAAATCACTGTTCTTTTCTTTTATCTTAATTCGATTTATGATCAAGATATCAATGTTCCAATTTTGAGCTTGAGTTTCTATGTGTTTAGTTACTATATAATTTCCATAGTTTTATTAGGGCTAATTTTTCAATTAATAATAAAATTAATCACAAGACATAATATTCATTATAAAAATTCACTTTCAATCATTGTTTATTCATTTTCATATTTCTCCATTATAGGTTTTGTTTTGTTTATTCTAGAGATGATGTTGTTTGGTGTATACTTTTTCTCAAGGAATCCAAATATCTTTCAGATAAATTCATTTAAGGCGATTGCTGTAGTAGGTTTGGAAGTTATCTTATTTTTTTACTCATCTTACCTGTTTATTAATTTTCTGGTTTTTATATTGCAGAAGAAATTCATCGCATTGATATCATTTATTGTATTTTTTATCTCATTTTACATTGGAAGTGAATTGTTAAAAAAAATTATAGGGATTAATTAAAATGGTTGCAAAAATTAAAGTAATTGTTGTAGGTTTAGGAGAAATAGGTCAGCAAACCTGCAACTTAATCTTACAGAAAAAATCACTTGAATTACTCGCAGCTGTTGATGTTGATCCCGCGAAATCCAGTAAAGATTTAGGCGAAATATTAAAAAAGAAAAAACTTGGCATTAAAGTTTATAATGATTTAAAATCAGCATTGTATGAACTGAAACCAGAAGTTACAATCATAACTTCAAAAAGTCGCTTTAATGAGATAGTAGACGATATTTTGTTATGCATTGAACATCATTCAAGTGTGATTTCAAGTTGTGAAGAATTACTCTTTCCATTTGAGAAGCAAAAAAAATTAAGCGAAGAAATTGATTTAAAGGCAAAGGAAAATTTTGTTCATGTCTTAGGGACGGGTGTTAATCCAGGATTTATAATGGATACTCTTCCTGTTTTTCTAACGAGTGTTTGTAGTGAAGTAAAATCAGTCAAAATTGTAAGAGTAGTTGATTTAAATAAACGAAGAAAAAAGCTTCAAGAAAAAATTGGATTAGGTTTAACAGTGACAGAATTCAAAAAACTCTTAAAGGAAGGTAATATTGGTCACATTGGACTGATGGAATCAGCTCAATTTTTGAATTATTACTTAAAATTCGGTGCTTCAAAATTTTCAGAAAAGATTGAGCCTATTATCGCAAAGTCAAAACTTAAAACGAAATATTTTGAAATTAATAAAGGTGAATTAGCTGGTTTGAATCACACCATCGTAGGAAAATCAGGAAATAAGAAGGTCATAGAATTGCAATTAATTTTAAGTGCCGATACAAAAGAAGATTACGATGAAATCTTAATTGATAGTACACCTCCAATTCATCTAAAATTTGAAAAGGGTGTTTCTGGTGATATTGCAACCACAGCAATGATGGTTAATGTAATTCCATATTTGTTGCACGCAAGGTATGGATTAATTACGATGAAGGATATTATCATTCCTTCCATCTTGAATGTTTAATAAAATTGGGATTAAAATGTTAAAAACTTTTTCGCTTGGTTATTCCAGATTTAAAAATTTCTTGCATTCATTAAAAGAATGGGTTGAAAGCTTTGCTCATAGACCATCTGCAGGCATTGCATTATTTATATTTGCTTTCATTGAATCATCATTTTTTCCAATCCCACCTGATGCTTTATTGATAATTCTTGCAATAAGTTATCCACGGAGGAGTTTTTATTATGCTTTAATTTGTACAGTTGGTTCTGTTCTTGGCTCTTATCTCGGTTATTTAATTGGTTATGTATTTTACGATACAATTGGAATAAAAATAATTAAATTTTATGGAGTGGAGCATCAAATAAACTATGTTCTTCAGAAATATCAAGAAAATGGATTCATTGCAATTGTAACTGCTGGATTTACTCCCATTCCATATAAAGTTTTTACAATTCTGGCAGGTTTCAATAAGACAATTGACTTATTTACTTTAACATTTGCCTCAATAGTAGGACGTGCTGGAAGATTCTTTTTAGTAGGTGGTTTAATTTATTTTATTGGTCCGGGTGTAAAAACATTTATCGACAAATATCTTGATAAACTTACAATTGCTTTTATGTTTTTACTTGTAATTAGTTTTTTTGTATTAAAATATCTCGTTTAGTTTATGAGAATTAAAACTGATGTTCTGGTTATTGGAAGTGGAATTGCAGGATTAAGATTTGCAATTGAAGTTTCAAAGTTTGCTGAAGTTTACATTGTAACTAAAAAAGACAAAGCTGAGTCCAATACAAACTATGCTCAGGGTGGAATTGCTTCTGTGATTTCTCCTGATGATGATTTTGAATTACATATTCAGGATACATTGAAAGCTGGAGATGGTCTTTGCAAAAGAGAAGCTGTTGAGCTTATAGTCCGAGAGGGTCCGGCTGAAATTCAGAAATTAATTGAATTTGGAACCAAATTTTCAACTAGATCAAATGGATCACTTGACCTTGCAAGAGAAGGTGGGCATTCGAAAAACAGAATAGTTCATGCTCAGGATTTAACCGGTAGAGAAATCGAAAGAGCACTATTAAATAAGATCAGCCAAATAGAAAATATTCACTTACTTGAAAATCATTTTGCGATTGATTTAATAACAGAACATCATTTACCTGAAAGAAGCAGAAGTAAGTCAGAAAAAATTCACTGTTGGGGTGCTTATGTATATGATATCCAAAAAGGTGAAGTTCATACATTTTTATCAAAAGTTACACTTTTAGCAACAGGGGGTTTAGGGCAAGCTTATCTTCATACAACAAATCCACCAATTGCAACTGGTGACGGATTTGCTATGGCTTATCGTGCAGGCGCTTTAATGGCGAATATGGAATTTGTGCAATTTCATCCAACAGCTCTTTATGAAGAAAATTCTCTTGAACGTTCTGCTCAACCTGCATTTTTAATTAGTGAAGCTGTTCGTGGTTTTGGAGCCAAACTTCGCTTGAAAAATGGTGAAGAATTTATGTATAAATATGATCCGAGAGGTGAACTTGCTCCACGAGATATTGTCGCTCGTGCAATTGATACAGAGTTAAAAAAGCGAGGTGAAGAATGCGTTTATTTAGATTTAACTCATAAAGATCCAGATGAAATTAAAGAGCATTTTCCAAACATCTATAAAAAATGTCTTGAGAAAAAAATTGATATAACCAAAGATTTTATTCCAGTTGTTCCAGCTGCTCATTATTCTTGTGGTGGTGTTGTGACTGATCTTAATGGTCAAACATCAATCGAAAATCTTTTTGCAACTGGAGAAGTTGCAATGACTGGAGTTCATGGAGCTAATAGACTCGCCAGTAATTCATTGCTTGAAGCACTTGTATTTTCAAAATATGCAGCTATTACTTGTAAAAATATTTTAATGAAAAATAAAGTTCATATTCCCGAAGAAATTCCTGATTGGATTGATACCAGTAGATTAACCTCTGAAGAAAAGATTTTAATTGCACAAACAAGACATGAAATTCGAGATATTTTATGGGATTATGTTGGTATTGTTCGATCAAATGAAAGGTTATCACGAGCATTAAAAAGATGTAATATTATTAATGAAGAAGTTAAGCAAATGTATGATGTCTCAAAAATTTCGGAAGAAATTCTCGAGTTAAGAAATCTGGCAGAAGTTGCTTATTTAATTACTTTTTCTGCAAGCCTTCGAAAAGAATCAAGAGGATTGCATTTTAATACAGATTATCCACATAAAGATGATACAAATTTTCTCAAACCTACTTTTGTCCAGAACCCTTCTCCTTGAACCATCAATTCTTTTATAATCAATCCATATCTAATTCCACGAGATGAAACATGAAAACCGTCAGCTCTTAATTTTGTTATAATGAACTTCAAGATCAAAGTGCCAGGTAGAATTACATCTTCACGACCATCTATTACAGATGGATAGATTTCTTTTATCTGTTGAGGTGATAAATTATAAAACCTTGAAATTAAGTCTGATAAAAATTGTGATTTTAAATAAGTTTTATCTACCTCTTTTTCATCAAACACTTTTTGATTATGAAAAATAGATGCAAGAGTTGTCGGTGTACCTGCAACTGCGATGGGAATTGCATTATTAAAGGAAAGTTCGTCATTAAAAATTTTCGACAATTCATCGTTTATAAAATCTTCTTTGTATTGATAAGTAAATGAATTAAAATATCGATCCTTTAATGTTACTGCTCCGATGTTATAGCTTTTAAGAAATTTTATCTCGTCTAAATTTCCTACTGTTATTTCGGTACTTCCACCTCCAATATCTATTACTATAAAATTATTATCAAAATATTCCTGAAAATTACTTATTCCACCAAGAAAGGTAAGAATTGCTTCTTGTTCAGGACTTAAAATTTTGACATCTAAACCGATGTCAGTATAGATTCTTTGAATGACTTCTTCAGAATTTTTTGCCTTTCTAAAAACAGCGGTTCCTGCACAAATAATTTTATTAACTTTAAATTCTTTAGCTAATCGTTGAAAGTCTTTTAAAATTTCAATTAATTTATCTTGCAATGTTTTTTCAATTCTTTGAGTTGTTGATAGGTATTTTCCAAGTCTTGGAATGTTTATCTCTTCTTTTAATGGAATAATTTCTGAGTCTCGAACTTCAGCAATTAAAAGTAAAATAGTATTGGTTCCTATATCAATAGACGCAATGCGCATTTTTTTATCTCCATTCTTGATTAGTAAACTTACTCATATTAATTTGCACTTCAAATGGAACTAAATAAAATTTCAACTAAGATTTATCTTTTTATCCTTATTTTAGCCATTATATTCTGGCTCGGGGGATCTATTTATCGAGCAATTGTTGCATATACATTGTTTGAGCCTTTTTCTCTTGTAGTTAAGAGTGAAATAACTTACGATATTTTAAGACAAACTTTAAAATTAATTGGCAACATTAATGTATATATTTTGATTAGCTATCCAATTGTTTTAATTTGTTTTGCATTATTTGTAAAAAGTTCAAAAGCAAATTTAAAGAATGAAGGCTGGCTTTTTATGATAAGTATGATATTCATTCTCTTTTTGCCAATTGAAATTTATCTGAGTTATCTTGATATAAATTACACTATTTTGGTTTTATTGACCAATTTTGATACAAACATTGCATTGAGTCTATTAATCCAAAGAATAGCTGCTCTTGGTGGGCTTCCTGCAATTGGTTTTCTTTGTTATTTCACTTCAATTTGGTTTGCTATTTTCCAACCACTCAAAAGAGTGAAAGCCAATGAAAACAATTGAAAAAGAGTATCAAGAACTGTTAGATGAATTAAAAGAGATTGCTTTACAAAAAGGAATAAAAGTTCGTTTTGAAAAAGGTGATTTTAATGGTGGTTATTGTATATTAAAATCAGAAAAAGTGATCGTAATAAACAAACTTGCACAAACACAACGCAAGTTATTAATATTAGTTGAGGCACTTAAAGAAATTGGAATTGAAGATATTTATATCAATCCTAAACTTAGAAATATAATTGAGAATTCTTTGTTATGATCAAAGCCATTGTTTTTGATCTGGATAATACACTTGTAGATTTTATGTTGATGAAAAGAAGAGCTATTGAAGCCGCTATTCCTGCGATGATTGACGCAGGTTTGAAACTTCCTCCGGAAGAAATAAAATTATTAATTGATGAAATATATAAAGAGAAAGGAATAGAATATCAAAAAGTTTTTGATGAGCTATTGAACAAAGCCATTGGCAAAGTCGATCATAAAATTTTGTCAGCAGCAATAGTCGCCTACAGAAGAGCCAGAGAGGCTTCTCTTGTACCTTATCCTAATGTTTACCCAACTCTAATAAAATTAATAAAGCTTGGTTTAAAATTAGGAATTGTTTCGGATGCGCCTGCGCTTGAAGCTTGGCTTCGACTTTCAAGTTTAAATTTCCAGTATCTATTCGATGCAATCATTACTTTTGACGATACTCATGAACGGAAACCGAGTCCAATTCCTTTTATCAAAATTCTCGAAAAACTTGAAGTAAAGCCAATGGAAGCAATCATGGTAGGGGATTGGGCTGAACGAGATATAGTCGGTGCCGCTCAAGTAGGAATGAAAACTGCCTTTGCACGATATGGAGATACTTTTAATACACTAAATCCAAATGCAGATTATGAATTAAATGATATCTCCGAACTAATAGATATCGTTAAAAAAGAAAATAATTTAATTTGATATCTTAAAATCTTACTTTAGATAGTCTTTACTAATTTCTTATTATTTTTTATATTTGAGTAGAGAAATTCTATAGACTATAATGAAAGATCTTACAATTAAAAAATTATATTATTCCATCAGTGAAGTCAGTAAAATTACTGGATTGGAGCAATATGTTTTGCGCTACTGGGAGAATGAGTTTGAACAATTAAAACCTCAAAAGAACAGAGCAGGAAATCGTATTTACACAAATAAAGATATTCAATTAATTCTATTCTTAAAAAAACTTCTTCGAGAAGAAAAATACACCATTGATGGTGCAAAGAAAGTTTTGCAAAATTATAACCCCAATGAAGATCTCAATATTGAGAATTTAATGAAAGAGGAAGTTTCTGCAGATAAAAAAGAAGATCAAAAAGAAAAACCAAAGATCGATAATCAAACACTTCTAAAAGATTTACGTGAAATTAAAGAACTTCTTCAAGATATATATATTAAACTTTGAAATAAATCGGAACGTGGCGCAGCCCGGCTAGCGCACCACTTTGGGGTAGTGGGGGTCGCGGGTTCAAATCCCGCCGTTCCGACTAACATTTTAATCTTATATCCCAAAAACCTCAAATGATCAAACCAGATATTGATAAACCCGAAAGTAATTGTGGAATTTTTGGTATAGCAGGCAATCCCTCAGCGTCACTTCTGACTTATTATGGATTGATTGCTCAACAACACCGTGGACAAGAAGCTGCTGGTATTGTTTGCAATTCTAAATTAAATGGTAAAGTTACCTTTAAATCTAAAAAGGGAATTGGTCTTGTATCTGAAATTTTTAATGATGAAAGAATTTTCATTGAAGAATTGTCTGGAAATGCTGCTCTCGGACATAATCGATACTCAACATCTGGGTCTAATAGTCTGATTAATGTTCAACCATTTATTGTTAAATATCGTGCTGGCAATCTTGCAATTTCACATAATGGAAATTTAACAAACGCTCACAAACTTAGAAGAGAATTAATCGAAGAAGGTGCAATTTTTCAAACAACAAGCGACACAGAAGTAATCCTTCACTTAATTTCAAGAAGTAAAAAAGAGACTCAAATTGATCAAATCTATGATGCGCTATCTCAAGTTAGTGGTGCCTATTCACTTGTTTTATTGACGGATGAATTTCTTTTTGCTTGTAGAGATCCATTAGGTATTAGACCACTTTCTCTTGGTATTATTAATAATTCTTATGTTGTTGCATCAGAAACTTGTGCTTTCGATTTAATTGATGCTAAATATTTGAGAGAAATTGAAAGGGGAGAAATCCTTGCAATAAAAATTTATGACGATTATTCTGAAATTGTTGAACAAAAATTTCTTGACAATATCCCTGAATTTCCCAAGAAATGTATTTTTGAATTCATTTATTTTTCACGTCCTGATAGTGTGATTTTTAATGAGAATGTTGATAAAGTCCGTCGAGAACTTGGTAAAAAGTTAGCCGAAGAAAGTCCTGTCTGGTCAAATGGTGAAAAAAAATTAGCAGTGATGAGCGTTCCTGATTCATCGAATACTATTGCTATTGGTTATAATAACCAGCTTAGAAAAATGAACATTCAAAGCAAATTTGAAATTGGTTTAATCAGAAGCCATTACATTGGAAGGACTTTCATTCAACCAGAGATAGACAAAAGAAAATTATCAGCGAAAATGAAATTTAACACAGTTAAAGGTGTTTTAAGAAATAGAAATATTGTAATTGTTGATGATTCTATTGTCAGAGGTACAACTTCGAAACAATTGGTAGATTTAATTAGAGAAGCAAATCCATCGCAACTACATTTTAGAGTTGCTTCTCCACCCATAACTCATCCATGTTTTTACGGAATGGATTTTCCTACAAAAGAAGAACTTATAGCTAATCGTGTAAATAATGATATTAATCAGATAGAAAAAGAATTGGGAGTAGATTCACTTCAATATCTATCATACAAAGGTTTAATTGAATGTACTCCTGAAAAGGATGAAAGATTTTATTGCACAGCTTGTTTCACTGGAAAATATCCAATACCAGTAGATGATGAATTAACTAAAAATATTAATGAATCATAATGGAAAAAGTTAATCTAAAAGACTGGTCAAAAACACCCAATCTAATTAGTTTGTTTAGAATAGTTTTTATTCCATTAGTTATTTTTTTATTCAAAGATGTTGATAACAATAGATGGTTTTTAATCTTATCGCTTATAGTATTTTCAATTCTTGATAATCTTGATGGATTCGTTGCACGTAAGTTGAATCAAATAACTGAATTAGGAAAAGTCATTGATCCGGTCGTGGATAAATTATTTGTTATAACTATTGCTTTTGAAATGTATTTGTATAAACTTATCCCAGATTGGTTCTTTTTTATGGTTTTAGCAAGGGATTTATTAATCATTTTTGCTGGATTAATATTTTTGAAGAATGTAAATAGAGTTCCACCATCAGATATCATTGGCAAGTTGACTGTTGGCGCAATTGGGTTTGTATTCTTAATCAGTTTATTGAATTTTCAAATAGTGGGTAGACTTTATCATTCTATCGTAATTATTACTGCGTTTTTAATTATTTTAAGTTTGATAAATTACGGTTATAAACAAATCAAAAAATTAAGATGAAAAGTTTATTCAAATCTTTTGAGAAACTAAAACAAGGATTGATTAAAACTAAAAATAATATTCTCGGAAAACTTGGAGATTTAGTCTCAAGTAATAAACCCATTGATGAAAATACACTTGAACAATTGAGAGAAATTTTACTACTGTCAGATGTTGGTTATGATGTTACTGAAATGGTCATTAAAGATTTAACCGAGAAAAAGAGAAAACTTGAAATTCAGGATACATCTGAAATTTTTAATATAGTTAGAGATACTCTAAAAAAAATTTTCAATAATGCTGTTCATAAAAACAATAACATAGATTTTGAGAATTTTTTAATTAAAGACGAAATTAAGCCAAAGACGATTGTAATAGTTGGTGTAAATGGAACAGGTAAAACGACTTCAATTGGTAAGATTGCATATAACTTTAAGCAAAATAATTATCAAGTTTTGATTGCAGCAGCAGATACATTTAGAGCAGCTGCTAATGAACAACTTTCAATTTGGGCAAGTAGAGCATCAGTCGAGATTGTAGATAATAGAAATACAAAAGATCCAGGAGCAATTGTTTATGAAGCTCTTGACAAAGCAATTCGAAATAATATTGAGGTTGTTTTAATTGATACTGCAGGTAGATTACATACAAAAACTGATTTAATGAATGAACTTAATAAAGTAATTCGTGTAATTCAGAAAAAATTAAATAGAAATGTTGACGAAGTCTTGCTTGTAGTTGACGCAACAATGGGTCAAAATGTAATTGCTCAGATTGAAAATTTCCTAAAATTCGTTCCTATAACTGGTATAATATTGACCAAACTAGATGGTACAGCAAAAGGTGGTGTAGTTTTTCAGATTGTCAATAAATTTAAGATACCTGTAAAATTTATCGGAGTGGGTGAGGGAATTGAGGATTTACAACCATTTAACAGTGAAGATTTTATAAATGCAATTTTTGAAAATTAATAAGGCTTAATTCAATGCGTTATTTATTCATTGCAAATCCAGTTGCTGGTAAAGGAAAAACAAAAAAATTAATTTATGATATAAAAAAATTTCTTAATGACAGGAAGATAGATTACGAATTAGTTGAAACTTATGGTCCTAATACAGTAAAGGAAATTTTAAATAACATTGGCCACCATTTTGATCGTGTGATTGTAGTTGGTGGTGATGGAACAATTCACGAATTGATTAATTCATCAATTTTACCTAATAAGACATTAGGTGTGCTTCCAACTGGCTCAGGAAATGATTTTGCGTTGACTCTTGGTTTGAGAAAAAATCTACGGAAAAATCTTAATATCATATTAGATGAGAAAACGCTGGATATAGATATAGGATATGCTGAAATAACGGAATTTTCTGGTAAAAAGTTTTCTTTTTTATTTGCTAATAGTCTCGGCATTGGATTTGACGCTGAAGTTGCAGCTTTAGCAAAAGAAATAAAATTAATTAGAGGCTTATTCTTATATCTATTAAGTGTTTTTGTCGTCTTATTTAAATATCGTTTTAGAAATATCACTATTCAAACTAAATCATTGATACTCACAGAGCCTCTATTTATGATTTCGATTGGAAACGGAAAAACAGCTGGTGGTGGATTTAAATTAACACCATTAGCCAATCCAACTGATGGAGAATTAGATGTTTGTATAGTAAAAAAAATAAGCAAGTTTAAAGTTTTACAAATCCTACCATTAGCCATCTTCGGTAAACATATTACTAATCCAGCAGTTGTTTATACTAAGACAAACGAAATTAATATTTCTTCTGATAGTCCAATTTTTGTCCACGCCGATGGTGAAATACGATCAAGCGATATGAAATCAATAAAAATTGTTTTGTTCAAAAAACATGCTAAATTTTTGAGAGATGGAATCAGTTATGTTAATGAAAAAACCTGAACATAAACGATTTGAATATCAACCACGATATTATAAACCAGAAAAAGATGCATCTCAAAAATTCAAAGAGAAATTTGAAATAACTAGAAAAGCTTATTTAGTTAAAAAAAGAAACAATAAAATTTTGTTCTATTTTTTAATAATCATTTTAATTCTTTATTTAGCTATTAGGTTTGGGGTTTTATAATTAAGGTAAAGATTTAGTTTACATAATAGATATTATTCGACAATCTATGTTTATCAAATGAAAAAGAAAAGCCGCATTAGTAAAAAACTTAATGCGGCTTGACATTATAAATACTAAAAAAACTAAAACTTTACTAATACTTAAAAAATCCTTCTCCAGTTTTTCGACCTAATTTATTCGCTGCAACCATCTTTTTTAATAATGGACAAGGTCGATATTTCGGATCATTAAAACCTTCATATAAAACTTCCATTATTGCTAAACAAACATCTAAACCAATGAAATCCGCTAGTGTCAATGGACCCATTGGATGATTCATTCCAAGCTTCATAACTGTATCAATATTTTCAGGTGTTGCTACGCCCTCATAAACACAATAAATTGCTTCATTAATCATCGGCATTAAGACACGATTAGAGACAAAGCCTGGATAGTCATTTACTTCGGCTGGAACTTTGTCGATCTTTAATGTAAGTTCTTTGATTGTTTCAAAAGTTTCATTTGAAGTTAGGTAACCCCGAATAATTTCAACTAATTTCATAATAGGTACGGGATTCATAAAGTGCATTCCGATAAATTTTTCAGGCCGCTTTGTTGTATTTGCCAATTTAGTTATAGGAATAGATGAAGTATTTGAAGCTAAGATACAGTTTTTATTTAGTTTTGGTTCAATAATTTGAAAAACTTTCTTTTTAATTTCAAAGTCTTCATTCACTGCCTCAACAACTAAGTCAACATCTTCATTAAAGTTTTCAACTCCAATAACTGGATGAATGTTTTTCAATGTTTTATTCTTAGTATCCTCAGAAATAGATCCTTTTTTGATCATCCTATCAAGATTATTTGAGATAGTATTCAATGCTTTTTTTAGTACTTCTTCAGAAATGTCGATCAAATAAACATTAAAGCCATATTGAGCAAAAACATGGGCTATACCATTGCCCATAGTTCCTGAACCAATTACTGCGATATTTTTAATTTCCATTTTTAACCTCTATTAATTGATGTTTTCTACAATTAGTGAAACAGCCTCTCCACCACCTATACATAATGATACCAAACCATATTTAGAATTTCTTCTTTTCATTTCATAAATAAGTGTTGTCAATAATCTAGCGCCTGAAGCACCGATTGGATGGCCCAAAGCAACAGCGCCACCATTAACATTGACTTTATTATGAGGTATATTAAGGTCTTTTATAACCGCTAAAGTAACCATTGCAAATGCTTCATTAATTTCAAACAAGTCTATGTCGTCAATATTTAAACCAGCTTTTTTCAATGATCTTTGAATTGCTCCAATAGGTGCTAATGCAAATTTTTGTGGATTCATTGCATAAGCCGCTTGCGAAATAATTTTAACCATTGGCTTTAAATTATATTTTTTAATTGACTGTTCATCGGCAACTAAGACTACAGCTGCTCCATCATTTAATTTTGAGGCGTTTGCCGCAGTAATAGTACCATCTTTTTCAAAAACTGGTTTTAGAGAAGGTATTTTATCAAATTTCACTTTTTTGGGTTCTTCGTCTTCATTAATCAGTTTATCTTTAACTTGAATTGGTAAAATCTCATCGTTAAATAAACCTTTCTCCTGAGCGTTCAAAGCTCTTTTATAACTTTCAATTGCAAAATTATCCTGCTCTTCTCTTGAGATATTTTTTTCTTTAGCGACTTGCTCAGAACAATTTCCCATATGTAAGTTACTATAAACATCAATTAAGCCATCATAAAGCATTGAATCATAAAGATTTTGATGACCAAATTTAATTCCTTCTCTAACTCCTTTTAATAAGAAAGGTGCATTTGACATACTTTCCATTCCACCAGCTAAAATTAAAGAAGCCTCATCGCATTTGATTGCTTGTTCAGCTAACATAACCGCTTTTAGACCGGAACCGCAAACTTTATTAATTGTCATACATTCAACTGATTCTGGTAAACCACCAAATAATGCAGCTTGACGTGCTGGAGCTTGCCCTATACCTGCACTTAAAACATTACCCATTATTACTTCATTAATTTCTTCTCCCGTTAATCCATTGCGTTCAACAATTTTTTTAATCAACTCAGCTGCTAATTTGGGAGCTGGAATACTGGATAGAGAACCAAGAAAAGAACCGATTGGGGTTCTTAGAGCATCACAAATGAATACTTCTTTCATTTTAACCTCTTATTATTTTTTGAATGAATTTTTAATTAGAAGCATCAATTTGATAAAGATCAAGTTAAGATGAATGTAATTTTCAATATAATTTTGAACGGAACTTAAAAATTCAATTACTTTTTTAAAATTTTCTTCATCAATTACATTAGCTAATTTTATTAAGTTCGGATCCTTTTCTTCAGTAGAAATTTTTGTTTTTAAAACTAAATAGCAAAACCTAATTAAATCTTGGGTAAATTGTACTGCTAATTTCCTATCAGAGGTAATATCAAAATCATCGAGATAATTCATTACTTTGTAAAAATTCGATAAGTAGATAAATCTAAAAAAATCGATGAAGCTAACTTCTTTTTGCTCAGAATCATTTTCTGAAACCTCATCTATATCCATAGAAGTTAATTCATATAATTCATCAATTATTTCACTTAAATTCTCGCCATTAAATTTGTTAAAAAATTTTTCCACTACTTTTTCAGTTAATTTACCAGAGAATTTACTCAATAAATAATCTTTCACTTTATCAGTATTCAATGGACTAAAATTAATTATCCAACAACGAGACTTTATTGTTGAAAGAATTGGTTCTAAGGTGTGAGTTTCCAGAATAAAAAGGATATCATCTCGCGGTTCTTCCAAAATTTTTAGTAGTGCATTCTGCGATTCAATGTTAAGTTTCTCAGCTTCAGATATTATAATAACTCTCTTTTTAATCTCTGGAGTAGAAATTGAAAGTTCTTCTTTTAATTCTCTTATTTGATCGATTGTTATTTCGTTCGCTTTAGGAAGTTTTATTTTAAGGTAGGGATTGACTTTTTTTTTTCTAATAATAATTCAACTTTTTTGTTTAGTTTATTTTTTTCTGTCTGGGAAGTTGGTGTTGGATAAACTAAATAGACATCTGGGGAAAGAAAGTTATAAATACTTTTACATCTTTCGCATACACCACAGGGTATAAAATCGCTTTTTTCACAATTTATCGATTGAGCGAAAGCAAAGGCATGGGCTTCTTTTCCCACACCTTTTGGACCAAAAAAAATAATTGCTGGAGGATATTGATTACGAGAATAAATTTTCTCTAAAGCTAACCTTGCCCTCTCTTGAACTATTATATTTTCCCACAAATTATATGGCATTTTTAGTATTCTTCTTCTTCTTCATCCGAATAGAAGAAGTCTTCATTTGTTGGAAAATCCGGCCATATATCTTCAATACCCTCGTACATTTCATCGGAGTCTTCGAGTTCTTCGAGGTTTTCTATAACTTCTCTTGGAGCTCCAATACGATTTGCGTAATCAATCAATTCAGCTTTTGTTGCAGGCCATGGTGCGTCTAATAAATAAGATGCAAGCTCAAGTGTCCAGATCATAGCTACTTAACCCCCAATTTGTTTGACTTATTTTAAGAAATAGTGAACAGGATTTTGTTTTTCTCCATTAAAAGAAACTTCATAATGTAAATGTGGTCCAGTTGATAATCCAGTGCTTCCACACTCACCTATTTTCTGAAATCTAACAACCTTTTGTCCCTCTCGAACATTCGCTCGAGATAAATGGCCATATGTTGTTTCATATCCATATCCGTGGTCAATTATTACGCACAAACCGAGACCTCCGTTCCAACCTACAAACTTCACTACTCCCGCACCCGCAGCATACACTGGAGTTCCATAAAGTCCATTTATATCTATTCCTTCGTGCATTCTCCATTGATGTAAAATTGGATGTAATCTCATTCCAAAACCATGATCTGAGAAAACGCCATCCATTGGAACTATAGCAGGGATTCTTTTTGCCAATTCCTGTTTTTCAGCAAACTTATTCACCAGAATTTCAAATTTTTCTTGTTGATATTTAATCTTATCCAATAACTCGCTTGTCGCTCTATTTAAAGATTGCAAATTGTTTGATGTATTAAGGACTTCTTTAATTGAATTGTTTTCAGAACCACCTATACCGTATTCATTTTCTAACTCTAAACCTGATGCGAGCAAAAGCTTTTTCTCTGTTTCATTGATCTTAGCAAGTGAATTTTGTATTTCGCTTAACTTCTGGTTTAGTCCTTTAATTGTTTCTTTAAGCTTTTTATTTTCACTAATTAAATTCGAAGATGAATTATGGATTAAAAGGCTAAATATAATTGCAATAAGCCCCACGAATAAAATCGAAAGCCCGCTTAATAAAGTCGTTACTTGAACCTTATTCAGCTCTCTAATTTTTGACGATTTATTAAAATGTATAATTACTCTCATTTGTGTCGCAAAGATAATTAATCACATTTACAATGTCAATTATTCAAAATCATGTTCGAAATAATCTATGATTCTTTCAGATTTATCTTTAATTCCCTTTTCAACTCGATTTTTCATATCTATTGCAGCATCGTAACCGTAATGTTTCAACAGATAATTTAAGGCAATTATTTCAGCTATCACAGTTACATTTTTCCCTGGAAATATAGGTAATATAATAGTAGGTATATTAACTCCAAGAATATTTGTTGAAATATGTTCTAAACCAGTTCGAGTGTATTCTTTCTTTGCATCCCATTCTTCTAAAACTACGAGAACCTCAACCCTTTTCTGATATCTAATAGCTCGAACACCAAAAATTTTTTCCACATTAATCAATCCAAGTCCACGGATTTCCATAAAATGTTTCATTAACTTCGATCCTGAACCCATCAAAACGCCCTCACCTTTGCGAGTAACGAAGACGATATCATCTGCAACCAGACGGTGTCCTCGTTCAACTAAATCTAATGCGATTTCACTTTTACCAATACCTGACCTTCCAATAAACAATAAACCAATTCCGTAAACATCTACGAACGAACCATGAATAGTTACTTGTGGTGCAAATTGATCGTCCAAAAAGTCACTTAAAAAATAAACAACTTTTGTTGTTGGTAAATTGGTGTTGAAAATGGAAATTCTTTTCTCTTTTGCAAGTGATAAAAAATCATCATCAGGAATATGACTGTTTGAAAAAACAATACAAGGAATATCGTATTCAAAAAATTTTTTTAAGGCTTCTAATCTTTTCTCTCGGTTCAGGGAATGTAAGAATCTTATTTCGGTGTTCCCAAAAATCTGAACACGATTGTAACTAAATAACTCAAGAAATCCAGCTAATGCAAGGCCAGGTCTATGAATGCTTCTATCTTTAATTTTTTTTGAGAAGCCATCGTTCTCGGCAACCAGATTTAAGCCTAATAAACGATGGCAACTCTCATAAAAAAATCCTACATCAATTGAGTCTTTTTGAAACTCAACTAAATTTTTAAGATAATTCATTGTTTACGTTTTACCGCCCTCTTTTTCTCTATTACTTTAGTTTTCAATTTCCCGAGTTGACGTTCAAGTTTAACAACAGCAAGGTCGATGGATTTTTTGAAATCATCTGATGATTCTTTAGCGAGCAAACTATTCCCATCTAAATGCAAAACTATCTCTGCTGTTTTTACGCTATCGTGTGCTCGTTCGTAACTTAAAATTACATCGGCCTTATGAATTTCATCACTGAATTTTTCAAGTCTTTTTACTTCCTTGATTGCATAATCTTTGAGTGTTTCGTGTGCTTTAAATCTTCTTGCTGTTACTTGAACGTTCATAATTTCCTCCATTATTAAGATTTTGGATGTGTTTTTTTGTAAATGTTTTTAAGATGTTCAATGCTCACATGCGTGTATATTGTAGTTGTATCGAGATTTTCATGACCAAGTAACTCTTTAATCGTTCGTATATCCGCTCCCCTGCTAAGGAGGTGAGTTGCAAATGTGTGACGAATCAAGTGTGGATAAACTTTACCATCCTCTGAAATTTCAGAGAGATATTTTTGAACAAGTCTTTCGATGTATTTTGGATATAGCTTACCTCCTTTTTTTGTTTGAAAAATATACTCATTTGAATTTCGAGTTTTAAGATGTTCTTTTAAAAGATTTTTCAATCGTTCCGTAAGTGGAATTAATCTAATCTTATTTCCTTTTCCTAAGACTTTTATCAAACCATTTTCAAAATCAATATCAGATTTTTTGAGGTTACAAATTTCGCTTACTCGCATTCCTGTTGAATAGAGTGTTTCTAATAATACATAATCCTGAAAAATTTCTTTATCTCTTTGAAGAATATTTAATGTTTGATTTAAATAAGTTTCGTCTAAAAATTTCACTACTCGATTTGGAAGTTTTGGGTTTTGAATTCCTTCCATTGGGTTGAAATCAATTAAATCGTTAAAAATAAGAAAATTAAAAAATGTTCTTAATGCACTAAGACTTCGACTAATAGATCGTGAACTCAAATTTTTTTCGGAGAGATAAATCATAAACCTTTGAATTGTTCTTTTTGATATTCTGTTTATTTCAAAGATTTTGTTCTCATTCAAAAATGAAAGAAAATTATTTAAGTCTCTCTGATATGAAACTAATGTATTTTTTGAAAATTTTCTATAGCTACTTAAGTAATCAAAAAATTTTTGTATGTATTTATCTATTTCGTTCAATCTTAGTTCTCAATTTCTTCGACATAATCACAGGAATTACATTTGATTTTTTCTTTTTTACCTGATTTAACTATAACAAGCAAATCTTTATTACATTTTGGACACATTCTATCAATTGGTTTATTCCAGCTAACATAATCACAATCTGGATATCTTGAACAACTATAGAAAATTCTTCTTTTCTTAGAAAATCTTGGCGTAATTTCGCCTTCTTTACATTTTGGACATTTTATTCCAAGCGTAATAGGTCGTGTATAATCACATTCTGGATAATTTGAACATCCAATGAATTTTCCGTATCTCGAATTTCGATAAACAAGTGGACTACCACACTTTGGACATTTTTCGTCAAGTTGTTCTGTGTGTTCAGATTTTTCTTCTTTTGCTGTAAAGTCTCTCAGAGATTTTATGTTCTTGCAAGTTGGATAATTTGTGCAACCGAGAAATCTTCCAAATCGACCAACTTTAATTTCCATATCAGCACCGCAGAGTTCACATTTCGGCTTTTCGATTTTTTTCTCAACTTCATCAAGTATTGATTTGAATGGAACATAAAAGTCAGTCAAAACATTTTCATATTTGTTTACACCTTCCGCAATTTCATCAAGCTCTTCTTCCATTTGTGCGGTGAAATTTACATTGAAAATATGATCAAAGTTTTGAACAAGTAATTCATTAACTTTTTTGCCAAGTTCTGTTGGAATTAATTTTCGATCTTCTTGAACAACATATTCTCTATCATATAAAGTACTGATAATACTCGCATAAGTGCTTGGTCTTCCTATTCCAAGATTATCGAGTTCTTTAACCAGAGAGCTTTCTGTGTATCTTGCTGGTGGTTTTGTGAAATGTTGATTCTTTCTAAGTTCAACCACATTTAAATTTTGACCTTCGGTTAATCCAGCAGGAATTCGATTTTCGTTTTCATTAATATCTTCGTCAACTTGAGCTTCTTCACCATTTTCATCATAAACAGCAAGATATCCTTTGAATAGTAGAGTTGATCCTGTTGATCTAAAAACAAAATCACCACCAGAAATATCAAGTGAGACTTGCTCAAATTGAGCTGGTTTCATTTGAGAAGCGATGAAACGATTCCAAATCAATTCATAAAGTTTATATAATTCTTTTGGCAAATATTTTTTAACATATTCTGGTGTATATTTTAAGTTTGTTGGTCTAATTGCTTCGTGAGCATCCTGAACATTTTGTTTTTTACTCTGATAAACTCTTGGACTTTCGGGTAAATATTCTTTACCATAAGTTTTAAGAATATATTCTCGAGATGAAGAGATGGCTTCGTCACTCACACGTACTGAATCAGTTCTCATATATGTTATTAAACCTACGATTTCATCTTTTCCTAACTCAACTCCTTCATATAATTTTTGAGCGTATTGCATTGTTTGTCTTGGTCTGTAATACAATTTTTTTGAAGCTTCCTGTTGTAATGTGCTTGTTGTGAAAGGTGGTGCAGGATTTCTATTTACAACTTTCTTTTCAATTCTTGTAATTCTGAAATTTTCAAGTTTGCATTTTTCGATTAATTCTGTTGCTGTTTGTTCATCTGGAATGTAAAAATATTTTTCAAAGAATTCTTTTTTCTCCTGATCATCTTCTAATTTTTTATCAGGGACTTTATAAGTCTTGCCTTCGAACGAAAAGAGTTTGCTCTGTAATTGAGATCCATTTTCTGTTTCAAAAATTCCAATAATTGACCAGTATTCAAGAGGAATAAAATTTTGAATCTCTTCTTCTCTTTCACAGATTAATCGTAAGGCAACTGATTGAACTCTACCAGCAGAAAGTGCACTGTCACCAGATGATTCAATTAAGTGGAGAGTGTTCCATAAAATTGGACTTATCTTATAACCAATAATTCTATCCATCACTCTTCTTGCTCTTTGTGAAGCAACAAGTTTTTCATCAATCGTTCTTGGATTTTTCATTCCCTCTTTCACACCTTTTTCAGTTATTTCGTGAAAGAGGACACGATAAACTTCTTTATCACCATTTTTAATCGATTCATATATATCCTGTGCGATTGCTTCACCTTCACGGTCAGGGTCAGTTGCTATAAAAACTTTATCTGATTCTTTTGCAAGTGATTTGATCTTTTTAAGAATATCGGATTTGCCTTTTATGGTAATAATTTTTGGTTTGAAACCGTTTTCAATATCCACACCAAGTGAAGATTTTGGTAAATCTTTAATGTGTCCAACAGTTGCTTCAACAATGTAATCTTTACCGAGATATTTCTTTATTGTCTTTGCTTTTGATGGTGACTCAACAAGCACTACATACTTTGCCATTTATCATTCACCTTAAATTTTTTTATAAACTTAAGTTTCTCAATTGAATTTAAAATTTTATTCTCAACTTTTCGCATTTTTAATTTTTCTGATCTTGTTTGATCGTTAAGTCCAGTCGAATGTAAAATTCCATGTGAGATTAATCTTAAAATTTCTTCTTCAAAAGTTGTTTTGTATTTTTTTGAATTTTCAAATGCTCTCTCAAAAGAAATAAAAATTTCAGTTGAAATAGAATCGTCTGAAAAAGTAAAGGTTAAAATATCTGTGTAATAATTATGATTAAGATGTTTGATGTTCATTTCAAGTAATTGATTATCATTGACAAAATTGATCGAGATATTTTCGAACCTTCTATCCACTAAACTCAAAATTTGATTCACGATTTTTTTGATTGCCTTTTTATCAATTACAAAATTCCTATCACTGAAAATTTCAATCTTCGGACTTTTCATTACGATTTTCTTTTAGAATATCTTCAGCGAGTGAGAGAGCAATGCTTGAAAGTGTAACTTCGGGACCAAGTTTTGTAAAATCACCAGATAAGATACTTCGATCAACATTTGCATAGAGTGAACAACCTCCTTCTTTTTCAATCGTCAAGCCGGATAATTTCCCATCGTATTCTGATACAAAAGTTACTTCTTCAAGCAAGTCACTAATTACATATCCAGTGCAAAAATGTAATTGCAGATGTGTAATTGGACCATAAACAGAAATTAATGAGCCTTTACTTTTTCCCATTTCAAGTTCTGGATAAATTTCAACAAATAAAGAAAGTTTTCTTTCTAAATTTTTTACTTCAAGTCTATAATGATTTGGATATTCTTTGAATTCAGCATTAAGTGCTTTTGAGATTTTTTCAATGTCTTCTTTTGTGAATTTATGTGAGTTCATAAATTTTCCTGCTGTAGAGATTCTTTCATATCCTTTGCATATTCAACATAATTCAATGCCGATTGATGAATTTGTTCGATTTCTTCTTTGGCTAATTGTCGAATAACTTTTGCTGGTACACCTGCAACTAATGAACCAGATGGAATTTTCGAATTTGGAGTTACTACTGCACCAGCTGCGACAATACAATTTTCAGAAATTTCTGAACCATCAAGCACGACAGCATTCATTCCAATTAAAACATTATCTTTTATTGTGCAAGCATGAATTACAGCATTATGACCAACCGTCACATAATTACCAATTATTGCAGGTAACTCTTTTGTCACATGAATTAAACATAAATCCTGAATGTTTGTATACTCACCTATCTCAATAAAATTGATATCGCCTCTTAAAACAGCATTAAACCATACATTCGAAAAATTTTTCAATCTTACATCACCAATGATTTTAACGCCAGGTGCAATAAAAACATTTTCACCAATTGCTGGCGTTTTACCTTTAAAACTAATCTGTATTAAATCGTTAACTTCTTTTGGGAGGTTTCCATCCATCTCTTTTCCAGCTTTTTAGTTCGACATTAATATTTCCAATTATAACTTTCAATGATGCTTTTACTGGAATGCACGCTTCATCGTTAGTAAAGTAACCTTCGTAATTTCCAGTCAGACCAAAAATTCCGGTATAACCTAAAACACCATCGAGTCGAACGCAATCAATATTATAATCAACTGCGTCAATCTTTACAGGATATGTCTCTTTATAAAAATTAATTTTGGTTGTTGTAAGATTTTCTCTGAAATAAGTCAGAATATCAAATGAACCTTGTTGACGAGCGAATCCTCGAGCGTAATAATAAATGGATAAACCATCCTGAACTGGTCCTGGAATTTTTACTGTATCGTGAAAATGTACTTGCCATCCATCACGAAATCCTCTTTGAGCGACAACAAATCCTTTTTTGTAATCAAAATCATATTTAGTGAATGTCCATCCATAAGAATGCTTATCGAGTGCAAAGAAGAATTCTGAAAAATACTTATCTGTTACATGACTCGTGTAAACACTATGCAAATCAACAAAAGGTAATCCTTCATAAGAATCAATGTTAGCTCGTGTTTCGTAAACAGTTCTTCCATCTTTATTGTACATTCTCAAAACTTTCAATTTTATCTCACCAATAGGAATAAAAGTGTATCGGACAACATAAGTCAATTCTTCACCAACTTTCAAAGCAGATGGATTTACTGGACGAATGTTTTTGATCTTCTCGTCAATCTGAGCAAAGATGTAAATGTATGAAAAGACAAAAACAAGAATTAGAATCTTTTTCATAAAGTTTACTTCATCCTTGCAAATTTTTCAGCTTCAGGAAAAAGAGTAATTGCTTTCTTGAATTGAGGATCGACTTCAAGCAATACGGGATACCAGCCTTCATTTCTCCAATAACTTCTCGCAATTTGTGCTTTCAATCGAGCCACAATGTAATCTTTATCCTTTTCGAATTCTTCTTTATTAAACTCGACACCCTGACTTTTTGCATAGTTTATAAATCCAATTAATAATTCATCATCAACATGAAAATCTTTCTTAAACGACTTGAAAGTTTTGTACTTTGATTGAATAGCTTTGCCATTTCTATCAAGATACGAAAGAATGTATTGATAGAATAAATTCTTCCTTAAAAGTGAAGAAGTATATTTTGTAAGAGCTGGTGATTTTACAATATAATCTGGAGTAATTCCACCACCGCCATAAACCTTTCTTCCTTTTGGAGTGATGAAAACAGGTTTCGATGTATCTTTCTCAAGTGTGTGTTCGATGTTTTCTCCTTCGGTTGTATCTGAATCAAGTGATTCACGATAATAATCGATCTTATCTTTTTTGGAATAATCTCTTTGAATTAACCTTCCAACTGGAGTATAATATCTTGAAATTGTTAATCTCAAAGCAGAATTGTCATTTAAAGTAAATTGTCTTTGAACAAGTCCTTTACCAAAAGTTCTTTCTCCGACGATTAATCCTCTATCCCAATCCTGAATCGCACCTGAAACAATTTCGCTTGCAGAAGCAGAACCATTATTGACTAAAATTATCACTGGTAGTTTCTCATACTTGAACGGTCTTACTGCTCTATACTCTTCTACAAATTCTGGAATACGAGATTTTGTGTAAACGATCATCTTTCCTTGATCTAAGAACAGATCAGAAATTTTAACTGCTTCACTCATATAACCGCCTGAATTATTTCTCAAATCCAGAATCAATCGTTTCATTCCTTGTTTATCGAGGCTATCCATTGCGGCTTTTACTTCATCGAATGTTGTTTGAGCAAATCGAGAAAGACTGATGTAACCAGTTTCGTCATCAACCATAAAATAAGCATCGACTGAATACAAAGGAATTTTATCGCGAACAATGGTGAAATCAAGAAATTCTTTTATTGAAGGTCTATAGATTGTCACATCGACTTTAGTCCCTTTAGGACCGCGGAGTTTTTTGCGAACATCTTCATTTGTGATTTTTTTATAAGGTTCTCCGTTAATTTTTACAATTCTATCTCCAGCTGTAATTCCAAGAGCTTCGCTTGGGCCGCCAGGAATTGCAGATACGACGACAATTGTATCGTTTATGATTTGAAATTCAATTCCGATTCCTTCAAAGTTTCCCCGAAATTCTTCTTCAACCTGTTCAAGTTGTTGTGGTGGAATGTAAACTGAGTGTGGGTCAAGTTCACCGAGCATTCCATTAATTGCAGCCTCAACAAGTTTTTGTGTATCCACATCGTCTACATAATATTTCTTTGTAAGGCTTAGGACATCATTGAATTTTCTTAATTGTTCCTGAAAATTATCTGTTGAAATTGCTTTTTGAATTTGAATTCCTGTGAAAATTCCAAACAGTAAAATTGTTAAACCAAAAAAATAAACGAATCGATTTTTCATATTTCATCCTTTTATTGTTTATTCTACAAAAAAGATATTAAACCAAATGATAAAATCAAAGATGATGATTGAGAACTTGATTTCGAGTAGTTAAACATTGTTGAAAATTTAATGTTTCTGAAAATCTCGTAATAAGCGGAAATTTTAATGCTGTTTATTGTCTCAAGTTCACCATCGAGAAAACTAACATAATCAGAGTCTTCCTCTCTTTTTCCGAAATTGATGTCTCCACCAACATTAACAATTTTATCATTAACAACATAATTCCTGCCCCATTTTGTAAAAGAATAGAAAGCAGAAAAATCCAACTTTGGGCTTGGCGCAAAGTTAATTCCAAAATCTAATCTGTAAGAATTTGGTGGTTGATCAGTTGAGAGTGAGTATCCAAGATTAGTGTAATTTCTTTCAGGCAGATGATGAGTAAAAGTATACGGTTCTATTCTTGTTAATTCAAACAGAAAATGAAGTGGAAATTCTGAAATTAAATTGTAAATATTTAATCCAAGATTTAACGCTGTTTTATTGCCATACCATCTTGTTCCAATCTTTGAGAAATCAATATCATCAATTAAAAAAGTTGAATAAAGTCTTAAATTTTTTATTCGTAAAATCTCTAAATCGAAAAACAACAAAGCGTTGTCTTTATCGCCAAGTTGATGTTCAATTGATTTATAAAAATTAAGTGGATTGAGATAATCAAGTTGTGGAGAAGTTCTTTGATAGATAACCGATTCTCCAAATCCAACTTTCACATTTTTTAATGGTGAGAAGGAAAGTCGATGAAAAACGAAATATTTGTTCTCAGTAGGAACAGGGTCAAACGATCTTCCTGTTAACAACGGATGAACTGTTTGTTTTAATAACCAACCGTGCAAATATTCAAAAGAGAAAGATTTATAATTCATACTAAAATTGATTGCCTCAAATTCGGGCGAATAATTTGATAAGATTAATTTATTATAACCATAGCCTAATAATTTTCTATCTCTGCCTATCTTAAAATCAAAGTAAGGTGATTCAATTGTAATGTATCCATAAGATCTGTCAAAAAATTTTGACTCCGGTTTTTCATTTAGTTTGAAATTATAAGAAAGTTCAGGTTGTTTTAGTGCACTTGATTTATCACCGATTATTACTCCATTTCTTGCATCGAATTCAAAACCAATAAGTTTTGAGAGACTGCCGTAAAATCTTCCGCCAGCTTCAATAAAATTTGATGGCTTTTCATTCTTAGATAAATATGTCCCAGAATTTAGATGTGCTTTTACAAAAAATTTTAAATTCGATTGGTCGTTATAAGCGTAAATAAATTTTTCTCTTTCACTAAATGGATTGTACTTTTTATCTCCAAAAAGTATTTCATATTTATCTAAGGTTCCAGCGATATCAACATAGAATTCTTCGACATAATAATTCAAAAAAATTCTTTCTGTTTGACTGAGTTCAAATCTCTTATTAAAAATTATAGTCAGATAGTCAACAATTTTTGTTCGCAGTAGTGGTTTAGTTTCGTTTTGAAAATTTTCAATTATTCCTGCTGCCTCCATTCTTTCAAGAAATTTGTAGATGGAATGATTTGCAGGAACATAAAGTCCCTGAGCTTTAATTGATTGAATAACGAATAGAAAACCTATAATCAAAATTTTTATCGAACTTCTTTCCATTCTTCGACCTGTGTTTTTAAAATATTAAAAACTCTCAAAGAATTTCTAAACCACATCAAAAGAATTTTAATGTAACCATACTTACGATATCTTCTGGGAGATTCAAAAATTTTGATTTTAAAGTTCACATCGATTTTTCCAAGTTTTCTTATACGAGTGTATAAATCGTAATCTTCACCAGCTGTTAATTCTTCGTTGTATCCGCCAACTTTTTCAAAAACTTCTCTTTTAATAACCTGACATTCTCCTCTTCCCATTCCATTTCCCACATAATTAAGAAGTTTTATAAGCCAATTAAAAAAAGTATGAAAGATATAGTCACTCCACTTTTTTTCTTCAGGGAAAACATCGAACCAGAAAGTTGCTGCAAGATATTTTGAATTTTTGAAATTCGATACATAATCAAAAAACATTTCAGGATTTTTTATTCTGCAATCGGCACAAATAAAAACTAAAATTTCTCCCATAGAGATTTTGAAACCTGCATTTTTCCCTTCAGAAATTTTCTGCCTTCTCTTTTCCTGATAAACTACAATTTTATCCGTATAATTTTTTGCAATCTCAAGTGTCTTATCTTTACTTCCGCCATCTGAAACAATTATTTCAAATTCATATTTCGATTTTAAATTCTGATCACTTAATTGATCGAGAAGTCTGGGTAAAAGTTTTTCTTCGTTTAATGTGGGTATAATTACGCTAATCAATTTAGTATGTAATTGTTAGATAGAATTTTTTGTTTGAATATTTAATTCCTGGTGCAGGAAAATGAATCAAATTAAAAGTGTTTTTTAGAAATTGCCAGAACTGACCATACAATGGAATTTGTTCAAAATCATAATCGAGAGTTAGAAAATAATTTTTGTCAGCAACAGCGTAACCATTCCAATTTCGCATTTGATAACCGATAGCAAGGCATAAAAAATCTGGCCAGAATTTTTCAAGTCTTTCTGGCAACATATTATTAATCTTAAAACTTAAATAGAAACTCTGTCCTTCATAGTCATCGATTACAAATTTGTTTTTGTACAATTCATCATTCGGATCTTTTTTTAATAGTCTTCTAGATGGATAATAACTTAATTTAAGATTAACATTTTTCAACGGTGGAAAATAGTATTGCAGTAAAGGATAAAAAGCTCCTCCAAAATCAAACATTGCATCGCCTGGACTGAAACCCCAATCCTTAGCATAGCCATCGTATGTTTCGACATAAAGTTGATAGGTTAAAGCTAAGGCTGAACCGAGCCACATTGATGTTTCGTAAGAGAAATTGCTCCAACTCAGTGCTGATGAAAAAAGATGTTGAATTGCTGTCGCACCCCACCAGTGACCGAGTTTGTCAATCCAGAGAGCGTATTCCCAATCATTCTGGAAGTGAAACTTTGTTCTTGTTCCCTGCCACCAAGCTTTCGATTGATGAGTGTGAACTACAGCTATCGATGCTGATGTCAATGCTGTTACGAGAAAAAGTCTTTCATAGTAAATTTTTCTTTTTAAAGGATTGAAATCAATTGTCTGAACTGATGAAATTTCTTTGTGCTTGAAAATGTAGATGGTGTTGTTGACTTTAATTGTGTCGTTATTAGCAATTGTCACACTGAGTTCGTTTAAGTGTGACAATTCGTAATCGTCAGGCTTCGACAGGCTCAGCCTGAAATTGGAGTTTAAATCATTTGTCACCCTGAGCTCGTCGAAGGGTGACAGATTAAAGTTTGAATTATCTGATAAGTTTTCCGTCAGGCTTCGATCCTTCGACAAGCTCAAAGCAGGCTTACTCGGCCTGACATTTGAGTTTAAATCATTTGTCACCCTGAGCTCGTCGAAGTGTGACAGATTAAAGTTTGAATTATCTGATAAGTTTTCCGTCAGGCTTCGACCCTTCGACAAGCTCAAGGCAGGCTTACTCAACCTGACATTGGAGTTTAAACCATTTGTCACCCTGAGCTTGTCGA
>Ga0123519_10003024_pt1 | contig 28147 bp, 22 predicted proteins | sample YelNatPaOPRAMG02_FD_87396 | JGI IMG/M metagenome (GOLD analysis project Ga0123519, IMG submission 87396) | Hot spring microbial communities from Yellowstone National Park - Yellowstone National Park OP-RAMG-02 (version 2) | ecosystem: Environmental > Aquatic > Thermal springs > Hot (42-90C) ...
AACTCTTGCCAGCCCGTCATCGGCTACCCTCACGCACCTGCCCAGGCCACCTGGACTCAGCCGCTCGCAGTCGCGGCCGCCAGGCACTCTTGTCATTTCATGCCGCGCAGACCGCTGCGGGCCACCCCGCGTGGCAGTGAACCAAGCCCGGAGTTGGCAGCGAGGGCCTGGTGGGGGAGGAGGTTCGACGAGCGAGGCCACATCTCCGTCCGGCAGGATTCGATTCGCCGAGAGCAAACAAGCCGACGCGGGGAGCCCGGGCTCCGGCTTGTTGGCAGAGGGACGCGTGATGTTGCTGACCGGCACACTCCACATCGAGAAGCGAGACGGCTATCACCTCGTGATCGACCCCGCCGCGCCGAACTGGCTGGCGACCAACGCGGAGGGCGCCTGGGTCATCCAGCGCTTGCGGGCCGGACAGTCGCGCGAAGATGTCGCCTATCGGTACGCCAAGCGCGTGGGGTGCGGCCTGAGCGCAGCGCTGCGGCGCGTCGCCTCGTTCGCGGACGAGGTCGGCCCGTTCGCATCCCCTGCCTGCGGCCCGGTCTACCGAGGCCGCGCGAACCACCTGGCGCTGGGCCGGCTGCGGGAGCTGTGGCTGCATGTTACGGATCGATGCAACCTGTCTTGCCGCCACTGCCTCGTGTCGTCGGGTCCCGCGGCCGCCGCCGGCCCGCCTCCTGAGCTGCTCGCAGACCTCGTGCGGCAGGCCTGTGACCTCGGTGCGGACACCTTCTACTTCACCGGCGGCGAGCCGCTGCTGCGGCGCGACATCCCGCAACTGCTCCGCGGTGTGGCCGGGCGCGGGGCGACCGCGGTGGTGCTCACCAACGGGACGCTGCTGGACGAGGAGCTGTGTGCGATCCTGGCCTCGCTGCCGCGGGAGCGGCTGTTCCTTCAGATCAGCCTGGACGGGTCCTGCGCAGAGCGCAACGACGCCATCCGCTCCCCGGGCAGCTTCGACGGGGCGGTGCGCGGGATACGATACGCCGTCGCCGCCGGGCTCAACGTCACTGTGGCGACGGTGGTGCTCGGCGAGGCCCTGGACGACCTGGTTCCGCTCGCCGACGTGGTCCGCCGGCTGGGGGTCAGACGCCTGCACCTGATGTGGCAGCATGTGCGAGAGCGCGGCGCGGCGTTCCCCCGGCCGCGCATGGAGGCGCTCATCGAGGCGGTTCTGTCGCTGGCCGCCCACGCCCGGGACATCGGCCTGGTGATCGACAACATCGAGAACGTCCGCCGCGTGGTCAACGGCGACCCCGGCGTGAAGTACGATCTGTCGAACGCATGCTGGGACAGCCTTGCGGTCTCTCGGGACTGCCGGGTATTTCCCTCCGCGTGCCTGGTGGGGGTCGAGTCCCAGAGCGCGGGCTCGCTGCAGGGCGCCTCGCTGCGCGACACGTGGCGCGAGTCCGAGGTGCTCGCCTGGTGGCGGCAGAAGAGCGTCATCGACGCGCCCGGTGCCGACGCCGATCCGCTGCTGTTCCTCCACGGCGGCGGCGATCCTGAGCACGCGTTCTTCGCCTCCGGCGACGGCCGCGGGGGCGCCGATCCCTACCTGCCGCTGCACCGGGCGCTGGCGCGGGCGGCGATGGACGAGATCGCACACCACCGAAAGCGGCTGCTCGGCTCCCTGCCGCCCGGCCCCGTCGTCTACCACATGATGGGAGATGACGGCTACGGCTGTCCCATTGAGGCGGGCGCACGCGCGACCGACGGCATGAGGATCGACTTCGTGCACTCCAACTGCGTCCTGATCCAGGACGTGATCGCGAAATCGCGGGCGGAGATCCAACGCTACTATGGGGAGGCCGCGCGCGAGCCAAAGGGCGAAATCTGCTCTCCGGTCGCCTTCGATCCCCGGCTGATCGCGCACGTGCCCGAGGAGATCGCGGCGCGCTCCTACGGGTGCGGCAGCCCGGTGCTGAGGGCCGGCGTGCGCGAGGGAGAGCGAGTGCTGGACCTGGGGTCGGGCGCGGGCCTGGAGTGCTTTCTCGCGTCGCGGCTGGTGGGCCGGAAAGGGCGCGTCATCGGCGTTGACATGACCGGCGACATGCTGTCGCTGGCCAACGGGGCGCGGGCCGAGGTCAGCCAGCGCCTGGGGTACGACAACGTCTCCTTCGTGCGCGGCCTGCTGGAGGACCTCGGCTTCGCCGACGCCTCCTTCGACGCGGTGGTCTCCAACTGTGTAGTCAACCTGTCGCCGGAGAAGCTGAAGGTGTTCGCGGAGATCAGGCGCGTGCTGAAGCCCGGCGGCCGGCTGGTGATCAGCGATATCGTGAGCCGGCGCGAGCTGCCGCAGAAGATCCGGTTCAACCCCAGGCTCCGGGGCGAGTGCATCGCGGGCGCGCTGACTCAGGCGAAGCTGCTGCGGATGCTTGAGAAGCTGGGGTTTGTGGGCGCGGAGGTGATGGAGCAGACCCCGTGGCGGACGGTCGAGGAGGTGGAGTTCGACTCGGTCACCGTGCGCGCGTGGAAGCCGGCGCAACGGCCGGTGGAGGGATACACGTACCCGGGCCCGTTCCGGGCCGTGGTGCTGGAGTCGGGCGAGGAACTGCTGCGGGGCGTCGCGGCCCAGGTCGCGTGCGGGCTGCTGCCGCCGGCCGTGAACGGCCAGGCGCGGGCGCGCCGCGCCGCGCGGCTGCTTTCCGATTGCATGGTCTGTGGCGCGCCGCTGATCTACCTCGAGGCCGAGAAGATGCTGGAGTGCTCCTACTGCGGCCGCGTGAAGGCCGCGACCGCGCAGTGCGAGGCGGGCCACTTCGTCTGCGACGAGTGCCACGCGGAGGACCACACCGCCTTCATCAAGTCGTTCTGCGCCACCGCGGCTGCCACCGACCCCATCGCCCTGTTCCTGGAGATGCGAGCGGCACACCAGTTCCCCCTGCACGGGCCGGAGCACCACGCGCTCGTTCCAGCAGCGTTCCTCACCGCCTACCGCAACCGATTCGGAGAGCCCCCCGCGGCCCGCATCGAGGCCGCGATCCAGCGCGGCGCGGCGCTGTCAGGAGGAACCTGCGCGTACTGGGGCGCATGCGCCGCGGCGCTTGGGATTGGCATCGCCTACTCGGCAATCAGGCGGGCCACGCCGCTGTCCTCGGCTCCCCGGGCCGGCGTCCAGACTGTCGTCAGCAGGATCCTGGCCGAGATCGGACGACATCCCGCGCCGCGCTGTTGCCGCCGCGAGAGCCTGCTGGCGCTGACCCTGGGCTGTGAGCTGTCCGCGCAGTATCTGCCGAACGCCCTCGCCGCGGCTCGCCCGCCGGCCTGCGACCAGACGGCCCGTAACCGGGAGTGCGCCCACGATACCTGCCCGTTTCACTCCTCGCCGGTGAGCCCGCGCTAGCCCGGCGGCTCGCTGTGCTCCAACGGCGCCGCCGGCCCTGGGCGAAGGGCCCAACCTGGCGGGCGAGGATAGGGGCGCCGGGACAGCGAATCTGGCTTCGGCGGCGCGCGGCGACAACGGGCCGGCCCTTGCCAGGAGGGAAGGTTGGCCAAACCCGACGGGCCGGTCGTGCGCGAGGAGGTCTGGCGGCTAGCGCGGGGCGCCCTGTCCCGGGAGGAGGCCCACGTGATCGTGGAGGAGCCCCTCCAGATCGTCGTGGACGGCGTCCCCTACGCCGCTCTGATGCGCACGCCCGGCGCTGACCTCGAGCTTGCCGCGGGATTCTGCCTCGCCGAGGGGCTCATAGAGGGACCGCAGGAGCTGGGCTCGATCCAGCACTGCGAACTCGAGGCCGCCGACCAGGTTGCCGTGACGCGCTCTGGCCGGCGGGCCGCAGAGGCGATCGCGCGGCCGGCGCGACTGACGAGCGGGACGAGCTGTGGCCTGTGCGGGCGCGAACTGGTCGAGGACGTGTTCCGGCGCACCGAACCGATAACGCGCGCCTGTCGGATTCCGCTGGCCTCCCTCTTGAGCTGGGGGGAACGCCTGCGAGACGCCCAGCGCTACTTCGGACCCACGGGAGGGACGCACGCGGCGGCGCTCTTCGGCGAGGAGGGAGAGCTGCTGGCCGCGGCCGAGGACGTGGGCCGGCACAACGCCCTGGACAAGGCAATCGGCCGGCTGTTGCTTGCCGACCGGCTGGGCGAGGCCTGCGCAGCCATGCTGTCGGGGCGCGTGAGCTTCGAGATGGTGCAGAAGGCTGCGAGGGCCGGCATTCCGGTGGTGGCCGGGCTGTCCGCCCCCACGCACCTGGCGATCCAGCTCGCAAGGCGGATCGGCCTGACCCTGGTGGGGTTCGTGCGCCAGGACAGCCTGACGGTGTACACGGACGCCGGTCGGATCACGGACTTGCCGCACATCGCGCAGGCCGGATGAGGCCGGCGCTGAAATGGCGAGCTGCCGGCCGCGGGCAGCATGTGACCCGGCCCCGCGGCCGCGCGCGAAAGGGTATTCTGAGAGCATGCAGCAGCAGACGCGTGTGTCAGGCGGCCGGGCTGCACAGCCATCGGCCGCCGAGGTTACAGACCTGCTGGACGCACTAAAGGTCTCTCCGGCTTCGAACCTCATTGGAGTGCTCCAGGAGACGCAGGAGCGCTTCGGTTACCTGCCGCCGAATGCGCTGGAAGCGATCTCGCGGCGCATGAAGATCCCCTTGAGTCGCATCTGGGGGGTCGTGACGTTCTACGCGCAGTTCTACACCGAGCCCCGGGGGCGGCACACCATCCGCTGCTGCCGGGGCACCGCGTGCCACGTGAAGGGCGCGGGGAAGGTGCTGGAGGCGGTGCAGCGTACCCTGGGCATCACAGAGGGCGGCACGACCGACGACATGATGTTCTACCTCGAGACAGTCGCGTGCCTGGGGACCTGCTTCCTCGCGCCCGTCATGATGATCGACAACGAATACTTCGGGAACCTGAACGCGCGCAAGGCGGAGGCAATCCTGCGGGCCTTCCGGGAGGCGCGGTCGTGACCCGGCTGGCCTCGCGCGAAGAGCTGGAAAGCCTCCGCGCCAACCTCCTCGCCCGGCCGGCGCCGGAGGCAACCATCCGGGTCTGCGCGACGGGCTGCCGGGCGCTTGGTGCCCTCGCGGTATGCGAGGCCCTGGAAAGCGAGATCAAGCGCCGCGGCGCGCATGATCGCGCGCGGGTCGTCCGCACCGGGTGCCACGGGCTCTGCGCGGGGGCGGTGGCCGTGGCGATAGATCCGCAGGGGATCCTCTACCAGGGGGTCGCCGCGGAGGACGCGGCCGAGATCGTCGACCAGACGATCCTCGCAGGTCGCGTCGTGGAGCGGCTGTGCTACTCGAAGGACGGGCAAACGGTGCCGCTCCAGAAAGACGTGCCATTCTACCGCCACCAGACCCGGCTGGTGCTGCGCAACTGCGGCGTCATCGACCCGACGCGGCTCGAGGATGCGATCGCGCGGGGCGCCTATGCCGCGGCGGCGCGCGCCCTGTGCGAGCTGTCCCCGGAGGCGGTGATCGGGGAGGTGCTGACGTCGGGGCTGCGGGGCCGGGGCGGGGCCGGGTTCCCGACGGGCCGCAAGTGGCAGTTCGCGCGGGCGATGCCGGGGGATGAGAAGTACATCGTCTGCAACGCGGACGAGGGAGACCCGGGCGCTTTCATGGATCGCGCCCTGCTAGAGGGCGACCCCCACCTCGTGATCGAGGGGATGATCATCGGGGCCTACGCCATCGGCTCCGCAAAGGGGTACATCTACGTCCGGGCCGAGTACCCGATCGCCATCGAGCACACGGAGCTCGCCCTCCAACAGGCGCGCGAGGCCGGGCTGCTGGGGGAGAACATCCTCGGCTCGGGCTTCAGCTTCGACATCGAGGTGCGCAAGGGCGCGGGCGCCTTCGTCTGCGGCGAGGAGACCGCGCTGATCGCCTCCATTGAGGGCAGACGAGGCATGCCGCGGCCGCGGCCGCCGTTCCCGGCCGAGTCGGGCCTCTGGGGCAAGCCGACCAACATCAACAATGTCGAGACCTGGGCCAACGTGCCCAGGATCATCGAGGCGGGCGGCCAGGCATACGCGCGCATCGGCACCGACGGCTCCAAGGGAACCAAGATCTTCGCGCTGGCCGGCCGCGTCCGCAACACCGGCCTGGTCGAGGTGCCGATGGGCGCGACGCTGCGCCAGATCGTCTATGACATCGGCGGGGGCATCCCCCGCGGCCGCCGCTTCAAAGCCGCGCAGATGGGCGGGCCCTCCGGGGGATGCGTGCCGGCGCGCTATCTCGACCTTCCCATCGACTACGACTCGGTCAAAGAGATCGGCGCCATCATGGGCTCCGGCGGGCTGATCGTGATGGACGACGCCACCTGTATGGTGGACCTGGCGCGGTTCTTCACCCAGTTCGTCCAGGACGAGTCCTGCGGCAAGTGCGTGCCGTGCCGGATCGGCACCAGGCGGATGCTGGAGATGCTCACGCGCTTCACGCGGGGCGAGGGGACGCCCGACGACATCGAGCGCCTGCGCCGCCTGGCGATCACGGTGAGCGCCACCTCCCTGTGCGGCCTCGGCCAGACCGCGCCCAACCCGGTGCTGTCGACGCTCCGCTACTTCGCGGATGAGTACCAGGCCCACCTTGCCGAGAAACGCTGCCCGGCACACGCATGTGAGGCGCTGATCACCACGACCTGCGCGGACGCCTGCCCGGCCCACGTCAACGTTCCCGAGTACGTCGGCCTCATCGCCGAGGGGAGGTTTGCCGACGCCCTGGATGTCATCCGGCGGCGGAACCCCTTCCCCTCTGTGTGCGGGCGCGCCTGCCACCACCCCTGTGAGCTGTTCTGCCGCCGCGGCGACGTCGACGATCCGGTCGCCATTCGCCACCTGAAGCGCTTCGTGGCGGACTACGTCGCCCAGGACCGACCGCCGCCGGCGTGGCAGGGCCCGCGGCGCGGCCGCGTTGCGATTGTGGGGGCCGGTCCGGCGGGCCTCACAGCCGCCTACTTCCTGGCCCTCATGGGGCGAAAGGTCGAGGTGTTCGAGGCGGGCAACGTCATCGGGGGCATGATGGCGACAGGCATCCCGGCCTACCGGCTCCCCAGGGAGGCGCTCGCCAGGGACCTTGCCTACATCCAGCGGGCAGGCGTCGCGATCCACACGGGCCGGCGGGTGCAATCCCTTGGCGAGTTGGAGAAGGCCGGCTTCGACGCCATCTTCCTCGCAACGGGGGCGCAGGAGAGCCTGCGGCTGGGCGTTCCGGGCGAGGACAAGAAGGGCGTCCACGACGCCCTCGCATTCCTCAGGGAGGCGGCACAGGGCTCGGCGGGGCCGGTCCACGGGCGGGTGGTTGTGATTGGGGGCGGGAACGCCGCGATCGACTCCGCGCGGACCGCCCTGCGCCTGGGCGCCCGCTCGGTCACCATCCTCTACCGGCGGACCCGTGAGGAGATGCCGGCCCTGGAGGAGGAGATCGAGGACGCGCTCGCCGAGGGCGTCGACATCCGCTACCTCGTCTCGCCCATCGCCCTGGAGGGCGACGGCTCAGTCAGGGCGGTGCGTTGCGTGGAGATGGAACTTGGCGAGGCCGACGACAGCGGCCGCCGCCGCCCGATACCAATACCCGGCTCGGAGGTCGTCTTCGATGCCGAGCAGGTGATCGTTGCCGTCGGCCAGCGGCCCCAGCTTGATGTGTGCCTCGCCGACGGACGCCTGCTCGTCTCGCACGGACGGCTGGCGGCCGATCCCGTCAGCCTGCGGTGCGGGGACGCGAACGTCTTCGCCGGGGGCGACGCCGTCACTGGCCCGGCCACTCTCATCGAGGCCATCGCAGCCGGCCAGCGCGCAGCCCAGTCGATCGACATCTTCCTCGGGGGCCGCGGCGAGCTGCCGCCAGACACGGGCTTCGCCTCGCGCAGCAAGCCCGAGCAGCCGGAGGGAGAGGTCAGCCGCGTGCCGATCCGGTCCCGCTGCGGTCACTCGTTGACCTTCACCGAGATCGTCGCGGGATACACCCCCGAGCAGGCCTGCGCCGAGGCGCGGCGTTGTCTGCGCTGCGACCTGGAACGATGACCGGGGCCAGCCGGCGCAAGTCCAACACCGAAGGGGATTCAGCACCCAATGGCGACGAACGACGCGCAAGACGCGGAGCGGGCGGGGTCATGAGCGAGCTCATCACACTGACCATTGACGGGCGCACCGTGAGGGCGCCTCGCGGCGCCACCGTTCTCGAGGCGGCACTCCAGGCCGGGATCGAGATCCCTCACCTGTGCCACCGGCCGGAGCTGGGCCTGCCGCCGAGCGGGGCCTGCCGCCTGTGCCTGGTCGAGGTGGAGGGGGCGCGAGGGCCGGTGGCGTCGTGCGTGCATCCCGCGGCGCCGGGGATGGTAGTGCACACGGAAACGGAGACGCTGCGGGCCCACCGCCGGATGATCATCGACCTGCTGCTGTCCAGCCATCCACACGACTGCCTCACCTGCGAGCAAGCGGGTGACTGCGATCTGCAGCGGTACGCCTATTTGCTCAACGTCAAGGACTCGCAGTACCGCGGCGAGAGCGTCTGGCCCGAGCCGGTGCAGGAGGGGCCGGCGATCGTGTATGATCGGAGCAAGTGCCTCCTGTGCGGCCGCTGCGTCGAGGTGTGCCAGGAGGTGCAGGTCAGTGGCGCGATCGACCTGCTGGGACGCGGCTTTCAGACGCGGGTCGGGCTGCCCCCCGGCCTCTCGCGGGAGGAGTCGACCTGCGCAGAGTGCGGAAACTGCATCGACGTGTGCCCGACAGGCGCCCTGAGCTACGCGGGAGCGCGGGGGGCGGGGCGGCGCTGGGAGCTCAAGGTGACGACGACCGTCTGCCCCTACTGCGGGTGCGGGTGCCTCCTCAACCTCGCGACCCGGGCCGGGCGCATCGTGGAGGTGCGGGGCGCGCCGGGGCCGGGGCCGACGCGGGGGCTGCTGTGCGTCAAGGGCCGGTTCGGGTTCGACTTCGTTGGCCACCCCCACCGGCTGACGACGCCGTTGATCCGCCAGGGCCGGGAGCTGACGCCGGCGTCCTGGGAGCAGGCGCTTGATCTCGTCGCGCGGCGGCTGTCGCAGATCAAGGCCCGGCACGGGCCAGACGCGATCGGGGCGCTGGCCTCGGCGAAGTGCACCAACGAAGAGAACTACCTGATGCAGAAGCTGGTGCGCGCAGCCATCGGCACCAACAACGTGGACCACTGCGCGCGGCTGTGCCACGCGTCCACGGTCGCGGGGCTCGCCAGGGCCTTCGGCAGCGGGGCGATGACGAACTCCATCGCGGACCTGCAGGCCTCGGACGCGATTCTCGTGATCGGCTCGAACACGACCGAGTGCCACCCGGCCATCGGAGCGGCCATCAAGCGGGCCGTGAAGTCAGGCCGCACGCGGCTGATCGTGGCCGACCCCCGCGCCATCGAGCTGACCGAGTACGCAGACCTGCACCTGCGCCACAAGCCCGGCACCGATGTAGCCCTGATCAACGCGCTCGCCCAGGTCATCCTCGAGGAGGGGCTTCACGACCGCAGCTTCATCGCAGACCGCACTGAGGGCTTCGAGGAATGGCGGGCCGCCGTCGCGCCCTACACGCCGGAGTTCGCGGAGAAGGTGACAGGCGTGCCCGCCGCCGCGATCGCACAGGCGGCCTGCCTCTATGCCCGCGCGCCGGCCGCGGCGATCGTCTATTCGATGGGGATCACCCAGCACACAACCGGCACCGACAACGTGCTGGCGCTCGCGAACCTTGCCCTGCTCACGGGGAACATCGGCAAGCCCGGGGCCGGCGTCAACCCGCTGCGCGGCCAGAACAACGTCCAGGGCGCGTGTGACATGGGCGCGCTGCCCGATGTCTACCCCGGATATCAGCCGGTCGCCGACCAGACCGCGCGCGCCAAGTTCGCCGCCGCGTGGGGCGTCTCGCTGCCGGAGTCGCCGGGGCTTACCGTCGTCGAGATGATGAACGCCGCGGCCGACGGCGCGCTCAAGGCCCTCTACATCATGGGCGAGAACCCCATGCTCAGCGACCCCGACGTCACGCACGTCGAGCAGGGCCTCAGGAGGCTGGAGTTCCTCGTGGTCCAGGATATCTTCCTCACGGAGACGGCCGAGCTGGCCGACGTCGTGCTCCCGGCCGCGGCCTTCGCCGAGAAGGACGGGTGCTTCACCAACACCGAGCGGCGGGTGCAGCGAGTGCGCAAGGCTCTGGAACCGCCCGGGCAGGCCCGGGAGGACTGGCGCGTGATCTGCGAGGTCGCGACGCGCCTGGGCTATCCGATGTCCTACCCCCATGTTGCCGCGGTTCAGGACGAGATCGCCGCCCTCACGCCTAGCTACGGCGGCATCACCTACGACCGGCTCGAGCGGGAACCCCTCCAGTGGCCCTGTCCCGACCGAGACCATCCTGGCACGCCGATCCTACACGTGGGTCGCTTCACGCGAGGCCTCGGCAAGTTCCACCCCGTGGAGTTCATCCCCGCGCGCGAGCTCCCCGACGCCGAGTATCCCCTCCTCCTCTCGACCGGGCGCATCCTCCAGCACTACCACACCGGGACCATGTCCCGCCACTCGGAGGTGCTCGACACCCTGGTGTCGGTCGGCGCGATCGAGATCAACCCGGCGGACGCCGCGCCCCTGGGCATCGCGGACGGCGACGCCGTCCGCGTCTCCTCCCGCCGCGGCCAGATCGAGATCGCGGCCCGGGTCACCGACCGCGTCTCGCCGGGAACGGTCTTCCTGGCGTTTCACTACCGGGAGGCCCCGGCGAACCGGCTCACCATCGCCGCGCTGGACCCGGTGGCGAAGATCCCCGAGTTCAAAGTCTGCGCGGTGAAGGTGGAGCTCGCCCGGTGAGCCTCCACCTGCCCGACCTCGCGGCCGCCATCCTGGCCGGCGGGCGTGCCTCCCGCTATGGCGGCGCCCCCAAAGGCATGCTCGTGCTGCCGGACGGCCGCACGATCGTCGAGCGCACGATCGCCGAGACGCGGGCGGCCGGCCTCGAGCAGGTCGCGCTGATCGCCAACGACCCCGGTCCGTACGTCGACCTTGGCGTGCCCATCATCCCGGACCAGCGGCCCGGGTCCGGGCCCCTGGGCGGGATCGAGGCGGCGCTCGCGCACTTCGCCGCCCGCCGCGGCGTCCTGGTGCTGCCGTGCGATCTGCCCGGAATCGGGCGGGCGGAGATCGCGGCCCTGCTGAGCGGCTTCGGCGCAGCCGGGCGTTCTGGGGCGCCCGTGGTGGCGCAGGGGCCCGATGGCTTCTGGCACCCGCTCTGCGCCGTCGTGCCCAGCGCGCTGCTGCCGGCCGTCAGGCGCGCGATCGACGAGGGCCGTCTCGGCGTCTACCGACTGTGGCGCGCGCTGGAGGCCGTGCCGGTGCGTTTCGAGCGCGACACGCCGTTCTTCAACGTGAACGAACCCGAGGACCTGGAGCGCTGGCTGCTGGCGGAGGCGCTACCGTCAGGCCGCCGCGCACACAGCCAGCCGGCCTGAGCGCGCCGTCACAGCCCATCGTCCTGAGCCGAGTGTTGCCGCCGGCCGCAGGATGGCGCGGCCGGACTGTGGAAAACGCCCTCGGTGCCAGCTTGGGCCTCGCGCTGAGTCTCGTGCTCCTCGCCCAGCGGCGGAGGGGCGTCTGTGGCCGAAGTCCTCCAGATCCCGCAGACCGTCCAGGACCTCGTCCAGCGGAGCGTTCCCAACGGAGGGATCCGCCTCGCGGCCGCCAGCGACCTGGGGGCGGACCGCCGCTACGGCGAGCAGTGGATCCTGCTCGCCGGGGATCGGGTCCTTGTGTGCGAGCTTGAGGGCGGTCAGGCCAACCTGCTGATCGACCTCCCGCTCCACGACATCTCCGAGTTCCAGATCGAGAACCTCGTGGGCGGCGCCGTGCTGCAGGCGGTCGTCGACGGGCACCGGACCGACCTCATTCCTTACACCAACGCGCTGGCCAAGCGGTTCGCAAACGTCCGCGTGCAGCTCGACGCGGCCGCCAAGGGCAAGCCGGTGCCGGAGATCGCCGAGCCGCACATGCGCTGCCCGAAGTGTGGGCTGGTCCTCGGGGAGGAAACCCGGGTCTGCCCGCGGTGCGTGGAGCGCGGGGCGGTCCTCCGCCGCCTGCTGACCTACACGAAGCCCTACCGCGCGGGCCTGGTCGTCATCGGCCTGCTGATGCTGGCCGCCACGGGCTTCGGCCTGGTCCCGCCGGCCCTCACCCGCGTGCTGGTCGACAAGGTGCTGGTGCCCAAGGCGAACGCCCACCTCCTGCCGTGGTTGGTCTTGGCGCTCGCGGGCAGCAGCATCCTGGGCACCGTGCTGACCGTCTGGCGCGGCCGCCTCGCCGCATGGCTCGGCGGGCGGATCAGCTTCGACATCCGGGCCCAGCTCTACCATCGCCTTCAGTGGCTTTCCCTGCGTTACTACGACCGCCACCCCATGGGTGCCATCGTGTCCCGGCTCACGCAGGACTCCGGAGGAATCCAGGATTTCCTTGCGTTCGGCCTCCCCTGGATTGCAGGCAACGGCCTCATCGTCGTGGGCGTGGCGATCGCGCTCGTCGTGCTCAACTGGAAGCTCGCCCTCTTGGTCCTCATCCCTACGCCGGTGGTAAGCCTGCTCATCCGCCTGCTGTGGCGCCGCGTACACCGGGCCTTCCATCGCTTCTGGCATGGGTGGAGCCGGTTTCACACGATCGTCAACGACTCCCTCGCCCGGGTGAAAATCATCAAGGCGTTCACGCGCGAGAACCAGGAGATCGAGCGGTTCCGGCTGCGCAATGCCGACCTGTTTCGCGCCTCCGTCGCGGCCGAGCAGACCTTCGCAACCTTCTTCCCGATCATCGGGCTCGCCGTGGGAAGCGGCTCCCTGCTGGTGTGGTACTTCGGAGGCCGGCTCGTGCTGTCCGCGCCGACCGGCGCCGGTTTCACCTTGGGCGACCTGATGGCCTTCCTGGGATATCTCGCCATGCTCTACGGCCCCCTGAACTTCCTCGCGCAGAGCGCGCAGTGGGTCTCCCGCGCGATGACGGCGGCCGAGCGGGTGTTCGAGGTGCTCGATGCGGAGGCGGATGTGGAGGAGGCCAGCGCCGGCATCGTGCTGGACAGGCCGCGGGGCGAGGTCGAGTTCCGCAACGTCACCTTCGGCTACCAGCGCGGGCAGCCGGTCCTGAAGGACCTTTCCTTCTCGGTTCCCGCGGGCACTATGCTCGGGTTGGTGGGAAGGAGCGGCGTGGGGAAGACCACGGTCATCAACGTGCTGTGCCGGTTCTACCCCATCGATGAGGGGCAGATCCTGCTGGATGGGGTCGACATCCGGGACCTGGACCTGTCCGCCTATCGCAGCCTCATCGGCGTTGTCTTCCAGGAGCCGTTCCTCTTCAGCGGCACGATTGCGGAGAACATCGCCTATGGCCGGCCGGGGGCCTCGCTCGAGGAGATCATGGCGGCGGCCAAGGCGGCCAACGCGCACGACTTCATCCTGCGCAAGCCGGACGGCTACGACGAGCAGGTGGGCGAGCGCGGCAGCCGACTGTCCGCGGGGGAGAAGCAGCGGCTCTGCATCGCCCGCGCCATCCTGCACGACCCGGTGATCCTGGTGCTCGACGAGGCGACGGCCAACGTTGACCTGGAGACGGAGGAACAGATCCAGGAGGCGCTGGTGCGGCTGGTCGAGGGCAGAACGACGTTCGCGATTGCGCATCGGCTGTCCACGCTGCGCAACGCCGACCAACTGTTGGTGCTCGAGGACGGCAAGCGAGCCGAGTTCGGCACCCACGCTGAGCTGGCCCGCAACAAAGGGGTTTACAGCCGATTGCTCAGCATCTACCGGAAAACCTCGCGTGTGAGGGCCGTCGATGGGTGAAAGAGAAGGCGTCCCGCAAACCAAGGCCGCCCCGCCGGCTCTCCGGTATCTCGACCCCGAAGAAGTCCGCGCCTTCCGCGGCCCCGACGGGAGTGCGTACGTCACCATCCGCGACGAGATGACGGTCATCGGCGCTCGGTTCATGCGCGTGTGCCCGCTCACGGACCCGGACCGCTACCTCGCCATCGTCGGCCCTGATCCCAACGGGCGAGACTTCGGGCTGCTGCGAAACTGGTGCCGCCTCGACGCGGCCTCGCGGGAGGTGGTCGCCGCAGAGCTCCAGCGGCGCTATCTGCACCCGACGGTCAAGCGCATCCTCTCCGTGAAGGATTACTACGGCGTCGCAGTCTGCACGTTCGAGACGGACCGGGGAGTCCGCGAGGTAACGCTGCGCGACGTGCAGGACAACGCGATCTATCTGGGCCCCTCACGGGTGCTGCTCACCGATGCCGAGGGCAATCGGTTCGACATCCCGGATATCGCCGCCCTCGATCCCACGAGCCGGGCCCTGCTGGCGGAGATCCTGTAGGCCGCGTCAAGAAGAGACCCGACGGCCAAGCAAGCGAAGCGCAACGCTGCCCGAGGACGCTCCCCTGTGAGATCGCGGTCATCGCAACCCTCGCCACGGCCGCCGACTCACCCCGCCGGCAGGATCGCCCCGCGGCACCTCGGGCCGCGCGGCTCCCGAAACCAGTGCCCGAAAGCTACAGACGCGCCAGCGCGCGCTCCAGCAGGCGCTGGTGCCCCTCCTCGTCCCGCTTCAGCTCCTCCAGCATGTTGCGGATGTCTGGGTCGTCGGCCATCTCGACCCCGCGGCTGTACACGGCGATGGCCGCCCGCTCCCCCTCCACATGGCTTTCCAGGATCTCTCGCAAGCCGTGCCGCACCTTGAGCTGCGGAAGGTCGGCATCTGGCTTCCCCCCCAGCCGATAGATCATCTGGGCCGACTTCTCCGCGTGGTCCAGCTCCATGTCGGCGATCAGATGAAGCTGTCGGCGGAGCTCCTCGTCCTCGATCTGCGCCATGTGCTGGGGCAAAAGCCACAGCGCCCCGTATTCCAGGCCCAGGGCCTGGTTGAGAAGGCGGATCAGGTCGTCGTTGCGCTGGGTCACGCGCCTCCTCCTTTCCCTGTCCACCCTACTGTACCCCACCGGGCAGCCGCCCTCCTGCCCCCCTTGGCCCGCCGTCGCACAACCGCCCGCAGGCGCGCCGCCGGCACGCAAGACCCTACAGGAGCCGCGGGGCTCGACACCGAACCGCGGTTGGGTGCTGGGCGAGGACGTGTCGAGCGGCCAGCGACCACCCTCCCCGGTGAAAGGCAAGCAGTCGCGGTGCGGGCGACTGGCCCCTGCGCGCGGGCGGCTGCGCGCCGACTGCATGTGAGGAGAAAATGAGAGTACTCTCGAAGATCGCGATCGTGGTGGGCGGAATCGCCGTGGCGACGCTGCTGGCCGGCTGCCCCGGCATGCCGGGCGGCCCCGGACAGCAGCAGCAGACGCCTTCCGGCGTCTTGCCTCCCCCTGGCATGGAGTCCGGGGGCCTGCGGACGCTCATGGGCGGAAGTGTCACCGCGCCGGACAACAACTTCCTGCTCGTCGAGTTCAGCTATCCCAACATGCCCGCCGAACTACAGGGCTGGCAGTCGGCCCGCCGCTTCTCGGCCCTGGATAGCTGCATACTCGTCGAGGGGCTGAACTACGACGGCCGCACCTCCGCGCCGAAGGACCAGAACATCCTCATCCTCTACGACGGACTGACCAAGTTCGACTGGAAGTACGAGCCGAAGCCGGCGCCCCCAGCGGGTTCCGAGGGCCGCAGCCAGACCAAGCGCGGCAAGTAGCGCGCGCTCCTACTTGTTCCCCTTCGGGGGCTGTGCCCCGTACAGCCGAGCGATCTCCTGCTTGGCCACCGTCACCACGTCCTCGGAGTTGTAGGTCGACCTGGGCTCGTTCGGGCGCTGCGAGAGCACCACGCGCCGCGGACCGTTCGGTCCTGGCACCGTGAACTCGTATCGGTTGTTCACCAGCACGGTCGCACAGTGCAGGCGCTCCCGGTCGCTCTCCGCCCGCCCCGCCGGCTTCGAGATATCGAAGACCTGCACGCGCACCCGTTTCGGCTCGGCTTCGGCAAGCTCGGTCAGAAGCCGCAGAGTCCGCTGGTGGCACTCCGGCCCCATGGGCGCGAGAAGCTTGATCAGCACCTTCGCCTCCGGCGATCCCATGTCCGCGATCGGCCTGTCTCCCGGCCTCACCAGCTCCCCTCGTCCCAGCCGCACCATGGCAGCGACCACCTTCCACAGGCCGCCCTCCCTCGACTCCAACGGCTCCATTTGCACCTGCACCTGGTCCCCGATGCCGGTCTCAACCCCGGGGGGAATCTGCGCCGTCTCGTACCGCACCGTCACCACCTGGCCGGGTCGCAGCCCACTCCCCTTCGTCTGCGCCTGATCGATGCGCAGGTCGAACTCCTTCTGCGGCTGCGCGGCCGATTCGTCCGCCACGCGAATGTCCAGCAGGGTTCCCACCACTGTCTGCGGCCCGGCCGCCCACGCGCTGATGGTTCCGAGCAGGGCGGCGCACACCAGCGCGCCGCCAGAAAGGCCCAGCCAGATCCGTCGCATCCCGATCTCCTTCCGTGCTGCGGGCCGCCCTTGGGCGACCTGACGTCGCCTCGGAGCCGCCGCGGCGGCTATCCGGATGGTCGCCGCCCTTCCTCCTCGCGCCGCGCCCGCTCGCGTTCGGCGAGGCTCTCTAGATACTGCTCCACCGCCTGCTCCCATCGCCCCTGCGCCCTCAGGATCGCCTCAACGGCCTCCCGCGCGGCGCCCCTTCCGCCAGGTGCATCCGTGACCAGATCCACCATCTGCCGAATCTCCGCCGCCGCGTCGGCCGGGGCGATCGAGAGGCCCGCGATCCGCAGCGCCTCCCGATCGTTAAGGTCGTCGCCCATGAACGCCACGCGCTCCAGCGGCAGCCGGATCTGGGCCGCAAAGGCCCGCAGCGCGGCGGCCTTGTCCCCCAGCCGCTGCAGCACATACTGCACCCTCAGGTCGCGCGCGCGCCGCTGCACGACGCTCGACGCGCGACCCGTCATCAGCGCAATCTGAAGCTCCGTCCCCGCGGCCACCCGGATCCCAAGGCCGTCCTTCACATCGAAGGCCTTCGCCTCCGTCCCCGCGTCGCTGTAGATGATCTGCCCCTCCGTCAGAACCCCATCCACATCGAAGACCAGGGCGCGGATCGCAGCCAGCCGCTCGCGTACCGTGCGCGTGATCTTCATGGCCCCGGGCTCCCTTCCATCACCGCCCGCCGCGCGGCATCAATCGCCAGCACCTGCTTGACAAGCGACGGAAACTCCTCCAGCGGCACCTGCGTCTCCGGGTCCGACTTCGCGCTCGCCGGATCGGGATGAACCTCCGCGAACAGCGCATCGATGCCCACCGCCGCCGCAGCCCGCGCCAGCGGTTCCACGAACTGGCGCTGTCCCCCCGAGGACCCGCCAGCGCCCCCGGGCAGTTGGGTGGCGTGCGTGGCATCGAACACCACCGGGCAACCCAGCTCGCGCAGCGCCGCCAGACCTCTCATGTCCACAACGAGGTTCCGGTACCCGAAGCTCGTCCCCCGTTCCGCGACCAGCACGCCGCCCGTCCCATGCCGCCTGGCCTTTTCGACAATTGCCGCCATGTCCTCCGGCGCCATGAACTGGCCCTTCTTTATGAGCACGGGCTTGCCCGTCGCCGCGGCCGCCGCCACCAGGTCGGTCTGCCGGCAGAGGAACGCCGGGATCTGGAGCACGTCGGCGACGCCGGCCGCACGCTCTGCCTGGCCCGGCTCGTGAATGTCCGTATCGATGGGAAGCCCCGTCTCCGCCTTGACCTCCGCCAGGATCGACAGGCCCTCATCAATGCCCGGGCCGCGGAAGGACTCCAGGCTCATGCGGTTCGCCTTGTCAAAAGATGCCTTGAACACCGCCGGAACGCCGAACTCGGCCGCGATGCGCGCCACCGCGCGGGCCACCGCCGCCGTCATCTCCAACCCCTCTATCACACAGGGGCCGGCGATCAGCACCAGCGGCCCCGGGCCGCCCACTGCCACCGGGCCGATATGAACGGTCTCACTGGCTCGATAGCGGGTCATCGCTCCCTACCGCCTGAAGAAGGGAAGGCGCGGTCAACTCCGCCTCAAACAACCCGCCGCCGTCGGCCAGCAGTCGGCGGTTCCCGACCACCCCGCCCTCCGACCAACCAGCCGAACACACTCCCCGGCCCTCCTTCTCCGCAACTTCGCCGCATATACCCCGCCACCCTCTGCGCGAACCTCCCCGGCGAAGACGGCCCCCCGGGGCCGGTCCGCCAGCCTCATCAAGGCCGCTCGGCAGGCGGCGCGCGCCCCCGCCGCCTACGACGAATGCAGCGTCGACAGATGGCTATGCCGAAGGGGCTGCTCCGGTGCCAACGTCCGCTCAGCCCCGCGACTGGCAGATCCACTTCACCGAGGCGCCCCTATTCGCGAATCATCATCGCGTCTCACCGGAGAATCGCGACCTTCCCACGCCGTGTGACCGTCGTCACAGCGCGTCCCCGTCTTGCGGCCGGCGTCCTCGAATATCTCCTCGAGCCGAAGCCCCGATTCGCGCTCCTCACAGAGCCGCTTCCAGTGCGAATCGACACTGCTGCTCTGGCCCGGGGGAGGTCCCAGCAGGTCGGGTGTGTCTGCGAACTCCCCAAACGAGTCGACCTGCGCTTGCTCCCTGGCGGTCCATCGGTGCCTGCCGGCTTTCCTGAGAAGGCACTGGGAATGCTGCCACCCGGAAAAGGCCGGGCAGGTGATCGGGGAGTTCATCGCCCGCTACAACCGCCAGTGGCTGGTCCGGCGCCCGGGCTACCGCAGCCCAGCCCGGGCGAGGGCGTCATTTCTGGCCTTGCCCCCGGCCGCCTGACAAAGTAGAATTAAGTCCGAAAAGCGAGGGCAACACAACAATCATGTTCCCCATTCATGACAGCGTAGCCAAACGCTACCCGCCAGCAGTTACATGGGCGCTGATTGATTGCTGCGAATGCGATTGTGCTACTGTTCCAGGTATCCCTTCCACCACCTGCCCTTGCGCGTTTCGTGGTGACATTTGGCCTGATCCCCGCGCGGTACTTCGGTGACCTCAGAGCCGTAGCGCCCCCCAGCAGCATCGTGGACTACCTGCCCTTCGTCTCCAATATGTTTCTTCACGGCGGATGGACGCATCTGATTGTGAATATGTGGACGCTGTGGATTTTCGGTCCTGCTGTAGAGGATCGCCTGGGGCCGACTCGCTTCCTGGCTTTCTACCTGGTTGTAGGAATCGCCGCGTCCTTCGCGCACGCGGTCATAAACGCCGACTCGACCCTGCCCGCCCTCGGCGCGTCGGGTGCGGTCGCTGGCGTGATTGGATGCTATGTCCGCATGTTCCCGTTTGCGCGGCTCATCATGCTAATGCCGGTCCTGTTCTTCCCGTTCTTCGTCGAGGTGCCTGCTATCGTCTTCGCGTTCGTCTGGCTTCTGGGGCAAGTTATTCCCGGTATTGCGGCCCTGATGATCCCGACGAATGGCACCAACATTGCATGGTGGGCACATATCGGTGGCTTCGCCGCCGGTTGGGCGCTTATGCCGCTTATCCGGCGCTCGGCCCGAGCATATCGCCGCTACTACGCCGACGAAGGCTCCTACGGCTTCTTACCGAGCGGCACCAGGTCGAGAGGAGGACAGCCATGGGCATAATCGACATATTCTGGCTCTTCTTCATGATATCCGCGCTGCAGCCGGTCCTGCAAAGGCGCCTACTCGAGGCGATGCGCACGCGCAAGATCGGGCAGATAGAGAAGATGCGGGGCACGCGTGTTATTCTCCTGGTGCACCGGCAGGAAACTATGAGTTTGCTCGGCTTTCCGCTGATGCGGTACATCGACATGAACGATTCCGAGGAGGTGATGCGCGCAATCCATATGACCGACGATGACGTGCCGCTCGACATCGTACTCCACACGCCCGGCGGACTCCTGCTTGCCGCACTGCAGATCGCCCGCGCGGTCCGGGCTCGCAAGAGCAAGGTCACCGTCTTCGTTCCGCACCACGCGATGTCTGGCGGCACCTTGATTGCCCTGGCCGCGGATGAGATTGTGATGTGCAAACATTCTGTACTCGGACCGATTGATCCCCAGCTCGGACAGTTTCCCGCTGCCTCCTTCATCAGGGTGATTGAACAGAAACCGGTATCGGAGGTTGACGATCAGACCCTGATCATGGCGGACGTTGGGCGAAGGGCCATTCAGCAGGTCGAAGAAGAGGCTGCCAACCTACTGATGAGGCACATGGAAAGGGGCCCCGCGCAGGCGTTAGCGACAAGACTCGCAACTGGGACTTGGACACACGACTACCCCATATCAGCCGAAGAAGCCCGCTCGCTTGGTCTTCCCGTGAGCACAGATATGCCGAGCGAGATTCTGGAGCTCATGACCCTGTACCCCCAGCCCGTGCGAGGTGCCGGTGGCGTCGAATTCCTCCCGATTCCACGTCAGCGCGAGACCCCAAGGCAATGACGATGCGGGGCAATGCTGAGCAACTTCTTCCCACCCACGACTACCGGCGGCTGACGGTGTAGCTGAGGAGACGCTGGGGAGAGCGGGTGAGCCGCAAGCGGCTGCTGCGGCTCTGCCGGGAGCTGGGGATTCTGGTGAAGGTGAGAGCCCGCCGAGCCAAACGGCGGGAAGTGCGAGGTCAGATCGAGGTGCACCAGGAAGACTCGCCCCACCTGAGCCATATGCCTTGCTCTTCCCAGCAGCGCAACCGTCGCCAGCAGGTGCAGGGGCTGGGATACTTCTCTGGCAGGTCCGCCTAAGGCGCACGCGTGCGCAGAATCCACAGGATTTCTTCCAGCACCTCTCGATTGTCTCGCCATCGTCGGCCGCCTTTCGGACCGACCCGCCGTCTCTGGCAACAACGGGCCGATCTTCGCCCACATCTCATCCATCAGAAACCGCCTTCTATCGCTCTCGCCTCCATAGCAAAAAGGCCCGGTCCCAGCCAATTGCTCCAATAAGCAGGTCATGAAACAGCTTCTAGTAGGACACACAAGCTTGGAGCATCTGCCGAACGTTCTCCCTCGGAGTCTCAGGTGGGAGCTCACAGCCGCCGCTCAGGATGAAGCCGCCTTCGGGGCCTAGCTCGCAGGCGAGCAACATCGCGGTCCCCCGGACGTGATCCGGCGTGCCTCGCGGAAGCAGGTGTCGCACATCGAGGTTGCCCATGAGGGCGGCCGACCGGCCGATCACCTCCCGCGCCTGAGACAAGTCGACCGGAGCGTCTAGGCTCAGCACATCGAATCTGCCGTCGGCAAGGCCGCGCAGGGATGCTCGGCAGTCGCCGCAGACGTGCAGAAAACCGATGCCGTCGTGGCGGCGGATGTGCCACGCGAGGGACTGCAGCCGGGCCAGCAGGAGAGAGCAGAGATCATCGGGTCCCAGGATGTCGGAGGTGGCGCATGGTTCGAGCACCATGATTCCATGTGCTCCCGCCTCGAGATGGGCACTCGCCAGTGCCGCGCACGCCCTGGTCAGCCCTTCGAGCATGTCTGCGAGCGTCTGCCTGTGACGTCGCAGCATGCGGGCAATCGTCTCGATGCCAACCGCGTTCGCGGCGGCTGTGAGCGGTCCGGAGATAAGCGCACCTACCATCACGGTGTCGCCGAGCGCGGCTCGCAGGAGTCGGACGGTCTCCACAAATACCGGGACGCGGGCGGTGAGGATCACCCTTTCCGGGTCACCTGTCAGCAGCTCCTCAGGTGATAGATAACGTGTGACGACTCGGTTGCCGCTGGAGAAACAAGCCACCTTTGCGCCCAGAGCTTCAGGTTCGGCGGACAGATCCATCAGGGTGAAGATCGCATCCGGCCGATACAACTGGACTGCGCGGAGTAAGGCATCGGCCTGCGCGATGGGATCTGCGCTCGCGGCCTCATAGGTCACCTTGGCGAGCGCGGCGGCATGTGCTCCCAGCAGCGGCGCCACAGGCACACGGTCGGTGGGCTGGAAGCGAATGGCCCTGCGCACACGTTCCAGGCCGGTCATGGATGCTCCGTTTTCGCTCCCCGCCGCATCGCCATCAGCCGATTTGCCGCGGCCACGGCCTCGGAAGCATCTTCACCGTACCCGTCTGCGCCGATCTCATCGGCATAGGCCTGCGTTACCGGCGCGCCGCCGACCAGCACTCGGAAGCGGTCGCGGACCCCGCGCGACACGAGCAGACCGATGACATCTCCCATGCGGTCCATAGTGGTCGTCATGAGAGCGGACATGGCGATTATGTCCGCGCGCCGCTCGAGGGCGGCGTCTGCGAATTCTGCGACCTTCACATCGCGGCCCAAATCGTGAACCTCAAACCCATCGGCGGCGAGCATGACTCGCACCAGGTTCTTGCCGAGCGTGTGGATGTCGCCCTCGACCACTCCGATGACAATCGTGCCCTTTCGCTCGCGCTGGCTCCTGTTCAGGACAGGCTCGACCACGGCCATCGCTGCCGCGAAGGCGTCGGCTGCGATGAGCAGGTCTGGCACGAATATGTCCAAGCGATGGAACCGCTCGCCAAGCCGTTCCATCGCGCGGGAGAGCGCGCTGGTGATAACGGTTGGGGCCGCGCCAATCTCAAGCAGCCTGCGCGCTGCCGACGCGGCCCTGGCTTCGTCTCCGGCCTCGACCGCAGCCTCCAGCGCTGCAGTCAACGTGGGTTGGTCGCTCATGCTCACTGAACTCCAGTCATATCGTCTCATCCACTGGTACGAGCGGCCTCTATCATTGCCTGCAGATGGGCAAGGGGGAAGCCCCGGTGCACCGAGCACGATGGCATCAGGACGAAGCCACCGCCCACGCGGGCCCCGGCGAGCACAGCCCTGGTGACTTCCCGAATGCGTTCGGGCGGACCGGGAAGCAGCACTGACGGGATGTCTACGCCTCCGAGGATGCAGAGGTGAGTTCCCCAGCGTCGCTTGGCGACTGCGAAGTCGTTGCCCTCGCCGAACTGGAAGCCCACTATGCCGGTCTCGACTGCCGCGTCCACGAGATGCTGGAACCGACTATCGGTGAAGGGACCGTGTGGATGGAACACCACCGGGGCTTCGCGTTCTCTGGCCGCGCTCACGATGCGGGCAAGGCCCGGAATGGTGTACTCGAGGTAGTGCTCCGGTCGAATGGCCGCGGGGCCATCGGCAGCGGCGGCGACGAAGACGAAATCAGCGCCGGCGTCGAGCAAGACGCGTACGTGCTCGCAACACAACTCGACGGCGAAGTCCACGGCCGCCCGGGCGGCTGGCGGATCGCGCATCATGTCCGACAGCAGAGCATCCAGCCCGCGCAGCAGCCCGGCCTTCGTAACAGGGCCTTCCACGTTTGCCGCGATGGCGACCTGACTGCCTATCCGCTCGCGCACGAGTTGGTAGGATCGGGCGAGACCTGGCAGCCGTCCCGGGGCAGTAGCTGCCAGGTCGCCCGGATCTGGGATGTCGGCGGCGGAGGCGAAGGCGGGCCGCGCGACAAAGGGAATCCCGCGCTCGGGGAACTCGACCCGACCGCCGAAGCGCTCGACGTCCAGGCCGAGATCATGAATCGCGCCCACCACGCAGTCGTGCCCCAGCAGACGCTGGGTCTCGACCACGCAGCGCGCGGACTTGTCGGCGTCATAGCCGTTTGGGCCGGCGCACACCTCCGGGGTGGTGTAGTCGCAGACATCCAGACCCAGGGTGAGGTCGCGCAGGAAGATCGGGACCTGGTCCGGTTTCTCTCCCCTGAGGGCGGCATCGATTCTGTCGCGCGAGGTCATGCGCCGGGCGTCCTGTCAGAACCAGAGCTGATACTGCACGACCAACTTGTTGTTGTCCACGGGGTTGACCTTCTCGTTCACCCACATGTAGTAGGCGCGAACCATGTGCTGGAACTTCGGCGCGATGTGGTAGTTCACGCCGAGGGTCCAGGCAGTCATGTCGTACTTATCTGTGACCGAGGTGTTGGCGTCGAACTTCTGGTAGCCGGCCACCAACTGCACCTTGTCGCGCCGGCCCCGGTAAGGGACGAAGTAACCAGCGTCGAGATAGTACCCATCCGAGCGGATAGCGGGCTTCGTCCCCGGCGCGATCCGCGTGGAGGCACACTCGCCCCACAGTGTCACGGGGTGGCGCTCGTACTGGAAGTCGGCTCCCCAGGAGGTCTCGTCCACGGACGCAGCCGCGTAGTAGGGTAGCAGGCCGTAGGGGTCGCCGTTCTTCTTCAGAAACCGGGACTGGTAGGGGCTGAAGTCCGTGTTCCGGTTGTTGGAGTAGCTGGCGGCGACTGAGAGATGCGGCGTTGGCTTGGCCCTCAGTCGCGCCTCCCAGAGATATCCATCATTCGGGTTCGCCTTGTACTTGCCGCTCCCATTGCCGAAAAACAGCTGGTAGTTCAGCCCCCCGAGGATAGGGCGCTTGCCATCAAGCCGGATCCCGATGTCTTTGTCGGGGGGAAGGAAATCGCTCATCGCCGACCGATCGGTGAGGCACATGTCGGCGTCGCAGATCACGATCTCGTAGCCGAAGGGAGTCTGAAGTTGGCCCACCACCAGGTCGGCGAAGTCCCAGCCTTTCCACTGGATCTCGGCGACGTGGAGATTGGCGTCCTCGGTACCCGCGTCTGACTGGTACTGGAGCTGGTATCCGACCTGTGGGTTGAGTTGACCAAGGAAGACCAGGCGGGCGCGGCGGATAGCAAATCCATCGCCCCCGGCCTGGTCATCCCTTTCACCAAAGAAGGGCTGGCCGACATCCTCTTGGACCGTGGACCAGCGTGCCTGCAAGCGTACCTTGGTCTTCACGGTCGGATAGGTGGGCTTGGGGGCCTCCGGCGGAGCAGGCTTCGGGGTCTGTTCCGCCCTCTTCTTGAGTTCTGCCTGCTCCTCCGCGGTGAGCAATCCCTTCTCTGCAAGCAGGTCCACCAGAGCGGATAGAGAGTCCTGTTGCTGGACCGGTGCTTTCTCGTCCGCGGCGCGGGCAAGGCCCGGCAGCAGCAGGAGACACATCAGAGCGAGTATGGCAGCACGACAACGATAGACCATAGCGCGTAACCTCCCGCTGTATGTTCTGAGCACGTCACCGGCGCAGAGCGCGCCGAACAAACGAGCGATCCAGCACTTCGCCCCAGTCGGGAAGCTGGTTGATCTGCCCCTCGCGGTAGAGGAAGTCGGCGGTCTGCTTGAGGCTGTTGATAGTGGCGTTGTCCAGCACCACTCCCCATGCGAGGGTCTGCATCACCTTCCGCTCCTTGGCGGCCGGAACCCCGGTGGTCTGGGAGATAAGGGCGGCGGCCTGGTCCGGGTGCTGGCGCATGAAGTTCACGGCCCTCTGAGTGGCCCGCAAGGCGGCGACGACGGCCTGGGGGTGCTCTTTGGCAAAACGGTCGGTCACGAGCATGACCAGGGGGAAGTTGTTGCCTAGCCCCGACAGGGTCGCAACCTCATAGCTGCCCTTCACCCGTTCTTCGATGTTGCTGGGCCAGGGCTCGCTCCCCACCGCCGCATCAATCTGCCCGGAGATCATGGCCTCGGGCATGTCGCTGGGGTCCAGTGGCACAAGCTTCACGGCCTTCGCGTCCACCTTGTTCTTGCTGAGGAAAAGGAGGAACGCCCCATGGGTGCTGGAGCCCATCTGCACGGCCACTCGCTTGCCGACAAGGTCGACCGGCCTATGGATGCCGGAGTTGGGCGCGGCGACCAGGCGGTGCATCTTCTCCCCGCCGCCGTAGGAGGCGACGATCCTGAGGCGCATACCGGAAGCGACCGCGATGATCGCCGGCGCGTCCCCCATGACGGCCGCGTCGGCGCTGCCTGAGGTCATCGCCTCGGCCGCCTGGATGCCGGCCTGCACGGTCTTCGCCTCCACGTCGAGGCCCTCGGCGGCGAAATAGCCCTTCTTCAGGGCGATGATCTGGGGAGCATAGTGAATCTTCGCCCCATACGCGAGCCGGAGCTTCGTGCTCCGGCCGGCCTGCGCTTCGCGGCCTGCGCCAACGGCGAGAGCAACCAGCAGAGCGGCCGCGAACACCACGGCCGGCAGCGTCATACGAGGTACAGACGGCGACATGATGTTCCTCCTATACAGGTGTGATCCGCTAGCTGCCCTTAGGGAGATAGCGCTCGGTCAGCGTCTTCCGCAGGTCGGGCGCGCTATCGAGGATCTTCTGCTCGACCAGGAAGTTGGCGATCTGGGCCAGACTAGCGCGCGTCTGCTTGTCCAACTGCACGCGGTAGTAGTGCAGCTTCATGGCCTTCGCGGTGGCGGTCGGAGAGAGCCCGGTCTTGCGCGACATAATCTGCGCGGTCTCCTGCGGGTGACTCCGGACGAACTCGGCCGCCCGGTTCATAGCGCGCACAAAACGGGTCGCGGCCTGCGGGTGCTCGCGTAGGAAGTCGTTTCTGGCCACCAACAGGATGGGATAGTTGTTGCCGAGGCCGCCCAGGGTGGCAAGCTGCCGGCCGCCCTTTTCCTCCATCACGGAAGGGGTGGGCTCGCTGGCGACGGCGGCGTCTATCGCGCCCGCCAGCAAGGCGGTCCCCATGTCCTCGGGCTTCATGTCCGTGACCTGCACCTTCGACAGGTCGAGCTTCTTCGCGCGGGCCCAGGCAAGGAAGCCGCCGTAAGTAGAGGTCCCCTTGCTCACCGCGACTCGCTTCCCCACCAAATCCCCCGGGGAGCGGATTGAGCTGTCGGCCTTCACGATGATGCGGTGGCGGTGCTCGCCGCCGCCGTGGCTGGCGATGATGGTGACCGGCGCGCGGGCGATGGAGATCACCGCGGTGGTGTCGCCCATGGTGCCTATGTCAGCGCTCCCGGAGATCACGGCCTCCGTGCAGGCCGGGCCACTGGTGAACATCATCGCTTTCACCTTCAGCCCTTCCTTGCCGAAGAAGCCCTTCTCGACCGCGATCACGCTCACCGCATCCGCAATCCGATCCTGATAGGCGAAACGGACTTGCGGCAGCTCCGCCGTTCTACTCGCCATCGCCTGACCAGCCGCGGCAAGTGCAACCGTGGTCGCGATCAGCAGCATGCGCCCAACGACAGCTCGCCATGGCACACTCATCCTACTCAACCTCCTTTCTGCGCCGAGAGCGTCTGTGAAACCCGTTCGCGAGAGGAAGGCAACACGCAGCACGGCAGGCTGGCGAGGACGCGCAGCAGCGCTCTTGTCGCGTCCCTTATGTCATCGGAGAATCGGTCGCGCGGTCTGGGTATGAATAGGGGGACGTCCGCGATAATCCCCTCAGGGGCGGGTGCCAGCACCACAACTCGGTCCGCCAGGTAGACCGCTTCCTCCACGTTGTGCGTCACGAAGAGCACAGTCTTGCGTTCGATCTCCCAGATGTGGAGCAGCTCCTCCTGAAGATGGTCGCGGGTCTGGGCGTCCAGCGCACCGAAGGGCTCGTCCATCAGCAGCGCGCGGGGGCTCAGCGCCAGGACGCGGGCGATCTGGACTCGCTGCTTCATGCCCCCGGACAACTGGTGGGGGCGCGCCCGCCGAAAATCGGAGAGACCAACCAGCGAGACGAAGCGCTGCACTCGCTCCTTCCGTTCGTCCCGGTCATAGCCCAGATTACGGAGGCCGAAGTCCACATTCTGCTCCACCGTGAGCCACGGCAGCAGAGCCGCCTCCTGAAACACTACACCTCGCTCGGGGCCGGGGCGCTGGATAGCGTGACCATCGAAGAGCACCTGGCCGGAAGTCGGTCGCTCGAAGCCTGCCACCAGGTTCAGCAGCGTGCTCTTGCCACACCCGCTGGGACCGAGCACGCAGACGAACTCGTTCTCCTCGACCGAGAGGGTGATGTCGTGGAGCGCCTGGACGACCTCTCCCGTCTCGTCATTGTAGAAGAGCTTGGAAACTTTCCGCAGCTCAATCATGGTCAGGTGGTCCGGGCCAGGCCCCATCGGTCAACGGTGCGGCGCTCGAGCGGAAGCAGGAGGCCGCGCTCGACGATGAGGCCGATTACGCAGATGATGGCGATGCACACGAAGGAACCGGCATAGTCGAGGGTCCAGCGGGATTGGATGATACAGTAGCCGAGGCCGGTGCCGGTGCCGACGACCATCTCTCCGGCCACCAGCACCCGCCAACCGTTGGCGAAGCCGACGCGCAAGCCGCTGAGAAGGTGGGGCAGAGAGCCGGGCAGCAGCACGCGCAGGAAGAGGGTACGGCCATCCGCGCCCAGCATCTTTGCCGCCCTCACCAGGAGTTCGTTGACGCCCTTCACCCCGGCCGTGGTGTTGATGACGATGGGAGCAAAGGAGCTGACGGCGATCATGAACACAGTGGAGCGCTCACCGATGCCAAAGAGCAGGATCGC
>Ga0123519_10003026_pt1 | contig 28146 bp, 23 predicted proteins | sample YelNatPaOPRAMG02_FD_87396 | JGI IMG/M metagenome (GOLD analysis project Ga0123519, IMG submission 87396) | Hot spring microbial communities from Yellowstone National Park - Yellowstone National Park OP-RAMG-02 (version 2) | ecosystem: Environmental > Aquatic > Thermal springs > Hot (42-90C) ...
CAGGCGGGGTTATCATCAGCACCCGATATAATACTTCGTGTTATATATAACTGTATTTCCCATTTTATTGAACACCTTAAAGTAATAAATATGGTGGCTGAAGAAGTAGAGTATCGGATTAATCGTTCTTTAGAAAATAAATTCCTTATTAATCTTTTTGCATTAGAAAAAAGTTTAGTTTATTACTTAAATGCTATACATGGGAATGGACTGATTCTTGCAAAACTTCGTGCAGGTGCAGATAAGATTGGCTTGAGTGAGGAAGGGAAAGAGTTTTTAGATGATTTAATTATCGAAAACGACCAGTGTTTTCGTGTAGCCGATATCCATTCTACCGTGTTATCAAATCTAATGGATGCACGGGCTTCTATTGTGAGCAATAATTTGAATGTATTGATGAAATTATTAAATATCATTACTATTGCATTAATGGTTCCAACATTTATTGTAAGTTTGTTTTCTATGAATGTTCCTATTCCAGCCCAACATCATCCTCATATATTTTATTTAATCGTTGTTTTGTGTATTATATCTGCAGTAGGTGTTCTCTGGGTATTTTTCCGATATAGAGAGATGTAAGACTATATCTTTTCTACCTATAATGTTAGAGGGCTTCAGGATTTACCGGGTTGGGTGGTGTTTTTCCATTAAGACGGGCAATAATATTTTGAGCAGCAATTTCTGCCATGCGAGAGCGGGGTTCGACGGAAGCACTTCCTAAATGAGGTATTAAAATGGCATTGGGACAGTTTAATAAATCGGGATGAATTTCGGGCTCTTTCTCAAAAACATCTAAACCAGCAGAGAAGATGTAACCCTCTTTAAGTGCCTGAGCCAATGCTTCTTCGTCGATTACAGGACCGCGGGATGTATTAATGATGCAGGCAGTCCGTTTCATTTTTTTGAATTCTTCAATTCCGAAGGCATGATAGGTGCTTCGTGTTAAGGGGCAATGGATGGATATAAAATCGGATTCTCTTAATAAGGTTTCTTTATCTACAGGTGTTGCTTTAATATCTTCAGGTAGTTTTGGCTCGGTTACATCATAAAAAATCACTCGCATATTAAATCCTGTGGCTCTTCTTGCGACGGCCTGACCAATTCTTCCCATGCCAAAGATACCTAATGTTTTTCCGTGCACATCCATACCTAAAAGTAATGTGGGATTCCAGCCAGCCCATTGAGAGGCACGAACCAATCGTTCCCCTTCACCCAATCGGCGGGCAGTAGCCATTAAAAGAGCCCATGCTAAATCGGCTGTAGTTTCCGTTAAAACCCCGGGAGTATTGGTCACGACAATTTTCCTTTTCGTTGCTTCGACTATATCTATGTTATCAAATCCAACGGCATAGTTTGCAATTATTTTTAACTGAGGTCCTGCTTGTTCCATAAGTTGTGCGTCTATTTTATCTGTAAGCAGACATAAAAGGGCATCAATTCCTTTGACTTCTTCTAATAGTTCTTCATACGGAATGGGAGTCTCACCGGGATATATTTTTATATTTTCTTTCCCGAAGTTCTGATACAATAAAATCAAACCTCTTTCGGGTAGATTGCGTGTAACAAAAATTTTGGGTTTGTTCATAAATTTTTATCCTAACGCTACATCTAAAAACATCATAAGAGCAAAGCCGAACATTACACCTACAGTGGGTAGGTCTGTATCTCCTTCTTTTTGGGCTTCAGGGATAAGTTCTTCTGCCACTACGAAAATCATAGCCCCGGCAGCGAATGCTAATGCAAACGGCAAAACAGGTCTTGCAATTATAACAGCGAGAGCACCAATTACCCCGGCAATTGGTTCGACGATACCAGAAAGCTGTCCTATAAAAAAACTTTTCCATGGAGATAAGCCTTCTCGACGAAGAGGTAGAGCTACAGCAGTTCCTTCGGGTAAATTTTGCAAGCCGATACCAATAGCAAGAGCAATAGCACCCGTTAGAGATGCACCTGGAATTCCGTATGCAGTTGCTCCGAAAGCGACACCTACGGCTAATCCTTCAGGTATATTATGCATGGTAATAGCCATTACCAGAAGGGTACTTCTTCTCCAATTGGTATGAATACCTTCTGCATTTTCTATGGATAGTCCCTGGTGCAAGTGGGGCAGTATCTTGTCCATAGCCCATAGAGCAACACCCCCTAACAAAAAACCTACCACAGCCGGTAACCAGGGGGGTAGTCCCATTTCTTTACTCATCTCGATAGAGGGTTCCAGTAAAGACCAGAAGGACGCTGCAATCATTACACCTGCGGCCATTCCTAAAGTTGCATCAAGAATTTTTTGGGGAATGGGCTTTGCCCACAAAGCAGGCAAAGCCCCTAATAGTGTCATAAACCATGTAAATAATGTTGCTAATAATGCAAGTATTGCTGGATGTAGTTCACTCATAAGTATTAGACGGTATATGTTGAAGCAGAAGTTGAACCGCCACGCCCGGTCCAGTTGGTATGGAAAAATTCACCTCTGGGTTTATCCACCCGTTCATAAGTGTGGGCACCAAAATAATCGCGTTGTGCTTGAAGGAGATTTGCTGGAAGCCATGCACTCCGATAACCATCAAAATAACATAATGCCGAACTGATAGCAGGGACAGGAATTCCTAATTGAACGGCAGTAGAAACAACCCGACGCCAACTATCCTGTGTTTCATTGACAATACCTGCAAAGAACGGGTCTAATAATAGATTTTCTAAATGGGGGTTTCGGTCAAAGGCTTCTTTAATTTTGCCTAAAAATACAGAACGGATAATGCAACCTCCCCGCCACATTAAGGCAATACCTCCATAATTCAAATTCCATCCGTAAGTTTTTGCTGCGGAACGCATCAATTGATAACCCTGAGCATAACTTACAATTTTAGATGCATAAAGGGCTTTGCGAAGGTCATTGATGAATTGCTTTTTATCGCCTGTAAAATTTGTTACTTTCCCCTGTAATGTTTGACTGGCTTTTACGCGTTCTTCTTTGATTGCAGATAAGCACCGTGCAAAAACAGCTTCTGCGACAGCCGTTAATGGTTGTCCTTCATCTAAAGCAGAAATAACAGTCCATTTCCCGGTGCCTTTCTGTCCGGCTGTGTCTAAAATGAGGTCAACAACATATTGCCCTTCTTCATTTTTGTAGGCAAGGATGTCGCGTGTAATTTCAATTAAGTATGAGTTCAATTCTCCTTCATACCATTCCGAAAAGACCTGATGCATTTCCTCATTGGACATTCCCAGCCCTTGTTTCATTAGGTGATAAGTTTCGCATATCATTTGCATATCGCCATACTCAATACCGTTATGTACCATCTTCACAAAATGTCCGGCTCCATTTTCGCCTACCCAATCGCAACAAGGTTCCCCTTCGGGTGTCTTTGCACAAATAGATTGGAAAATATCTTTAACATGTTCCCATGCTTTAGGAGAACCGCCGGGCATCATGGAAGGACCTTTCAATGCCCCTTCTTCTCCACCTGATACACCTGTGCCAATATAAAGAAGTCCTTTACTTTCTAAATATTTTGTTCTACGGGTTGTATCTGGGAAATGACTATTTCCTCCATCAATAATAATATCACCCAGGTCTAATAAAGGAATAAGTTGCTCAATAAAATCATCTACTGCCTGGCCGGCTTTTACCATGAGCATAACTTTTCGTGGCTTTTTTAGGCTATTAACGAGTTCTTGTAAAGAATGACAGCCTTTTATATTCTTCCCTTTTGCGCGACCATTGATGAAATCATCTACTTTGGATACGGTGCGATTAAATACAGCGACACTAAAACCCTTGCTTTCCATGTTTAATACCAGGTTTTCACCCATTACGGCTAAACCTACTAATCCAATATCTTTAAGTTCGTTCATACGATTCTCCTTTTCTATTTATAATAGTTTTAATTTGTAATAGAATTATATCGCAAATGCTATTTTCGATGCCCCTGAGGGATGTAAACAGGTAGTTTTTTGTCGGCGAAAATAGGTTTGAATTGAGTAAATCTTTGTTTTCCGTTTACCAGCGGTACACTTGCCCATTCTTCTCCAACCAGAGGCATAGCATATTTAATAAAGTCATCTGTAACATCAATTCTATTGGGGGCGATCCATGCTTCGGGGAATGTTCGTTCCGAATTAGCAACTTTTTCCAGAGGAACTTTATCGTAATACACATGATAAATGGAACCCGGTGTTCTTAATATAGTTGCCATCCAGCCATTTTCGCCTTCTAATGCGATGAGAACTGCCTTCTGGGCTACATTATAGGCTTCGTCTAAATCTACGGTAGAAGCATAAATGGCAGAGGATCGTTGGTCTGTTCCCATGACCTGACCACGGGCAGAACCGCGAACTGCCAATCCTTTTTCATTAAGCAGGTTTACGATTTTCTGGCTTGCAGTTAGTTTTGCAGAACCGAATTGGGTATGTCCGAAACTGTCTTTCAGTTCGCCGATTTCGCCCACTTCAAAACCTTCACTTACTACGATGATGCAACGACCATTTCGTTTAAGTTCGTCGTTGACAAGGTCACACATCTGTTCGGGGGTAACTTTCGATTCGGTCATATATATTTGCAGGGGTATTTGTCGGTCTGGGTCGGCTAATCGTGCCGAAGCGGGAATGAATCCAATTTTTCTGCCCATGGCTTGTAGAACTAATACGGGGTCTGCTGGACAGGAACCACGATTTTCCTCTTCCGCATTTTGCACCAGGCACATCCAGTAGCGGGCAACACTTCCATAACCCGGGGTGTGGTCAATAAGTTTAAATTCAGAATCTCCAACATCGTTGTCTATTGTTTTGGGAATACCTACTGCTACTAAATCCAAACCCTGCTCTAAGGCTAACTTGCTTACCTTGTTTGCTGTGTCCATGGAATCGTTTCCACCAATATAAAAGAAATAACCAATATTATGGGCTTTAATTACATCAATAATCAGCTGGTAATCCTCATCCTGTCCTTTTTTTAATTTATAACGGCATGTGCCGATGGACCCTGCTGCAGGTGTATGTCGAAGCAAAGCAATTTCTTCAGAATTTTGCTCGGATAAGTTTAAAAGTTCTTCTTTAATAACTCCTTCAATTCCATGCCAACCCGCGTAAACTGTACCGAATGTTTCAGGGAACATTTTGCAAGTTTCGATGACACCGCGAAGTGAATTGTTAATTACGGGACTAGGTCCACCTGATTGGGCAACGATAACATTCTTAGGCATTATTTATCTCCTTTCCAATGTTTATTTGATAAAGAGTATTTTAAATGATTGAATTTATTATGTGAAAGTAAACAATAATTATTCTTTCACGCGGTAGAGGACTTCCCCCGCTTGTGGGACAAAGAGAATTCCTTCTTCTTCTCGATTTTTCCAATCCTCTATATTTATTGAATTTGGGTCTCGATAACCTAAATTAATTTCATCGCATATTTCTTTAGGAATAGATGTGGCTAAGGTAACCTTTACTCGTGGCTTTTCAATGCCGTTGATATAGGTTCCTATTCCGCGGACATGTGTAGAATGGGCTAAAATTCCACCGGGAATATCTTGGAATTTATCCATTTGAGCAAGGAAATAATCACGAGTATGGTAACCAATTTTTCGAATTAAGTGCCCGTGCGTAACGCTAATTTCTTTTATGTGCGGTCCATAAATGATGAGTTCACCATTATCAGCGACGACAGGTTCTAATTTATACATGCATTTACCGGCTGTCCATATCTCGTCATACATAAGGGGTGATTCTGCAAGAACGGAATGGTAAGTGCGAGGTTTGAAAATAATATGAGTTTTCTCGGATAGGTCTGCCGCAATACTCCATGCTTCTTCAGGAGTTCCAAAAAAAATAGCGCGGGTTTTGTCATGCTCGACATTTAATGCAAAACAGTATTTCTCTTTTTGTATCATACTACTTGCATAGTCAATTAATCGGCGGACAGGAGTATGTTTGACACCGTTAATCTTAATATTTGTGATTAAGGCTCCTAACCAGTGAAATACATTTAAGAAATCAGGACCGGAAATTCCCGGGAAGAAATATTTATTTCCACCACTAAAACCGACAACTTCATGAGGGAATACAGGTCCTACGATAATGAGAACATCGTAATCAAGAATTATACGATTAATCTGGACAGGGACTTCCTGATTAAGCAAGCCATTGGAAAACTTATGAATCTTATCTTGGGATATAATCCCTAAAAGGTGTAGAACATTTTTGTCCTGCCATGCATGATTGAAAATGTTAATGTTCTTGTAAGTTGTATGTTTTTCCTCGTATGTAATACCTAATAGTTTGAAAATCATATCTTCCGTTAAAGGGGGATGAGTGCCTAATGCAATAATATAGTCCAATTGATGGGTTTTTTTAGATAATGCCTCTGTTAAAACTCGAAACATTAAGGGCATGGGCATACTACGGGTTTGGTCAGGAATGATAACAAGAACTTTCTTCCCCTGAACATTTAATTCGGAACAGGTTTTATAAACAAATTGGGTAATCTCTTCGGGCTTTAAAAAACCTTTTTCTGCAACGCATTGTTGAATCATTTTTTGTCCCTTATTATTTTGAAGCCCAATCTTTCCAATTGATTTGCTAAAATAGGGTTATCTTGATTAAAACGAATAGATGTGTTATGAAATTCCCTGCGGACAGGATAATTTTTTCGTAAAAGGTCAAAAAAAGGACCGCGTTCCTTTACATCTTTTTCCTGTATTTCTCGTAACGATTTATCGTCAGCGGTTATATCGTATATTTTATGGACTATGGAATGGAGTAGCATAGGCTCATTTGTTGATACAAGGATTTCTTTGTAGGGTGGGTCCGGTAGAATTTTTTTATAGTCCCATGTTGGTGTTCGATTTAGAAAGCGACATAGAGATGTATATAACTGATAGGTTCCATTTACCTTACCATCAAAAGAATATCCTGCTATGTGAGGAGTTCCTATAGTTACTTTCTTTAAAAGGTCAATATTTATATTCGGTTCGTTTTCCCAGACATCAATAATTGAATGAGAAATGGTTTCTTGCTCAATTGCATTAAATAGCGATTCTGTTTCTACAACGGCACCACGGGATGTATTAATAAGCACGGTGCCTTTTTTTAGTTTTGCAAAGAAATTTTTATCTGCTATATGGTAGGTCGGATACTGTCCCGTTTTTTCTAATGGAACATGGAAGGTGATAATGTCGCAATCCAGAATGTTTTCAAAAGATTCAAACAATGGATGATTATTGATTTTTTCTGCAAGAGGTGGGTCACAAAGTACAGGGAATAGTCCTAATGCAGGGACCTTTTTAGCGACGCGAGAGCCCACATTTCCTACGCCTACAATTCCTATCTTTTTACCTTGTAATTTATATCCATGATTTTGTTCCAATTCAAGCAGTGCAGAAACCACATATTCCGCAACACTATTGGCATTAGAACCGGGCGCACTGGAAAATGTAATGCCTTTAGAGTTCAAATAAGCAAGGTCAATGTGGTCATAACCGATTGTGGCTGTTCCAACAAAACGAATGGATGTTCCATCAATAAGGTCTGCATGGACTTTTGTGATGGAACGGACTAACAAAATATCTGCATTTTTGATTATATCTTTTGTAATTTTTCTGCCGTGAACTGTAACAACATCACCAAATTCGGCGAAACCTTCTTTGACATAAGGAATATTTTCATCTGCAATAATTAACATACTTAGGATATTTATTTTATGGGTAAATGGTTATCTTTTCCATGGAGGAGTTTCGGGGAGATATTTATCGAATTCTTTAATAAGGGTGGTTTCATACTCACCTTCATAGGTGCCGTTAAAGAAACGGTCTAATCCTTCTTCGTAAAGTCGTTGCCAGGACTCTTCTTCATGTCCAGGGTTAATAGGGAAAAATAGTGCATTATTAGCACGAGCCGCTTTCAGGTCACCGTAAGCATCGCCAATCATTAAAATATGATTCTTTTCATATCTATTTTCGGAAGCAAATTTTATATGTTCCGCCTTTGTGCCTATTTCCTGTCCACAAATAACGAAAACATACTTTGCGAGGTCTTGTTCTTGCCATTCGCGTATAAGTGCTTCGGTCGGGGTTTGAGAACATACCATAATATCTGCGTTTCCCTGACATTTCTGGAGGCATTCTTCAACATACGGGAAAGGGGGTAAACCGCCTTTAACAATATCTTCAACGGTTTTATTAACGGCTTTGCTCCATTGGAGTGTTATTTGCATATCTTCCTGTTCGGGATGTTCTTTACAGTAAGCCTCCAACGCAGGATTACCTAATTTTGTTTCGGTCTCAATCCATTTTCGTAAATTTGGAGTATGAGGAATCTGGACTTTTCTTGCTTTGACTTTGTCCCAGTCAGACAATAGGTCAAAAACCTTAATAAGAGCAGGAAAGCGATTGGCTCCACGCCATTTGGAATACAGATTTACGAATTCGCATGCCTCACGCGCATATTTAGAAATGGCTTGGAGATTCCAATACTTAATTGTATTCGGGGTAAAACATTCCTTTTGTTTTAATTCCATCGTGTCGAAGGCACAACCATCGGAATCAATGGCTATTAAAAATGGAGAGGTAGGTTTGTGGTCTAATAATTTTTGAATATCTTCTTTCATTTTTTATTCCTTCTTTTTTTGATATGTTTTATTTTTTAGACGCCAGAAAAGGCTGAAAATCCGCCATCAACAGGGACTATGATGCCTGTAACGAATTTTGAAGCATCACTGGCAAGCCAGATAAGTGCCCCTATAAGGTCTGATGGGTCGCCATAACGACCCATAGGAGTATGGGCTAATATTGTTTTACCACGCGGAGTAGGTTCTCCTGTCTTTTCATCAATTAACAAATAACGATTTTGTTCGCTGAGGAAAAATCCTGGGGCTATAGCATTAACTCTTAATTTAGGATTATATTCCTGGGCAAAGTGGACGGCTAACCACTGTGTAAAATTGGCAACAGCCGATTTTGCAGCACTATATCCAGGAATACGCGTTAAGGGGCGAATGGCGTTCATGGACGCAATATTAATGATAGAACCACCCTCCGTATTTTTTATCATATATTTGCCAAATACCTGAGAAGGGATAATTGCCCCACCTAACAAATTTAAATTAACAACTTTCTGGAAAGCATCCGCAGGTATATCAAAAAAACTTAATTCGGGTGAAGTCGTGGCTTGTTTCATATTTCCACCTACACCATTGACTAAAATATCAATTTTCCCCCATTCTTTGACTATTGTTTGTGCACATTCCTCAATAGTCTCTTTATTGAAAGCATCCATATACAAGGCAAGTGCTTTCCCTCCCTGACTTTCAATCTCTTGTTTTAGTTGCTGGGCTTTGTCAAGCAAGACATCTACAATCGCTACCGAGGCACCGGCTCGTGCTAAACCTTGAACCATAGCATTGCCAAGAACACCCGCTCCACCTGTTACAACAGCGACTTTTCCCGTTAGGTCAAAAATAGAAATACCCGTATTCATTATGTATGCCCTTTCTTATATTGTTTAAGATAATTGGTAAAAATTATACCAAAAATAGAAGATACTATTTGAAATGAAAAAGTTTTTGCATCCCGCCATTACTATTCGTTTTGACTGTAAAATAATATTTATACTTCTGCAGGGTGTAAGCAGATTAATATATAAGGAATAGATTTATATTTTATAAGGTGAAATATTAACCTATTTAACATCAAGCCATCAAAATGAAAAATTAGGGTATGTAAGGTTTGAAAATATTTTTGTTCATCTTTTTTGATGTTCTTCATGGTATTATGAAATTTTTATCTAAAAGTCCTGTATTATTCATGCTTTATAGTTTTTTTAATTAATCCTTTAATAAATTTGTAATAATATTAGTCCTAATATCCTTTTTAGTATAAGTTATAATAGGAACTGAGCCTCATTTGAGCTACTGTTATAATGGGAACTGAAAGCAAAAACTAACAGGGATTGCTTTATATGTTCTTACCTATATGTTTAATTTGACGTAGCAAACTGTCATTGTTGAGTTGAAACTTTATTTGAAAAACTATGAAACATAGGTAATTAATTTATATTTATATTGAGTTATTTACTCGTCTGGGGTGAGGCGATGAGGAGGTAGCCGTTGGAATTGTCCTGGAAGTATTGGAGTTTGAGTTGGGCTTGTTTGAGCATGTTGAGGATGGTTTTTTTGTCGGGAATGATGTGATTTCCGACGATACCGCCGAGGTTTTTGTGAAATTTGTTGATTTCTCTTCGTGGTTTTGTGTGGCAAAGGACCCAAATCCCGTTAGGGGCGAGGATTCGGGCATGTTCTATCATTGCTTTTTGTTGGTTTATCAAGTGGGGGAAAACGGAAAAACAGATAATAGCGTTTACGGAATGGTCTTTGACAGGTAGGTCGTGGGCATCGGCTATGAGCCAGGCGGTATAGGAGTTGTTTTTGAATTTATTTTTTCCGTATTGAATCATCTGGGGAGAGAGGTCTGTTTCGATGATTAATCCGCTGTTTTTAATGTGTTTAAGAAGATAAGGGACAAGAATTCCCGTGCCACAACCGATGTCAATGATAATACTGTTTTGTGGAATATTTACAAGGCTTAATAGATTTTCAATGGCTTGTAGTTCTTCTTTTGTTTTATAACTGTCCCAGTTGGGAGCATGATTATTGAAAAAGTGTTCTATTTCTTTATGGTGTTGGTGTGTATGAGGATGATTTTGGATTGGAATGCTATTCATTTTTGCCCCTTTTTATTTGTTTTTTTGGTGATAAAAGTGCGGAGAGAATGAATATAAAAGAGGATATAAGTATGATAGTTGCACCTGTCGGAAGATTGAATTTGTAAGATACAGCAATGCCTCCCCAACAGGAGCTGATTCCAAACAGGATAGAAAGGATTAGCATATATTTGAATCGGTAAGTGAGTTGATACGCCGATGCGGAAGGATTTAATAGCAGGCTGTAAATGAGTAATCCGCCAACAGTTTGTAAAGAAACAGCGATGGTTAAGCCGGTAGCGATAATGAGTAAGTAAAAGATGAGTGCGGAAGGGATTCCTACATAAATGGCTACTTGCCGATGGCATAGGACCATATGTATTTCTTTATAAAAAACAGTAAAAAGGATTATCAGGAAGGTAGCAACTCCTGCCAAAATAAAAATGTCCATCCTTGAGACGGTCAAAATATTTCCCCAGAAAAGGCTCAATGCACTTGCTTTGGAACCGGGTATAAGACCTAAAAAGAGGAAAGCCAATCCTAACATAGTGGAAAACACAATACCTGTGGAGGTATCCGGGCTTAATTCACCGCGGTCAGCCAAGGGACCAACGATAGCAGATGCGATAAGGCTAAAAAGAATAGCTCCCGCCAGAGGGTTCCAGCCTATCCATAGACTAAATAATGCCCCAGTGAAAGCAGAGTGGGCAATACAAATCCCTAAAAAGGAAAGGTGCATTGTTACAATAAAAACGCCGACTATACTGCAAGCAATCCCTGAAAAAAAGCCTGCAAGTATAGGTCGCCATAAATATTCAGGTATTCCTAATATCTCGTGCATGAATATAATTCTCTTTTAATGATGTGAATGATGAAACCCAAATCTGCTTGAACAGCAGAATCCATTCCCACCATAAAGTTCCTCTAACTTTTCTTCAAGTAAAAGTTCTTCGGGCTTACCATCAGCCCAAACTTTACCTTTTTGTAACATAATAATACGGTCACAACGGTTGGGCATCATTGCTATTTCATGAGTAACATACAAAGTGGTAAAGGAATGTAAATCTACTTTATGTTCTAATAAATCTAAAATATCTTTTTGGGCATTAGGGTCAATAGAAGCGGTAGGTTCATCAAGTAGTAGAATAGGAGCCTGCTGTGCAAGTGCGCGGGCAATGGCTGTTTTTTGTCGTTCCCCACCAGAGAGATGTCCCATCGGTTTATTGGCAAGATGGGATATACCAACCCGTTCTATTAAGGAATCCACAAGTTGCCAATCCTCACGGGTAAGCGGTCGGCCTAATCCACATATACCTGCCCTCCCCGCGGCTACAGATTCCCGAACAGTTATCGGAAGTCTGGGGTCTACGGCTTCTATCTGTGCTACATGAGCAATTTTCCTCCGTAAAAGGAAATTATAAGAGGATGGGGTTTGCCCTAAAATTTTTACAGAACCTTTTTGAGTTCTACATAAACCCGATAAAACCTTTAACAGAGTAGTTTTCCCTGAACCATTAGGTCCTAAAATAACAGCAAATTCCCCCGAACAAAATGAAAGTGTTACATTGTCAAGTGCCGTATGACTGTTGTAATAGACACTAACATTCTGCAATTCAATTACATATTTAGAATTTATTTCAGATATCATGAAACTATAATCAATTTTTAATGTGTCTTTTTAATGGCTTCCCGTAAGGAATTTATATTATTTTGCACACTTGCCTCCCATGAATTGCAACTTGAACACGCATAAGGAAAACTGGACAAAATAGTCGATTGAGCATTCAGTTCTGTGGATAGCCTTTTAACAAGGTCTATTTCACCGCTTTGTTGATTTTCAACAACAATTTTCACATTCTCTTCTTTTCCCTTTTTTAAAAGATTTCCCCAAACAGAAAGGTTTATTTCTTCTGCTCGGGGAAATGTATCAACCACCTTAAAGCCTAACCAATTGACAAAATCACTTTGAAAAGCAGAAACAATGAGGGGGATATTTTCAGGATGGATATCTTTTATACTTTTGAGGGCTTGTTGCTCAAAATTGTCAATTTCTTTTTTTCTTTTATCAAATTGTTTTTTGAAATTTTCTTCGGAAAGTAAACCTGCTTTTATTAAAACTTTGCCGATTTGTTCCAATCCTTTAATGTAGTTTTGGGGGACTAACCAATTCCCTTCAACCTGAATATATGCAATCTTTTCAGGTGGTGGATTTGTCCCATGGATAAGACTTTTAATTGAAGGTAAATCCTTTTGCCAAGTATGTAAAATAACTAACTTAGCATTAATGAATTTTTCTATATCACCAGGTTTAAGGTCAAAATGCCCCGGACATAAGTCAGGTGGGACAACAATAGCTAATTCGGAATCTTTCTCGCTAAGGTCTTTAACAGCAGAGTATATTGCAGAGGTTCCAACAACGAGAGGTTCATCTGCATACATGTGGGGCGATAAGAGAAGACCGCCCCACATGTTGCACAGCACTGCTAAAACGATTAGGAGCCTATAAGAAGTAAAGATTGAAAAGAATTTCATATCTGTAAATCCTGAATATTATTGCAATCCGAAGTGCCCTACCTGTCGGGGTATTCCATAGTTGTGGTCCTTATCATCTATAACAGGGAATTTGGAAGGATAACGGATAAACTCAACATGTCCATCCATATAGAGGACATTACATCCACCGGGCATGTGGTTAAAGACAACGCCACCTGCTGTAGTTGCTGAATCATTGGGATTTCCAAAGGTATCAAACATGATTATGATTTCACTTTGAGCCTGAGCAGAAGCCGCGGGATTGTTTATGTCTGTAATAGCAAATCGTTCAATACCTTCGCGTAAACGGGCACAATTATTGGTTGTGGCAAAGCCTTTTCCAAGGATGGCAGTCCAGGGTAGCTTGGTAGTAACGGGAATATCATTATCGAAATTTTTCCTTTTTACAGGAGCCGTTACAGGGTTTACACCGATAATCGTTCCTGGCGGAATGATTTCTATTTCTCCAAGAGTTCCTGTTGCGTTCCACATTCCATAGAATTCCTCAACATTTGTAATAGCGAAACCATGATACCAATAAGAACGACCTAATGCGGCAGCACGGAAATATCGTTGACTAAGTAAATCGCCGTTGGCTTCGGCTGCTTTTATATGGTCTTCAATAGTTCCGTCGGGGATACGTGCAGCGACATATTGACCAGCAGCATCTACTGCTGTATCTGATGGACATTTTGCAGTATTTAAGTCATTCATATATTCGGGGAAAAAACCCTCCGGGTCGGGTGCGGCGAATAAAGGAGCACCATTAGGATTTGTAAAAGGTTGTAACGGAGGAAATCGTTCTCCTTTTGCTTCGTTAGCATACATTTTAAAAGATAGTCCAAATTGTTTCAGATTGTTCTGACAACTGGACCGACGGGCTGCTTCTCGTGCCCTTGCTAAAGCAGGAAGTAATATAGCAGCGAGAATGCCGATAATAGCGATGACGACAAGAAGTTCAATGAGAGTAAAGCCTGTTCTTTTCATGTTTTAATCCTCCTGAAGGGTTCATGTTAATTTAACGGTATTACTAATATGTTTAAAAGTAATACCATAATTGTATGGATAATGTCAAATTGTTTTTTTTACCTTTACAAATGAGTTAGTTCTCAGGAGGTAGGGTAGGTTCAAGAGAGGTTATAGAGGATTCGTTAATCCCGTAAATTGAAATTATATCCCGCCCACTTTCTTTGTGTTTGGAAATGCTTAAAACATTATGTTCTTTATTCTTTATATTTTTCTCAATATATTCTTTTGCTGATGCTTCATCATCAAAAATTTCAATATTGATGTTGTCATATTTGTCATATTTTAATCGGAGTTCACGGGCTAACTCTTGTAATTTTTCTTTTGGGCTTCCATAAGGAACTACCCCAATAATTCCTTTAATTGTTGAAGCGTTTGAATTCATTTGTTTAACAACATCTGGATTTCTCCCCCATTCTTCCAAGACACGAAAATAAAATTCTTTTGGAGAAGCAGGATTATTTTCTACCTTTGTGTCTGTATTTGACGGTGGAACAGGTGGCGAAAGAATCTCGTTTGTAGGACTTCCAGGGATATATTTATTAGGAGATGCTCTACGAACCGCATCCTGAGGAATAGGATTTATTCCATAAGTTTGTAAAGTGGCTTTCAATTGTTGATTTTCCGCTTCCAGGTCGGCAATAACATGATTGACTAAATAATCTAAAGATTGTTGTATTTGTTGTAGAGAGATTTTCATTTCCTGTATTTCTTGATATAATTTTTCATTCGGGTTAATCACCAGAGTAGAGGTCTGTTGCGTTTTATTATCTTTTATTTGGACTTCTATGGGTGATACTTGTTGAGAAGGAGAGACATCCTGAGCATCCTGAACATCTACATTTGTTGGCTGTGGTTTATCACTCTGGGGTTCTGAAAAAGAAAAGAAAGATAGAACAAATAGAAATGAAACAAAAAATACAAGAAATGATTTTATTTTCATAATGAAAGTCCTTTATATGTGTCAACGAGTAAATATTGTAAAATGAAGACAAGGCAAATTCGTAAAGTATAAGCATTTCCTTATATTATGCTTTGTCAAAGCAATATATAAATGTAACAAATATTCTATAATAATACATAAATAATACCCAGTATTTACTATTAAAACAGTTACATTGCAACAAGGAGCATATATGTTTGATTACCTTCGTGGAGTTATAACCAAGATTCGTGCCAATACATTGGTATTGGATATTCACGGGGTAGGGTATTTGTTGAATGTGCCTGTGAACCTATTAAACAAGGTGCATTTGGATGAGGAAGCCCTATTTCCCGTTCATACGGTATGGCGTGAAGACTCTGTGGATATTTATGCTTTTGAGAACGATGAGCAAAAGTTGCTTTTTCAAAGGCTTGTTTCCATAAGTGGGATAGGTCCCAAAATGGCAATGGCTGTATTATCTACCCTTTCTGTGAATGAATTTCGACAGGCTGTTATGGAGAATGATTACAATTTAATTGCCACGGCACCGGGAATTGGGAAAAAAACAGCCCAGCGTTTAATTTTAGAATTTCGTAATAAGATGGGGGAGGATACGGAGTTATCTGCCCTGTTAAGCCCACCGGATGAGAAAATTATTGATAGCGATGAAGTATATCAAGCAATGTTGTCAATGGGTTGTTCTGCAAATGAGGCTAAAAATGCCGTTACATTCGCAAGAAAACAATTAGGAGACAAGGCCAGTATCGAGGATTTAATACGGACATCGTTGCAATACCTGAAAGGAGGACCTATTTCATGAATTCGGAGCATATATTTGCACCGGAGCCAATAGAAGATGAATCTGTATTTGATGAACAGATTCGACCCCAGCGGTTGCAAGACTTTCCCGGACAGGAACCCGTAAAAGAAAAATTATTAATTTCTATTTATGCGGCAAAGCAGAGAAAAGAACCATTAGACCATATTTTGCTTTATGGTCCTCCCGGTTTGGGGAAAACAACGCTTGCCCGTATTTTAGCCAATGAAATGGGCGTGGCTATTCACCAAACTTCTGGACCTGTATTAGAACGGCAGGCAGATTTATCAGCAATACTTACGGGACTGAATGAATTCGATATTTTGTTTATTGATGAAATACACCGATTAAATCGAGCGGTTGAGGAAACTTTATACTCTGCAATGGAAGATTTTGAAATTGACATTATGTTAGGGAAAGGACCTACTGCCCGTTCCATAAAGTTAGGGTTAAAACCTTTCACTCTGATAGGGGCTACAACGCGTGCTGGTTTGTTAACACCTCCATTACGGGCACGATTCGGAGATTCATGCCGTCTTGATTTCTATTCACCTCAGGAATTACAAACAATAGTACTTCGTTCAGCCCGTATTTTAAATGTGCCGATAGATGAAGAAGCCTCTTTAGAGATTGCAAGGCGTTCACGGGGTACAGCCCGTATTGCGAACCGATTACTAAGGAGGGTTAGAGATTATGCACAGGTGAAAGGAGATGGCACAATTACCCTATCTATAGCAAACTCTGCACTGAAACTTCTTCGAATTGATGACCTCGGTCTGGATGATATGGACCGTATGTTAATAAAAACGGTTATTGAAAAGTTTTCAGGGGGTCCTGTGGGTTTAAATTCTCTGGCGGTTGCAATTGGAGAGGAACGGCAAACCATTGAAGAAGTTCATGAACCATATCTTATTCAGATTGGCTTTATGAAAAGGACCCCACAAGGAAGAGTTGCTACCCCATTAGCCTATAAACATTTTGGTTTAACTCCTCCAGGTTCTTATATTCCCCCTCTTTTTCCAAGTAATGAATAAAAAAATATTTACAAGGCTGTTTTATAAAGGTTACAATATAAATAAGTCGAACGGAATGTTAGTTTGGTTGTATTAATTAATAAGACAATAAGAGAATGATTTGTATAAACAAAATATATTGGAATAAATAATGTCACTCTTGAAAATAAGAGATATAATTCGATTATTAAAAGGCTCATCAGTAAGTTTCCTTGTTTGCTCAGAAAAGGGAACAATTGAATATTGTGATAAAGAGACCAGGAAACGGCTAATAGGAACTGTGCGAGGGGTAAAATTAGAGGAACATTTATTGAGTGAATTTATTGAAGTGTGTTATCCCCAAGGAGGAGAAGTAATTCCAGCCTCCTCTCTTTACTGGATGCAGTTATGGAAAAAGAAAATTCAGAAAAAATCTAACGGTAGTGCTATTGTCAATTGGGGTGCTTTTGGAATACGCATAAAAGATAAAGAAAGGGGTCTACATAAAATATTGTTTTTTATTTATCCCGTTGCAGAGAGTAAGTTATCAAGTACCCTTTTAGAAGATAATGCCTATATTTTAAGAATTTTGGAACGACTCTCTATCCTGGTCATTCAAATGGATTCTTCCGGAGAAGTTCTGTATGTAAATGAATATATTAAGAATTTAACAGGATGGATACCTTCGGAAGTCGTAGGAAAAAATTGGTTTGAAACATTTGTTCCGGATGAGATAAGAGAAGAAACCATACAATTGTTTCAGGCAAATAGGTTAGAGGCAAATAGCAACGATGTTATATTTGAAGGGGAGATTTTAACAAAAGATAAGAAAAAATTATTAATGTTATGGGCGTGTTTTCCTGTGATGCAGGGACAGGGTATTCCCTCTACGATTATGTTGGGTCAGGAATTAAGCACACCTCATAAGGAAAAGTTGTTTATTCGGGGTATTCGAATTATAAAAAATCAATTCCAATGGTTATGTGAGGACCTCGTTCACGGTATCCCCGAGGAGGAAGCGTTTTCAAAGATTTTGCATAGTGCAATAGAAATGACGGCTATGGAGGCTGGCGTTATTTTTAAGGCACATCCCAGAGAACTTACTTTAATTTCAGCGGAAGGTTTGGAAGATAAAATTACAAAATTATTACAAAATGTCCCTATCAATAATTTAGTAATCGAAACAATATTTTCCAGTAATGATGTAATAGATATTTCCTCTATGATAGATAGTTTGCCGGTTAACTTGCGTGAACGAGGTTTTGCAAAAATTTTTGCAATCCCCGTGCGAACCGGTGAGAATCCTGTGGGTTGTGTGGTTCTCGCTACAACCCGAAAAGATATGCTCGATGAGGAAATTCTTCCTCTTTTACATTCGATATCCTGTGAGGTAGGGTGGCTCTTTCTTTGGTATGGAGTTCAAGAATTACAAAGGAGACAGGGTCGCCAATATGAATTATTAGAGCGGATGCTTCCCTATGCCTTGCTTACTGTGGAAGAAACAGGTGAAATCATAGGTAGTAATCGGGGTGGAATTCGTTTATTAGGGGCTGAGTATGAGGAAGACCTATTAAAACATAATATTCAACGCTTTATTCCCGATTGGTGTGAATGGATAAAGAAATTAGGACAAAAAGAAGAGATTAAAACAGACGATGTTCGAGAAATTGAGATAGAGAACTTAAAAGGGGAAAAAATTCCAACAGAATTTATTATAGGTCATTTCCTGCTTGCAAGTCGTTCCTTCTATATGGTATTTCTTCGGGATATTCGCTGGCGTAAGCAAGCCATTGAAACTATAAAAAGAGCAGAGGAACGCTATAAAGAACTATTTGAGAATGCCAATGATATTGTTTATACCCATGATTTAACAGGTAAATTTACTTCATTAAATAAAGCAGGTGTTGCTATTACGGGATATAGCCTCGAAGAGGCTTTAAATATGAATGTGTTTGATATTCTTGCCCCGGAATACCATGAGGAGGTAAAAGAAAGAATCCGTAAGAAATTAGAAGGGGCTCCTCCTACAAAGTATGAAGTTGAAATTATTGCTAAAGACGGGCATAAAATACCACTGGAAATTAGCACAAGAGTTATCTTCGAAAAGGGAAAACCTGTAGGGATTCAGGGAATCGCCCGAGATATTACAGACCGAAAGAAGGCGGAAGAAGAGCGAAAAAGGTTAGAACAGCAAATTCTACATGCACAGAAGTTAGAAAGTTTAGGAATCCTTGCGGGAGGAATTGCACATGACTATAACAATATATTAGTGGGGATTCTGGGCAATGCAGGATTGGCTCTTGCACGATTACCTAAAGATTCTCCTATACGAACTTATCTCAAAAGAATTGAAGAATCCGCTCAAAGGGCTGCTGAATTAACCAATCAAATGTTAGCATATTCAGGTAAAGGAGTTATTACAACAAGACCCCTTAATCTGTCCCGATTGATTAATGAAATGAAGCCATTATTCTCTGCCATTGTATCCAAAAAGGCAACAGTCGAGTATAACTATCCCGATAATTTGCCCCCTATTTATGGTGATGCCATTCAATTACATCAGGTTTTAATGAATCTAATTACGAATGCTTCGGAAGCACTCGGAGAATCTCCAGGCAAAATAGTTATACAAATAAAGGTTGTTGATTTGAGCCAAGAACATATAAAGGAATCGTATTTCTTAGAGCCGGTTGAACCTGGAAAATATATTTGTCTCGAAGTATCTGATACAGGCTGTGGAATGAGTAAGGAAATGATAACAAAAATTTTTGACCCCTTCTTTTCAACAAAATTTGCTGGAAGAGGTTTGGGGCTTGCTTCTGTTCTGGGAATTGTTCGTGGACATAAAGGGACTATAAATGTTTATAGTGAACCCGGTAAAGGAACTTGTTTTAAGGTCTATTTCCCTATCTCTGAAACAATAAAAGAAGAAAAAACAGGACGGGAGGAAGAACAAAAAGAACATGAAAAAGGGATGGGCGAAATAGATAAAACTTCAAGCACAGTTTTATTAGTTGATGATGAGGAAGGTGTGCTAGAAGTAGCCAATGAAGCCCTTACAAAATTTGGCTATAGGACTATTTTAGCCAGAAATGGGAAAGAGGCGTTAGAACTTTTTAATCAACATAAAAACGAATTAACAGCAGTAATTCTCGATTTGACAATGCCAGAATTAGATGGATTTGAAGTTTTTCAAGAAATAAAAAAGATTGACAACAATATCCCGATTATTTTATGTAGCGGTTTCCCAGAAAAAGATATTAATCAGAAATTTGGAGAGGTAAAACCTTCAGGATTTATTCAAAAACCTTATCGTCCAATTGATTTAATAAAATTATTGCAAAATGTAACGAAGAATAAGGTATAATATAATTAGCATTATAATAAATTTAATTGTAAAAAAAACAGATTTTAGTTAAATTCGGATAATGCCAATTATTAGATAGGAAAAAGACAATGTCATTAAAGGTATCAAATGTTCAAATGGGGGAATGGCTATCCCTTCTTAGGGAGAATGCAAACATGGGTTTTTTGATATTGGACGGAGAAGGGAAAATATTAAGTGCAGACGCAAAAATGCTATCTATATGGGAAGTGCCATTTTCAGAAGACAGTAATAATGAATCTGTTGAAAATAGATATATCAATGATGTAATTCATCCCATAAAATCTTTCACAGAGGTTTTAGAAGAAATAAAGAAAACAGGGCATATCTGTGCAAATGAATATCCTTTTATAACACTAAAAGGGTCTTCTAAATGGGCGATGTTAGAGGGTTGGATATTGCAAGAGAACGACGAGGATTTTCTGACAGGCTGGTGTTGGGTAGACATAACTCCTGTATGTGAGCAGACAAATAGCGACTACCTTAAAATGTTTGGCGACGCGTTAAGTTTTATATTTAAAGATATTCCCCTTATGTTTTTTTTCTGGGAAATTACAGATGACAATCGCACAAAAATTTTAGGTTTAAATAAAGAAGGCGAAAAAGTATTAGGTTACTCATCTTCAGAGGTAATAGGGAGAGATTTTCTGGAGTTTGCAATACCGGAAGCATGGAAGACTGCTGTAAAAAAGTATGTGGAAAGTATTCGTTTAAATCCCAAACCTTATTTGGGAGAACATCCCTTATTTACGAAAGATGGACAGGAAGTTTCTATTCGCTGGCTGGATGTACCTGTAGAACTAACAATGTTTAACCGTATATGGGTTGTATCTATAGGGGAAGATATTCGTGAACGGCTGAAAATGGAGCGGAAATTGCGAGAAAGTGAAGAGAGATACCGCCGAATTGTGGAAGCCATTTTAGACTATTTCTATCATGTAAAGGTAGAAAACGGGAAGGTTGTTGAAACTATTCATTCTCCGGGATGTGAAGCAGTAACCGGATACACACCGGAAGAATTCTATGCAAATCCGTATCTCTGGTATTCGATGGTTTATGATGAAGACAAAGAAGCCGTTCTGAATTATGCAAATGCCATTGCAAAAGGGGTATATCAGACACCTATTATTCACCGAATTATTCGAAAAGATGGGCAAATACGATGGGTTCGAAATACCTCTTTGCTTATTTTTGATAGAGAAGGTAATTTTATAGGGTATGATAGTTTAATTCGAGATATAACCGAAGAAGTTATAGCACAAGACGAATTAAAGAAGAGTGAATTATTCTATCGGGGAATAATTGAGAATTTGGCGGAAGGATATTTTGAGATGGATTTGGAAGGAAATATTAAGTTTGCCAACCCCTCTTTCTTAAAGATATTGGGAAAAACTCGATTACGGTCATTATTAAATCGGAAATTTGTTGAGTTTGTAGAGTTAGAAGAACAACCCCAATTGCTAAATTTACTTAATGAGATAAGAGAAAAGAAGAAAAATATAGGCTCGTGTGAGTGGAAATTAAAATTAGAAAAGATGGATGAAGAAAGAATAGTTGAAAGTTCTTTCTTCCCACTTAATACCCAACGAGGAAAAGTAAAAGGTATTGCGGGGATACTTCGAGATATTACAGAACGGAAAAAGCAAGAAGAACATTTAATACAGTTACAAAAATGGGAAAGTTTAGGTGCTATTGTTGGTGGTATTGCTCATGATTTTAATAATTTGTTAATGGTTATGCAGGGGCATCTGGATTTGGAAGAAGCGGAACTTCCTTTTGAAGTAGCTAATATACCTAATGGGATAGCTCTGCACCATGCAGAGATAGAAAATGCAATATATAAGGCAAAAGAATTATGTAAACAAATGATGATTTATGCAGGGAAAGGCTTTGCTGTCCATAAGAAAATGCATAATATAAATAGTATCATTGAAAGCATGTTGCCGGTATTAGAGACGACTGTAAAGAGAAAGGTTAAACTGAATATAAATCTTTGTAAAGATGAGACCCGGGTATTATGTGATGAAGTATTAATACGGCAAATAGTTTTAAGTCTTGTAACGAATTCTGTGGAAGCCATAGGAAACAGAGAAGGATTAATAGATATTTCTACCCGTGTTGTTGAATATAATAAAGAGATTTTTTCTTCTTTTATTTTAGATGGAAAGAATTTACCTGAGGGAAAGTATGTGGAAATTGTTGTAGAAGATACAGGCTGTGGTATCGATGCTAAAGATATAAATAAAATATTTGAACCATTTTATAGCAGTAAATTTTTAGGTAGAGGACTTGGATTGTCATCCGTATTAGGAATTGTTCGCAGTCATCAGGGAGGTATGAAGGTTGAAAGCAAAGTAGGTGTTGGGACGAAAATGTATGTTGTTTTTCCATGGGTTTCTTCTGATACACCGATAGAAACAAATCTGGATGAAATAGAACTTGGAGAACCCGATAAATGTAGAAAAGAAATAGTGCTTATTTTTGATAGGGATACAACGATAGGTGAATTAGTAAGAAGAATCCTCAATATGAAAGGATTTGATGCTTTGTCTGTGAGGAATAAAGTTAAAGCGATGGAGGTAATAAACTCTTCTGAGTATGAGGTTAAAATGCTAATTCTGGATGTCGGTTCTAATGAAAATGAATGGAAAGAATTACTGGATGAAATAAAACAAAAAGAAATCAAAATCCCTGTTATTCTTTCGGGGATATGGTCTATGGATGAAGTAACTGAAAAATATCGGGATATTATAGTTGGGTTACTTCGCAAACCGTATCTTCCTACTGAGGTAATAAATATCGTTAAAGAAAATTGGAAATAGATAGTATTTTTCCCCCAAGGAGTATTATGAATGAAGATTTTGATATTTGGAGCAGGTGCCTTAGGTTGTGTTGTGGGTGGATTTATGAAAAAAGCAGGGCACGAAGTTATCCTTGTCGGAAGACCCGAGATGGTAGATGCTATCCAGCGGGAGGGGCTATATATTTCGGGTATTTGGGGAAACCACTATGTCCCTAATTTGCCAATATTTACAAAGGTTCAAGATGAGTGGAAAGGACAAATAGATTTAATTCTTTTATCTGTAAAATCTTACGATACGGAGCAAGCGGTTCGCGATATTCTTCCGATTATTTCAGATAATACATTGATATGTTCCTATCAAAATGGATTAGGGAATGTTGAAAAAATAGCGGAATTTGTAGGGATGGGAAGAATAATTCCTGCCCGCGTTATTTTTGGTAGTCGAGTTTTGAAACCCGGATTTGTTCAGGTAACTGTGATTGCCGAGCCTACGGCATTAGGAAGGTTAGAACAAGGACCCGATGAAACGATTGTGCGTGATATTGCAGAAACTATGAATAAATCAGGTATTCCCACGATATACACGGAAAATATTCAAGGTTTAATCTGGGCAAAGGTAGCATATAATTCTGCCTTAAATCCATTATCTGCTTTATTGGATGTTCCTTATGGAAAGTTAATGGAAACAGAAGAGACGCAAATGATGATGAAAAGTGTAATTTATGAGTTATATGCAGTTGCTCAAAAGAAAAATATCCCAATGATAATTCCTACACCAGAGGAATATATCCAGTTGTTGTTTTATAAATTAATTCCACCCACAGCGGAACATTATGCAAGTATGCGAGAAGATTTGAAACAAGGGAAAAAAACAGAGATAGATGCTCTCAACGGAGCCATTGTAAAAATAGGTGAAGAATTAAATATAGACTGTCCTGTTAACAGGTTATTAACAAATTTAATTAAAGCCCGGGAAAAAATGTCCGTAAAGGCCGTTCAAGAATAAATGGATTTTGTTAATTACTGCTTTGTGCGGGGATTTGTAATAGATATCCTTATCTTTTCGAGAAGTTCTTTACCACTGAAGGGTTTTGTAAGAAAATCATTTATTTTTAATTGCGGGTCAAAGGTATCAATGCTATCTTCAGAATATCCTGTGGAAATAATTACCGGGACATCCGATAAAATTTTACGAATTTGTCGAAGTGTCTCTATCCCATTCAAACCTGGCATTTTTATATCCAGAATAATAAGTTGTATTTGTTCTCTGTATACTTTGACTTTTTCAATTCCTTCGATGCCATTCATAGCGCTGATGACTTCATAGCCTTCTTTCTTGAGAACGGTAGTAAAAAATTTCTGAACATCTTCTTCATCATCAATAACAAGAATAAGAGCCTTTTCAAGAACAGGCCTTTCTTTTTGAGAACCAAAACAAGGGAAGAAAAGAGTAAAAGTGGAACCCTGTTCTGGTTTACTTTCTATTTGAATAGCCCCTCTATGAGTTCGGATTACACCGGATACAGAAGCTAAACCTAAACCTCTACCTAAGAATTTACTTGAGAAAAAAGGCTCAAAAATTCGTTCTTTATCTTCTTCTTTAATACCACAACCTGTGTCGGATACAGAAATAAAGACATAATCTCCGGGTTTGGCTTTGTCCGCAAATTGCAAATTTTGTAAATTATCAGGGGTTAATGTCTTTTTACCTGTTCGAACTGTAATTGTCCCTCCTTCTGGGGGCAATGCCTCCAGTGCATTAACCAGCAAATGAGAAATGCTCTGAAGTATTTGAGAGGAGTCTCCTTCAACAAGAGGCAGATTAGGTTGTATTTGTTGAAGCAAACGGACACCTTTATGAAGGGAAGGATAAAAAGTATCTATAGTATGATTGACCATATCGTTAAAATCGAAAATTTGTACCGATTCTCGTTCCTTGCCGGAATAGGTAAGTAGCTGCCTTGTTAGTTTGGCCGCTCTTTCTGTAGATTTACGAATTTGTTCGAGGTTGTCTTGAATGCGTTTGGGCAGGTTTTCACTGTTCATTAATGCCAGTTCTGCGTGTCCCATAATACCCATTAAAATGTTGTTAAATTCATGAGCAACCCCCGCAGCTAAAACGCCAATACTTTCCAATCTGCGGACATGTTCCATCTGGGCTAAAACTTTATCCCGTTCTTTCCGTTGTTGGAATTCTTCCGTAGTATCAATCTGAACACATAATACTTCGTCTACTTTCCCTTCACGAATCACAGGCATTAAAGTAAAATGTATCCATTTTTCTTCCCTTTTTTTATTTCGTATATTCCACAAGAAAAGCCCATTGATTCTCTTACCATTGAATAATTGATTAAGATGATTTTTTAGGGTTCCAATTTGTTGGTCGCTGTAGAAATTTTTTAAATCATCAAGGTTTTTAATATCTTTTGCTTCAATTCCGTATAAACTTTCAGAATATTTATTCCAGATAATTATGTTGTAGTTTTTATCAAAACTTTGAATAGCGATTTTATTTGCTGTGTTGAGGATAGCTTCAAAACGATTTAATGCCCACTCCAAATTTAATTTTGTTTCTTTAAGTTCCGTTATATCCTGTAAAATTACCTGTATGCAATCTTCCTGAAGTCGTTCATCACGAGTTATATATGAATAATGGAGAAACCACTTTTTGTGTCCGTTAATTGTTTCTAAAGGATATTCAAATGCCTTTAAATGCCCTTCTTCTTGAAGTTTCTTCCGAATAAAGCCCGGCGGAAGGATGTATCTTTGTAAATCAGATATATGTTTCCCTACGACTTCTTCAGGAGATGTATAAATATTATCTATTTCAAATAATTTCAATGCATTTCGGTCTATAAAAACTATCTCACCGTTCATACGGTACCTTACAAGACCGATAGATGCAAAATCCATTGCTTCATTAAAAATTTTTAAGAATTCTTCCGAATTCATTTTTTGCCTGTGTCCTTAATATATATGTATACAAATCCAAACAATAAAAGGAATAAATTTATTTTTAGGAATTAGATAACTCTCCACGCCAATAAAAAGAGTATTAATTCTTGAATTTTACAGCCCACTGTTAGGAATGATAACACTTTTAAATGGTTGAAATCAAGAAAAATGAAAGATACAAGATAAATCTATGTAGGTTTCTAAATAAAAAATGTTTTTAAAAATCTGTTAGTGGTATTTCTTTATTAGCATTGATTATACAAGTATTGTGCAAAATACCTATATAGGTTTTAATTATGTTTTCTTTGCATTTTAAAAAAAGATATTGATATACTGATATTAATTTTGGGCATATTTGGGCAATGAAAAAATTGTTAAAGAGGAAATGATAATGCAGTTTGACCTTGTAACGGTTGGTGTTGTTTGTGCTGATGTAATGGTAAAACCTGTAGATACTTTTCCGCCAAAGGGAACTTTATCGTTAGTGCCTCAATTGGAGATGCATTTAGGCGGCCTTGCAGGAGTTACTGCCGTTATATTTAGTAAATTAGGTGGAAAGTCTGCATTTATTGGACAATTAGGAGAAGACCGTTTCGGTGATTTTATCTTAAATGCGTTAACATCCGCCGGGGTTAATGTTCAGGGAGTGAAACGCACAAAGGAATATAATTCCTCTGCAACGGTAGTCTTGATAAACTCTAATGGCGAAAGAACTTTTTTACATCATGTTGGAACAAATGCCAGTGTAAGCGAACAAGATTTGGATTTTAATGTTATTGCTTCTGCAAAGATTTTACATTGGGGTGGAAGTTCTATAACTCCGAAATTGGATGGTGAACCCATAGGAAGGGTTTTTGAAAAGGCTCGTGCCATGGGTGTAAAGACCTCAATTGATACATGCTATGATGGAAAAGGGATATGGTTGCCCCACATTGAACCTGCTTTGAAACATACCCATATTGTATTTTCAAGTTTGGAAGAGGCTCGAAATTATACTGGGAAGCATGAACCTTCCGATATTGCAGATTTCTATTTAAGTTATGGAGTAGAAATTGCTGTAATTAAGATGGGGGAACAAGGGGTTCTGGTAAAAAGTAATAGTGAGACTATCCGTTTGCCTGCCTATTCTGTCCCTGTGGTAGATACGACAGGGGCGGGAGATGCTTCGTGTGGAGGTTTCTTGTATGGATATGTTGCCGGATATCCCCTGAAAAAATGTGCACAAATGGCAAATGCTGTAGGTGCCTTAACCGTGCAGGTGATGGGGGGAAGTAATGGTGTTCATTCCTTGGAACAAGTAACAAAATTTATAGAGGAACATGAAAAGGTATATTAGCATGAATAAAAATTTCTATAAATATTTTTTAACAATTTTTTGTGTGTTTGTATTGTTCCTTTCGTTGGTTAATGTTTACGGCGATGAACAGAAAAAATCGAATGAAGTAAGCAAACAACCAGCCCATGTAGAACCTGTCGAAAAAGAAAAGCCCACGGATACCAATAATACGGTAAAAGAAGAACAAAAGAACAAAAAAAGGGAGTCGGCAAAGAAAAAAGTCCCAGCGTTTTGGTTTTTATTACCTGAAAAGTAAAAAGAATATTTGGAGAACTATAAAGTGAATATATATGCAAAGAAAATTGGCAAAAAAATAATTGCTTTAGTAGTTTTTTCTTTATGTGTATGGGCTCATGGAGAGGACATATCAAAAAGTAAATATAAGAATTTACAGGAAGATACTACAAAACAGGGAACGATCGAAGTTAGTGATAATTCACCTACGGAAGCAAATAAACAAGGTTCAACAAGAAAGAATTTTAATAATTCAAAACAAAATCAAGAACAAAAGAAACAGAAAGAGCAAGTTAAACCTGAAGTTGTTGGAACACAAATTCGCCGATACCCACCTATGGAACAAGTTCGTGCCCCTATGACGGGTAAGCCCTCTATGAATCCTATGGTAGATTTAAAACCGCGTTCCATTCGAGATGCTTTTACTCAACCACTAACATTAGGCTCGGAGG
>Ga0123519_10003028_pt1 | contig 28141 bp, 24 predicted proteins | sample YelNatPaOPRAMG02_FD_87396 | JGI IMG/M metagenome (GOLD analysis project Ga0123519, IMG submission 87396) | Hot spring microbial communities from Yellowstone National Park - Yellowstone National Park OP-RAMG-02 (version 2) | ecosystem: Environmental > Aquatic > Thermal springs > Hot (42-90C) ...
AGCCTATACATAAAAAACGAAGGCATATATATCTTAAGGGGCCCTATCTTCCACCAGGGGGCTTGAGAAAAAAACCAGGCTACAATTGCCAACAATACAAAGAAGCCAAGATAGGGACTGTCCCCGCAGGGGACTGTCCCTATCTTTCTTTTTCTCCATCTTCTAAAAGCAAAAAATGCTAAAATTAATGGAGTCCAACCTAAATATAGCGTATGCTCTGTAACGCTTTCTCCGTATAACTGCGTGCCTATAAATCTCTCTGTAAACTTTCCAAACAAAGGGTGAACTATCGCCGGCAAAAAATAACTTAAGGGTTTTGCAGACTGGGCAAATAAGTCCTCAAATGGCCTAAGATAAGGATTCTGCGCCGAAGGGACTGAATGCCTGGAATTTATAACCCCCTTAACTACAGGGTAAGTCTGGGGAAGCAATAAAATAAAGCCAATAAGGCATAGGATAATCGCATTTTTAAAAAATATTTTATTCTCCTTTAAAAAAATTGCTTTATCTTTTAATTGCGTTAAGAAAAAATAAATAAAAAATGCCATAAGGGCAATACCAATATAAAGAAAATTAAAACCTAATGAAGTAGCAAAAATAAAGCCAAAAATAAATAATATCTTATGAAGAACTCCTCTGGGGTTGTCTTTTATAATAAATAACATCAATAAAACAAATGGGACTGTCCAAAAATAGGTATCTCCTAAATGTTGCCAATAACGCACAAACAAATACGGACAAAAGGCAAGGCTTAGTCCTGAAAAAAATCCGCAGAAGATATTCTCTGTAAGATAACGCATTAAGAAAAAGGAAATAAAAAATGTAAGGAAAAGATTTAAAAAAACCTGCGCGTTATAAGTTAATACAGGGGTGGTGAACCTGGCTAAAACATAATTAATGCCGAACCAAATATAACCAATGGGCTTATTGGTATAAAAATCAACTCCAAAGGGATATGCGATAAAATCAGTTTTTTTAATAGAGACGTTGTGAAAAATAGAATATTTCATTAACCAGGCATTCCATAAAACTGCATAAGACTCATCCGTAGAAAAAAAGCCTGGTATATATTTATTAAAATTAAAAGCCAGGGGAAAAGTCATAATAATTATTAATATGCCTGCCAAAGAAATAATAACAAATAATCTGAATATTCTATTCATCTTGTTTTATCGCTTTTAGACGCATAATTACGTAACTAATAAGGAATAAATAAGAAACCACAATTGCCTTGTCTGAGAAATCATCCAGGCCTAAACCCGCGAATAACCCTGAAAGGAATAAGAAAAAACTAAATAATAGAAAAATAAAAAATTCTCTATTATTTAAAAATACATCTTTTGATTTGACAAAAATTAAACTAATGGATTTAAAATAATTATCTGGCAACTTGAAACCAAAGGTAAAGTAAAGAATAAAAATGTATATAGCCAACGGAATCAATAAAAATACGAAAAAATAATCCCTGTTTAAGAAAGCCAATAAATGCCTGCCAGATAATATCTCCGGGCCAATAAAAGAAATGGAAAACACTAAAAATGGAAATGCGGCTAAAAAAAGGCGGCAAGATATCTCTTCATAACTTAATTTTAATAATTTTTTGCTTATAAATAAAAGTAAAAATAAAAAAATGAAACAAAAGAATAAAGCATAAAAAAACTCCAACGCAGTCTTATTGAATTCTACACCCTCGGCAAATATAATTATAAACCAGTCTCCAATCTTTTTATAAAAATTGCGCAGCCGTATCTCAACCTCAGGAGGCGCTAATGCAGAGAAATTAACCTGGATAGAGTTATTGCCTTCCCTTACCAAATCCTTCTCCAGAAAGACCCAGTCTGTCTCAATGGAGTTTTTAATTTTAACCTTATGGGGAGTTACAGGTTTTTTGTTTATCAAAATACCTTTCTTTAAACCGGGCAAAACCAAATGCTTAATTTTTAGTAGATATTCTCTTGGCTGAATATCAATGTCAAAGATAAAATTACTGCCTGTTGATTTCTGTGAAAAGGTATTTTCAAAAAAATCAGCCTGGAAGGAATTGCGGCTTATGGAATAATGCGCGTAAAAAAATGAAAAATATAGCGCTGCAAAAAATATAAGTACTGAGTATTTTATCTTGCCCATATTTTCTTTATTAAAAAAGTTGATAAAATTAACAGGAAACTGAAAGATGAAATAATCAACCCAATATCGAATATTCTTTGCATCCCATAGGTTATCTTAATCGTTAAGTTGCCCTTATCTTCTATGAACCATTTATTCTCCCCTAACCTTGTGCGGATATGATTCTTTATCTTCCTGCCATTCACATAGCACTCCCATAGTTTATGGAAACGCTCGTTAAATACAAGATAAAACGGCTCATTTGAATTAAGATTGAGTTCGTAATAGACAGGAGAAAACATCTTGAAATTAACTGGTTCAGTTTCTATTATTTCTTTGGAATCTTCGCTTATGCTTACCTGGGGTTCTTGAACTATATCCCATTTTATTGTGCCTTTGATATAACCATTATTTTGATTTCCGCTTAAATCTTCTATGACGCTGTCTTTAGATTTATTTATAAACCAGTGACCCGCTATTTTTTTATTTTTTAAAGGCAAAGAATTGATTCCGCCTAAATATAATTCCTTTATTTCTTTGCTCTCCAATGCCTCGACATAAATCTGCACATTATAAATATACCCCTTAAAGAAACACATTGGAGAAAAGCCGTTATTGGCTCCAATTAATAAGGGTACATCAGAAGAGGATAACTGACCCTGGATATTTGTGGCGCCTTGCGATTTTCCATTCAAATACGCAACCTGAGCCCCTGAATAATTATTGAAGACAAAACTTAAAAAATTCCATCTACCTTCTCTTACCCCTTGCCAGGAAGGGATAAAATCATTTCCTTTAATATTTAGCGGAGTAACCATAACGTTATCTTTATTTACTGCCAAGCCGTAATTATCATTCTTATCCCCGCTTGCCGCCCATTTCATAGCCACGCCCTGAAAAGAATCCAGTTTCTCTGGATAAACCCAGGCGCAGATGCTGATTGAATCCTTGATTGCTAATGATTCAGAATGAGGAATAACTATATAGGTCTTTCCGTCAAATTTAAGCGGATATATATTTTTTGGTTTTATTTCTGATTTAATAGGGTCAGTAATCAACGTAGTTTTATTTTTTATAGTTTTATAAAAAAGGCCGCTGGAGGGAATCGCAATTTCATAAAGAGAAAAAAAGGCATTATCTAATACCCTTTTTAAATAAGTGGATTTGTTAAAACCATCCAGATAAAATTCTGCTTCAGGGGAAGGGATAAAAACAGATGGTATGGGGTAGTAATCCTTATGTACTAAAATAAACTTTATATTAAATTTAGTGCAGGCGCTAAAGGCATTTTTGAAATCAGATTCAGATAAACTTATTAGAATCTCTTTTAAATCAGGATCTGGAGCAAAATTAGTGCCGAATACCTCCATAGAAGAAAAACTATTTATTAAATCGGGAATGGAATAGTAATGCCACCACTTATAAGATACATAGCCTCCATGATTCCAGGGAAGGTTTAATATACGAAAACCTGAATTTTTATATTTTGAAAGGAATTGGTTTAATTGAAAATATTCTTCAGGGATTTTCATTGAAGGCAGGTGATTTGGATAAGTTACATTGCCCCAGATGTTTTTCTTCGGGGTCCAGCCAATTGAAATAGGTTGGCCAAAAATAACTATTATAAAAATCATAAGCAAGATAAAAAAAGAAATTTTAAATTTATGAAAATATTTTTTCTTTAAAATATGGCTGGTAGTTAATCCAAATAAAACAGCGTATAATATTCCTAACTGGACAAGCCAATATAATGGATTATTTAAAATTATAAAGCCGGGAAGTTTTAAAAAAAGAAATTTATAAATAGCAGAAAGACCCGGATAACTTACCCCTGTTGCTAAAAAACTAACAAAAAAAGTAGTAATAACCAGGGGATAAATATTTTTCTTTTTGACAAAATATACAGAAAAAAAGGCATAAAAAGGAACAAAAAAAGTAAGGAAGGCAATATAGGGGATCTTAAAGTAAGGATAAGTTGATGAAAAAGGACAGCCAGGTATTATTCTTAAAACCCAACTTAACTTATACCAACCAGCATAATCAAATAAAAGCTGGATGCGGCTGGTGAAAAGATTAGAATTATTTTCCATAGTTTTTGCAACAAAATTAGAAGAAAAGAGATTATAAGACAAAACAGGTAATATCCAAAAAAGATTCAACAATAGCGTACAAACTAAGCAGAGTGCAAAGAATTTAACACTTTTCAATGTCAGTTGTTCTATTAAAAAGAAATAAGCAATTAAATATAGGATGGCAATTAATACGCTGATATATAGTGTCCGAGGGGAAAAACTAAGCATCCATATGCTAATACCTGTATAAAAAGCATAGCGCAGGGCTTTTTCAGGGTATTTTAAACCCTTAAGCAATGAGCCCAGAAAAAAAGGAAACGCGGCTAAAGATATTGTAAGAAAAGAACTGCCAAAGATATAGGGAAGAAAGATAGCGAATATAGCGGTAATAATGCCTCCTAATTCCTCTTTTTCATCTTCAAAAATTGATTTATACAAATAAAAAGTAAAACTACCCAAAAGACAGAAAGGAAGCACCATCCATAAGCGATTAATAATCCATAAGGGAATCTTAATAAGCCAGAGTAAATATATAATTGCATAAATCGGGAAGAAAACAGGCCAGGAATTTGCCAAACCATATCCCATCATAGATGACCATGTATAATAACTAAGCCTGATGAACTCTACCGGCTCTAATGGAAATAGAATATCTCCCCAATTATAATAAGTATTGGGTTTAAAAAATCCTGGACTGATAAAAATTGCTAAACCGCAGATAAATGAAATAAGCAAAATTTTTATTTCAATTTTTTTCATTTTTTTAATAAACCAAACTTAAATAACTTAAGGTAATGGCATTTTTTTTCTAAACAGAAATCGCTGAAGGCGTCATTATCGGTAATATCGTCTGAAACTATGATTCCGTTCTCAGGCATAAATGGGAATACAGTATTAAACTCAAAACTCATATTTTCATAACTGTGGTCGCTGTCGTGATAAAAAATATCTATTTTGTTTAAAGTATCAAGAAGCAAAGGTAATTTTTCTCTTGATGACCCCAATATCAATTGCCAACGTTCTTTTAAATCTTCTGGCACTAACCAGCCAATACTTCTGCCTGGTTCTAATTCCTCTCCTGGCTGATTTGGAAGGTCTATGGAATATAATCTGCCTCTTTTATTTTTTTGTAGTGCGTAAAGAATAAATGCAGAAGAAAAACCATTCTTTAAAAAAATCAGAAGACTGCAATTCTTTATATAAGATATCTATTTCTTTTTTATCCAGACCTAAAAACTTAGATAGACGGCTTTTGTAAAAAACATAGGCGGAAGAGTAGTCTAATGCCTTTGAGACGGTATTTATAAAATTTTTCATTTATTGGCTCTAATTAATAGATACGAACCTAATCTACTCATAAGAAAACGACTTTTGTTTAACGCTTTATAAATATACTTCAGGAACCTGTGGTTTTGAATCCCGCCGTATGTGGTAATTTCTATATCAACATCTTGAAATTTTTCAAATAATTGCCTTATTTCTCTTTTTGAATATAATTTTGACAATGGGGTATGGTCATATTCACTCATCAATTTATCCGGTTTTCTTTGCATTTCGCTTTTAAGAAACAAGAATGGGTGCATTAATAAAAGTAGATAATATGCGTATCCTTTATGATAAAGCATAATGACGCATCTGCCTTTGGGCTTTAAAACGCGGTATATTTCATTTATGGCTTTTTGGGTATCAGGGGTATGATGTAATACGCCGAATGAATATACTACATCAAAAGAATTCTCTTTAAATGGGATATTTTCTGCGTCTGCGCATACCCCTCTTCCCTTTAATCCAAAAAGTTGCATACCTTTAATTGTAAGCCCTACATTGCTCGGGGATAGGTCTAAACTTATAACAGAAGAGCCTTTTTTAGCAATATAACGGCTGTCAGAGCCTAAGCCGCAGCCGATTTCCAATATAAGATTGTTACCTTGCGCAAAGGAATCAATAAGGGGTAAAACATATTTTTCATATTTATAACGGTGGGTATCAGCAGTAATATAAAATTCTTTCTGCTGGGGGGAATATTTTTTATAAGCAATATCAAGTCCTGGCACATTTTCTGTCCAGAACTGCTGAATATTTTGTTTTAAATTATAAGCCATTTATCTTAGCCCCTTTTTAAGATTGCTGGAACCCCCCCATTTGACTGTGTTTAAATTTTCCCAAAATGCCTAATAAATTCCTGTATTGCTTTGAGTTATTATCTATATTAGCCGCATACCAATCATATGCTTGTATCAAACTGTCTAAGTTACTATAACGTGGACTCCAGCCTAACTTTTGCTGTGAGTATTTGGTATCAAGTTTAAAATTTTTGTCGGCAATTGCAAACTGCTCATTAACCAAAGGTGCTATGCCTATAAATGAAAGCCCTTTAAGAACACTTTTTGTAATAGTGGCAGGGAGGCATAAAATTTTGGATTTACTCTGGGCATAGATTATTAAACGCGATAATTCCTCCTTTACCGGTAATAAATCCTCACAGCCGATATTAAATAAATCTGGGTCTTGATATTCTGCTACTTTAATACAGGCGGATGCCATATCAAAGACGTTTGTAAATTGAAACAGATTATCTCCTTTACCAATAATATATACTGTTTTATTGCTTCGGATTCTGTCAAAGAGGATACTAAAAATCCCTATTCTGCCAGGACCTATAATTACCCTCGGCCTTATAATAGAAACATTTAACCCGCGCTTTATGAATTCCCTGCATAAATTCTCCGCCTCTAATTTAGTCCGGCTATATTTACCCAAAGGATGAACCTTGCTTGTCTCTTTAAGGGGGAACTCTTCTGGGATACCATAGACAGTGCTACTTGAAACATATACAAACTTTTTTACTTTGGAAATATATGCGGCCTCTAAAATATTCTTCGTTCCTAAAACGTTTACCGCGTAGTATTCTCTAAATTTTCCCCTGGCAATAGACGGCAGGGCAGCCAAATGAAACACTATATCCATACCTTTGCATAAATCTAATACCTTATCCCTGTCTCTTATGTCGGCTTCAGTAAAATTACCTCCAGATATCTCATTCGTTGGCTTACGAAAATCAATAATATGAATATCGGCCTTTCTTTGCAATAAAGCATCAGCGAGGTGTTTACCTAAGAAACCCGTCCCGCCTGTAATTAATACCTTTTTATACTGCCAGAAGTCTTCCATAAATCAACTTTGATTATCAATAAAGATATTGTGCCATATTTCTAAGGTTAATAAGGCAAACAATTGTCTATCATACAAGAAATGGTTCTGCTTTCTATTTTTAATTAGATTTCTGATATAACCATAATTAAAGTATCCTCTTTTCTTAATTTTTGCTTCTGAAAGATATTCTCCTATCATATTTTCAAAACTTCGTTCAAAGCATTTATTAATAGGAACTAATATAGGGCCCTTAGGCCTATTTCTTATTTCTTCTGGAATAATATCCTTAGAAATCTGCCTGAGAAGGTATTTTCTTTTTAATCCCTTCTTCTTTAAAGAAATGGGCAATCTTCCCATAAATTCCACTATATTATGGTCTAAATATGGATATCTTGACTCAAGACAAAAAGACATTGCGATTTTGTCTTCTTTCATTAGATGGTATGTCGGCAACCAGTATTTAAACTCAAGATAAATCAGCCGGTTAAAAATATTGCTTATTCTATCATCTAAAAATACCTTTTCCAGATTTTTCTTGGCTAAAGAGACGTCTTTTATTTTTGACTTAAGGCTATCTGTATAAAGCAGGTCTTTTTGTCTTTGGTTAAATAACGAATTTAAGCAGAAATAATCCGAACTTAAGGTACCCGAATAAAAATAATCCAGCAATTTTAAACGCGACTCATTGTCCAAAGAATATCCTGGATAACGAAAGAATTTATTAATCAATACCAAAGGACTTTTCCTGATTAAAAAAGGAATAATATTACGTAAGATGACCTGTGGTATTAATTTTTTAATTTTATAGCCATAATAAAGCGCCTCCTGATGGACATAACTTCCAAATAATTCATCTGAACCTTCTCCTGTAAGAATGACCTTAACGTGCTTGCGCGCAAGTTCGGCTAAAAGATAAAATCCAATTATATCAGAATTGGCTATTGGCATATCCATATGATAGATAATCTCAGGCAATAACTCTATATGCCTATCTTTTATTAAAACCTCATAATGCCTTGCCCCAAGAAACTGGGCTACTTTTCTGGCAAACCTTAATTCATCTTCCTCTCCGTCAAAACCATGTGAGAAAACTACTAAATCCTTAAGGTAATTCTTTTTTACAAAGGCAGCAATTACGCTTGAATCCAATCCTCCGCTAAGATATACCCCTAAAGGGACATCGCTTAAAAGGCACCTTTTTGTAGAAACATCAAGGAGTTCATAAAACTTTTTCTGATAAGTACTATTCTTCAAACTCTTTTCTTCAACCATAGGAATATCCCAGTATCTTTTAATATCTGTTTTTCCGCCCTGATAAATTAAGATATGCGCTGGCTCTAATACCTTAATATGCCTAAAAAATGTTACGTCTCCTGGGATATACCTAAAGGAAAGAAAATCATCTATGGCATTATAATCTAAGTCTTTTTTAAAATTATTATATTTTAAGATTGCCTTTGCTTCAGAAGAAAAAATTAACCTATTGCCATCAATAGTATAGTGCAGAGGCCTTATTCCTAATCTATCCCTGACTAAAAATAATTTTTTCCCAATCCCATCCCATAAGGCAAAGGCAAACATCCCATTTAATTTAGTAACAAAGTCTATGCCCCACTCTTCATAACTATGAGGGATAATCTCTGTGTCTGTATTGGTATTAAATATATGTCCTTTATTTATTAATTCTTTTTTTATCTCCATAAAGTTATATATCTCGCCATTACATACCGACCAGATATTTCTGTCTTCATTTGATAATGGTTGATTGCCGCTCTTTAGGTCTATGATGCTCAATCTTCTAAACCCCAAACTTATCTCATCTGAAATATAAAAACCTTCATCATCTAATCCGCGATGAGATAATGCATCAGTCATCTGCCTTAACAATTCTTCGTCTTTAAAATTTATGAAACCACAAATCCCGCACATTTATCTTATCTCTGCCTTCTCCACTTTTTAGGCACAAATCTCTGCGGAAAGAATATCCGCGTTACCTTTATTATAGTCCAGAAGAACCTGCCTCCTGTTAAATGATACCAGAGTATATGCGGTTGTATATTAAATCTAAAAACCGCTTTTCTACGCATATCGTCAACTTCTTTCTTAGTCATTCCTTTAGGTGCGTATAAAACGCAATCTAAATCAATTTGAGAAAAATCAAAGTCTTTAGGTAATTCACCCTCTTCCATCAGTTTATTTGTGGCGTAAGAACCAGGTAAAGGTATAAATGGCGCAAAGGCAGCGGCTGATAGTTTCAATTTTAATGCTAATCTAATAGTTTCCTCCATCTCTTCCTTAGTCTCTCCAGGATATCCAAGTATAAAATTACCGGCTGGCTTAAACCCATGTTTTTTTAATATACCTACCCCCCTAAATATGACTTCCTGGGGTAGATTTTTACGCATAAGGTCCCTGACCCTAGGAGAGCCGGCTTCAATGCCAATGCCTATCATAGGAGTAAAGTTTGCCTGCTTTAGGAGTTCGCACATTTCATCGTCTATGGAATTTAAACGCAATCCGCATCCACAAAAATAACTGAAATTATCCCCCTTTTTAATAATATAACGGCAAAAATCTTTTAAATATTTTGGATTCATTGCAAAACCTTCGTCTCCGATGATAAAATGATTAACTCCATATTCCTTATTCAGCAATTTTATCTGTTCGTAAACTTTTTCAATGCTGTGATAGCGCAATTTCCTCCCTAATTTTACACAGAATCTACAACCATAAGGACAACCCCTGGAGGTATGAATAGCGGTAGTTTTACCTTTATAATCTGGAGAGTCAAAATACTGTGGAGGATTTATAAGGTCCCAGGCAGGAAAACCTAATTCATCCAGATTCTCATATTCTATACGCGAGTTCCATTTTACTATGCCATTTTCTCTCCAAATCAACCCTGGCACCTCTTTTAAGTTTCCTGTGCCTTTTTCCAGAATAGGCATAAGTTGCATTAAAGGAATCTCGCCTTCTCCATTAATTCCAAAATCTGCATTTATGAGGTATTCTAAGGCATGCTCAGGCACGCCAGTAGGATGCGGGCCACCGACAATGGTAATGATTTCAGGGTGCCGTGCTTTTATCTGGTCAAAAATTTCTTTTACATTGCGCAAGGCTTGGGAATAACAAGTTATACCGACAATATCTGGTTTTGTATCCTTGATATAATCTAAAAGTTCAGTAATACCCCATCTATTAATAATGCAATCCTTTATGTCAGGTTGATGTCCCAGCCGGCGCAATGTGGTTGCAAGATAACCTAAACCAACAGGGGTACTTTCTTCATGCCCTGCTAAACCTCTTTTAGGAGGGGCTACAAGTAGGAATTTCATTTTTTACCTCCAATATTCTTCTTTTGGCTAAAAATAAATGATGCCCTGGATTAATAAGTTTTTCCATAACTTCCAATCTATCTATATAATCCAGGTCATAATAGTGTCAGATAAATGATGTATCACACCCCAGGATATAATTACGTCAAAATAATCTTTATATCTTTCCGTATCTAAATTCAAAAGGTCCAGACATTCAAAGTTTACATTTTGATTCCTCTCTTGCCTGGCTAACTCCTTTGCCTGCCTTATGCTACCTTCAAAAATATCACACTCAAAAATACGAGAATCAGGAAAGACCTTTGCTAAGGATATCACCTTTTCTCCGCTACCACATCCTGCATCTAATATATTAATATTGCTGACATTAAGCCTTCTTCTTTGCAAGTCATTCCTTATCCACTTTCCATATGCGACATTAATCATCTTATTTCCTGGAAAAGGGTATTTCTCGTACATATCTTTTACTTTTGCAGTAATTAAATCCATGTGCTTTCTCCCTATTTCTTAACGCATTTAAAGACAAATTGGAAAGCAAACATTTCCTTCCAAAATCTGCCTAAGAACTTAAATAATATGAAGGTATTATTATTTATGACATAAACTACCCTATAACCATTTTCTTCTAAAAGTTTTTTTGCATTCTTATATGTAAAAAATTTCAAGTGGCCTTTATCTAAGATGCCGCCGGAATAGTCAAAATTACCGAATAAAAGTTTTATTCTAATCATCCAGTTTGCGACATTCGGGATAGATGCAATCAGAAATCCGTTTTCTTCTAAAAAATCCCTGAAGTAATCTAATAATTTCTCAGGTTTTGAAACATGTTCCAATATGTCACCAAATACTATAAAATTGAATTTTCTTTGGTTCTATAATTTTAAAATTCCATCTATCAATTCTTCTAAGTCCATAACGATAATCTCATCGTATATCGACTTAGCGTAATTTACAGCTTCCTGGTCTATTTCAATGCCTACAATATAACACTTTAATCTAGATTTTAAATATTGCCCAAGTTTACCTGTACCACAACCGACATCCAGAATCCTTGAACCTTCTTTTGCTTGTCTTAAAATAATTCTTGCTATCTGAGGATTGAATGTATCATAAATCAATTTAACCGACCTCCATTACTCTAAAGGCCTCATCAAAAATACTATCCGATACAAAAGACTCACCTAACTTAAAAGAATTTACTTTAAGTTCTATAAGACGTTGCTGGTCTTCAAGCAAAAAGGAAATTGCATCCACTAATTCATCACTATTATAATTTATGGAAATACCTGCCTTTTGTTTTTTAATCTCATCGCTTATGCTACAGAAATTAGTAACAATAGCGGGAAGTCCTAACAAAGCGTATAGTTTGGGTTTTCCGCTATCCGCGCAAATAATATTTCTGTTATCAGTGGAATCATTATAAAGCGCAAGTCCAATAGCGCTACGCGAAAGCAAATCCAGCATCTCTTCTTCATTTTTTATAAACCCTGCAAATTTAAAATGATTCTCCAGTTTTTTCTGAATTACCATATTTCTCAATTCCTGTGAAAACGGACCATCTCCGATAATCTGAATTTTGATTTGCGGTATTCTTTTCAATAATTGGGGCATAGCATCCACAAGTAACTGCAATCCTTGGTTAGCAGTAATAGTGCCAACAAACCCAACCTGCCAGCGATTTATCTCATCTATAGTCTTAAACTGTCTAATATGTCTGCTATAGCCCAAAGGAACTATTATATTACGGTAAGATCCTTTCTTAATGCCGCCTAATTTTTGTCTGTATTTGGATATCTTCTCAGAGATATCCCAAATAAAATCCGCATTCTTAACTGTGAAACGGTCTAAGATGTTTATTAACCTTACAAACATAGAATTAAAATTCAGTTTCTCTTCCGGAATATAGTAATCAATACAATAATAAATAAACTGTTTTACAAGTTTTATCTTCTTTAATAAAGCCCCTATAAAAGCAAATGAATGCGAAACGCCAATAAACAAATCAAATTTTTTATTAACTTTTATGATAGTAAAAAGAATAACCAACCAGTTAAAAATAAAAACTATCAATATTAACGGCTGCCGAAACGGCCTGTAATTTTTAATTCTAAAATTAGGTATAGAAAACGAATTTTTTAAGACGCCTTTTTCATATATCCGACAGAAACTTAAATTCTCTTTTAGAAAACAACTTGAAATAGAAATTACTGTAAGGGATTTTGTCTTGTCTTTAAGATAATCCTCAAGGGTCTCAGTCCTGCTGGTAAACGCCAGGCCGCACAGTAATACATCTAATTTAGAAAGATTGTTTTTAACAGTATCCATACTTGCTTTTTTCGCTGAAATCAGGTATGCCCATATCTAGAAGGAGTTTAAACTTGCCGCTTACTTTTAGCATATTGCGCATTAATTTAAGGTCTGAAATCGCGCGTTCCCTTTGAATCCTAGAACGCTTATGTAATGTATCACTTAGGCATCTTATATTTTCAAGATATGACTTTATATAGGCTTGTCTTATTACTTTAATTTGCCCCTTTAACAGAAAAATGAACATCTCAGCAATGTTAATGCTAATAAATGCCGGAAGAATAAAGTAAAGTGCCGGTAGACTATAATTTTTTAATATTGACCTTAACGCGTTAAACTCCCCTAAAAAACGTTTGTTTATACTAGTCTGATACTGCCTTAAATTTTCTTTAATGCATGCGCTATCATGAAAAAAAATAGCGTCTTTTACCACCTCTACCTTGTATCCATAAAGCCAAATCCTCCAGCAGATATCCCTGTCCTCTCCATATAGAAACATCTTCTCGTCAAAACCGCCGATTTTATAAAATAAATCTTTCCTGATAAATATCGCGGCGTCAACATAAAAGGGTTTTCCTTTGCCATAAGGGTATCCGAATATATCGCAGGGCACCCCTTCGTTAATTATGTTTTTTCCGTCATAGGTATATGTCCGGCAACCGCAAATCCCTATGGATGAGTCGCCTTCCATTTTATTCACTAATTTCTCAATTAAATACTCATCTGCGATAGTGTCGTTGTTATAAAAGAATAAATACTTCCCTTGCGCTACTTCTGCCGCTTTATTAGAGGCAACCGCTAATCCAAGATTATTCTTGTTATCTATTATTTTTATTGCCGGATAGTTCTGCCTAATAAATTCCATACTTCCATCGCTTGAACCATTATCCACTAATATAATCTCAAAATTTTTATATGTCCCTGCCAATAGCGAATCCAGGCATTTTTTTAGATACTGCCTTCCATTAAAGTTAACAATGACTACGCTTACCAATGGCAGATTATCCATTTTGTTTAATTTCAAATATCTTTATGGTTGGACCTAAATTATTTTTCCCTGGGTTGAATTCCTTTATAAGCCTGACGCCTTCTGCATTATTGCTCAATAGGACTTCATAAAATTGCCTGCCGCGTTTTACAAGATAAAAAATAATGCCGTGCCTGTGGTCATCTATATAATAATCCACGTGGTGATAGTTAAATTCTGGCCTGTCTTTAATAAAGGCGTTAAATAAGTTGCGCTTATTCGGGTCTTTATCCAGCAGAAAAAAGCCCCAACTATAACTTGTAAGAACAAGGTATTGAGCCCCTTCTTTCTTTAGTTCCTCAGGGGTTTTAAAATTAAACCTCCTGTATAAATCCTGGTAAACATACTTTTTTCTTGCTTCCTCTTTAACTGAATCCGGCATCTCATCGGGCCATAAGGGCTCTTCTGTAGCATAAATAATATCAATCAAATTGTAAGTTTTTTCTGATTTAAGATAAGTCTGATAATCCTGTTTTAATTTCTCAGGAAGTTTTGAGTTGTAATATTTAAGCGCAACTGGATTTCTAAACAGAAATGGGATATTACTTTTTAATGGGACAGAAAATATCTGCCAATCAACAGCAATCCTTGAACCTTTTGGTATATTTTTCTCAATCCAATCACGAGCAATTTGTCTGGTATCTTTATGAAGTTTTTTGATATCCACAGATAAAGAATCCTTTACTAATGGCAAAACTACAAGAGATGATATAATTGCGTAATGGTACTTTTTCCTAAATATATTTTGCGTCATTTCAAACAAAAATCTGGAGGCAAAAATGCAGATAATAGGCATAAGAGAAATTACATCATGGATAAGGCGGAATCCCCAGGATGAAACTGAGGATAAATAAACAAATATAGAAATTAAGAAAACTAAATCGTAGTATGTATGCTTATATATGGCGTAAAATATGCCCGCTGCCATTAAGAAGCCTAAGATAAAATCCTGCCTTATGAGTTCGTTAATAAACCAGAAAAACATACTAAAGAAGTTATATTTATAGGGGGCTGCTGAAGAAAATCCCACTTTCGTAACTCCCATAAGTTCTAATGTTTTTATCAAGGATTTCTTAAAAATAAAAAACCAGTAAAAATTCCCTAATAAAGAAAAAAATAAAAGACATAATAAAACCATTCCCCATCTTTTTAAGGATATGCTAAAATTAACTTCCTTTCTATATTTTTTATAATTAAGAAATAAAGTTAAAAATAGCGAAGGCAAAAGATAAATCCCCTGATTTTGAACTGATATGGCTATTCCGCAGGAAATACCAGAAAGAACAAAATATTTTAGTTTATTGTCCTCTAACAATTTAAACATATAATAAAAAGCCGGCAGCGTAAAAAAGCATAACACAATAGGATATATTGCCCATTGGGAATGCTGAAGGAGTTGGAATTCAAAAAGAACAAAAACCATTGCCATTATCCCTATCTCTTCTTTTTTAAATATCTTCTTTGAGATAAAATATGCGGTCACGCCAAGCCCTACGCCAAAAAGAATACTTACAAACCTGGCGAGTAAATAGATGTTAGATGGATTAATTATAAAATGAAGGGCAAAATCAAGGGAATTTGTAAAAACCCCAAATACACACCCAGCCAAAAAATACAACCCAAAAAGTAAAAGCAGAAAATACCTATACAAAAGCGCATAATCCGGTCTTTCTGGAAGAAGACTCAACCTGTGCCCCATAGAAAGTGTATCCAGAATAACCCTTGCCTCATCAGGATGAGAGATATCAGGCAATCCATATCCTATCCCTAAGACACGCAATAAAAATCCTAAAATTAATACAATTGATATGAATAAAAATTTAAATTCAATCTTCATCTGGCAAAATATATTTTATTTTTTCCATCATCAGATTAGCCACAACTTCTTGTCCTTTGTCAATCAAATGAACTGGGTCTATATAGGAAAAATAATCATTGTATTCAGGGTTTTTAGAAAAAATATCTTGAAAGTTTATAAATATGGCGCTGTGTTTTTTGGCTATCTCCTCAATTTTTTCTGGCATAAGCGTATAAATCTGTTCAAGATATTTTTTATCATACCTCCATGCCAAATGTCCGTTTTTTAAGACTTGTATTGGTTGCAGAGTCAAAATTACCTTAGCGCCATTTTCCCTGGCAACTAAACAGATTAAATCAAGGTTCCTCTTATAAAGTTCAACAACATCATTAACAAAATCATTTGATTCTTTATCCCAAGAAGTTGTATTATTTTCTGCTGTCAGAAAAGAAGGTTTGTTTTTTAAAGAAAGGGTGTTTATTTTATTGAGAACTTCTTTAGTATAATAGTAATTCCCGGAAACAAGCGGGACATGTTTACTATGCCTGTCTTTTGAGGAAATGGCTGCGTCGTTAAAGCCATCAAAGGTGATAACTATTTCTGGATGGAATTTAGCTCCGTATAGACAATATGCAATAAATTCCTGAAAGGAATTATAAAAACCCATGCCTAAATTAATCACCTTGAAACGCCTGCCTGTTTTATAATAGTTGTTAAGCATTTTTTCTAACTGCCCGGATATACTTCTTTCGTCAGATGTAGAAAAAGCACCAAAAGCAGATGAACCGCCTAATAACACAACATACCTATAATTCTTATCTACTTTTACAGAAGGCAGGTGGGAATAATCTTCTGTTCCCCGGAAACCCATATCATTGGTATTTAAGTATGGAGACCGAAAATTTGGGGTATATTGAAACATTAAATAAGGAACGTGGACTAAGTAACTTATTCTGCTCCATGCATCTTCAACGTCTTTGCATTTCTTAAGGTATTCTTCTTTGGCAGGGGTATGTTCTGTGTGAAGGGCGATAAAATAGCGCGTCTTTCTTATAAAAGAATCAAATCTCAACTTAAATTTATTTTCAAAAAATTTATACGTAAACATACCGCAAATAAAAATTAATGCCGCTACATAGAGGGTGTATAAAAATACCGTCTTTTTGCTCTTGGCTTTATATTCCATATTAAATTTGTCTCGCCTTGATAAACAAATTAATAAATTTTGCTAAGGCAAACCGAAAACTGTTATAATTGGAAAAATAGTAAAATAACGGCCTCCACCTGAGGTTAAAGCGCAATAACGCCTTCTTCCTTATCCTGTCTAATTCTTCCCTGGTAATGCCCTCGGGGGCATAAATTATTTTATCCGTGGTTATCTGACTAAAATCAAAATCAGAAGGCAACTCTCCCTTTCTTAGTAGATAATTTGTCGCTTCTGTCCCGGGCATAGGAGCAAATGGGGTGAATGCCGCTGCATATAATTTAAGCCTTAAAGCCAAATTTATGGTTTTGTCTATATCCTGCCTTGTTTCTCCTGGAAAACCAAGTATAAAATAACCGATAGGCCTGAAACCGGCTTCATTTAATAATCTTATTTTCTCTTCTATTGTTTTTAGGTTCAGATTTTTCTTCATTAACTTAAGTATTCTTTCTGAGCCAGATTCAATACCAACAGCAACTTCTTTTCTAAAACCCGCTTTTTTCATTAAAAGCAAAATATCTTTATCCAAGGTATCAAGCCTTATCCCGTTTGGAAGAAAAAACTCAAATTTCCTTCCGCTTTCAATAATGGTATTACAAAATGTTTTTACAAATTCGCAGTCAAAGGTGAAATTTTCATCCGGTATATCAAAAATTTTTATACCAAAATTATTGTGTAGGTAATCTATCTCTTCTATAATGTTTTCTATTGAACGCTTCCGTATTTTCCTGCCTGCAATAATCCAGGCGGAACAAAACGAACACTGATATGGGCAACCCCTGGTGCAGGTCAAAACAGCAGTGTCCCTGCCTATTAGAGAACCGGCTTTAAAATAACTACGGGGATTAAGCAAGTCCCAACTCGGAAAACCTAAACTATCTAAATCCTCTGCAATCTTTGGTGGATTGGTTATAATTCTATCTTTACCCCTATAAACTAACCCTGGGACAAAGGATAGTTCGCCTTGCTTCTCTAAACTGTCTAAAAGTTGTGGAAAACCTATTTCCCCTTCTCCCTTGAATGCAAAATCAACTTCTGGAAAAAATTCCAATGTCTTTTCTGGAAGGGCTGATGGATGCGGTCCGCCGAGAATAATTTTTGCTTGCGGTTTTTCTTGTCTGATAATTTTAATACTCTGTTTAACTTCGGTTAGGGCAAGGGACCAAAGTGTAAAACCTGCAATATCAAAATCCTCTTTTTTTATAAAATCCCTGAAACCCCTTAAATCCATATGCTCCTTGACGCAATCAAGGATTTTTACCTGATGACCGGCTCTAATCGCTGCAGTAGCAAGATACCCTAGACCTACAGGCGGATATTGCGCAACGCCCATATAACTATTTTTTATTGGAGCAATCAATAGCGCCTTCATACTTTTTACATAAGCCCTGCTTTTCTACACCACTCTATTGAACGCCGCATACCTTCTCTTAATTCTATTTTTGGGTTATATCCCAATTCTTTTTTTGCCTTCTCAATACTACAGGCGATATCTTTATTCATTTCTCCTGCTACATGTATCTCTGTTTGATACTTACCTAAACTTTGAAGGACTTTATCTATCTTCATAAATATGTTTGAGGAAATATCAGGTAAAAAGGTGGGCTTAAAGTTCTTAACCTCTAATAAATCAGCCACTGTTTGATATATTTCTATAGTAGTATATGGCCTGGCATCTGCTATCCAGTAGGCTTGACCAATTGCTTCTTTTTTTGTGGCTGCCAATAGCATTGCCTGAGATGTGTTATCCACATAACTCATACTTCTAAAATTTAGTCCGTTTCCAAAGACAACGGGGTTTCCTTTTTTAATCATTGTAAAGAATTTAGTCTGCCTCTTTGGCTGGTTCGGCCCATAAAACCAGCAGGGGCGCAGGATAACTGTCTCTATTTTTCCTGATTCCTGGAAACTCTTTACAATGCATTCGGCATAATATTTGCTAAGACCATAATTCATATATGGCCTTGGCTCATCTTCCTCTTTCATTAGAATATGTCGTTTAAGGTTTATACCTCCCACAGAATTGCTACTTATGTAAATGAACCTCTTCACACCTGCATCATATGCCTCTTTAATTAAATTCAATGTGCCATAGGTATTAATACAATAAAGGTCTTTTATCTTTTTAGGATGAATTATGCCTACTATGTGAAATATTATATCCACATTTTTTACCGCTTCTTTTAATGTCTCTTTTTTAGTTACATCACCATAGGCAATCTCTATTGGTTTTAGTTGAGACAAATTATTAATAAATTTTATATCCTCCTGCGGCAAGACCAAGCACTTCAATTTCCAATCGTTAACTGGCCCTTCATTTTCAAAACCTTTTACCAGAATTTCCAAAAACCTTCCACCTAACCATCCTGTACCTCCAGTAATCAATGCGCGCATCTTTCCTCCTATTTAATATAGATAATTAATCCTGTGGTTAAAAGCCAAAGGGCTATATTTATCAAAGTTGGTAAATCCTGAAATAAAACCTGCGTGGGGTCTGCCCCTTTTTTCTTCTCATATGCGATATAAACATATCTAAGAAGCCCATAAATTACAAAAGGAGTGGTATAGATAAGATTTTTTGAGCCAAATTTCCTTATTGCTTCCTGAGAAACCGTATAAAGCATATAGCAAACAATGGTGGAAGAAACCAAAACATACGGAACCTTTTCTAAAAAACCTTTATCATACTCTTTTAAAACTTTACGGTGTAAACCTGCTATATCCTCTAAAGAGGTTAGTTCTTCCTGCCGCTTACCAAAACCCAATAATAGAGAAAGTAGAAATGCGCACATTAATAGCCACTCTGAAAATCCCACATTAATAAGCACAGCCCCGGAAAGCACCCTGAAAACAAATCCAGAAGAGATGCACATAACATCAAGCAAAAATATATGCTTCAGATAAATAGAATAAATAATATTTACTAAAAAATAGAGTATTATAAAAAGTGAAAAATAAAAGTCGAGTTTGATTGAAAAAATTACGGAAATAAAAGATAGTAAAATAAAGAGTAAATAGGCCATTAAGATATTCATATTGCCGCTTGCAAGAGGCCTTTTTTTCTTTTCAGGATGTAAAAGGTCTTCTTTTCTATCTACGATATCGTTAAATAAATACATTGCGCTTGTCAACAAGCACCAGTAAAATAAACCAAGGCCGAGTTTTTCAAAATTCTCTAACTTAAACAACTTTAAAGAAAAAAATGGTCCAGCAAAAATAAAAAGATTCTTGACCCAATGCCTTGGCCTTAAAGAAATAATTAATAATCTAAACTGTTTCATTTCTATTGTTCTTTCCTACTTAGATTTAAACTATTCAATAATTCTGAAGCCACATAATCATTGCCCTTTGAGGTAAGATGAATTAAATCACAGAAAATCTCATTTCTTGTCTGCGCCTTTTCGCCACTAAAAATAAAACTTAAATCATACACTTCAATATTATTTATTTTTGCTATATCCTTAATTATTTTCCTTTCTATAAGGCCGCCTATGCCAAAAGACCAATACTGAATTTTAAAAAAGTTATCGCTCCAACCAAATTTTTTTATACGCGTATAGTCATTTTGTTTAGAATAAACCAGCGAGGGTAAAATCACTAATCTAACATCTATATTTTGCTTCTTAAAGATGGCTATAAGTTCAGAGAGATTTTTAGAAAAATCTCTGCTTATAGATTCAACGATAGTTGCATCTGTTTTAAAAAGGCTGGGATAATCCAAATTTAACATATCAGGATTATTCATCATTGATATTAATTCTTCTATATTTATATAATTCGGTTTGGGCACCATTAAAGACATTATCCTGTATATACCCCTGTATACAAAAAAGCCTGGGGTTGTTTTACATAATCTCTTACGCAGAACGCTTTCTATTTCATAAAAACTCTTTCCTAATAAAAATGGCTTTTTGAGATGAAGATTAACTAATGCGTATGTAAAATCATTCCAGGAAACACACAAAAGAACGATATCTGGTTTTAAATCTTTGTATCCGAATGTATATTTTTTTACTGTCTTTACAAAATCGGGATTTGCTTCATATTCATTTTTTTCAAGGCGCTGCCAAAGGATATTATCGTAACTCTCAATAAAATCTCTTATACCCCCTCCCCATGTGCCTAAATTTATTACTTCAAACCTATCAGGATAAAGATATTCAAGTTTCTGCTGCAGGATAGATGGCCAGGCGCAATTATTCGCAGAGCCAGTGCCATAGGTAGTAGAACCGCCAATAGCCATTATTCTTGTTTTTACGCCTTTCTGAAAATTAAATTCCTCGCGGAAATTTCTGTTAATTAGATTGGGGTAGAAAGGAGTAAATATGATTTTTGGGGATTTAAATATTGCAGGGGTTGATGTATTGTTGACTAACTTAATGCTAATTTTATCTGTCTTTAACCTATTTTGAGGTACGACTACCGTAAGAATGCCCCTTGGATAAAGATTCATTGGAGAATTAAACTCTTTATTATTCAATATGATATTTACATACGTGGTTTTGGCTGTATTAGATTCGCAGAATACCGAAAAAGACAAAGAATAATTCAGGCTATTTATTAAACTCATCTGCTTTTTATCCAACAGGATATCTGCCTGCGTATAAGACTGTTTGTTTGCATTGCGGCGGATTAATTTTAATCCGTCTTGAGAGATTACCACATCGGCATTTTTTGTCTTATTAAAAGATTCAAGGGGGATGCTAATAGCAAGTGATTTCTTTTCCCGAAAGGACTGCAGAGATATCTCTTCCAGTATAAGCCGAGGGTCGATATTTCTTTTAATTGCGAATATCCCTTTATCTCTATAATATTCATTATATTTAATCCTAAAGTATAACTCTGGGAATAAGAACCATCCGCTTGCTGCAATACTAAAAATGCCGAAAGAAACAATAAATTGTAGAAAAAAGCGTTTTTTGTTTTGCATCTGCTATCTTATTTATGGTTTTTATTTACCGCTTGAAATTTGAAGGGCTATCCACTCATAAGTCCTTCTCAGGCCCTCTTCCAGACTTACTTTGGGCTCCCAGTTAAGCACCTGGTGCAAGCGGGTATTGTCGCTATTCCTGCCCCTTACGCCTTGTGGGGCGTTTAGGTTATGTTTTTTTGCAATCTTTTTTCCAGATATCCTTATTATTATATCCGCCAACTCATCAATAGTAACTAATCTATCTGAACCGATGTTTAGAGGTCTATTATAGTCAGATTCCATAAGTAATATTGTGCCCTCTACGCAATCGTCAATGTAGCAGTAAGAACGTGTCTGTCTGCCGTCTCCCCAGATTTCAATTTCCCCAGGGTCTTTGGCTTCAGCTATTTTTCTACAAAGGGCGGCAGGAGATTTTTCTCTCCCTCCTTTATATGTCCCTTCTGGTCCGTAGATATTGTGATATCTGGCAATTCTTATATCTAAACCATAATCCCTTTTAAATGCCTCCAGGATTTTTTCAGTAAACAACTTCTCCCAACCATAAAAATTATCCGGGTCTGCGGGATAGGCGTCTTCCTCTTTTAGCGGTCTTACCTCAGGAATTTCTTGTTTATAAGTAGGATATATGCAGGCAGAGGAAGAAAAAAATAACCTTTTTACTTTATTTTCAACGCAGGCCTTAGCGATAAAGGTATTTATAAGCACATTATCATACATTACATCTGCGCCTACTTCTGTAATAAAACCAATTCCTCCCATATTGGCAGCCAGATTAAAAACATAATCTATATCTTTTGTAACTTTAAGGCAATTGTCTTTATCCCTTAAATCAAGGGTTATTTTTTCTGAATAATAAGGTTCTTTTATATAACCATCCCATTTAATATCTGCTGCGCGGACAAAATTTCCCTCTTCAAAAAGTCTTCTTGCCAAATGACTGCCAATGAAACCACCTGCTCCAGTAACTAAAATTTTTTTATTTTTTATCATTCCCCTGCTCCCAAGTATTTAATTTTTATTTTATTATTTTTTACGATATGCCAGCAGTCCAGTAAAACAAAGTCCTTTTTTAAATTTTTAAAATCAATGTCTTTAAATTCATTCCAAGGAACCAAAATTATGCCTAAATCTGTATTTTTTAAACAATCATTTATATTTTTGGCATATTTAACCCGATTTCCTAATACAACAGAGGCATTTCTCATTGCTTGAGGGTCATAAACATTTATATGATAACCTTCATTAACAAGTAATTGGACAATATTTATGGCTTGGGAGTCTTCAATTATAGGAGTATTGGGTTTATAAGAAAGTCCCAGTATACCTATAGACGCAGTTTGTTTCTTTCTTAAAATTTCTTTTACCTTATCCACCACTCTTATAATTTGGTCTTTATTTACCTCATCTACCATTTCGGCAAGTTTAGCCTTTGTTTCTAAACTTCGCGCAAAAGCAGAAAATGCCACATTATCGCGTGGAAAACAAGGACCGCCGTAGCCTAAGCCAGGTTTTATGTATTTAACGCCAATACGGCTATCCATTCCCAGCGCCTCTAAAACTACATTGGCATCAGCGCCTTTTACATTTTCACAAATTGAGGCAACGGAATTGGCAAAGGTGATTTTAGTAGTAATGTAGCAATTTAGCGATATCTTTGTTATTTCCGCGTTAAGCGGACTCATTCTTGCAAAACGCGGTGAATTATTGCAGGTTTTTTTATATATACCTTCCAGGATATCTCCGTCTCTTTTATTCATTTCGCCAATAAGGATAAAATCTGGATTTAAAAAATCATGGATGACGCTGCCTAAGGCGATAAACTCAGGATTATAGGCAATGCCAAAGTCCCTGCCGCATTTTTTATCCGATATTTTCTCCAGGGTAAATCTAACAACAGTATCCATGGTTTTAGGCATAACCGTAGAGGTTACAGCAACAAGATGGTAAGCCTTTTTTTTCTTAAGAACCTCACCTATTTTATAAAGGGATTTTTCCAGGTATTCATTGGAAAAACTGCCATCTGCAAGACTTGGTGTAGCAACCACTATAAAAGTAACATCGCTATTTAATACCGCCTCATCGTAATCTGCCGTGGCTTTTAAATTGCCCTTTACTTTTTTTAACAGTTCTGCCAGCCCTGTCTCTTCTATAGGGGATATGCCTTTGTTGATTTTTTCTATTTTGTCAATATCGATATCAACACCTATCACCTTAAAACCTTTTAAGGCAAAACACACTGCAGCACATAAACCAAGTTTTCCTAAACCAATGACGGAAATTCTATACATAGATTCTATGGCTCCTTATTTTAAAAATTGTTTGCGAATCATTGCCCTGCCTGAAGCAGTGCCTAAAGAAAGAAAGGCGTAAGTGGACATTTGCAAAAAACTCGCTAATGGGTGATATATCCAATAAATATTCCTGTCACGTAACACGAGATACACGCTGTGTATGATAACAAAAGGGAAAATAATAACATAAAGTATCCACACCGTCAATTTCCTTTTAAAGTCGGCGTCAAAAGCCCATCCCATATTACGACTCGTATAATATTTAAGAAAATGGATGCCAAAATCCCTCTGCCATTTTTTTATCCACTGCCTTAATGTTTTAACGTGATGATGCAGGACGATTAAATCTGGGACATAGGCAGCCTTATTATAACCATTTTCAATAAGCGTCTGAAAGACATCGTTATCTGCGATAAAACCTTCTTGAATAACAATCTCTCTGACAAGTGCAGTTTTATATACAAGACCATTCGCTCCCCACACAAGAGGCCTACGACTATCTACAGAAAAGAAATAACATTTTTTCCCATTTATATATCTGACATCACCTTTCGTTTGATAATACTGCATATTTTTATTCATAAAAAATGAAAGGGGGTCATTTTGAATTAGGGCGTAATATTTGTTGATACCTGGGTCTTCAGAAGAAGCCCCTAATCTGCACCAGGCAGTGCAGAGCCCATTATCAGCGATAAAAAGCTTGGCTATTGTTAACAACCAATCAGGGGATGACAACTCATTGTCAGCGGCAAAAATAACAAATAAATCACCTGTTGCATTTGCTATAGAAATCTTCGCTCCAAAATCTGCTAATTTTTTTGGATTATCAAAAACCCTGACGCATTCAAATTGAGACGCAATTTCCTTGGTCTTATCTGTTGAGCCGCCATCTACAACCAAAATCTCAATTTTTTCTTTAGGATAGTCCTGTTTTAATATGCTTCCAATGCATCTTGCAATACGGTTTTCTTCGTTGTATACGGGTATAAAAAAAGAAAATTTTGGCAATTCCTCTATCATTTATTAAACCTAAACCATTCAATCTCGGAAAGCAAACCGTCTTTAAACGCCGTCTTGGGCATAAACCCGATTTTTTGCCTTGCTTTAGCGATGTCAAAAATTATATCGTAAGCCGGTTTATTTATTTTTAAAAAAGATATTTTTGACTTCGAGCCGCTTAATTTTAATACCATCTGCGCAACTTCTTTTATCGTATAGCTCCTTCCGAAGGCTATATTCATTAAACCTTCCGAATCGCTGTTTTTTGATGAGGCAATAATTGCATCGCAAACATCGTCTATATATACGTAGTCGCGCCTATCTAAGCCATTTCCGTATATACGTATTTTACGGTTATAGATTGCGGCACGGATAAAATTAGGTATTGCCCTGAAGTAATTTTCTCCTGGACCGTAAACACTTGAGAGCCGCAAAATAGAAAAAGGAATATTATTCTTCTGACAGAATAGCCGCACCAGGTGTTCCGCGCAAAGTTTGGTTAAGCCGTAAATGCTTCTTGGATACGTAGGATGTTTTTCATTTAAAGGAAGGTATTGCGGAACACCATAAACCTCCAGTGTACTTACATAACATACCTTAACCAGCCGGCGCTTCAGGGTCTCCAATAGATTTATTGTTCCGTTTACGTTCACCTCAAACATCCGATTAATAAGTTCATTCTCTTTTGATGGCATATGCGGCACACAGGCAGCCAGATGAAACAAAATAATATTTGTCCTTATTTTTTTTAATTTATCCAGATCTGGCTTTCTGGTAATGTCGCATTGGATGTAATTTATATTTTTATTAAAATTACAATCTTTATCTGGATTTATATCCAAAGCAAATATTCTATATCCTTCTTTAGAAAGCGCTATAAGAAGCCGCCTGCCCAGAAAACCGCCTGCCCCCGTAACTAACAAAATGTTATCTTTTTTTACACCCAATCCTCTTCTTCCTCTCTTTAAGTTCATCTACAAAAAACTTAATCTTTCGAATATCTGTAAGTATAGGAAGAAAATCCATTCCCCTTATCCAGGCAAGGCCTTCGGGCAAAGGATTTATCCTCTTTTTTATTTTAGGCAATACTTCGTTGAAAGCAAGTTTAACAAATATATATGGCATATTCAGTCCTGCCTGGGTAAAAAATAAGTGGGTGGTAAAAAACCTTCCAATATTAATCTCTGTGGGATTAGGGATTCCTTTTTTGTCATATGTCAAATCCACTCCAAAAATTCCATTTGGCTTAGAGTCTATGCTTAAGATGGCATCCTGCGCTATTTTGTCAACCAAATTATCAGAGACTGTAACGCCTGTGCCTGTTAAACCGGTTACCCCTGAAGGGGCGCGATTACTAAACTCCCAATAAAGCCGTTTTCTACCCTGGGCAACTATCAACTTGCCATCCTTCCAAATTGAAAGCCAGGTTACCGTGCGAGATGTAAGATATTCGCTCGCTGTAAATCTACCCCAACCATTACAATGCTTAATCCAAGCCTTTGCCATTTCTAAATCAGAGGTGCAAAAACTATCCTTTCCACCGCCGTGGCTGATAATGGCGCGTAACCAGACTGGCTTGCTTAACTTAAGAAAAGCATGCTTTAAATCAAGAATGTTATTGATAAAAAAAGTTCTTGGAACCTTTATCCCGGCCGCCTGCCATATTTGATAAGACCTTAACTTATTCTGGCAAACTTTTATGGTTTTATGCTCCGGTAAAAAAGTTTTTATCCCAAGTGTATCGCGATGTGCAGAAATTTTTAATATCTCAGGATCAGGCTGGGAATAAATAAGTTCGGCGTGCGTATCTTGAATAATTTGCTTAAGAACTGGGATATACGCCTTGTCGTGGGCTAAAGGAACCAAAAATTTTAGGTCTGTCTCCGCCCTTTGCAAATAGTATTCATTGCAATCCACCCCTATCAGGAAAAATTTCTCCCCTGCCATTCTTAGGGACCTTACGAAATTTGTAGATGGGCTTCCCCCTGCCCCAGTAACAATAATCCTTTTCATCTAATCTTTATAAAATTGCCTTTGCGGCTTATAGAACTTTTAATGGCTGTAAGAATATTTAATACCCCTAAACTGTTTTCTCCGTCGCTTAAGGGCCTCCTACCATTTAAGACGCAATCAAGGAAATGCTGACATTCAGCCTTAAGCGGCTCTTGTATTTCTATCCGCGGGGTGGTTATCGCACCATTGCGGATAATCAGTTGAAACTCTCTAAAACTACGGTATTGTTTATCATATTTTGTCTTCATAACACCTTTATCGTATATGCGGATTGGCTCCGCAAGATTGGCATCGTCATAAATAAGCATCTTTTCGCTTCCAATAATGGTAAACTCGCGGATTTTTTTAGGGTCTAACCAACTGACATGGATATGGGCAAGGATATTCTTAGGATACCTTAAAATTATAAAGCCCACGTCTTCTAATTTATGCGCAAGGAATCTCTGGGCGTAGGCAGAAACAACCTCAGGGTTTTCCTCAAGGAGGTAATTGATGATAGATATGTCATGCGGGGCTAAATCCCAGATGGCGTTAACATCTTTTCTTATAGGCCCTAAATTTGTGCGCCGGCAATGGATATAATATATCTTGCCTAACTCATTTCTTTCTATGATTTCTTTTATTTTTCTTACTGCGGGATTATAGAGAAAGGTATGGCCTACCATAAGAATCTTTTTATGTCTCTTTGACAATGAAATAAGTTCCTTTGCATCTTCTATCTTTAAGGCAAGGGGCTTTTCAACCAGGATGTGTTTATTTCTTTCTAACGCCTCTTTTGCGATTTTATAATGGGTTGAGGCAGGGGTTGAAATCACCACGGCATCCAATTCATTGTCGTCTAATATCCCTCTAAAGTCTGCTGAGGTCTTAAGTTTATTGTACTTGTAGGTATCTTTTATCTGC
>Ga0123519_10003032_pt1 | contig 28130 bp, 21 predicted proteins | sample YelNatPaOPRAMG02_FD_87396 | JGI IMG/M metagenome (GOLD analysis project Ga0123519, IMG submission 87396) | Hot spring microbial communities from Yellowstone National Park - Yellowstone National Park OP-RAMG-02 (version 2) | ecosystem: Environmental > Aquatic > Thermal springs > Hot (42-90C) ...
CCCATGGCATGTCGTCGCGCAGGAGGCGGTCGGCCAGGGCCGCGGCCACCGCATCGCGCTCCTCCGGCAGGGCCAGGAAGTCGCACCTCTGGCTCTCCCCGTTGGCCGCGAAGCGCACCCGGTGCGCCGGGCGCCCGAGCAGCCGCGCCCGGTCGGCCAGCAGGGGCGCGGCTCCAACCAGCTCGCCCTGCCGCTCGAAGAGCAGGAACTGCGGCCGCCCGGCCTCGCCGAAGTGGCGCCACCACGTCGTCAGCCACGCGTAGCTGAGGAAGACGGTCCGCGTCGCGTTGGCGCGCGCGAGCCGCTCCCACGCTGGCTCCAGGCCGGCGATCTCCTCCAACGACTCGAGCTGGCGGACCCTCAGCGCCACCCTGTCTGCCCCCGGTCGGCCGCGCGAAGGCGACGGCGCGCCCACTGCAGGGGCCGCCGCAGACCGGCCGGCAGCCTCCGGCGCGCCACGCGCCTGCCCCACCGGGCGGCCCTCCGGATTGCCAGGTAGGCCAGGCCGCGCGTCGTCGTGTTGTAGACGACGATGTTCACCGTCCCGCGCTCCGCGTTCGCCCAAGATTCCTTGTAGTCGTGTTCGCCCTTCAGGTAGTCGATCTCGCGCAGCCCGCGCCGGATGGCGTCCTCCGTCGCGAACGCGCGCAGCACCGTCCCGACGCTGTATTCCGACCAAGCGGGGTCAAAGCCGCTCTGGTAGACGTGTACGACCCCACCGTAGGTGAACATGTAGAGCACCGAAATGATCTGCTCGCCGATTCGCAGGCAGTACAGGTCGAGCCACCCGCGCTCCTGGAGGCGGCTTGCGAAGCGCCGGTGGAAGCGCGTGTAGGAATCTGTTGAGAAGCTGTGCGCCACGCCGAGCGCCGACCAGCGCCGACGGTGCAGCTCGGCCAGCCGCTCGATCGCCTCCGCGACCGGCTCATGCGCGCCCCACCGGAACATCTCGAACGCGTGGTCCTGTTCCAGCCTCCGGACGCGCCTGCGGATGTTGTGCCGCAGGTTCCGGCTCAGCGAAAACAGATACTCCTCCCACGTGGCCGGCAGCACCGTGTAGGGACACCGCGCCCGGGGGCTCACATCCACCGGCAGACCGGCCGCCCGGGCATGGCTCACCAGCCGCGGAACCCAGGTGGCGTCCGACCTGACGTCGGACAGCCGGGCCACGTCCCAGTCCCCGCGGTGGGCCCGCAGCCACCCCACCAGCCCGGCGACAGCCGCGTCCTCGTCTTCGGCGGCAACCAGCGGCCCCATGTATTCCGGACTCACCTCGGCCCCTGTGCCGAGAAAGCGAAGCTCCTTCATCCCCACGCGGGACACCAGGGAGGCGCGGCCTCGGTACAGCGGCCACAGCGCCGGCCGGCCTCCTTTCGCCACGAGCAGCCTGAGCCATCTGCCCGCCCCGTATACCTCCCACCAAGTCGCCGCCCACTCCCACGTCTGGAACGCGCTGGCGCGCGGCGTCACCGACAGCAACGCGTCCCACTGGTCGCGGAGGTGCGCCAGCGCGGCCGCGTCGGTCAGCGCCGCGAACTCCGCCGCCTGCGTCGGCAGCGCGCGGCGGCCTGGGGTGGGCGCGTCCGTCGGTCGGCTACGCCTGTCTGCTGTCGAGCGCAAGGGCACCATCGGTTGAAATCAGCCTATCGGCGAGCGCCCCCAGCGCGGCCGCCGAGCCATCCAGCGAGTAGTCGCTCCGCACCAGTTCGCGGCCCTGCCGGCCCATCTCCCGCGCCCGGGCTGGATCGTCGTGCAGCGACTCCAGCGCCATCGCGAGCAGGTCGGGGCGCCGCGGCGGAATCAGCAGGCCCGTCGCGCCTGGCCGCACGATGTCCGGCACACATCCCGCGTCCGTTGCTACCACCGGCAGCCCGGCCGCCATCGCCTCCAGCACCGAGAGCGGGAAGGCCTCCGAGTGGGAACTCACGGCGAACGCGTCGAACGCAGCCAGCAGCCGCGGGACATCCCGGCGCGCGCCCAGGAACGTCACCCGAGGTGCGATGCCAAGCCTCCTCGCCAGGCCCTCGAGCTGGCCCCGCATCTCGCCGTCGCCGACGATCACCAGTCGGCAGTCCAGGCGCCGCGCGAACAGCCTCGCCGCCGCCGCCAGCAGCACCTCGTAGCCCTTCACCGGTCGCAGCCCACCTACTGCGCCCACCACCCAGTCGCGGGCGCCGATGCCGAGCGAGTCGCGCACTTCGCTTCGGGGCGCGCTCTCCGCCATCGCGGTCCAGTCGATGCCGTTTGGCACAATCGTCACTTTGCTGGCCGGCAGGCCGTAGCGGTCGATCAGAAAGGCCCGGTGCCGCGGCGACAGCGCGATGACGACATCCGTCCACGGCACGAGCGCCAGGTTCAGCCGACCGATGTCGTCGCGCATCGAGTGCAGCCACCACGCCACCCGGCGCACGCCGCTGAGTCGAGCCGCCAGCCGGCCCCAGAAGGCGGCGTCCCCGCTTCCCAGGGCGAAGACCACATCGGGCCGCTCGGCTCTCATCACCCGCCGGAGCCGGGGGATCACCCCCAGGTCGTACTTGCCCCGCAACATCCCCTCGTGTTCCGGCTGGCCGGCCCGCGGGGCCGGATCCCGGGGGCACTTGAGGCAGCAGATCACGGGCCGGTGCCGAGCCCGGTCGAGGCTGCGCGCCAGCTCGAAGGTCATGCGCTCCATGCCCCCCATACCGGATCCGCTGAGCACGAACATCAGGGTCGCCGGAGCTGCCATCAGACCGCCCCCACGCTCGGCGCCGGCGCCCGCACTTCGCTGAGCAGCGCCGCCTCCAACCCGCGCCGGCGCAAGAAGTAGGCCAGCGTCTCTGCGATCCTCTCGAGAAACTGCTCCACTTGCCGCTCTGTCGCCAGATAAGCGCTTCCTCCAGGCAGCGCCTCGCTGGAGTGGAAGGCCATGTTGAGCACGGGCGCGCCCTCGGCGAGCAGGCGCTCTCCGGCCGCGATCATGCGCGCGGCGGATGTGCGCGTGGGCCGGAACCACGTGGGCCTCACCAGGCCGCTCTTGCGGACGGCCCGCACCAGGGGATGGCTATCCGGAGCGCGCCGGTACCACTCTCGCACACCGACGGGCAGCCTCCGCGCGAAGGCGATCGAGACGGGGACCTCCAGCACTGGCGATGACCCTGGGCGGCAGACGTCGTCGCGGTCGGGCCGGTAGGGCGCCGCCGGCGCCCGCTTGTAGCACGGCCCGCGGCTTCCGGCCGCCCGGCCGCGGTGGCGCTCCCACGAGACCAGGGGGGTCACCGATGTGTCGACCCGGTAGCCCAGGTCCTCGAGCGCCCGCAGTCCCCGGCCATCCAGGGCCCACCGGCCGGCGCGGTGGGAGACCGGGCGCTGCCCGATGCGCTCCTCGAGGGCGCGGGTGAGGTTGGCGAGCTTGTCCCGCAGCACATTCTCCTCCAGCTCGGTCGGGAACGGCTTGGGGCCGCCGTCCGCGTCGGCTGGAGTCAGCGGCGGTGTGTCCCAGGGGTGGAGGTGGGCGCCGATCTCGCATCCCTCGCCCCGCAGGTCCGCGAGGATGCGCGCCGATTGGTCGTCCGCGCAGACCGCGTAGGACACCAGATAGGTAGGCCGGGCGCCCGCCGCCCGCAGTACATCGTGCAGCCGCGGGAGGCGCGCGAGATTGGCCAGCGACACCGAGGGCGCCGAGTCCCATTGGCGATCGGGCTCGACGTCCACGGTCACGACGAGTTGACCAACGCCGCTGGCCATCACGACTCCCCGCCGCTCGCGTGCGCCCGGCTCTCTGTTGCGGATGCGCCTCCCCGGCGCAGGCTTCTGAGTCTGGCGCGCGCGACCATGCCGCCTCGCAGCGCCCATGCCCACGCCGGGTTCTGAAACCACTCGTACTCGCCCACGAGACGGACCTCGTCACCTCCGAAGCCGCGCTTGAAACGGTCGATGCCGCGCAGCTGCTCCGCGGCCGGTCCCGGCTCGGGCAGGCCGCCGAGGTCGTACTCCCGGAAGCCGTTTTCCTGCCCCCACCTGATGGCGCGCCAGTGGACCAACTGCCCCGCCGGGACGGGTGTGGTGCGGTCGGACCCAGCGAAGGCGAACCATAAGCGGCTGCCGAACGCGAACAGCATGAGCGCGTGCACGGCCTGGCCGCCCAGCCACGCGACGAACAGCCGGCACAGGCCCGAGGTTGCACGCATCGCCTCGAACTCGCGGGGCTGGCGCGCCTCAATGCCGCGGCGCTCGTAGGTCTCTGCGTACAGGCGCAGGAAGGCCGCAAAGTCCTCGGCCGCGCCGGCCGAGGAGACCTCGACCCCCGCGCGCTCCGCTCTCCGGATCGCCCGGCGGTGATGCGGCGTCATGCCGGCCAGGATCGTCTCCGGGTCGGCCGTCAGGTCGAGTCGCAGAGTGGTGTGATAGTGCCACGCGCGCGCGACCGGCCGGTAGCCCTCGCGGGCCAGCGCGTCCTCCCACTGGCACCCGGCCTGGACCTCCGGGTTGAGCCGCAGACACACGACGCCGCAGCGCTGCGCGTGCTGGCTGAGCGCCCGCAGGACCTGCCGGCCGTCGGCGCCCTCGGCGAACACCGGCCCCCACGGCACCTCCATCACCGAACGCGAGCCCAGCACCTCGCGCGTGATCGCGGAGGCGGTTGCGGCGAGGGCACCGGCCTCGTCCTCCACGAGCAGCCGCGCGGGCTTCCACCCGCGGGCCCGGGCGGTCTCGCACCAGGCGTAAGACTGGCACGGATGGGCACCGCGAGAGGCGGCGTATGCATCATAACGCTCGCGCTCGTCCGCGTCCGCTTCTCGCACCCGCATCGCCATCTATGGCTCCACCACCAAGCTGGGCTGCCGCAGGAGGCTGTGCTGGGAGAACAGCAGGGCGCAGATCACCCAGAAGGGCAGCATGAGCTGGGAGTAGCGGAAACAGTTGTGCGTGGCGCTGCCGGCCAGCAGCGCGATTGCGGAGGCCAGCAGCGCGACTACGAACGCGCCGTCGCACAGGTACCGGCCGGACCGCCGACGGCGCAGCGCCCGCGCCGCCTGCACGAACAGCGCGATGACCATGAGCGCGACGATGCTTGCGCCGAGGAGGCCCTGCTCGACCAACGCCCCGAGGTAGTCGTTGTGCAGGGCCCGGCCGCGATCGGCCTCGGGCTCTCGCTCGTCGTCGTAGTACGACCGGGGCGGCATGTACATGTATGCGATGGCGACGAAGCCGCCGTAGCCGATGCCGACGAGGGGGTTCCATTCCTTCGACTTCAGGATGCCGGTCGCGGCCTGCACGAATCGCTGGCGGTCCTGCAGATTCTTGGTTTCCGTCAGCCGCTGCTCGACCCAGATGTGGCCCGACGCGAGGTACCCCACCGCGAACAACAGCACGCCGGCCCCGACCACCATCCCCGCGCGCGGCCTCAGCGGCCGGTAGATCAGACAAGGAACGAGGGCGGCGAGTGTCGCGAGCCAGGCGCCGCGCTCGAGGCTGATGCCGATGGCTGCCACGGCCAGGCCCAGGCCGATGCCCATGACCAGCCGGTTCTTGAGGCCGAAGCCGCCTGCGCTGCCGAAGATGTACAGTGGAACCAGCATCGCCAGGTAGGCGGCCGCGAAGAACGGCGTGCCGAAGGCACCGGCGGGCTGGTAGATCCCGCCGACCTGGTACTGGTCGGACATCGAGGTGTACAGCAGGCTGCGGTGGGACGCGGCCTCCGCGAGCATGATCGCCGACAGCGCCATGCTTGCCAGCAGGCTCACGCGCAACACGGTCCGCGCCCGCCGGGCGTCGAGCATCAGCATGCGGACTGCGAAGTATGCGAGCCCCGGCACGGCGACCCCGCGGAAGTAGGCCTTTCCCAGGTCAAACTCCTCGGCGCCCGAGTAGTGGTGCAAGTGGCCCATCAAGAGGAAGGCGACCACGAGCACATCGAACATGTGCAGGGCCATTCGGTCGCGCCTGCGGTTCGCCAGCCACCAGAGGGCGGCGCCGGCGACCAGCGCGACCACCAGCGGCGTGATCGGGTCAGGGACGCGGATGCCCAGGAAAGTGCCCCAGCGCGGCATCAGGGGAAGTTGAACCAGCAGGAACATCAGCAGCGCCAGCGGCCGCGCCAACGCCAGCACCGCGACGGTCACCATCAGCACGAACGCCACCGCGTGATGGAAGTTCTCATCGAGCAGAAACGCCACCACGGCGGCCACGGCGAGGATGCCTGCCGCCAGCGCCAGCCGCGGCGCCCACCTCGAGGGCCGGACGTCTCGCGCCCTCTGGATGGCCAGCGCGTCCATCAGCTTTCACCTTCCGCGTACGGCGTCGTGGGATTGAGCGCGGGGGCAGGTGCGGGCTCGGGCTCCGGGCCGCGCTCTCGCCAAACCAGGGCCAGCGCCAAGACGATCCGCCAGGTGTTCCACGGCAGGTAATGCCGAAGGATCTCGGCGTCCCGCTGCGATATCAGGCGGACGAAGATCGCCAGGAATATAACCGACCCCACCGCGATCCCGGCGAGCGCGCTGGCGGTGCTGTGGCCCAGCAGTTGCCCCGCCAGCATCGGCGGGGCCGCGGCCGCCAGCGCGATCAGCGCGACGCGGAGGCCGGACAGGTCGTAGCGGACGCGGACCACCTTGCCGAGCATGAACCATCCCAGGGCGCCGGCCAGCACCAGCGCCACCGTCTGGCCCCCGGCCGCTCCCAGGCCGCCCCAGTAGTGGACCGCCACTGCCGTGGCGGCAAGGGTCAGGCACGTTGTCACGAGCTGGAGCTTGAACGTCTCGGCTGGGGGGGCGAGGTTGAAGATGTAGAAGCGGTGCAGGCCATACAGCATGAACACGAGCATGTAGAGGCACAGCAGCGCCAGGATCGGGATCGCGGACTGATACCGCGGGCCGGCGTAGAGCCGGATGGTGATGGGGGACAACACCGCGAGCAGGCCGGATACCGGCACCAGGAAGAGGAAGACGTAACGGGAGGCTTTGGTGAAGCTGGCGGCGACCCGGCCGGAACCGGCCGCCTTGAGCTGCCCCAGCTTGGTCAGCAACACGCGGAACCCCGAGTTCGCGAAGTGGAACAGGTAGCCGACGAACTTGTAGGCGACATAGTACGTCGCCAGCTTCTCCGGGGTCGTCAGGGTGGCCAGCAGGAGGCTGTCTGCATTCGTGTTCAGAAATGTGATAACCGAGGTCCCGAAGAACGGCACCGCCGAGCGGACGAGTTCCGCCGTGGAGACCGCCTCCGCCTCTCCCCCGAACAGGAACGAGCGCAGCGCGATCAGCGAGAGCACCGCGGCGGCCAGCGGCGCGAGGGTCATCGCGATCACCAGGCCCGCCAAGCCCAGCGCGTGGTAGCAGGGGACGGCGAGGATGATGCCCAGCGAGCCAGACACTAACCGGTTGATGCTGAGCTGGCCGAACTGGTTGGTCGCCTGGAGCAGGAAGCCGAGCTGTCCGGCGAACGCCCCCAGGAAGATCGAAGGGGCGAGCGCCCGCATGACGCCCGTGAAATCCGGGGTCTTGAGCAGCCACCGCGAGAGCTGCGGCGCGATCACCGCCGCGAGGGCCGCCAGGGCCAGCGCGGTCCAGACGTTCACCCAGAAGCAGCTTCGCGCGATGCCCCGCGCCTGGGCCTCGCGACCTGCGGCCAGGCTCTCCGGGATCAGCCGCTGCTGGGACATACTCAGCCCCAGGCCGCTGGCGGCCAGCGTGAAGCCGACGCACAGCCCGAGGACGGGGTAGAGCGCCAACTCCTTCTCGGACAGCGCGCGCACCAGCCAGGCGGAGAAGACGAGCGATATCGCGCCGCCCGCGACTTGGGCGCCGAAGAGTTTGGTTGCATCCCTCAGGATTCGGGCCGATTCCATGTGCGGTTCGTGGCGGGGCCACCTTCCCGCGCCAGCGTTCCAGTGCGGCGGCGGCCGGGCCGGGCCTTAGGTCGGCTCGTCGATGCGGTCGACGTCGTCCTGGCTTGGCCGCGCCATTGGAGCGAGCACGTGGCCCGGCCGGGCCGCCTTTGCGTCGGCGGCGGTGCGGCCCCCGCGGCCGTAGTAGCTCTGGTAGGCGTAGTAGCCCGGGGCGTGCTCGGGGCGCGTCTTGTTCACCACCACGCCGACCAGCCGCGCTCCGATGCGGTTGAGCTGATCGCAGAACGCCCGCTCGAGGTCGGGCTGCGACTCGCCGGGCGCCAACACCAGCAACACGTTGCCCACGTGGCCGGCCACGAAAGCGGCGTCGGCGAAGCAGCTTCCCGGCGGGGTGTCGAACACCACCATCTCCGCGAGGTGGCGCAGGTCCCCCAGCAGCCGCTGCATGGCCTGCGAGCTGAGCAGCGCGGCTGCATTTTCGGGCCGCGCGCCGCTGGGCAACAGGGACAGGCCCGGCACCTCCGTGCGGCGGAGCGCCTCACTGAGCGGGGCCCGGCCCAGCAGCACCTCCGTAAGGCCCGGCTCCGCCTCCACCCCAAACAGGAGGTGTTGCGTCGGCCGGCGCAGGTCCGCGTCGATCAGCAACACGCGGTGGCCGTCCCGTGCCAGGGTGACCGCCAGGTTGGCCGCCACCGTGGACTTGCCCGCGCGCGGCATGGCCGCCGTCACCACGACACCGGATCCCACCAGGGCCCGCTGTCCGTAGAACAGGTTGGCCCGGAGCAGCTCGTAGGGCTCTGCGGCTCCGTTCGTCGACCCGTCGTGGAGCGCGGCCAGGGGCCGGCCGCTGATGGGGATCACGGCCTGCACTGGAAGCTGGAGCGCGCGGGCGTCGTCGACATCCTGGATCGTGTTGTCGAGGTAGTGAAGCAGCATCGCAACGCTGATGCCAAGCAGGAGGCCCAGCGCCACAGCCAGCCCCAGCTTCTGGGGGACGCGGGCGACCGAATAGGCGCCGCTTGCCGCCTCCACCACCTGGATCGGCTTGCTGCCCTCGGCCTCACGCTCCTCGGTGGCCATCTCTCCCAGCTTCGAGCGGAACAAGGTGTAGGTCGCCATCGCGGAATCGCGCGCGAGCACGAGGGCCGCCAGCCGCGACTCGCGTTCGACCAGCTGCGGAAGCTGCTGCTGCGCCGTCGCGATCGCCTGGCTCACCGCCTGGCTGCGCGCGCGGGCCGCAGCGAGGTCGGTCTGTATGGTCACGTAGCGCGTCCACATCGACTCGGGCATCGCCCCGGGCGAGCCGGTCATGGCTGCCAGCGCCTTGCTGGTCTCCTCCTGCAGGCGGGTGCGTGTCTGCTCAATCGCGCGCTGGGCGTCCTTCACCGCGCGGTGCTCGTCGGTATACTTCAGCCGCAGCCCCGCCAGCTGTGTTTCCTGCTCCGCAAGCTGCTCTCGCAGGCGCGAGACCAGGGGGTTCGCTGCGAGCGCCTCCCGCGCCGCTCTCGCCTGCGCGGGGCCAGCGAGCTCGCTCTGCCACGTCTTCTCCATCGCGGTCAGGCGCTCCGTGTCGACGGCGGCTGCCGTCTGGTCGGCGCGCAGCCTGGCGATTGTGTCCACGGCCGACAGCGTCTCCGAATCCAGCGAGACGACGCGCTGCGATTTCTTGTACGCGTCAAGCTCGGCCTGGGCCGCCTCGTAGGCGCGCTTGGCGTCGGCCAGGCCCTTCTCGACGAACTCGCGCCGGCTCCGCATCTCGGCCAGGTTCAGGTCGCGGTAGTACCCCGCCAGCTCCGCCACCAGGGTGTTCGCAACGGTGGGAAGCTGCCGCTGGTCCGGCGACCGCACGGACACCTTCAGCAGCTCCGACCACCCGACCGGCTCGGCCGAGATCTCGAAGCTCCAGGCCGAGTCACCCCGGTCCAGCCCCAGCCGCTTGCGTGTTCGCTGCATCACCTCGCGCCCTGTGGCCAGGGCCGCCAGGTTCGCCAGGCGCTCTCGCGTCCGACCGCGCGCGTCGGGGATGCCGAACAGCCGGGAGGAGCTTTCGGCAAGCGGCTGCTCCCTGATGAGAACGGACGCCTCGTACCGCGGTCCCTTGATGAGCAGGAGCAAGACCATGAGCCCCGCGCAGGCAAGGGTTGTTGCCACGATCGTCCATCGATGTCGTGCGATGATTCGGTAGTAGTAACGCATCTCCATCGTCGAGCTTCCTCTCCCGCCTCCTGTCGCCGACCCCCCGCCCTACCGCGCGCCCCGGGCGCGCAGCACCGCCGGAACGGTCCACAACAGAATCCTGATGTCAAGCCACAGCGACCAGCTCCGGATGTAGCGCAGGTCCTTGCGAAGCGCGTCCCGGAAGGTGCTGTTTTTGCGGCCGCCGATCTGCCACAGCCCGGTCAGCCCGGGCCGCACCAGGAACCGCGCGCCGGCCGCCCGCTCGTGGCTCCACAGCGCCCGGGCGAACGGCCGGGGCCCGACCAGGCTCATCTCGCCCCGGAGCACGTTGATGAACTGGGGGATCTCATCCAGGCTGGTCTTGCGCAGCAGCCGGCCGACGCGCGTGACGCGGGGGTCGTTGGGGATGTCGATGAGTATCGGCGAGCTGTCCGCCCCGGAGCGCAGCAGCAGCGGCAGCCGCTCCTCCGCGTCCTGGTACATGGTCCGGAACTTGTAGAGCCAGAAGCCGCGCTTGCCAAGCCCCGGCCGCCACTGCCGGAACAGCACCGGGCCCGGCGAGTCCAGGCGGATGGCGAGCGCGATGGCCGGCCACGCGAGGGCCAGGATGGCTACCCCGACGAGGCCGCCTGCGATATCTAGCGCTCGCTTGCCAAATCGGTAAGCGAGCGTGCGCCGTCTCTCTGGCGCGAGATCATCGACCGGCTCGGCGACCGCGGGGGCGGCCGGAAGGGCCCGTGGCCAGGCCGGCTGGCGAAGCTGGGTCTCCACTTACTTGCCTCCCCCCGACCAACCGGCCGGGAGCGCCGCGGCCCCGCGCGCCTTGCGGCGCACAAGCTCCGCGTAGAGCTCCTCCAGCATGTCGGCGGTGCGATCCCAGCTTCGCTCCCGGCGAATCCATTCGCCCGCGCGCTTTCCCTGACTGCCGATCAGGTCGGGCTTCCTCAGGCAGAAGTCGAGCTTCTGCCGCAGGTCCGCCGCGTCACCGGCCCGGAACAGCGTCCCGAACCCCTCGAGGGCCTCTTGGTGGTTGGGGATGTCGCTGGCCAGGACGTGGCGTCCGTAGCTCATCGCCTCGAGCACGGTGACCGGAAGTCCCTCCAGGAGGGAGGGCTGCACGAGCATATAGGCGTTGCTGAGCAGCTCTTCCTTCAGCTCTCCGGTTACGTACCCGGGGAACAGCACCCGGTGGTCCGCGGCGGCGCGCAGGCGCGCCGCGTAGGCCGAGTCGTGAACGGCGTCTCCCGCCATAACCAGTTTCATGCGGGTCGGGAGACTGCGGTATGCGCTGAGGAGCAGATGGCACCCCTTCTCCGGCACCAGCCGCCCCAGGAACAGCAGGTAGTCGCCGCCGGCCAGCCCCAGCCGGCGGATGAGGTGCGGCGGCCGCGGGCGCGGCTCCGCCACGCCCGTCGGGATGAAAGTGGGCTTCGCGTGATTCCGGCCGCGGTAGCGGGGCAGCATCGCGCGCGCGACGACGGTCACCGCGTCGGCCCTCCGCAGACACAGCTCGTCCGCCAACCAAAGGCACAGCTTCGCCCCCGGCCCCCACTTGCGACGCCCCCAGTCGAAGCCGTGCACCGTCGCCACTGTCGCGGCCCTGGAGGCGACCCGCGCCATCGGCACCAGTGCGGCCGGCCCGACGGCGTGGAAGTGAAGCACGTCGAAATCGCGGCGCACGGCGTCCAACACGGAGGTCAGGGTGTGGGTTATCGCGTCAAGGTGCTTCGAGGAGACGCCGCGAGTGACGCGCCGCGTCATTCCCCGGTACCTGGGCGTCCGATCGCCGTTCAGGAACTTCGGCCGGCAGTACACCGTGACTTCGTGGCCCCGCGCGGCGAGCCGCGCCCCGACCTCCTCTGTGTACGCGGCGATGCCCCCGATCGCGGGGACAGCCTTCACCCCGAGCATGGCGATCTTCATCGCGCCCCCGCCCCCGCGGCTGCGCGCCGGCGCTCCAGCAGCCGCTCGAACAGACTCAGCAGGTGCCCCAGGTGCCGCTCGGCCGTGTACTCGCTGCGCAGGCGCGCGAGCGCCTTCGTCCCCATCTCCCGCCTCAACTGCGGCCGCTCGAGCAGGGTCTGCATCTGCCGCGCCAGCCCCCGAACGTCCCCCGGCTCGAACAGAAGCCCGCACCCTCCCGCGAGCTGCTCGGGGATGCCCCCCAGTCGGCTGCCGACCACGGGCTTGCCCTGGGCAAAGCTCTCCAGCACGCTCATCGGGCAGTTGTCGTGCTGGAGCGAGGGGACCACGGTAAAGAGCGCGTCGTCGATGAGCCGCGTCAGTTCCTCGCGCCCCTTGAGCCCGAGGAACTTGATCCCGTTCTTGCTGGCTTCGCCAGCGATGGCCTCCAGCCGCGCGAGCTCCCCGTCCCGGCTCTCGCCGGCGATGAGCAGCGGGGGAGGGTGCGGGAGCATCCGGTGCGCGCGGATGAGCGTCTCCACGCCCTTCTCGCGCGAAAGGCGCCCAAGATAGAGGATATGCCGGCCCTGGCCTAGCCGCGCGGGCAGGTGACCGTTCACCGGGAAGAAGCTCGGCAGGTGAATCACCTTCTCCGCCGGAAAGCCGGCGGCCACCAGGGTCCGGCGCATGAAGGACGAGGGACACACGAAGGCGTCCACGCCCCGATACACTCCCAGCAGCCGGTGGACCAACATCGAGAACACCCGCACCCCCGTCGCCGCCAGGGACCCCTTCACGCACCGGTGCACCAGCGAGCGGTGCAGGCCGCGCTGCAGACACTCGACGCACGGGCCGGTCCCGCCGCGATACAGCCCGAAGGCGGGGCACACCAGATTGTAGTCCGACACCCGCATCACCACCGGAACCCCCGCGGATCGGCAGGCGGGGATCACGCTGGGGGACATGTAGTTGTAGACGTTGTGCACGTAGGCGATGTCGATGTGCTCGGCGGCGACGACCTGCTTCGCCTTCCGGTAGGCCTCGGTGGAGAACGTCGCGCGGCCCAAGAGGCGGATTGCGTTCGCCGGCGTTCGCGGGATGTCGGAGTAGAACGTGGCGTCGGCGCCGCAAGGCGGGGACACGAAGTACTTCAGGTAGGGCGTTGGCGCGGTGCGCCGGTAGGCCACGGAAAACGGCACCGGGCGGTGGCCCCTGGCCTGCAGTTCCTCCATCAGGCTGAAGAGATAGGTGGCGGTCCCGCCGCCCCGGAAGAAGTATTTGTGCGCCAGCAGTATGTTCAAGTCAGATGCCCTCAGCCCGCGCCGCGCGGGCTCGGCCGTCCTACCTGAGCAGATAGAGGAGCGAGTACAGGCTGACCCCCAGAATCTCCAGGGGGTTCCGCGACCCCGCCCGTGGGTCCGGGCTCGGCACGAAGAGCACGTCTCCGTCCTGGACCAGCGGGTTCTGGGTCATGTCCCCGTCCTTGAGCGTCTTGTCGAGGTTGGCCGGGATCCGCACCGGCGGCTGGCCCTGGCGAACCACGCAGGCATCGCGCAGGATTGCGCCGGCGGAGAAGCCCCCGGCCACCGCCACCGCGTTGAGGAAGGTCGTCCCCTCCGCCACGCGGTACCGGCCCGGCCTCGTCACGGCCCCGATTACCTCCACGGAGATCGGCAAGCGGGGCACGAACAGCTCGTCCCCCGCGCGCAGCACGATGCCCGCGACGCTGTGCGGTCGCTCCGTGAGATCGCTGAGGTCCACGGTCTGCGTGTCGCCGTTTGCGCGGATGAGCTGCGCGTTCTTCGCGTCCGCCTCTGCGGCCAGCCCCCCCGCCAGCGCGAGGGCGTCCCTGACCTCGATCTCCCGCTTGCCCTGGAGCTTGAACTTGCCGCCCTGGCCCACGGCCCCCGACACCCGGTACTCACCCTCTGCGGCTGCGGGGTCGAGGTAACCCACGGCCACCGAATCTCCGGGCTTGAGCGGCAGGTTCTGGGAGTCGTCCCCGCCCTCGACGAAGCTGCGCAGATTGAGCTCCTTCACCTCCCCGCCCTCGCGCCGCAGGTACACCCGCTCGAGGTCCCCCACGCCGTTGCTGCCTGCCGCGCGGGTGATGGCCTCCATGACCAGCGCGCCGGCCTCCACTTCGTACTGCCCCGGCGCGCGCACAGCTCCGGTCACCAGCACCTTGAAGCGCGCCACCTCCACGGTCACCACCGGGTCCCGCACATAACGCGCGATGCGTTCACTCAACCGCGTCTGCGCCTCCTGGACCGTCAGGCCCTTCACCTCCACGCCCCCAACCATCTCGTCGCGGAGGTCGATGGTCCCGTCCGGACCCACCTTGAACAGGCCGGTGTAGGTGGGCTCGCCCTGGGTGGTCACCCGGAGGGTGTCCCCAGAGCGGATCGCATAGCTGTCCCCCGGCTCGCCGGCGCCGGAGCCGTCGGCCCCCCACCCGGAGGGGCCGAGGACGGCCAGCGCCCCGACGAGCCCCCAGAGAACGGTAATCGCTAGTTTCGTGTGACGTGTGCAGCTCATTGTGACAGGGTCCTCTCCTGCTCCCGGCGCCGCCGCGCCGCTGGCGCGCAGACGCCTGGCATCGCCCAGGGCCGATGAAGCGGCCCTCAGATGCTCCAGTGGTGGGGTTGCCTCACCCGTTGCCAGCCTGAGGTCTCAAGGCCAGGCCTCTCAGGCATCGCGCGCTCCGTTTCTGCGCTGGCTCGCGCGCCGGGCCGAGATAGGCCCGGTGAGGCTGGGTCAGCGCGCGGGGTTACTTACCTCTGCCGCGCCGTCGCCCTAGCAGACCCAAGAGGCCGCCGCCGGCCAGCAGGAGCCCCAGGCTTGCGGGCTCGGGCACCACCCCTGTGCCGCTTCCCTCGCCGCAGCTTCCGGTGCTCATGAATCTGGCCACGAAGTTGATGGGATCGGTGCTGGCAAAGTCGGCTGCGCTGAACGGTGCTGATACGTTCGGAAGGTAGAACTGCCAGGCGAGAGGGCCTTCCACGAAATCACGGACGAAAAGGTTCTGCCCTCCCTCGCGAACTACGCCTCGATCGTTCGCGGCTTTGTCCTTGAGGTAGACCTCGAAGGTCCCCCAACCACCCGGCGAGTTCGCGTCCAGATCGACCTGGTAGTCGCCAGGGGTCACCGCGAGCCCGTGCTTTGCCGTCGTCGCGGCTCCGACCACCTGGCCCGTGCCCAGGTTCACGGCCGTTCCGACGGCCTCGAGGTAGGGGATGGCCCCTTCGCCGGCTGGGTAGTGGAACAGGAAGCCCGCCAGCACCGGGCTGCCGTTGGTGATCGTCAGCGCGCCATCTGTCTGCTCGACCCAAGGGCTGGTGTTGTAGATGAGGAAGCTCGTCGTCGCCTTCAGGTAGTCAGGCGACGAGCTATCCAGGTTCTGCGAGACGACGGCCGTGACGTTCGCCCGCACCAGCGTTCCATCGCTGGCGATCCCACTGACGTTGAAGGTCGCCGAGTCAGCCAACACGGCGACGCCCGATGCCGCCACCAACGCCAGCGAGGCCAGTGCCACAACGGCTGCGCCCACGACGCTGCTTCGTGCTGCCATCTCTCCCGCCTCCATACTTTGGGGCCCGCCTCCGCGCCGTCTCCCCCCAGGGCCGGCTTTTCGGGCCAACGCCCCGAGCTCTACGGGGCACAGCGGACGCGCTCTTCGCCGCTGCTTCTACCTAGTCGCAACTATCGTGCCAGGTCGCTATCCACAGGGGCTGGGGATGTGTGAATATCATGACCCGGCCCCGATATTTCCGCCCGGCTCAGGCTGGCCTGCCGGCCTGGGCCCCGGCGCGTGCGCTTCGGAACCACTCTGCGGTTCGCGCGATGCCCTCCCGGAAGCCCACTTGGGGCTCGTATCCCAGGTGGCGACGCGCCGCCTCGATATCAGCCAGCGAGTGTTTTACATCCCCGGCCCGGCCCGGCTCCCACACCGGCTCCGGATTGACGCCCAGGACCCGGCCCAGCTCTGCCAACAGGTCGAGCAGCGTGTAGGCCTGGCCGCAGGCGATGTTGAACACCCCGGTCCCGGAGGCGTCCAGGCTGGCCCGCAGGTTCGCCGAGACGACATTATCCACGAAGGTGAAGTCTCGCGACTGGCGCCCATCGCCGAAGACGACCGGCCGGGCGCCGTCCAGCAGGGCGTCGATGAACCTGGGGACAACCGCCGCGTACTGCGAGCGGGGGTTCTGCCGGGGGCCGAAGACGTTGAAGTATCGCAGGCAGACCGTTGCCATGCCGTAGCTGGCGGCGAACGCGCGGCAGTATTGCTCGCCGGCCAGCTTGCTGGCCGCGTAGGGGGATTTGGGCGCGATCGGCATGTCCTCGCGCTTGGGCAATGTCGGCGAGTCGCCGTACACGGACGAGGAAGAGGCGTAGACGACGCGCCGCACCCCGGCATCGCGGGCGGCCAGCAGCACGTTGAGGGTGCCCGTGGCGTTCACGTCGTGAACCGTCGCCGGGTCCGCGATTGAGCGGGGAACGGATGGCAGCGCGCCCTGGTGGAACACCACGTCCACCCCCCGAACGGCCCGCGCCACCACCTCGGGGTCGCGCAGGTCCCCGATGATCAGCTCTATGTCCCGCTCGAACCCGGCCAGGTTCTCCCGGCGCCCGGTGGAGAGGTCGTCGAGCACGCGGACCGAGTCGCCGCGACGCAAGAGTGCCTCGGTCAGGTGGGAACCGATGAAGCCCGCGCCGCCTGTCACCAGGCAATTCGCCATGCGAAGAACGCCTCCAGATCTCCCCGACCGCGCGACCGGCGCCGCGCGGCATGCCCTCCTCTGGTGCATGCAAGGACCGTGCCAGCCGCTGCTGCCCCTTGGCACATCGCGGGATCTGTGTCACAGACAGGCGCACCGGAGCAAAGACAGCTGGCTCCCCCTCGAGGGGGAGCCAGCTCATGCGGGGCCGCCGTTCTCCGGCGGCGATCTGGCTTTTGCTACCGTCCCCTGACCCTGCGGCCGCTGGCGAGGCGCGGCCTCAGTCGCCTCCGACGAAGGACCGGGAGATGTACACCGCGATCTGGTCCCGGGTGCAGACGCGCTCGGGGTGGTATTTACCGTCCTCGTAGCCGGCCACGATTCCGCGCGCGGCAGCGAACTCCACGTACTCCCAGCACCACGACCAGGCATTGGTCTTTGTTACGTCCGGAAACGTCGGCGCCTCCGGCGGCGTGAACCCATCCAGCCGCACTGCGGAATCGGCGGCTGCGAGGGACCGGCAGACGAACACCGCCATCTGCCCCCGGTCCACGACCACATCGGGCCGGTAGCGGCCGTCGGGGTACCCCTCCACGATCCCCCGGCTCCGCGCGTACTCAACATACTTGTGGGCCCAGTGTTCGACGGGGACATCCGGGAAGGAGGTCGTTCCGGCGGCCTCCGGGATGGCCTCCTCGCTGCCGGCCACCGCCCGCGACATGAAGACAGCTAGCTGATCGCGGGACACGACCGCGCTGGGCCGATAGCTGGCGTCCGGGTAACCGCCAACGATGTCGGCATCCGCGCAGTTCATGATCTCCTCGAAGGCCCAGTGGTCTGCGCTCACGTCCGTGAAGCGGACTGTGATGTACTTGCGCTTCGTCGTGGTTCCCGATCCGGCCGGCGTTGTCACGGACAGAGACACCGTGTACCGCTTCGGCTTCGTGTACACATGCCGCGGATCGCGCTCGTCGCTGGTGGCGCCGTCGCCGAAGCTCCACAGCCGCGCCAGCGCCTGCTCACCATCTGGAGTCTCGTCCTGGAAGCACACCTCCAGGGGGGACAGGCCGGCCTGGGGCGCGCCTGAGAACTCCGGCGTCGGTGGCTGGCTTGCCGTGACCGTGATGTAGCCCGGACGGGTCGTCGTGACCGGCCCCGCGGCGCTTTGGACCGTCAGAGAGACGGTGTAGGTTCCCGGCGCCTCGTAGACGTGCGTGGGGTTCCGCTGGGTGCTGGTGGCTCCGTCGCCGAAGTCCCACGCCCAACCTGTGACCTGTTCGGCGGGCGTGGAGAGGTCGCTGAAAGCCACCTCCAGGGGCGCTTCCCCTTCCCGCGGGGCCGCGGAGAAGTCCGCGGTGGGTGGCTGGACAGCAGTCACTGTGATGTAGTCGGCGCGGGTGACCAGGAGCGATCCGGCCGGGGTGGCGATGGTGAGCGACACGGTGTAGGTGCCCGGCGCCTGGTAGAGGTGCCTTGGGTTTCGCTCTGTGCTAGTCGCGCCGTCGCCGAAGTCCCACATCCAGCCTGTCACGTCTTCGGCGGGAGCGGAGAGGTCGGTGAAAGTCACTTCCAAGGGCGCTTCCCCTTCCCGCGGGGCCGCGGAGAAGTCCGGAAGGATCGCGAAGGCTTCGGTGACGCAAACGGCCTGAGCCGTGCAAGACGCGTCGAAGCGGGAGCTTGCTGTCAGGGATGCCGAGTCGGTCTCCGAGGCTCCGGCAGGAATGGTCACCGCCAGGAAAACCGCGGCCTCCGCGCCGCTCGCCACCGACCCCGTGTCTGTCGCGGCCGTCGTCTCGGTGACCTGATGAATCCCGTCGCCGTTATCATCCCGGACAACCCCGACCGGCCACCCGAGGGCCGACGCCGCGCTGAGATCGAAGATATCGGTGCCGTTTCCGGTATTGCGGATCCGCACGGCGTAGTACACCGTCGTGCCCGCCGCGCCAGTGGCCGAGGCGAGGCCGGGATCGACCTCGACGCCGCCCACCTGTGCGACGACCAGTTCCGCCGTGTTCGAGACGGCCTCGCCATCTTCCCAGATCGCGAGGGCCGAGTTTGTGATGACTGTCCCGGCTGGAGTGGCCGCCTCCAGCGCACGGCCGAGCACAGGCAGGAAGACCAGGGCCAACAAGAGGGCCCCGGCACATCGCCCCGCGCCTCCTCGCCCGACCTCACCGCCCACCCGCTTCCGACAGACACCCCCACCGACCCGCGCTGGTACTGCGAACACCGCGCCCTACCTTTCCCGCCGCCAGTCGAGATAAGGTAACTTATGGGCACGCCCGCGCGAGGGATTGCGGCTTCGTCGGCGCCGTCATCAAGCAGCCTTCCGCCGCCCCCGAGGCTGCTCGAGCGGCCACCGAATCCCCAGGCCTTATATCCTCCCGCGGGCTCTGGCCCTCTTGCCCGCGTCGGCCGGGATCGCCCGGCCGCGTGCTGCCATGGTGGTTATTCCATAGCGCGGGGGCGGAGGGCTGGCTGAGTTGCGGCCGCGGCCACGGAGGGGCAGGGCGGCGGCTTCGCGTGCGTGTGGGACGCGGGGACGGCGCGTGTGCGGCGGCGGGACGCGCTCCGGCGCGGGAGGGCGGGGGCCGCGTGCATTCGACCGCCGGGGCGGGTAACATGAGGGGGGAAGAAGGAAAGACATCGATACCCGGGCTGGACAGGTGGCACGAAATATGCGACCTGGACAGTTCCGGTCGCCCCCCGCCGGGCGTGTCGTGGCCGGTCTGCGCCGGTCCGACCAGAGCGACAGAGAAACCTACCCCGCCGGAACCGACGCCCCCTGCCAGGAGATCGGCCGGACGGGGTAGGTTATCGTTTGGCCCGGCGCTGATCCGGGCGCGAATTCCCTCAGGAGACCTGCCCTCGCCGACCCCCTTCCTGTAGCCCTTCGCGAACCGGCAAAGTATTCCATGTATTTTGTGGTTCTTGAGATGCTTGGGGGACGACTGCGGCCGGAGGCGGGGCAGCAGTTCGGGGGAACGCGGCGCGTCGACGCTGATGTGTGCGTCGCCGCTCGCCCGTGCGCCGCCTGACTCTCACAGCCCCTCCTCGCGCTCCCTCTGCTGGCGTCTCGCGAATCGCCGCACCCTTTGTACCCAAACCCGGCGCGGATTGCAAACGCGACGTGAGGTCGCGTGTCCCAAGGGCGAACACGGCGGCCTTCCGGAGGGCCGGTTGGAGGCGCCGATTTCGCCGTTTCCGTGGGCAGGTTTCGCGTTGCGGGCCAGCGAAGTCCGAGCCCGCATGACGCCCGACGAGTCGGGCGCAGCGCGCATGCGAGAGGGGGCCTTATGTACGACGCCGTGGTGATTCTAGTGCTCGCGCTCGGCCTGGCCGCCGCGGGGGCCGGCCGTGCGGCGGGCGAGGGGCTGACGATCGCGGAGGGCGGTCGCTCCGACTACGTGATCGTGGTCGCCGATGACGCGTCGCCGTCGGCGAAGCATGGAGCCGCAGAGCTTCGCATGTTCCTGAAGCAGATGACAGGTGCCGACCTGCCCATCATGTCCGACCGGGAGCCCATCGGCGCACATGAGATAATGGTCGGCGACAGCGCTCACGTGCGGGCCCTGGGGGTCGCGATCGACTACGACGCGCTCGGCGACGAAGGGTATGTGCTTCGGACCGTGGGGCCGCATCTCGTCATCGCCGGTGGGGCGCGCCGCGGCACCATGTACGGAGTCTACGGCCTGCTCGAGGACCACCTTGGCTGCCGCTGGTTCACCCCCGAGGTCAGCCGCATCCCCCGGTATGAGCGCCTCGTCGTCGGTCCGCTGGAGGAGACGCGGGTGCCCGTGCTGGAGTACCGCGATCCCTACTTCATCGACTGCTTCGACGGGGACTGGAACGCGCGGAACCGCATGAACGGCGCCTCTGCGCGCCTGGACGAGGAACGCGGGGGAAAGGTCACCTACGAGGGGTTCGCGCACACTTTCTTCAGCTTCATCTCGCCGGAGGAGTACTTCGACGAGCACCCGGAGTACTTCTCCGAGATCGACGGCAAGCGCGTGCGCGATCGCACGCAACTGTGCTGCACCAACGAGGACGTGATCCGGCTCCTCACCGAGAAGCTGCGCCAGCGCATGCGCGAGCACCCCGAGGCTGACGTCTTCTCGGTCACCCAGATGGACTGGGGCAACTACTGCCAGTGCGAGAAGTGTACGGCTCTGATGGAGAAGGAGGGGACCCCTGGCGCGCCCATGTTCGCCATGATCAACCGCATTGCGGACGCGCTCGCCGAGGAGTTCCCCGACAAGGCCATCGACACATTCGCCTACCAGTGGAGCCGCAAGCCCCCGAAGACCATCCGGCCCCGGCCCAACGTCATCATCCGCCTGTGCAGCATCGAGTGCTGCTTCTCCCACCCCCTCGCCACCTGCGATAGCCAGGAGAGCGCGGAGTTCCGCAAGGACATCGCCGAGTGGGCGAAGATCTGCAACCGCCTCTGGGTCTGGGACTACGTGACCTGCTTCACCAACTACCTGCTGCCCTTCCCCAACCTGCGTGTTCTCGACGACAACATCCGCTTTTTCGTGCAGAACCATGTGACCGGCATATTCGAGGAGGGGAACTACCAGTCCCTTCACGGGGAAATGGCCACCCTGCGCTCCTACATGATGGCCAAGTTCCTGTGGAACCCCGATTACGACCCCGAGCAGGCCATGAACGAGTTCCTCGAAGGCGTCTATGGCGCCGCCGCCTCACCCATCCGCCAGTATATCGACCTGCTCCACGACACCGTGGAGCGGGAGAACATCCACATTCACATCTCCGAGGAGCCGGACGCGCCCTACCTCTCCGATGAGCTTCTCGCCGCGGCCGACAAGCTGTGGGAGCAGGCCGAGGCCGCCGTCGCCGACCAGCCGGAGGTGCTGAACCGCGTCCGCGTGGCCCGCCTGAGCGTCGACTACGCCATCCTGGAGCGCACGCGAAAGGCCGCCACCTCTCCGTTCCGCATCGAGGGCGGGCGCTACCGCGCCGATCTGGACCCCGCCTTCGAGGCCCGCGCCGAGCGGTTCTTCTCCGTAGGTGAGGCCAACGGTCTGACGCTTGTCAGCGAGTGGCGGCACGAGTCGCTGGAGGACTACAAGGCCCGGACCCTCACCCCGAAGACGGGGTGGGAGGTCGTCTCCCTGTCCGGTGGCGACCTGGCCGTTGACGTTGTGCCCGACCTGGGGGGCCGCATCTTGTCGATTCGAGGCCTGCCCAACGGCCCCAACCTCGCCTACCTCCCGGGGCCCGATGCCCCCGGCTATCCGGAGGCTGGCGGATATGGGGAGCCGTGGAGCGCCGGGCGGCGCGGGTGGGGCTGGGGGCGCAGAGGGCGCGCGGAAGTCGCCACCAAGGTCACCAGGGACGCCGAGAGGACCCGCCTGCGCCTCACCACCAGCCTGCGCGGCCGCGCGGAGCTCAGCCGCACCATCACCGTGCCCGCGCGCGGCACCGCGTTCGAGATGGAGTCGACGGTCACCAACGTCGGCGCCGAGGAGCAGCCGGTGAACGCCCAGCCCTCCTTCGACCTCGCCCTCGGCCCGGCGGGAGACCTGGCAATCGCGGCGGGGGGGCGCGCGCTCGACCGGCCCGCGTCGGCCGACGAGGCGGTCTGGGTCGATGCGGCGCAGCTTGCCGCCGGCGTTGCGATCAGCAGCCGGTCGGGCGGACCCGGCATTCGCATCGCGGTGTCGGGCGACTTCGTGAAGGGGGCGGAGATCAGGGCGGACGCGGCCGGTCCGCGCGTTACGATGACGCTCACCATTGAGGGAACCCTGGCGGCCGGCGCCTCGTCAACGGTTCGGCAGACAGTCTCGCTGCTGAGGCAGGCCGACGCCTCCCAGTGAGGCCGCGGGCTGAGGCGGCAGCGGGCGAGCGCCCTCGCAGAGGGGTTCCTGGTCCCCGATGAGGGGCTACCCTCACCTACTCGGGCGACCCTTGTTGGCGCGGGCAGCTGCGGCCTCCAGGGCCCGTACCTTGTCGATTCGGCGGCGATACCGCCCGGTGTCCAGGAAGCGGGCGTTCAGGAACGTCCGGAGCAGCTCGCGCGCGAGCTCGCGGCCGACGACGTACGAGCCCAGGACGAGCACGTTCATGTCATCGTGCTCGACCCCCTGGTGGGCCGAGTACGTGTCGTGGCAGGTCGCGGCGCGGGCGCCGGGAACCTTGTTTGCGGCCACGCACGAGCCGACGCCGCTGCCGCAGATGAGCACGCCGCGGTCGGCCCGGCCCTCTGCCACCGCCCTGGCGACCGCGGCGGCGGAGTCGGGATAGTCGACGCGGCGGCGGCTGTGTGTTCCCAGGTCGGTGACGGTGTGGCCCAGCTCGTTCAGCAAGGCGATCAGGTCTTGTTTCAGCTCAAAGCCTGCGTGGTCCGCGCCGATGGCGATTCGCATCTGGCCCTCCGAAAGCGCCGCGCCGGCGCGCGTGGGGCCGGCGCCGCGTCCTATTCCCCTCAGCGCCTCATCGCCCCTGCCATCCCGGGCACCTGCTGTCGCGCGCAGGCACTCTTGGCAGGACCGCCCCTCCCCCCGCAGAACTAAGCCGCCGCGCCGCAGAAGTGCATCGGGCCGGCCCACGGAGCCGGGACGCGCGGCGCGCGGGAGGCGAGCGGTCCGTGTCCGGCACCATTCTGCTTGGCATCGATGTGGAGTCGGCGTCCGAGGCATCGCGGGGCTATGCGAAGTATGGCGCGGAGCTGTTCCATGGGCTTGGCGTTCCCGTCACTTTCTACCTGACCGGCCGCACGCTCGCCAAGTACCCGGGGGAGTTCGCCGCGCTGGCCGCGGATGACCTCATCGACCTGCAGTGTCACACCTATGACCACCTCCTGCTGAAGACCGTGTTCATGCAGCTGCCGCCGGGGGTGAAGGGCCATGACGACAACCCCTACTACCTCCAGCGGGGTGCGACGCTACAGCAGATCGAGGAGGACCTGGCGCGCTGCGTGCCGCTTTTCGAGGACGTGCTGGGGCGGCGCCCGCGGGGTCTGACGGGCCCGTGGGGCTACTACCGCGGCCTTCAGGACCGGCCGGACATCCTGGAGATCGTGTACGCGCACGGGTTCCGACATCTGCGCACGTTTGCCCGTGATGAGCGCGACTGCCAGCCGGTGCCGTTGGCGTGGCAGCCGTTCTTCTATGCGCCCCAGGGCTTCCCGGACGCGCTCGAGCTGCTCGTGCAGGATTACCAGGACGATTTTTACTGGGAGATGTTCGCGCGGCCCGGTCCGGGGGAGCGGTATGAAGATCACCTGCGGGAGGTTGCGCGCCGCGTCGCGGACGAGGATCTGGTGTGGAGCGTCGCCTCCCACGACCACGGCTGCGACACGCGAGAGGGATTCGCGCGCAAGGGGCGGTGGCTGCGAGAATTCGTCTCATATGCGAAGGACATCGGCATCCGGTTTATGAGTGCAGAGGCTTATTACGAGGAGGCGGTGGCCGCGCGCCCGACGGCGTGAGCGGAGTGCGCCCCCCGGGATTGGAGATAAGAGGCAATGCTGGAGATCGGGAAGGCGGAGGCTGAGGCGGCATCGAGGGTCATCACCAGGGGACAGCTATTTCGGTACGGCAGCGAGCTGAACGAATGCACCAAGTTCGAGCGCGAGCTGGCCGAGAAGATGGGGACAAAGCACGCGCTGGTGGTCACCAGCGGTACCGCCGCGCTGATCTGCGCGCTCGCCGGGCTGGAGGTGGGGCCGGGCGATGAGGTGATCCTACCGGCTTACACCTTCATGGCCAGCGCCCTGGCGCCGCTGGCGTTGGGGGCGATCCCGGTAATCGCGGAGATCGACGAGTCGCTCACGCTGGACCCGGAGGACGTGGAGAAGAAGATCAGCTCCCGCACCAAGGTGATCATGCCTGTGCATATGGTGGGCCTGCCGTGCGACATGCGCGGCATCATGCGCATCGCCCGGCGCCACGAGGTGAAGGTGGTCGAGGATGCCTGCCAGGCCGACGGAGGCTCTTACCGGGGAAAGCGGCTGGGCGCCATTGGCGACGTGGGAGCGTTCAGCTTCAACTACTACAAGAACATCACGTGCGGCGAGGGCGGCGCGGTGATCACCGATGACCGCGTGGCCTACGAGCGAGCGCTGATCTTCCACGACGGGGGGGCCGCCTTTCGGCCCGGCGCGGCGGCCATCGGCGTCCCGTTCTTCGCCGGGTTCAACTTCCGCATGAACGAAATTCTCGCGGCCGTTCTGCGCGTGCAACTGCGGCGCATCGACGGCCTCCTCAAGCGCAACCGCGCCAACAAGGCCCGCTTTCTGGCGGGCGTCGCTGACCACCCGCGGCTGAGGCCCATCAAGCACAACGACCTGGAGGGCGAGTGCGCGACCGTCGTCGGCTTCCTGTTCACCGACGAGCCGCAGGCCCGCCGTTTCATGGCCGCTCTCTCCCGGCACGGCGTCGGCTCCTCCACGCCCATCGACAGCGGCCGCCACGTTTACCGCAACTGGGAGCCCATCATGGAGCGCCGCGGCTCCTATCACCCGGCCCTGGACGCGTTCCGCCGGCCCGAGAACAAGGGTGCGCAGATGGAGTACTCGCCCGACATGTGCCCGCGGACGCTGGACATCCTCGCCCGCACCGTCTTTCTCAACATCCGGCCCGAGTGGAAGGCCGCGGAGGTGCGGCGCCGCGCGAAGGCCTGCTGCGCGGCGGCGGACGAGCTCTCGTAGCCGCGCGAGTGACACCCCGCATCAATTGGAGAGACAACTATGTCGATCTCACCGGTCAAGGTTGGAGTCGTGGGCTGCGGTAACATCAGCGGCATTTACCTGCAGAACGCGGGCCGCCTCGGCGTGCTCGACGTCGTCGCGGTCGCGGACCTGATTCGCGAACGGGCGGACGCCGCCGCCAAGAAGTACGGCGTCCCGCGCGTGTGCACGACCGAGGAGCTTCTTGCTGACCCCGAGATTGAGCTGGTGCTCAACATCACCGTTCCCAAGGCCCACGCCGAGGTGGCCCTGGCCGCGGTCGAGGCCGGCAAGAGCGTCTACAACGAGAAGCCTCTGGCCATCGCGCGCGAGGACGGCAAGCGCCTGCTCGAGGCCGCCCGCGAGAAGGGCGTGCTGGTGGGCGGCGCCCCCGACACCTTCATGGGCGCGGGGATCCAGACGTGCCGCAAGCTCATTGACGACGGCTGGATCGGCGAGCCGGTGGCCGCGGTCGCGTTCATGATCTGCCACGGTCACGAGAGCTGGCACCCCGACCCCGAGTTCTACTACGAGGTCGGCGGCGGGCCCATGTTCGACATGGGGCCCTATTACCTGACCGCGCTCATCAACCTGCTGGGCCCTGTCCGCCGCGTCACCGGCGCCGCCCGCACGACTTTCCCGGAGCGCACCATCACCAGCCAGCCCAAGTTCGGCAAGGTCATCCGCGTTGAGGTGCCCACCCATGTCGCCGGCCTGCTGGAGTTCGCCTCGGGGGCCTTGGGCACTATGGTGGTCACCTTTGATGTCTGGCACGCCTCCCTGCCCAACCTCGAGGTTTACGGCAGCACCGGTTCCCTGCGCGTGCCCGACCCCAACACTTTCGGCGGGCCGGTGCTGATCCGGCGAGCGGGGGCGTCGGAGTGGAGCGAGGTGCCCCTTACCCATCCTTATGCCGAGAACAGCCGCGGCATCGGCCTGGCGGACATGGCCTACGCGCTGCGTTCGGGGCGCCGGCACCGCGCGAGCGGCGAGCTGTGCTACCACGTGCTGGACCTCATGCACGCCTTCCACGAGGCCTCCGACCGGCGCAGGCACGTCAGGATCGCCAGCACCTGCAAGCGGCCCGACCCTGTTCCGATGGACCTGCTCCCCTGGACTCTGGACGAGTAGGCGCGCGGCCGCGAGGTTTGGGCCGTCGCGCGTCGAAGCCGAGGCCGGCCGTCGATCGGTCTATACCAAGGAAGGCCAACCGGAGGGCAGGCCATGGAATCCTGGAAGCGCAAGCTCAGAATGGGCATGGTGGGGGGAGGGCCGGGGGCATTCATTGGTGCGGTTCACCGCACCGTCGCGACAATGGACGGGCAGGCCGAGCTCGTCGCGGGGTGTTTCTCGCAGGACCCGCAGAAGAGCAGGCAGACGGGCAAGGAGCTCTACCTCGATCCGGCCCGGTGCTACGACAGCTATGAGCAGATGGCCGAGGCCGAGGCCAAGCTCCCGGCCGACCGCCGTATCGACTTCGTTACCATCGTCACCCCCAATGTTTCCCACTTCCCTATCGCGAAGACGTTTCTGGAGGCCGGGTTTCACGTCGTGTGCGACAAGCCGATGACGTACAGTCTCGAGCAGGCCGAGGAGCTGGTAAGGCTGGTCGACAAGACCGGCCTGGTGTTCGCCGTCACGTACAACTACAGCGGCTACCCGCTCGTCCGCCACGCGCGGGAGCTGTGTCGGTCCGGCGAGCTGGGCCGGGTGCAGAAGGTCATCGTCGAGTACCTCCAGGAGTTTCTCGCCGTCCCGCAGGAGAAGCTCGGCTCCAAGCAGGCGGCGTGGCGCACCGATCCCGCCCAGGCCGGCATCGCGGGCACCATGGGAGACGTGGGCACCCACTGCTACCACCTTCTGGAGTACATCACCGGAGACCCGGTGGTGGAGCTGTGCGCCGACAAGTGCGTGTTCATGCCCGAGCGCAGGCTGGATGAGGACTCCAATGTGCTGCTTCGCCTCAAGGGGGGCGGCAAGGGCGTGCTCACCATCAGCCAGGTCGCCGCGGGCGAGGACAACGGCCTAAAGATCCGCATCTACGGGACGAAGGGGGCCGTCCTTTGGGCACAGGAGTACCCCAACGACCTGTACGTGTACCGCGTCGGCCAGCCCCGCCAGATCCTGACCCGCGGCCACGCCGACTACCTGTCCCCGGCTGCGACGGCAATCAACCGCCTTCCCGCCGGGCACACCGAGGGCTATCTGGAGGCCTTCGCCAACATCTACGTGGGGGCGATCGAGGCCATCCGGCGCCACATCGACGGCAAGCCGATGAAGCGCGCCGAGTACGCCTTCCCGTCCGTCGAGGATGGCCGGCGCGGCATGGAGCTGATTACAAAGTCGGTGCAGTCCTGGGAGAAGGGCTCGGTCTGGGTGTCAACGTAGTGCCGCCCGCAGATGAACCGGCGGGCGGCGCGTCGCCCGAGGCCGGCGCGGTGGCCTACCGCGCGAACTGCGGCAGGTAGTTCGCCTGGGCGGCCAGTAGGGCGTCGGCGAGCTTCTCCGCGGTCTCCAGCGAGGGCACGGAGCCGTCGAGCACGAGCGCCTGGACGAACTTCTGCCGGCTGCCTTCCAGTGCCGCCTCCACCACCGTCTCCACCCAGGCGAGGCGCTGTGCGATCGTGCCTGCGATCCCGGATGGCAGCGGCCGCTGTGCGATGGCCTTCATGCCCCCGCCGTCTGCGATGGCCGGCGACTCCAGCACGGCTTCCGGCGGCAGGTTGGGGACCTGGCCGCGGTTGGGGAGGTTGGCCGAGTAGACCCGGCCCAGGTCGCGCCGGATGCTGTCGATGATCTCGATGACCTGCTCGTGCTCGCC
>Ga0123519_10003040_pt1 | contig 28089 bp, 28 predicted proteins | sample YelNatPaOPRAMG02_FD_87396 | JGI IMG/M metagenome (GOLD analysis project Ga0123519, IMG submission 87396) | Hot spring microbial communities from Yellowstone National Park - Yellowstone National Park OP-RAMG-02 (version 2) | ecosystem: Environmental > Aquatic > Thermal springs > Hot (42-90C) ...
AGGAGGTGAAGGCAACGCCCAGTTCGCTTCCCCTCACCCCCCAGCCCCCTCTCCCACGACGCAAGCTTGGGGAGAGGGGGAGCCTCCGGCGTCTCAGTAGCTTACACAGCCAACCACAACCTCACACCCTCCTCCCAGCTCCCCTCTTCCCGCAAGTGGGAGAGGGGTGGCGAAGCCGGGGTGAGGGCAAGTGCAAGCCCCCAGCTGACCCCTTCATGCAAGGGACAGGGGTGAGAGCCTGCCCGACAACCCTCACTTCGCGTTGACACGCCAAGCAGGCTGGTGTAGAATGGCATTGCTGGGAGGCTATGGCGACCCGCACAACCCGCCTACGGTCGTGGTCCAAGCACAGTTGGTCGCCAGGCGGTTTCCCCGCCGTGTGCATCCCATCGCTATCCACCGCCCGTTGGGCATTGCAAGTGGGGGACCACTCCTCCCCCACCCCGCTCTCGTCTAGGAGGCGCACAGCGTGAGAAGATTCCTCCTATCCGCCGCCTTGGTCCTCGCCTGCGGCATCCTCGCGTCATCACTGGCCCTCGCCGCCGAGGAGGAGATCATCTACGCCGGAGAGGACCCCGAAACCGCAGGCATTACGCTGGGCGGCTGGGGAAGCGGCGCCGCCCTCCTTAACACCAAAGAGGGCACCGCCGGCCCAAACGCCATCGAAGTCCGTACCGACGGCTACTACTCCGGCGCCAGAATCGATTTCAGTAAGCCGGTGGACCTCTCGGATGCCCTGGCCAACGGCAAGAACGTAGACCTCGTGCTCACCTTCCGCATACCGAGCCTGGCCGGCGAGAGCGAGGCTGGCGGCTATACAACCTACGGCCCTCGCACCGGCTACGCCCCAGGCAGCCCGTACTCCGGCTATCGGCCCGGCGGAGGCGCCCCAACTGCCTCCACCGAAACCCCAACGCCTCTCATCTCTTACATGCGTGTGGTGCTGGTGGTGAACGGCAGCAAGCTGGTTGCCGAAGACCAGCCGCTGGATTACTCCACCCTGGAAGAAGGCGTCCTCAACGTCGCCATACCGCTGGCCGCCTTCCAGGGGCAGCAGCCCACCACCAAGCCCGCTCTGCTCCAGCGAATCCTCATCTTCGGCGACAGAACCGCCAGCATCTACCTTGGTGAGATCCGCACAGCCGTGGACGACGAGGAGATCACCGTCGAACCGCTGGACGAGATGGAGATCAACACCGGCGATCGCACCGAGTTCACTGCCCACGCCGAAGGTGGCCTGTCGCCGCTGGAGTACGTGTGGGACTTCGATGCTTCAGACGGCATCCAAGAGGAGGCATACGGGCCCACCGTCTACCACACATACCGCAAGCCCGGCGACTACACCGTTACCGTAACAGTCCGGGACATAAACCACGTGAAGCCACCCGCCAAGGCGGAAGCCGTCATTAGCGTGGCCCAGCAGTAGTTGCCACCCCAAAATGCGATTCGGCCCTGGGACATGTTGCATCTACGCCACAATCCCAGGGCCGTTTGCCCTCTGGTTCAGGGGGCGCCGCGCCGCTCACGCAAGCGCCCGCCGCGTCATGCTACCCCTGGATGTCTACCTTCACTTGCTTGGGCTTGGCCGCTTCGCTCTTCGGCAGCCTAACCTCAAGCACCCCTTCGTGGTAAGTGGCCTTCACCTTGTTCGGATCGATCTCGATCGGCAGGCTGTACGTTACCGCAAAGCTGCCCGACCCCATGCCCTGGACGTGCCAAGTCGCGTTCTGCACCTCCGGGAGCTTTCGCTCACCGGACAAGCTGATGCTGTCTGTGGTCACCTCAAGGTTGATCGCATCCTTGGACATGCCTGGGATGTAGGCCATCACCACCACTTCGTCCGGCGTCTCGTAGATGTCTACCGGCGGCTCAAAAGCCGTCGGTGCAGTTGGCTCGGCGAGGAGCCTGCTAAGCGGCGTGAACCCCATGAACCGAGAGAACATTTCGTCCATTGTGCGGCGCATGTCCTGAATCTCGCGCCATGGGTCCCACCGCGTCACAGCTCGATCGCCTCTTCGAGCGACCTGAGTTCCTCTCTCAGCCATGTCGGTTGCCTCCATGCGAACTGGCTGGAGGCTGAGCCTCCAGGTATTGCCCAAAGGGCCTCTCAGTATATACCCCATCTTCTCGCCCCAAAACGCACGATGGCCGGCGTCTTGAGAGCCCAAGCTAACGCACATGCCAGAGCTTGAGAGGCTTCCGATCGTCTCCGACTCTCCCCTATTCGAGGGATGCCGCTTCCATCTGCACGGTCCCAACCTCTTCCGCCTCCGCTATCGCCAGGTGCGCGGGGGCGAGGCCTTCACGCTTGCGGACGCCAACCGCCAGTGGTTCCGTGCACGCGTGGAGGCATATCGCCCAGACCTCGCCGAGTGCGTCGCCTTTGAGCGGATGCCACTGCCTCCAGAGCCACCCATCACCATCACGCTCGTGCAGGCCGTGCCCGCCCGAGAGCGCATGTTTTGGATCGTGCAGAAGGCCACGGAGCTAGGTGTGGACCGGATTGTGCCGGTCACCACCGCCCGCTCCGTTGCCCCCGCACACCTGTGGCGCGAGAAGCCACAAAGCTGGTGGCCCGCTATCCTTCGGGCGGTTCGCCAGTGCAGGCGCGCAACCGTGCCCGCTTTGGAGGAGGCCACTACGCTGGAACAGGCGCTGAGCGCCGGCTGGTGGCTTGAGGCGCAGATCAGATGGGTGCTGGCTGGCCCTGACTCCCCTCCTCCGCCACCGAGCCAACCCACCGGCGTATCGCAAGCAGCCATCGCCGTCGGCCCAGAAGGCGGCTGGTCGCCACAGGAGCTTGCGACGCTCACTTCGTCTGGCGCGCAGCCAGTGGCGCTCACCGGCCGCACGCTCAGGACCGAGACCGCGGCTATAGTGGGCCTTGCGGCGTTGTTGGCACTATACGGCGACCTGCGCCCGCTGTGAACGGCGCTCTGGCGGCCCACGATCGCCGGGGGCAGGAGCATGCAAGGCCGTGCGGAACATCCTGCAGGAGGATCCAGATGCCCAGCGGCGTTGCGAGAGAGTATGGCATCCCTGCCGCCAGGCTGCGAGAGGCGATCAGCGTTCTGCTCGTCGTGGTCGCCATCGGCACAGTGGGCTACAGGCTCATCCAGGGGTGGAGCTGGCTCGACTCGCTGTACATGACCGTCATCACGCTGGCCACCGTTGGTTTCAGAGAGACGGGCCCCCTAACCACCGCTGGCCAGGTGTTCACCATTGGGCTGATAACGGTAGGCATTGCCACCGGTGCATGGGCGCTCAGCGCCGCCGTGGACCTGCTCATCGGAGAGGACTTGAGCGGCGCCGTGGCGAGGCGGAGAATGCAACGAGAGATCGATCGGCTGAGGAACCACTACGTAATCTGCGGGTTCGGCAGAATGGGCAAGGAGATCGCGTCGGACTTGGCGCGCAGGAAACTCCCCATCGTGGTGGTGGAGGACAACCCAGAGCAGATACCTCTGCTGCAGAGCACGGGCTATCCGTTCGTTGAGGGCGATGCCACAAGCGACCTGGTGCTACGTGCCGCCGGCGTTGAGCGCGCCAAAGGCCTTGTGGCCGTGGCCGCCAGCGACCCGGTGAACGTCTTCATCGTGCTTACCGCGCGAGGGCTCAACCCCAAGCTGTACATCGTTGCACGCTCGGTCCTCCTCGAAAATGAGGAGAAGCTAAGGCGCGCAGGTGCTGACCGCGTGGTGTCGCCCTACGTTATCGGGGGGCACCGCATGGCCGCCGCCGTGCTGCACCCAGCCGTGGCGGACTTCCTGGAGATGACAATGCACGGCGACGGCCTCCAGCTGGAGCTAGCCGATGCCCGCGTGGCAGCAAGCTCGCCCATTGCTGGCAGAACGCTGGCCGAAAGCGGGATCAGAAGCGCATACGGCGTGAACGTGGTGGCCATACGGAAAACCGGCAGAACCCTGATGCAGCCAACGCCCGACACCACTATCGCCCCTGACGATACCCTGATCGTGGTGGGCACCCAGCAGCAGATAGACGATTTCGTGCGCGTAGCCATGGGAGGAGAAGCTAGTTGACCGGAACAGCAGACGTTGGGGCGAACATAGCAAGCGTTCGTGCGCGGGTGGCGGAGGCGGCAAGGCGGGCGGGCCGTTCGCCCGAGGAGATCACGATCGTCGCCGCCTCGAAGCAGGTACCCACAGCCCGCATCCGACAGGCGATGGCCCACGGCCTCACATGCTTCGGCGAGAACTACGTGCAAGAGGCCGTCGCCAAGATGAACGAGCTCGGGTATGCCATCCCCCCTCCAGACGGAACACAGCCCGCTGTTGCCGCCGGGGGACCTCCCGTGTGGCACCTCATCGGCTCTCTTCAGCGCAATAAGGTGCGCCACGTCGTTGGGCGGTTCGCCCTCATCCACAGCGTGGACAGCCTGGAGCTCGGTCGCGAGGTAGGCCGCCGCGCGTCCGCGCTGGGCATCGTGGTGCCGGTCCTCATCGAGGTCAACCTCGGCGCAGAGGAAAGCAAGTCCGGCGTCTCGCCCGAAGAGGCCATCCCACTGGCAGAACAGCTGGCCGGCGTACCAGGGGTCTCCGTGCAAGGGCTGATGGGAATGCCGCCCTATTGTCCGGACCCCGAGCGATCACGCCCCTACTTCGCTACCCTAAAGAGCATCTTTGACGGGCTCGATAATCAGTTTAGGCGGTTCCTCTCAATGGGCATGACCATGGATTTCGAGCAGGCCATTGAGGAAGGCGCCAACATCGTACGGGTGGGAACCGGCATCTTCGGGCCGCGCCAGAAGTAGCAGTCCGCAGGCAGAGCAATCGTGACGCAGTATCAGCAGGGCGCGGCCGCATGCCACCCATCGAGCATAGTAGATTCTCGCAAAGGGAGGACCACGGCATTTGAGCAAGCGGCAGCTAGCTGATGACGACGCCTACGAGCCCGAAGAAAGCTGGCTCACTAGACTCAAGCGGCGGATAGGCCTAGACGAAGAGGTGGAGGAAGCGGACGAGCCAGAAGAGCTGATCGGAACCCGCGACCTCCGCGGGGGCAAGGTGGTGGTTCGCGTGCACAATAGTCGCCCGGCAGAGATCTCCGTCCATCTCGCACCACGCACCCTTGACGACGGCCAGTCGGCCGCGGACCAGCTCAAGCAGCGGAGGCCCGTGGTCCTCAACCTCGAGAACACGGACCACGAGATAGCCATGCGCCTGGTGGATTTCGTCAGCGGTGTTACCTACGCGCTAGACGGGTACTACCAACGTGTGGGCGATAAGGTGTTCTTGTTCACTCCCAGCAACGTCAACATCACCATAGAGGACGAGCTGGACCGCGAGCAACGGACCGCCTTCTTCGATAGGGATAGCTGATGACCTCTAGCTCCTCTGAGAGCATTGCGTTTGTGGGCGTTGGTGCCATGGGCAGCGCTCTTGCCCGCGGCGCCATCGCCGCAGGCGTGGTTCAGCCAGATCACGCCGTTCTCTACGATGCCGTGCCTGCGGTGGCGGCGGCACTGGCGGGAGAGACCGGGGCATCTGCCGCCCCTAGCATGGCGGCCGCCGTCCAAGCCGCGGATACCGTTGTGCTTGCCGTCAAGCCCAAAGACGTGCTCGCAGCCCTAGCGGAGATGACGCCCTTCATAGCCCCAAGGCACCTGCTGGTGGTTGTGGCCGCGGGGGTGCGTTTGGCCACCATTGAGGCCTCCCTTCCAGAAGGCGTGCCGGTGGTGCGCGTAATGCCCAACACGCCCTGCCTGGTGGGCGCAGGGGCTTCCGCCTACGCCCTGGGCCGGGCCGTGCAGCGACACCACCGTGAGCGCGTCGTCCGGCTGCTTGAGGCGTCTGGAACCGCAGAGCAGGTGCCGGAAGACCTCATGGACGCCGTTACGGGCCTGTCCGGAAGTGGGCCCGCCTACGTGTTTCTGGCGATCGAGGCGATGGCCGATGGCGGCGTAAGGATGGGCCTGCCGCGGGCCTTGGCTTTGCGGCTGGCGGCGCAGACCTGCCTTGGCGCGGCCAAGATGGTGCTGGACACCGGCGATCACCCGGCCGCCCTCAAAGACAAGGTGGCATCTCCCGGCGGCACAACCATCGCCGGGCTGCAGGCGCTGGAGGAGGGTGCCGTGCGAGCCAGCTTCATCAAGGCGGTGGAGCTGGCCGCCAAACGCTCAGCGGAGCTAGGAGGGTGATTGCATGTTCCAGCTGATCGGCCTGATCCTTTGGGCCCTAGACATACTGCAGATCCTCATCGTGGTTCAGGCGATCCTGTCGTGGATCCCGTCGGCGCGGGGCCATCCGGCTGCGCGCCTCCTCGATTCCATCGTAGAGCCGATCCTGCGCCCGATACGCGAGGTGCTGCGGCCGTACATGCGCAACGTGCCTGTAGATATCTCGCCCATGGTGGCCATCTTCCTGATCTGGATTGCGCAGGCAGTGCTGCGCAGCGTGGCTCTCAGCATCGCTAGGCCGATGGTCTTCTAGCCACGTGAGCGCACACTCCCCCATCGGCCTGCCCAACGGCAACCAGGACGGCGTGCCGTCCCGCCCCCTCCTAACGCTGTTCCTCGGCGGGCTGGCTGGCGAAGTGGCAGTTGGCGCCCTGGCCCCTGCTGGCCTCTCTCTGCGCAGATCCGAGCACCCGACGGCCTACCTAGCGATCACCACGCTGGGCCTCGCCCTGGTGGCTGTGTGGCTGCTCGTCGCTAGCAGCGAGGCGCTCTCTCGTCGTGGCCTCACGCTGGCGGCCATCGGCCTGGGGCACGTGGACGTGCCACGGGAGGTTGCGCGCGGCCTCCGGGCGTATGTGGCAACGCTCCCACTCCTCGTCGGATCGCTCATCGCGGTGAGCTGGCTCTCTTCACACATGCAGTGGGGGCCTCAGAAGGGCGGGCTCCAGGAGGTGGCGCAGCAGGCCACCAGAAGCTGGCTTGCCGCCGCCCTGTTCCTGCTGATGACCTCGGTGGCCGCGCCGGTGCTCGAGGAGGTGCTGTTTAGGGGACTGCTCTTCACCGCGCTGCGTCAGCGGATGTCGTTTGCGCCTGCAGCGGCAGCGAGCGCGTTGGCGTTCGCCCTGCTCCACGATCCGCTGGCTTGGGCGCCAATCGCCATACTGGGGTTCGTGTTCGCCGGCCTGTACGAGCGCACGCACTCACTTGTGCCGTCAATGGCCGCACACGCGGTCCACAACGCCCTCTTCTTCGCGCTGATGGCCGTCACGGGCGCATGGAACAGCTGATGCGCGCCGTCTGGTTGCCGCGTTCCTGCATTGCAGGGTCTGCAAGCTCCCGCTCACACAGGCGCAAACTGCCCTCTGCTGGACTGAAGCCCGAGCGGCTCGATCAGGACCGTTCGGTCCTCATCAGCGGTGGCCTCTCCGATACGCCAGCACTCTGCTCCGGCGTTGGTCAGCCAGCGCAGCGCCTCGTCCGCGGCGTTTGGCGGCACAACCAAGCAGAACCCCACGCCCATGTTGAACACGCGGTACATCTCCGCCGTGCTCACGTCGCCGGCCCGCTGGATCAGCCGGAAGATGGGCGGCGGCTCTGGAAGCCAGGAGATGCGCCAACCCACCCCCCGGCCGATCCGAGGCAGGTTCAGCAATCCGTCACCGGTGATGTGGGCCAAGCCGTGCACGGGCACGCCGGAGCGCAGCAGGTCCACAACCCACGGAACGTAGATCCGGGTTGGCTCCAGAAGCTCCTCTCCGAGTGAGCGGCCCAGCTCTGGAGGCCTGGTCTCCACGCCCATGCCCGCGCGCTGGAACAGGGCCTTGCGTGCCAGTGTGAGACCGTTACTGTGGATGCCGCTGCTGGCAATGCCGATGAGCACGTCGCCGGGACGCACGCGATCGCCGGTTACCAGGCGATCCATCTGCACCAGGCCGACGCAACTACCCACGAGGTCTAGGCCGCTGCCAGGGGAAACGCCCTGTATCATCTCCGGAAGCTGAGCCAGCTCACCGCCGGGGATGCTGATGCGCGCCTGCCTGGCACCCTCGTACAAGCCGCGGCCGATCTGCTCGAGGACGTCTGCATTGGCGGCCTGTACGCCCACGTAGTCCACCATGGCTATCGGCTCTGCACCGACGCACACCACGTCGTTGGCGTTCATGGCCACGCAGTCGATGCCGACGGTGTCGTACTTGCCCATCAGCTCGGCGATCAGCAGCTTAGAGCCCACGCCGTCGGTTGAAATGGCTAGCCCCAAGTTGCTGCCGAGGTCCAGCACGTTGGCGTAGTGACCAAGGCTCAAGGCAGGCGCGCCCAACCCCTGGCGAAACACGGCGGTGCGGCTAACCCAATGCAGCAATCCCGCCAGCGGCCGCTCTGCGGCAACAACTCCGGCCTGAGCGTACGTCAGCGCAGGACCATCGGCCTCACTCATCTCACTCCCCTATAGCTGTTGATCTGATCTGTAAACGAGCGAGCAGCGGCGGCGGCGGCCTCTGCGAACTGCTCGCCGCTGCTGGCGTACAAGACTGCGCGGGAGACGTTGACGATCAGCCCGGCGCCGCTGGAGTCGAGGCCCGCCGCCACCGAAGCCGCAAGGTCGCCCCCCTGTGCACCGATGCCGGGCAGTAGCAGCGGCACGTCCGGCGCTATCGCCCGCACCTCGGCCACCTGGGCTGGCGCAGTGGCTCCCACCACTAGGGCGCAGTTGCCGTTGGCGTTCCACTCTTCAGCAACCAGCCTAGCAACCACCTGATATAGCCGCGCCTCGCCCCGATCGGTGCGCACCCACAGGTCCTGAAGCTGAGCGGCGCCGGGGTTGGAGGTGCGGCAGAGCACCACAACGCCCCTGTCCGCGCGCTCGAGGAACGGAGCCAACGCATCACCGCCCATGTAAGGGTTAACGGTTACCGCGTCCGCGCCTATGACATCGAACGCCTCCACGGCGTACATCCTGGATGTGTTGCCGATATCGGCGCGCTTGGCGTCCAGGATCACGAGCGCGTGCGGGGCGCGAGCGCGGATATAGCGGACGGTATCCTCGAGCGCGCGAATGCCTGCGGGCCCAAGGGAGCCGTAGAAGGCGTACTGGGGCTTGAACGCGCACACGTACGGCTGGACCGCGTCCACGATCCGCCGGCTGAACTCCGCGACGGCGCGCGCCTTGGCCTCCGGCTCAATCGCGCCGGCTGTAATGCATTCTGGCAGTCGGTTCCACTCGGGGTCCAGCCCCACGCAGAGGAAGCTGTTCTGCGTCTGCCATGCGCGCCGCAGCCGCTCGGAAAACAGGAGGGCAAAACTCAACCCTTCACCGCATCCCGCAGCCCTTTGCCGGGCGAGAACACGGGCGACTTGCTGGCGGGTATCTGGATCTTCTCTCCGGTTCTGGGATTCACGCCCTGGCGTGCTTCGCGAGAGCGCACTGCGAAGCTGCCAAACCCCATGATGGAGACTTCCTCTCCCTTGGCCAAGGCGTCCCTAACCGTGTTGAACACCGCCTCCACAGCAGCGGCCGCCTGCCTGGAGCTGAGTCCCGCTTTCTCCGCAACACCCTTAACCAGGTCTGACTTGTTCATCCGACACAGGCCTCCTTCTTGTTGAGCGATGCGGGCCTATGGGAGAGATGAACGAATGGCGGGGGCGCGGCAGCGAGAGCGCGTATGATCACACCTTCATCCTCTCGTGCGCTTTGTACTCCCCCCTAACCATCCCTCCCACGGCCATTCAATTCGAGCAGAGCGGCGCTATTCCTGCATCCTGGGCGCGTCACCTCTCCAAAACGAGGGCCACCATGGCCGACGCCACCCAGAGCGCGGTGCTAAGGAGCAGCCCGCGGTCCCGGAATAGGAGCTCCGCTGGCGAGCCCCCTTCGCCTTTCTGAAACGCGAGGTACAGGTACCTCAGGATGCCATACAGCACAAAGGGGATGGTTATCCCCATATAGCGGTGCCTGCCTGAGGCCAACGCGTACAGGAGGTAAGACATGAGGGCGCCGGCCGTCACCAGCAGCATCAGATAGTCCAGAAACTGGACGGAGTACTCCTGCAGGTTACGCCTGTGCAACCCCGCATCCGCCTCGAGCACCAGCATCTCCTGCCTGCGCTTGCCAAGGCTCAGCAGCAGCGCCAGGAAAAGCGTGCATATCAGCACCCACGAGGAAGCCTCAACGTGGATGACTACGGCGCCGGCCACCACCCTCAGCACAAAGCCGAAGGAGACCACCAGCAGGTCAACAATAACTGCGTCCTTCAGGCCGGCAGTGTACGCCAGAGAGAGCACCGCGTAGCCAGCGGCAGCGGCGAAGAAGAGCCGGTCCAGCGTCCACGCTGCCATCAGACCCACCGCCAGCAGCGCCACGGCCGCCCAGGCAGCGGTGGCGGCGCTCAACCTCCCTGCGGCGATGGGACGCTCTCGCTTACGGGGGTGCATCCGGTCGGCATCGAGGTCGCGGATGTCGTTCAGCAGGTAAACGCCGCCGGAGAGGATGCAGAAATCCGCGAAGGCCAACGCCACCTTGGCAACGGCAAGGGGGTCCGTAAACCGGTTGACGAACAGAACTGGCGCGAAGGTGACGAGGTTTTTGGACCATTGGTAGGGGCGCATGCTGACAACCAGGGCCGCGGCTGTGCGCCCCACCTTATGGCCAAAGCTGGACATGCGCGGTTTTCCACGGAGCGCTTACCGGAACTTCACGCTCCAGTCGTACCCTATCTCGGGGTCGTCCCAAGGCCGACGCTGCTCGTCTGGGTGCAGGCGATCGTACGGCTCCGTCACCGTGTTGATGACCAGCGATTCCACGGGCGAGATGCACTTCCACCCATGGAAGACGCCCGGCGGAATGTGCACCAGGTGGGGGCTATCCCTCCCGATGACGATCTCTTGCAGCTCCCCGCGGGTGGGGCTATCCGGCCGGCCGTCCCACAGCACCAGCTTGATCATGCCGTGCACGCACACCACGTTGTCCGACTGGCGCGAGTGGGCGTGCCACGCCTTCACCACCCCGGGATAGTTGGTGGTCATGTACACCTGGCCGAACTTCTCGAACTCGGGGTCGTCGCAACGGAGCATCTCCATCAGTCGCCCGCGTTCGTCGGCGATGACGCGCAGCGGCCTCACGCTTACTCCGTCGATCAAGAGGACACCTCCACCGGAATCTGACCCCGCTTCTTCAGCACCTCGTTCATGCTGCCCGACCGGAAGCCTTGCAGGTCCAACGTGACGTACGAATACCCAGCGGCCTTCAGGCCCTCCACAATGCGCGCCGACGTGTCGGCATCCAGCACGCGGGGGAACTCCTCGCGGGGCACCTCGATCCTCGCGACATCGCCGTGGTGGCGGACCCTAAGCTGAGCAAAGCCCAGCTGCCTCAGCACCCGTTCGGCCGCCGCGACCTGGTTCAGCACCTGAGCAGTGATGCGAGTGCCATAAGGAACCCGGGACGCAAGGCACGCGGAAGCGGGGCGGTTCCACGTTGGCAGGCCCAACCTCCGCGACAGCTCCCGGATCTCCGGTTTGGTGAGCTCCGCCTCCATGAGGGGAGCACGCGCCTTTGCCTCTCTGGCGGCCGTCGTGCCGGGCCGGAAGTCGCCCCTGTCGTCGTGGTTGGCGCCGTACAGCAACCACTGAACGCCCTTCTGCTCCGCGATCGTCGCCATCCTCGCGAACAGCTCTCTCTTGCAGAAGTAGCACCGGTTGGCTGGGTTGCTGGCGTAGTTCTCGTCGGCCAGCTCGGCGGTCTCCACAAAGTGGCATTCCACCCCTATCTGCGCAGCCAAGTCGCGCGCGGCGTCCGCCTCCTCGGGCGTGTAGCTTTCGGAGACGGCCACCACTGCGATGCACCTGTCTCCCAAAGCGTCGTGCGCCACCCTAAGCAGCAGCGCGCTGTCCACGCCGCCGGAGAACGCCACCACGGCGCTTTCCATCTCCGCCAGAATCGCCTGTAGCCGCGCGTACTTGCGCTCCAGCGCCTCTGCATCTACGGCGTCCAGGTTCAGAAAGCTAACTGCCAACGCACTTCTCCTAGGTCAGGATTGCCGCCATTCGCCGTGGTACACTTCGTGGGCGGGACCGGTGAGGTAGATCGGGCCGCGGCCATCCCACTCAACCCTCAGTGTACCCCCCGCGGAAACCACGTCCACCGCATCCGGAAAGGCGGCATCACGAGAGCGCAGACGGGCCGCAACCGCCACGGCGCAGGCGCCCGTTCCGCAACCCAGTGTCTCGCCCACGCCCCGCTCCCATATGCGAACCCGAAGGCGTGAGGGGTCCGACGCATCCGTCCACAGCACGCTGGTGCGCTCTGGATAGGCCTGGTGATGCTCAACAGCAGGGCTCAGCGCCTCGAAGTCGCCTGCCCAAGCGGACTCCGGCGCGAAGATCACCGTGTGCGCCGTGCCCACACTGACGGAGGTAACCCTAACCTCCCGCCCTTGCACGTCCAGGGGGCGGTCAACCACGGTGTCCCCGGTGAAGCGGGCCGGGATCTCTTCGGGATGGAGGCCCGGCGAGCCCATCTCCACCCGCACCATCGGCACTCCATCTTGGCGGAACACATGCGCCGCCCTGGTTCCAGCGTTGGTCTCCACCAGCAGGTCGGCGGTGGGACCGGTGCCCTGGTGGCGCACGTAGTAGACGGACACGCAGCGCAGTCCGTTCCCGCAATGGTCTTCAGTGCCGTCTGGGTTGAACATGCGCATCCGCACATCCGCCACAGCGGAGGGCAGCAGCACCAGCAACCCGTCGGCCCCAATCCCAACCCTTCGGCGGCACATCGCTACGGCTAGAGCCGGCCAGTCCAAGCCAGGCAGGCGGCGACCGTCCACCAGCACGAAGTCGTTGCCAACCGCCTCCATCTTGGTGAAAGGCACGCTACTCATGGCAACCCGCAGAAGAGCCTCCCGCTAATCGCCCATCTGCCCAACGGCAGTGGTTCGCGACACCAGCAGCAAGACGCCACGACTACGGCGCAGCCGAATCACCCAACCTACCGGGGCCGGCTGCATGCAGTATGGCAACTATGGGCGGCGCTTGCCCGAATACGCACATCGCCCCAAGAGGCCGGCCAGTCCGAACCGACGAGGCCCAGTAGAGCCCTGGTGCTTGCTGGCGCGGATGCTTACAGCGAACTCGGGGCAATCCCTGCCAATGGCGTTCCAGGTCTACCTCTCGGCGTACTCTACCAATGGTATGGGTAGCTCTCCACCTCGCGCCTAACCGCGGCCATCCGGGCATCCCAAGCGGCCATCTCCGCCTCCGTTGTGGGCGTGGGCACCGCGCAGCCGGGGGCCACCAACAGGTGCTTGCCACCCATTTGGCTGAGGGCGTTCGACACGTCCGCGGCCATCTGCTCTGGTGTCTGCTCCGCCGCAGTGCCCTCGTTGATGCCGCCAACCACGGCGCCGCCGTAAGACCTGCGCCCCTCCCCCAGCGACGGCCCGTGCAGGCGGTCGCTCCAGCTGAGGGCATGACACGGCAGCTTGGACACGAGCTCGTACATCAGGTTGGGGCCATGCAGGTGCACCACGTTGAACTCGGCCCGGCCCCGGTTTCCATCCAGCACGCGCCGGTCCAGGGCCAAGAACGTGCTGCCGTACTCCGCCTCGGACATGATGTCCTTGTTGGCGCCAGACACTGCCAGGTAGATGCCAGACAGCCCGATATCGGCGCACGCCCCCGCGTAGGCCGCCAGGGAGTCGGCGATGGCGGAAAGCCCCGCCACCACTGCCTGCCTATCCTGCTTGAGGTGCTCCAGAACGCGGTTCCCGGACACCTTCTGGGCGTACCCGAAGACGTTGAACACGGTATCGATGACGGGCGGCGGGTCGTCCCCAAGGCCGCCCAAGATCATCTTAAGCGCCTCGAGCTGGCGGCCGAAGTTGCCGGTGCGCGGGTCCAGAACGGTGAGCTTGCGCCAGTCCGAGGGCGTCTCCACGCTGCTCATGCCGTCGGGCAGCTGGTACGGGATGTCGTGCATCACCTTGAGGAAATCCGGCTGATACCGCCTGAAGAACGCCAGCTCTGCCTCCGCCAGCGACGCTCCGCTTGGATCGGGCAGGCGGAAGTGGTACCAGAGCGACACGGGGCATCTATCCACCTTCTTGCCGGCGCAGGCTGCCAGCACGCGCTGCTTTCTGGTCATCTCGGACATATGGCTTCTAGTCCCCCTTACACTTGCACAGTTGCGGCTGCAAGTCGGCAGCACATGTAGCTGGGACCTGCGGGCTCAGCGGCTCGAGGTAGGCTTTGGTGCCGTTGGCCACCGCTCGGAACCACGCCCCGTCTGGGCTTAGCAACGGCAACCACCACGCCGTAGGCCGGTTGCACGTGGCGCGCAGACCCCTGGACGTAAGGATTGCGTTCCGCACAAGCTCAAGCTTGGCAGCCTGCGCCTTGCAGCTGAGCTCCATCAGCCCGCTGCGCGCCTCGCGCACCTCCAGCGCCGTCTCCACGGAACGGCGCTCAGCGCGGGTGCGTGCGATCTCCCCCTCGATATCTCGTATGCGCCGCCGAAGCTCAATCCACCTTTCGTCAAAGGTGGATGCGCGCCTTTCTTCCTCCGCCGAAATGCGCGCGCGCAGGAGCTCCGCCTGGGCGTGGTCGCCGCGAGAGAGCGCCATCCACAGCTGCTCCCTCAGCGGGGCCACCGTTGCGCGGTAGTCTCGCCCTTTCTCTCTGGCAAGCAGCTCACTTTCCTGCTTGAGGGCCCGCGCCGATGCGTACAGCTGCTGCGTCTTGGCCTTGAGGGCATCTATGCGCTCTCTGGCTGCAATCAGCGTTTGGTGCAGCCTGTCGAACTCGGCGATGGCGTCTTGCCACTGCCCCGGCTGTCTCTGCTCCAAGAAGGCCAGCGTACCTCGAGGGCCGCGGATGCGAGCCAGCGTCTGAAGCAGCTCCTCTTGCTCCGCGCAGACGGCGCGCCACCTGCGGCCTAGCTCCTCCGCGGCGATGCGCGCAACGCCAAACGTGGCCGCCAGGTGCTCGGGAAGTTGGATCTGGACGCCGGTGGCGCCGATCACGTCCCAAGTTGGGTATTGGAGGCGAAGGATGGGGTAGAGCGGCAAAGGGCATCCGCGCCGCACAATGGCCGACGCCATCTTCTCGGTGCGCCACACGTAGCTGGAGCCCGTCTCGTTGAACACCACCACGTGCTCGGCTCCGCACATGGCAACCAGCGTCACCGCCTTGCCGATGAGGGCCACGCGGTTGCCAAGAGAGCGCTCAACCACTTCTGCGAGGTGGGCGGCGGATGTTATGGGCGTGTCGGCCTTCAGGTAGAGCGGCTCGTCGGCATCAACAACCACGCGGCCCGGCGTGATATGGATGGTTCCGCGGCCGTGTCCGGGCACCACAAGGTCAAACGGGATGGCGCCGTCCCCAAACCGGTCGAGCGTGTATATCTCGGAGCCGTGGACGGCGTCGTCGTAGGCGGCGCGGGCGATCTGGGCCGTCTCCGGGCGCAGGAACAGATCCAGTATCCGGAACCTGGGGCGCTCGGCGGTGGAGCGGTTGAACCTGAACAGCTCCGACGAGAGGATGGTCTGCACGCGGTCGGGCGGATGGCCGAGCAGCAGGCCGTAGATGCGCGGCCCAATGTCGAGATACAGGTTCACCAGCTTGGCGTTGGGATGGAGATCCGCATAGGCCCGCACCCAACCGAGGATCACCTGCGCCTGCTGGTTGGCGCGCTGCCTGGCTTCGCCGACAAGGCATTCGGTGGTGCCGCCGAGGCCCCATTCGAGCTGGGCGATGAGCGCCGGAAGGACGTCTGCCAGGGGGACATCGCCGGCAAGCAGCCGACGAGAGCCAGTGTTGACCAAGCCGGTCCAGCCCCAAGCTTCGGTCACGCGGTCCAGAAACGCCCGTCGTCCTTCTGGCGCAGTGCGGGCGAGGAGCTCCAGTTGCACCCCGTGCTGTACGTACTGCTCTCGGGACGGGATAGTCTCGCTCCCGAACAGGCGCGAGAGCTCGCCGGTGGCAACCCAAAGCTCCTTGGTGCTGTAGTCGTTGTGGGGAAGTATCTTGTACTCGCCGCGGCCCTGCACGGTTGCTGGAGGCCGCGAGAAGTAGTCTGTATCCATCACGCCGAGGAGCATGGTGGTCTGCGGCATCAGCTCGGCTAATGGACCCCAGAGGACGGCCTTCATTGGCTCGTCCCAGAAAACGGTCTGGCCAAGCGCCAGCATTGGCACGCCAGCGCAACTCTCCCGCAGAACCGTTAGCACACGCTGCAAACAGTCTGGCTGTGCGATTGTGGTGTCCTCCGCAGGGGATATCTCGTTCGAATTCTAGCAGAAAACAGGCGAAGCGACAAGGACCAATCAGGCGAACGCGAGATGGACCGAGAGGCCGTTGGGTGTTGCACAAGCGCGAGCCCGGTGCACCAAGGCCGCACATCCCTCCGCGGCCCTGGTGCACCCATCATTGGTCTGTGGTCAGCAAGCGCACAGCGAGGTTGCACCGCCGGCGCCCTGCAGTCCACGTGAGCAGGGAGGATGCCGATCCGCCTATACGTGGGGCTCGGCCATGGGACCGCCGCCCCTAATCTTCATTATCGCCCGGTCCTCGATCTGTCGAATTCGCTCTCGAGTGAGGCGGAAGTGGTAGCCGACCTCCTCCAGCGTTTTCGGATGGCCGTCGTCCAACCCAAACCGCATGCGCAGGATCTCGCGTTCGCGGCGGGAGACTCTCTTGAGCAGCTGCTCCGCGTCTTCCCTGCGGATCATCTTGCTCACGGTCTCTTCCGGCGCCACGGTGTCTTGGCTGTGGATCACGTCGGCCACCCGCAGCTCGTCCTCTTCGCCAACGGGGGTCTCCAGCGAGAGCGGCTCTGCGCTTATCCGCAGCAGGTCCCCCACGCGCTGCTCACTCTGGTTCAGCTCATGAGACAGCTCCCTAAGGGTTGGATCGCGCCCCAGCTCTTGGAACAGCTTGGTCGATGCCTTGTCCAGCCTATGCATCTCCTCCGCAATGTGCACGGGCAGACGAACAACCCGCCGCTGCTCCATGATGGCGCGCGTGATGGCCTGGCGAATCCACCAAGTGGCGTACGTGCTGAACTTGTAGCCCCGCTGGTAGTCGAACTTCTCAACGGCCCGGATTAGGCCGACGGTTCCCTCCTGCACAAGGTCCGGAAACGGAACCCCGTAGCCGGCATAGCGCTTTGCGATGCTCACCACCAGGCGCAGGTTCGATTCGGTGAGTATGCGCCGGGCCTCAGAGTCGCCTGCGGCAACAGCTTTGGCAAGCGCCCTCTCCTGTTCCGTCGTCAGAAGAGGGCGACGACCAAGATCCCTCAGAAGCCACTGCACCGAGCTCTCGTGCTCGGCGTCCTCCCACTGTCTGCACTCAGGGGCGGATGCGGCCTCGCCGTCGGCCGATGGGACGCAATCGAGGTCCGCATCCTCGTCCTCGTCCGCGAAGAGGCCCTCCGTCCGCTCCTCTGGTTGCTCAACTGGGGTGGTGCTAAGCTCAGCGTACTCGGCACGCCGCCCCCTGCCGCGCCTTCCTCGGGATGAAGAAGGCCGCCTTTGGCCCCTCTCCGCAGGCCTGCTGAGCTGACCTGTTGCCATGAACTATCCCTTCCTTTGTAACGATTCTCCAGTATGCGTTCGCGGGATGCCAAGCGCCAACAAAGCCGGGCGCTCCGTGTGCAGGGGCTCACGCATGAGGGACTCCACTGGTACTGCCGATAGACTGAGCTGCAACGGCGGGAACCACCCGGCTGTCCCACGTTCGCTTGGGGCGTTGCTCGCCCCGTTAAGGTTACCACAAGGGTTATACCCAGCGCGGCCGCACATCAACCCCGGCACGCACGCTTACGCTGTGTGCAACCACAGGTGTGGACGGACACAACCTGCTTGCAAGCGGCAGGCACCACAGCCCCTCATGGCAGGCCAAGGCCAACTTCCGCAAGGGCGTCTTTGGTGGATTGGTGCGAGATGTGGAGGATGCTGCGGATGCCGATGCCCCTGGCAGCATCCACAAACACGTCACGGTCTTCTATGTACAGGACCTGCTCTAGCGGAGTCTGGGCCACATCCAGTGCCATTCGGTATATGTCTGGGTCGGGCTTGCGCAGGTGCACAAAGCAAGAGGAAACGAAGAAGTCGATCACGTGGACGAGGCCAAACTTCTGCACCCGGTAGGCCGTGAGCTCGCGGCCCTCATTGCTCACTGCCACCACCTTCGGGCCATACCTAGCCCTGAGATCGCGGAGCAGCTGCAACATGTCTGGGTAAGGTCGCGACTGGGCGAACATGGCCGCGCGGAACACGTCCCGGCTGAACGATCGGGGCTTGTGGAAGACAACGCGCGTCAGGTACTCGTCCAGCGTCAGCTTGCCCTGCTCGTAGGTGTCGAAGGTGAGGTAGTGCCGATCCTGCAGCTCATCCAGGTCCAGCCCGAACTGCTGCGACACGCGTTTGCGCGCCTCGTGGTCCCACGCGTTGGTAAGCAGCACTCCCCCGATATCCACAAACAGCGCGGCGATCTCGGTGCTGTGCAAAGGGCCATCCTTCTGGCGCTCGGCGCAATAGGCGCCAGTTCAGATGTACCCAAAAGGCGCGCCAAATAGTCTTGCCGCGCTGGCTAGAACGGCGTGCAGGTAGTCGGCCGGCTGGCTCACGCCCACACCCGGCTTCACGTGTGGATCGGGGTCCGGAGCTCGCCTTTTGCCGCGCACCACGTTGGCCACGATCGAGGCCAGGTTTGCGGCGGATCCGTGATAGCTCCGCCGCAGGTACGGCTCGAAGTGGGCGAACCGCCAAACGCCCTTCGCGGAGGAGGGCTCAAAGCGCATCCAGGCCCCGTCGATGTAGGCCAACACCACGGGCTTGCCCATGGCGGTGGCCTGAAACAAGAGCATCCTTTGCCCCACTCTGATGAGGCCCAGGAAGGTGCCGTTCTGCGACGCTGGCTGCGCCGACAACGTTACGACGAGCCCATCGAACGGCACCTTCCCTTTGAGGGCAGAGACCCGTCCCACGGAGATCTCGTTGGGTGGGCGCACTCGCTGGATGGTGCCCGTGGCTATCGACTGCGAATCGCCGATGATGCCCGCAAGGGGGTAAAGCCGCTGGATAACGGCCCCGGCTGGAAGGGCGCCGAAGCCGAGCAACAGGCATTCGGCCAGCAGCATCAGCAGGGCGCGGCTTTGGCGGCAGCTACCACGTTTGGCGCTCAACTCTCGCCTCCTGACTCTGCGCCTGGCCATCGCCGGGGTGCCGCCCGGATGCGGCAAGCACACTCACGACGCCCAGGTCGCCGTCAACCCTCAGAGTTGCGCCCGGCGGCACCGCATCCAGCACGCCGGGGATCGCGGCAACCGCCGCTATGCGAAACTCCCGGGCGACGATGGCGCCGTGGGAGAGGACGCCGCCGGTCTCCATCACCAGGCCCTTGGCGCGAGCGAACACCGCGGTCCAGCCCGGGTCGGTGGAGGGGCAAACGAGCACAAACCCGTTGGCGTCCGGTGGCACCTCATCGGGCTGCCGAGCCACCAGCGCGGGGCCCACCGCCAGGCCGGCGGACACGGGAGTGCCCTGCATCACCTGGCTCGCCGCAGATGCCTCCGGCCGGCCGATGGCATCCAGGTCGTCGCTGAAGATGACGCGCGGACATTCGATGCTGAGGAGCACCTCTCGCTGGCGGCGCCGCTCCTGGATCAGGTCCCGCAGGTCCTCACCCGCAACCAGGCGCGGGAGTTCGTTGACCTCTAGGAAGAACACGCCGCCATCGAGGCCGTATCTGGAGTCCAGCTCCAATAGGCAGCGCCTCGCCTCGGCGTACCCCGCCATCAACCAGTGCTTGCCCGCCTCGCGGAGGGCGACGTACAGACGCGCCCACTGAAGCTCGGTGGCCAGGGCGAGCAGTCTGCCTCGGCTGAGCGTGGCAGGCGCGATGGCTCTAGCCAGTTCGCTAGCCAGCTGCTCCAGCGAGGGCGAGGCGCCGTCGGGCTGGGCGTGCGGGGTGCTGTTCTGCTCACCGCTGGCGGCTATGCTCTGCAACATGGCCCTCACCACGTCGGGCTGCTCACGCCATCGAGGTTCCGCAAGCTCCATCTCCAGGTTGCCCCGGTGCCCTATTGCGCCAATCAGCTCCTCAAACGACACCTTCCCCACAGCCGCCTGAGACAACAGCCAGCTGACGTCCACCTCTTGGTCCAGCGAAGCCTGCGCAACCAAGCATCGGGCGACGGATCGGGCCCGCTCCGTGGGCAGCGACCGTGAGAGGCCCCGTTCCAGGCTCTCCAACGCCATCGCGGCGAGCACGGACGGCTTCAGCGACTCGCGTGCGAACCGGTTGAGGCTCCTGTCTACCCAGTACTCAAGCCGTTCAAGCAGCTCGTTGGGAGCAAGGCCAGCCAGCGACTCACGCGCAGCCGCCTCCGCCTCAGCCATGAACGCGGGGGCTATTCGCTCTTGCAGCTCAACGTGGAAGGTTTGCCTAAGCGACCTGAGTCTTCTGTCGGCGGCCAGCAGCTTGAGGATGGTGGATGGCAGCCTCCGCCAGAAGCCCGGACCTGCCGCGCTCAGGTCCACCGACGGCCTGGGGTATAACGCCTTGGCCGGGTTGAGCTTGAGCTCGAGGAACGGGTACCGGTAGGGGTAGTGACGGAAGTACAGCAGGCATTCACGGCTTAGGTTGATGTAGGTGCGGCCGCAGATCAGGTCCACTATGCCATCTTCGTTCAGGGCGGGATCGGGGTCGTACCCAAGGTCGCGGTACATGAGGCCGTAGCCGCCGCTGCCGGACATGAAGCGCCTGATGATGGACCAGGTCATTGGCAGGGGCTCGGGCAACACCTCCGAGAGGCTATACTGGCTCCAGACGGTGCCGCGCGGGTCGGCACGCTCGGCAAGCCTGCGGATCTCGGCTTGGCGCGCCCTCTCCCTGCCGCTCCACGCCGCGGCGGTGATCGGGCGGGCCTGAAGCAGCCAGAATTGGCCCTGAGCCCACGCCCACTCCACATCCTGGGGAGCGCCGTACACGTCTTCCACCTGGCGTGCCAGGTCAAGCAGGCCATGGAGCTGCTCGCCGGATAAGCACGGAACGCGGCGCTTGTGCTCCGGAACGGGAATGAGGCCCTCACTGCCACTCATCACCGCTTTGTCCGATATGTGCTGGCCTAACAGCGCCCCGGTCTCGCGGTGGATGGCGTAGCGGTCTGGGGTCACCTGACCGGAGACGATGGCGTCTCCAAGGCCCCAAGAGGCCTCCACCAGGATCGCAGGGCTGTCAGGCTGCGTGGGGTCCCTGGTGAACAGCACGCCTGCCACCTCGGCGTGGACCATGCGCTGCACCACTGCGGCAATGGTTGGAGTGGAGTGAATGCCGCGGCTTTGGCGGTACGCGCGGGCGCGCTCTGAATGGACCGACTGCATGCACCGCTCGATGGCGGCCAAGAGCGCCTCCTCGCCCTGGACGTTGAGCATGGTCTCTTGTTGGCCAGCAAAGCTGTCCTGGGCGGAGTCCTCGCCGCTAGCGGACGAGCGCACGGCCACACTGCCGCAGCCGAGGTGGCCGTAGGCGCGCAGGGCCGATCCCGTCCAGTCCCTGGGGTGCGAGCCGGCCTCTGTCTGTGTGGGAAGCACGCAGAAGCCCTCCGGCACGGGAAGGCCGGCTCGCAGAAGGCGCCCCAGGTTCGCGGCCTTGCCGCCTGCGAGGGGGGCGGTTTCGGCCGCTATCTCCCCCAGCGCTATGACCACCGAGCAGCCTTCGCTATCGTTACTGCCGCCCGCTTTCATCGGCCTGCAATGCATATGAAGGCGCCATTGGGGCTGCCAACGAATAGCCGGCCCCCCACAAGCGCCGGAGAGCTCAGGAAGCCGGATGGGCTCACGCGCGGCAGGATCCACTCGGCTTTGCCGGTAGCAGCGTTGAAGCACCGCACGGAGCCATCGCCTCCCGCCGCGTAGACGTAGCGCGCCGTGAGAACCGGGGAGCCTAGCACCGGCTTGCCGGCCTCGGCGGACCACAGCAGCCGGCCCCTATCGGCGCTCAGCGCGTACACTTTGCCGTCCCTGCTGCCGAAGACCACCCGGCCGTCCCTCACGGCCGCGGCGGTGAGCACCGCATCTGGCACATCGCGGTGCCACACCTCAGAGCCGTCCGCAAGGCTCAGGCACACCAGCCGCCCCTTGGGATGAGGATCGCTCTTGGTGAAGTCGCCGTTGCCCAAGCCAAGGTACACTCCGCTGCCTGACACGCCCGGCGCTCCCCACACCGGGAGGTCCTGCTTGGTGCGCCATAGCACCTTGCCGCTATCCAGGTCGAGGCAAAGGGCCTGGTAAGCCCCGTAGCCGGTGCCGATGACCACCCGTCTCCCCACAACCAGAGGCGAGATGTCGGCGTGCATCCCGCCCCTCTGCCACAGCCGCTTGCCGGTTACAGCGTTGAGGCAGTACGCCCCGTCGTCGCCGGCGGTGAACACCACCTTGCCAGACACCACCACCGGTGTGCTCTCAGCGTGGCTCTTGGTGGGAAAGCTCCACAGCTTGCGCCCGGTGCGCGCATCGAGGCAGTACAGCCTGGAGCCCGAATCCTGGTGAAGCCCCTCGCCGCAGTAGACCCGGCCGTTCGCCACCACGGGCGACGAAAAGACCTGCTGCTCAACGGGGGTGCGCCAGATGAGCTGACCCGTGCTGGCGTCGAAGCAATGGATCGCGCCGCTGCTGCTGAACACGGATGCCTGCGCGGAGCCTATGTAGGCCCTACCGCCCGCCACCGCCGGTGAGGACGAGAAGTCCGACGCCTGCGCGGCCTTATCGGTCTTGCTCCAGAGCACCGCGGGAGATGGCCCAACGGGCTCTCCGTCGGTGGTACCGAGGCGCGCCGGGCCTGCCCGAAAGGTGGGCCACTCACCCGTAGCCACCGCGGCCCTCGCATCGCCCGTAACGGCGGCTGGCGGCCGCACGATTGCGGTGTAGCCAACCACGACCGCCAGGCACACAACCGCGAGAACCACCACAGGACGCCGCCGAGCCACCGAAAGGAGCTTCTTCGCGCGCTGCTTCCACGTGGGAAAGCTTAGCAGCGTGCCCAGGCAGGCCCCCAGCGCGGCCAGTATCGCGGGCAACAGGCCCAGTATGGCCTGAACGGGCCCCACAAGCCCCGGCACAACGGCGTAAGCGGGGCCGCAGACCATCGCGAGAACCAGCACCAACAGCACCACTCGCACCTCCAGCGCCCTGCCGTTCGTCGGCGTTGTTTTCGGCAGCGCACGGCGGCGAGGAGCCGAGTTGGGGGAAGGGGCTGCTTGGCCGACTTGCTCCTCATGCCATGGCGGCCGTCCTGCCGGCACCCGCCGCTGGGATGGGAACGGCGGAGCCCAGCAGGTGGCGCACGTGGACCCGTTACCCCCCAGGCCACGCTGCCGTCTGCGGCAACTCAGCATTGGTCCACGGCGCCCGCAGCCCCCTTCGTGTGGCTCCTCGAATGCAAGTATGCCACGCTCGCATGAAAAGCGCGTGAAAGCAGAGGCGGATTCCGGTGCTGTCACCAGAACTGCGAGACGCCCGAGTACGCGGGGAAGCAAGCGACCCGGGAAGGTACAGCCCAAGAGCGCGAGGAGTGCTGTGCCCAAGCCTTTCCCGGGTCATCCAGTGCCCGTGTTCGCAGATGCGACTTCGAGTGTGCCCCGCTCCGCGTCACAACGCAGCGTGAGTTCCGTAGCTGGCCGCCGAAGCAGAAGGGCGGTCGGCCCAGCCGCTAGCGCGCCGGCACGGAAGACGATTTCACGAAGCGCATGGGTGGCTCCACCAGGTGTCACAACAGACCGCCCCGGCGCCATATGGTTCGCCGCGAGCGGAGCCGGCGCGTGCCACGTCATTGTGTGTGACCATGGGGGAGCTGCGTGGCATCCCCAAAGGCAGGCGATCGCGCCCCCAAGCTCGTTAGGGAACTTACCATGGAACCGGGGATCGATCGGTCACGGCAGGCGTATGAGAGCGGCCAGCAACAAGCCGCCGCTGGAGGCGGCAGATGGGCCTTCAGAAGCGACCAAGCATCCCTGACGCGGCGGCGGCGCTGAGCCAAGTGCGGGTGGCTACGCGCCATCGGGTGGGGCCTGAGGACCGCAAACGGGAAGGATGACGGCGACGCTGGTGCCCTGCCCCACTTGGCTGTGGATCTGCACAGTTCCGCCATGAGCCTCCACAAGGCTCTTGCATATCGATAGGCCGAGGCCGGCGCCGCCGTGGTCTCGAGAGCGGGCCAAGTCCACGCGGTAGAAGCGCTCGCCGATGTGGGGGAGATGCTCCGGCGGTATGCCCTCGCCCGTGTCCGCAACCACCATGCGTACCACGTCGCCCTCCCGCCTGCCCGATACCGCGATCTCCCCGTCAGGTGGGGTGTGACGCACGGCGTTATCTAGCAGGTTGGTAACCACGCGCACCAGCGCCTGAAAGTCGCCGATTACGGAGAGCGAGGGATCGGCGCACTCGATGCGAATCTGGGCGTTTGGGTACGCGACGGATATATCCTCAACGGCCTGCTCCAGCACATCCGCCACGGCCGTGGGCTTCAGGTCAAGTGAGAGCGCACCGACGTCTGACCGGGCCAACGTAAGCAGGTCCCCCACTATGCGAGACATGGTGTCGGCGGCGCTGTCGGCCACCATCAGCGCCTCGATGCACTCTTCGGGGGTACGATTGCGAGAGAGAGCTAGGCTGGTGGTGGCCTTTATGGCGGTGAGTGGCGTCCTCAGCTCGTGGGAGGCATCGGCGGTGAACCGCCTAAGGCGCTCGTTGGCGGCCTCTAACTTGTTGAAGGCCTCTTCCAGCCTTCCGATGAGCCTGTTGAAAGTCTGCGCCAGCTCCGCGAACTCGTGGCCACCCACAACGGGCAGGCGGCGCGATAGGTCGTCAGTGCCCAGCGAGGCGGCCGCATGGGAAAGCCGTCGCACTGGGCTGAGCGCGCGGCTGGTTAGGATGAGGCCAAAGAGGCCGGCCATAACCAGCGCAAGCGGAATCAGCATGAGGAGCGTGCGAGAGAGGTTGTGCAGAAGCTGGCGAAGATCGCCCAGGGGGCGCGCCGCCTGAACCACGCCGATGACGCGCCCCCTCCCCCAAACCGGCACAGAGACGATCCGACACCATGCCCCGCCCACTTGCCTGGTGAGGAACTGCTCGTGGCCGGCAAGTGATGCTGCGAATGCATCCGTGTCCCAAGGGGTGGCGCGGGAGAACGGCGCCATCGGCTTGCCGTTTGTGTAGTAGATGCCCGGCGGCAGCGCTCCTGGCGGACCCCCGCGCCGCCCGTTTCGCCTAGGAGGCCTTTCGGGAGGCTTCGGCTCCTTGGGAGGGGGGCCCTGCGGCCTCAGTTCGGGGTGAAGCTGGAACATGGCGGTCTCCTCCGCCATGTGCCGCGCGAACTGCCCCAAGTCCCTGTCGATGGACCTGTACAGATTCACCCGCACTGTGTAGCGCACCGCGAAGCCAAACCCGATCAGGGCAACCGCCAGGGCACCGGTGTTCCACACAGTAAGCCACACGCGAACCGTGGGTCGCTTCACTCTTCGTCGCTCTCCGGCCGGCGCAGCACGTAGCCTATGCCGTGGACAGTGTGTATCAGCTTGGTGGGGTACCCCTGATCGATCTTTTTGCGCAGAAGGCGGATATAGGCGTCCACGGTGTTGGAGTACGTCTCGTCGCTGGCCCACACGCGGCTCAGGATAACGTCCCGGGTTAGCGTACGCCCCTCGTTGATGGCAAGCGCTTCCAGAAGGGTATACTCGCGCCAGCTAAGGGGCACCTCCCTGCCGCCCCGGGTTACGCGATAGGCTCCCGTATCTATCTCCAGGTCGGCGATCCTAAGCACGCGCCCTTTGTGCACCGCCTCCCGCCGGAGCAGCGATCTCACCCGCGCCAACAGCTCCGCGAAGTCGAACGGCTTGGTGAGGTAGTCGTCCGCGCCCAGCTCCAGGCCCTTAACGCGGTCCGGCACGGCGTCTCGCGCCGTCAGCATGAGGATGGGGGTAGACACGCCCTGGCGGCGCATCGTCTCGCAGACCTCCCAGCCGCTCTTGCCCGGCAGCATCAGATCTAGGATCACCAGGGAGTAGCCGTCATCGAGGGCCATCTCCAACCCCTCGCGGCCATCACGCGCGAGGTCCACCTGATAGCGGGCCTCCTCAAGGCCGCGCTTAACCACGCTGGCTATGCGTTCATCGTCCTCTATGAGCAGCAGCTTCATCGTTGGCACCGTTACCTCACCAGCCCACACTCGCTCAGTTGGCACCGAGGTGGCGAAAGCGGCGCCCGCCATCAGGGCAGTATGAACACGGAACGCCATCCGAGCACAAGGCGCCGTGACCGCCTGCAATGCGGCCCCAGGCGAGGTCTCAGTGCCTATGACGCACGCAAGCCGCGATGGTTGCCCTCGTCAGGGCGGCGTTACAGCGACCAGCCGTTCTGGTAATCAACCGTCAGGAGCTTGGTGGCCTCGGCGTTCCCTTTGATGCGCACCTCGGCAGGATCCCACTCTATCCGCTTACCTGCTCGGATGGCAACGTTGCCAAGAAGCACGGCCTCAGTGAGCGGCCCCGCCCAGTCGAAGTTGCAGCCTGCCGGTTGCCCCCCTCTGATGGCCTCCATCCATTCCGCAAAGGTATCCCCCCTGCGCTGAAGCGTCTTGGGCACGCTGTCCGGGTCCTTGGCACGCTTCCCGGGTAGCACGCGGGCGCCGAGCATCTTGCCCTCGTCGCCGATGTAGAGGGTGCCCTCGGCCGGAAGTGGAACGCCTTCGAGCTCCTGCGGGGCAGGTGGCTTAAGGCCGCCATCGTACCACACCACGGTCACGGGTGGCATATCACCTCGAGCGGGAAACTCGAGCGTCACGATCGACGCAAGCGGCGGGGTCTCATCGAAGACGCGGGTGGAGCTAGCCTCCACGCTGGTTGGGCTCTTCAGATTGAGCGCCCTGAACGGCGTGTTGAGGTAGTGGCAACCCATATCGCCCAAGGCGCCTGTGCCGAAATCCCACCAGCCGCGGAAGTTGAACGGGTGGTACACCGCCTTCGAGATGGGCGCGCCGCCGCGGAACGCCTGGATCTGCTGGAGGGCGTAGTGCCCATCCGGCCAATCGCCCTTGAACGAGCGCTTTGGGGCGGGGCCCAGCCAGAGATCCCAGTCAAGGGTTGCGCGCTTGGGGTCCTCGCCGGCGGGCCTGGTCATGCCTTGAGGCCACCAGGGACGCTCGGTCCAGATGTGCACTTCGCGGACCGGGCCGATGACGCCCGCCTGGATGAACTCGCAGGTGCGGCATGCCTCCTCGCTGGTGTTGGGCGAGGCGGTGACCTGCGTAGCGACGCCGGCCTTTCGGGCGGCCTCAACCACCGCCCTACACTCCTGGATGGATCGAGTGAGCGGTTTGACGCAGCACACATGCTTCCCGGCGCGCAGTGCCGCCAGCGTTACTATGGCGTGCGTGTGGTCCGGCGTGGCGCAGTGAACGGCGTCGATCTTGTCACCCTCGGTGGCGAGCATCTCGCGGAAGTCGCGGTAGCGGCGCGCCTTCGGCCAGCGGTCGTAGGCCTTCTTGGCGTACTCGTCGTCCACATCGCAGAGCGCTACGACGTCGAAGCCAACCCGCTCACAGTCCTGCAGCTGCGGGAAGCCGACTCCTCCCACGCCCACCCCGGCGAGGGCCGGGCGGCTGTTTGGGGTTACGCGCCCGGGCGCTGCAACCACTTGGGCAGGCACCACGCTGATGGTGGCCCAGGCAGCGGCCGCATCGGCAAAGAGGGCGCGCCTGGTACGCTTGCCAGAGCCTCTCTCACGCGGACGCTGCACCCTTCCCTCTCCGTTTCGTTCCATGGGCATCCTCCGTGCTCAGGTCCCAGGTGGCGTTGATAGCCTTGCTGTTAGGTTCGCCGCGCCCGCATCCAACACCTGCTCAGCGCAAGCAACCAACCGGGCGAGACGCCCGCAAGAGGCGCAGCGGGGGCGCGGGATAGGAGTCAGGGCGGCCACTCCTTTCACCTCCCCTCACCCCCCGGCCCCCTCTCCCACGTCGCGAGCTTGGGGAGAGGGGGAGCCTCCGGCGTCCCACGGGCTCACACAACCAACCACACCTCACACGCTCCTCCCAGCTCCCCTCTCCCCGAAAGTGGGAGAGGGGTGGCGGAGCCGGGGTGAGGGGAACTCCCTGCGCTCAGTTGCAGGCGAGGGCACTAG
>Ga0123519_10003043_pt1 | contig 28058 bp, 24 predicted proteins | sample YelNatPaOPRAMG02_FD_87396 | JGI IMG/M metagenome (GOLD analysis project Ga0123519, IMG submission 87396) | Hot spring microbial communities from Yellowstone National Park - Yellowstone National Park OP-RAMG-02 (version 2) | ecosystem: Environmental > Aquatic > Thermal springs > Hot (42-90C) ...
AAAGGTTTCGGTAGTGTAAGAGAGATGAAAGCAAGAGTAGCAATGAAAATAAGGGAATATGTAGAAAATGGAGGATTCCTTTTTGGTATGTGTGCTGGGACTGATACTTTGGATATAGCATTGTCTGCAATTAATACCGATATTGTACCTGAAATTTTTGATGGTACACCTATTGATCCAAATTACTCTTCAAAGCTAAACTTTGACATAACCTTTGCTTTTAAAAATTTTTCAATCATCACTGATCCTTATATTTACGAATACTCTGACATTGATTATCCTAACTATGCTATTTCTTACAATCATCCAAGTTATTTTTATTTGAAGGAGTTTTCAGCGAAGTATGATCCAATAAGTACTATGTTAGTTCAAAACCATACGATGAAGATAAAAGAATTTTTAGGGCAGACAACAGCGTTTAACAAGGAGAGGATCAAAGAAAATATTACTGTTCTTGCTGACTATGGGGATGGGTTGCCGGGATATGCTAAGTATATAAGGGGTGAACTTGGTAAAGGTGCTTTCTGTTTCTTGGGTGGTCATGATCCTGAAGATTACTCTCATTATGTCGGCGATCCGCCGACTGATGTTTCACTTACACCAAATTCACCAGGCTACAGGCTAATATTAAATAATGTCTTATTCCCAGCATCAGAAAAGAAAAAAAGAAAAACATAGGTGGTGTTTATGAAGGTAGGTATAATTGGTGCAGGCAGTTGGGGCTTAGCATTGTCAATAGTTTGTTCAAAAAATAACGATGTTAAGATGTGGGTTAGAAGGAAGGAGGTGATAGATTACATCAAAAAATATGGTGAAAGTCCCGATTACCTTAAAGGTGTAAAAATCCCTTCTGTAGTTAATCTAGTTTCAGATCCTAGAGATTTAAATGATAGAGATGTTGTTTTTGTTGTTGTACCTTCAAAGTACCTAAGGGATACTTTGAAAGAATTTAAAGAAATTCTAAAAGGAAAAGTTATAGTAAGTTGTACCAAGGGATTAGAGTTTGAGACATTAAAGTTCCCAACAGAGATAATAATTGATGAAATAGAGGTTTCGGATGTGGGGGTTCTTTCGGGACCTAGTCATGCTGAAGAAGTGGCTTTAGGGTTGCCGTGTGCGATTACCTTGGCAATGGATAACCTTAATCTAGCTAAAGAAATACAATCTTCAATAAGTTCTGATAGTTTTAGGGTTTATGTTTGGGATGATATAAGAGGTGTTGAGGTTTCGGGTGTTACGAAAAATATAATAGCCATTGCTGCGGGGGTGTGCGATGGGCTAATGTTAGGGGACAATGCAAAAGCATCTCTTATAACTAGAGGACTTCACGAAATTTCTAAGTTTGGCTTGAAAATGGGGGGAAAGTTTGAAACATTCTTTGGCCTTTCTGGTGTAGGTGATTTGATTGTTACATGTACTAGTAAGCATAGTAGGAATAGAGGACTTGGCGAAAGAATAGCTAGAGGTGAAAAGCCTGAGGAAATAATAAGGAGTTCGAAAATGGTCGCAGAAGGGTATTATAGTACACCGGCAATAAAAAAATTAGCAGAAATCAACAATATTGAAATGCCGATAGTGAATGAAGTTTTTTCTATTCTTTATGAAGGGAAATCACCTCTTGAGTCACTTAGGAGCCTGATGGGTAGAAAATTGAAAACAGAGTTTTACCTTGATGTCTGACATCAAGATGTTTTACATCAAGATGTTTTACATCAAGATGTTTTACATCAAGATATTTAAAACATCTTAATGAAGTACCATATTTTGTAAAATGCTTCTTTTATTACATCTTGCATCAATGTGAGTATAGGCCCTATAAAAATTATGACGAGTATTAATCCTAGTACCATTTTGACATCAAATCCGAGGTTTAGAACATTCATTTGTGGTGCTGTTTTTGCTATTATCCCTAAGACTATATCAACGATGAAGATGACACCTATTATTGGTATGGAAATTTGTAGAGCGATGAGAAACATTGCATTGAAACCGCTGACAGCAAATTTTGCCATTGCCTCTATTGTTTCTATTCTGATATTTGAAAGCCATATTTTTTTGTAACTTTCAATTATTGCCTGAAATGAGAGAAATGGCCCATTGACTGCTATAAAAACCATCGTTGCAAATATTAAAAGTAATGTACCATAAGTTGGCACGCTAGTTTCAGAGAGAGGATCAACAACTTCTATAAATCCAAGCCCAAAAGAAGTGGAAAATATTTGAGCAGCTAATTGAAAAGCTGAGACTATTAAGAAAACGAAGAAACCTATAAGCAAACCTATTATTAGTTCGCCAACGAGCAAAAAGAAAAAGTCACCCAAACTTTTTGGTAATTCATATCCCATCTGGGATATGATAGGAAAAATTATATACGATAAAAAAAATGCTAATACCACTCTTACCCTGTTGGGTACATTGATACCACTGAAAAGTGGTAATATTGAAAGCATACTCATTGTTCTTGTGAATGCTACTAAAAAGAATTGGAAGTTGTATATTAGGAAGTTTACTATATCAACAGGCATATCTAATACTCTTCTTTGCCTTTGTACACACTAGCGAAGAGGTATCCGTAAACAAATCCGGCGATGTGAGCAATCCATGCGACACTTGATTGGGGATTAGCCAATGCATTTATTACTTGGTAGACGAACCAACCGCCTATGTACCATACCGCAGATATAGGTATAATTGTTATGAAGAAAAATAAAACTAATGTAGCAACTTCTGCCTCAGGGAAATACCTAATGTAGGCACCTAATACAGCACTAACTGCCCCGCTAGCACCGACCAATGGAGTGGCTAAATTACTCATTAAAACTTTGTTTGAATAAGCACTTTCTAAATTTAGATTCCAACCTGTTGTGGCAAATATTTGGAAGAGTCCTGCTATAACTGCTCCACTGAGATAAAAAAGAAAAAATACAACTGGTCTCATTCTTCCTTCAACATCATTTCCGAATATGAAGAAAAACCACATATTGCCTAGTATATGCCAAAAGTTGGCGTGGAGGAAGGAGTATGTTACGAGTGTTATGTAGGGGTAGCATGGAATATTAGAAATAATTTCAGCGCTCTTTAATATTTTTAGTGGGACTACGCCCCACTCTTTGAAGAATATTTGTACATTTGGAATAAAAAAACTTTGGTAGGCAAATACAATAACATTAGTTATGATTATAAGGGTCATAAATGGAGTAAGGATAACCCTGCTACCCCTGTTGTTTATGTCGAACAATGGTATAAACATCTTTACTCCTTAACAGAACCTAATGTAACACTTTCTACTAGCTCCTTCCTTATGGACATGAAAAGTAATACGACAGGTATGGAGACTAAAACTACTGCAGCGGCAAAACCTGCTAGATCGTTGTTGTCAAGCATAGATTTTATACCGGGTGGTAGAGTATAAAGTGAAACATCTGATAGAAATACAAAAGAAATAGCGTATTCATTCCAACAAGTAACAAAAGAGAAAATGAAGGATGTTGCTAATGCAGGGCGCGATATAGGAATGAGTACATAACCTATTGATTGTAGCAATGTGGCTCCGTCAACTTCAGCTGCTTCCTCAATATCGTGTGGTACGGTATCAAAAAATCCTTTTAGTATCCATATAGAGAAAGGGAGAGTAGTGGCAAGGTATGCTAAACTTAATCCTTGAAGAGTGCCAATTAGTCCTAGTATTGACATTATAACTAAAAACGGGACTATCATCATTGCGATTGGGAAGAGTTGTGTTACAAGAAGTGATATTAAAAATGGCCTTCTACCGGGGAATTGATACCTAGAGATACCATAACCAGCCATGAAACCTATAAAGGTACTAACAAAAGCAACGCTAACTGCAACAATAGTGCTATTCAAAACCCATCTCAAAAAGTTTGGATCTGTAAGAATATACAAATAATTGCTCAATGTTAGGTTAGCGAAGTGCAGTTTGCCTTGTAAAATATCGGAAAATATAGTTCTCATCACATCTTTAGAATAAAATGAAATCAAAACAACCCAAAGGACGGGCAGGAGTAATATAACTATTGACAAAATCAAAATTATTTGGATCAGTACATAATAAAACCTTTTCATAAAACCTCCTAATAAGTCCTCTCTGTAAGTTTAGTTACTTTAGCGAAAGATAAAATGTATATTAGAAGTATAACGAAAACAAGTGCAGAATAGGCAGCAGCATAACCATAGGTAAATACTCTTAAGTCTGGCCTTGAAATAAAATCATATATTCTCGTTATCAAAATGTCATAAGCATCGTTACCTCCTGTATATAGGTAGACGATATTGAAGTTATTGAATGTCCATATAGAAGAGAGTAATACTGATGGTAGCAGAGTAGGCCTTATTAATGGTAAGTAGATAGAAAACAATGTTTTGAACCATCCAGCACCATCTATTAGAGCAGCATCTTTGACAGATTCAGATATACCTTGCAATCCACTAAGAGTTACAATCATTACGAAAGGAAACGCATACCAAGCGCTAACAAAACATATTGATAAGAAATATACAGTGCCGTTTGCATATATGTTGAATCCCTCTAGTCCTATGGAATCAAAAAGTTGCTTGAATACACCGTACTGACCTAATGCTTCCTTCCACAGCAAGGCGCTTATGTAGGTTGGTATGACCCATGGTAGTATTAGTAAAACTTGGTAAATTCCTCTAAACTTGACTTTGTTGTCATTGAGTATGACGGCAAACAAAATGCCTAAAGTTATTTGAATTATGACTGAAAAGAAAGTATAAAGGAAGGTATTAATTAATACTTGGTAGAAATTCCCAAAGTTCCTCACGAAAAAAGGTGAGGACTCTACTATCTCTTTTGATTTCTCAAAACCTATCATTGCAAGTATGTGATGTATGTTTAGAATGTCTTGGTAATTGTAGAATCCTACAAATTGTCTAGCGAGGTTGAGGTCTGATAGGTATCTAGAAAGGGAAGTGAAACTCATTATTATGGTGAATATGAAGGGTACGCCTATTAATATGAATACCAATAGTAAGGCAAGTATGATGAAGGTATAGACAACACTGTAGTTATATAGAGCATTTAACCAACTCTCAAAACCGCCTTTCAGGGTATAGTAAAAAATCCAAATAGATAGGAGAAATACCGAAAGATACAAAATTATAAAAGAGGTAAAGAAGAGATTCTTGTAGTAATTCAGTGAATTGAGGTTTATCTCAAAAGTACCATCAGACGAATTGAAAGAAACAGATTTTATGTCACCCACATCTTTTGAAAGGTATTCTGAAAATTCTGCCTTGCTCTCAACAAGCCCTTTATCGTACATAGATTTAAAGAGGTCATTTATAAACGGTTTAACTTCTTCGGTTTTGCTATATATTGTATAGTCCATATAACTAGAGTATGCAGAGTAAATAACAAAACCTACAATAACGATCAAAACTAATCCTACATATAATCTCAACTTTTCTGGTAAAAATTTTATAGGAATGAAGGCGAATGCTAAAATTAACGAAAGAATGAAGTAAATTATTAAAGAAGTATATGGAAAAACAAAAGGTCTTTCTATGTATCCTACACCTACTGTTAAGTCTTCATCTTTAAATGTATAGCACTTTTTTACCTTGTCGTGGCCTATAAAAAACCCTCTGTCCCTTTCCTCAACAGTAAAGTTGTTCTCTGTTGAATCCTTCTTGATTCTAAACAGATTTTTTATGCTAATTTTGCCTGAGTCAAGACTACCAAGATCAGAAGATGCTATCAATTTATCACCTTTTATAACTTCAACACTCCACAAATCTTTATTCAGAAGTTCAGTTTCATCCATAGGTAGGCCATAGTTTGTGATTATGTATCCTAAAACAAAAGAAAAATCTCTGAATTTAGTTGATTCCGTCTTTTTTACTTCTTTTCCAGGTTGAGCCTTTTTTTCACCAAAAAGATCAAAGCCTGAAGACTGTCCTTCCTCTTCGTAGGCTGAAAGCCAAGATTTGCCTTTACTCTTACCTGTTTCCTCCAAACTAGCAGGTAATTCATTACTATACTTGTCGTAAATTAATTTAGATGTGTTTATTAGAGAAGTAATCTTCATTTCTGTCTTAAAACTTTCAACAGAATTTGTAAAAAGCCAAACATGGATAAATAGTGCGAAGAAAATCAAGAACAGCGCAAGAAAAGCACCCCAGAATAGTCTTTGACTATTAGAAAAACTATACTTCTTGACAAAGAAATTCATACAATCTCCTTGACTTATATCTATTATTAATCAATGGTAAAGAATATTCAAGAAATAAATATTTCAAGAAATAAGTATTTCAAGAAATAAGTATTTCAAGAAATAAATATTCAAAAATATTTTAAAATCCAAGAACATCATTCATTGTAAAGAATCCCCTTTCCTTGCTAAATAGAAATTTAGTGGCCCTCAAAGCGCCTCTTGAGAATGTTTCTCTAGAGGTTGCCCTGTGAGTAATTTCAAACCTTTCTCCGTACCCTAAGTACATAACAGTATGATCACCAACTACATCTCCACCTCTGACAGCGAAGATTCCTATCTCTTCTTTTGTTCTTTCTCCTATGATACCCTCTCTGCCATATATTGTTTTATAATTACTTTTCATTGATTTGATGACTTCAAGGATTTTTAAAGCAGTGCCTGATGGTGAATCTTTCTTTTTGTTGTGATGTATCTCAACTAATTCTATATCAAAGTCATCACCAAGCACTTGTGTGGCAACTTTAGTTAACTCTAACATAAGGTTGATTCCTACACTGAAATTAGGACTCTGAACTATAGCGATAGATTCAGAAGCCGATGTTATTTTTTTGTAAATATCCTCACTAAGTCCAGTGGTGCCTATAACTAATTTTTTCTTGTACTTCAAAGCGAGGTCAATGAGTTTGGAAGTGGCTAACGGAACAGAGAAATCAACAATAATGTCACAGTTATTAATGTACTCCTCAACATTATCAGAGATTTTTACACCTATTTTGCCAATGCCTGCAACTTCCCCAGCATCCATACCTAAAAAAGGATTTCCTTCTTCAACAATGCCTCCAACTATCTTTATATCATTATCAGAGTGAAAAACTCTCACATTAGTGGTACCCATTCTGCCAGTACAACCATGAATGATAACATTAATCATAAAAACCCCTCTATAAATGATAACTTATATCACATTTTTTTTTCAAAGACAGCAAGTTTTGTTGAAAAAATCCTGTGCTAATAGCACCGTGTGCTAATAGCACCTCGTGCTTCATAGCACCTCGTGCTTCATAGCACAAATTATCTTTAGTAGTCCCGCCCACCCACCCTAGTTGGTTGAAGAGAGGCTTTGCCTCTCTTTACTCTTCAGTTCGCAATACCTACTTTCTTTCTGAAAGGAAAAGTGCTTACAGGTTTAAGGGATACGAAGCATCTCTGATGCGAAGTATCCCTTAAATAATTGGGTGGGAGGGTGGGAGTTTCTTAAGTATTTATAGCACTTGGTGTTTTTAACACTTGGTGTTTTTAACACTCAGTGTTTTTAACACTCAATTCTTGAAAATATTAAATTACTTACATTTTGTGGTGTCTAGAATACTTTTTATTGAAAACTCTTAAGAGTGCAGAGAAGCGAAGCTTCTCCGCAATAAGAATGGGTGGGAGGGTGGGAGGGCTTAAAGCACGCGGTGCTTAAAGCACATGGTGCTAAAAGCACAAATTACTTTTGGTAGTCCCACACGCCCTAAAATTCTAGGGGAGGCCTAGCCTCTACGATGCCTAGCATCTCCGATGCCAAGCATCTCCGATGCCTAGCATCCCTTAACCTTTGTAAAAAGCACTATTAGAACTAGTGCTTTCGGAACAATAAGTAGCGCCATCTAAACCTATTTTATCAAGAGAGGCTCCGCCTCCAAGAGGCTTTGCCTCTCTTCACTCTTCCTTCCTGAAAGAAGAAGTGCTTACAGAGTTAACTTCGTTACTTAATTGAGTGGAGTGGGTGCTTAATAACACTTTGTGCTTAATAACATTCTTAAATAGGACCTATGAAGGTGTTGAAAGCAAAACATTCTAAATGCTTATAGTACCTTCTTAATTTATATCAGAGAGCGTAGAGAGGTGAAACCTCTCTACAACAAATAGGGAGGGAGGGTGGGAATTGCTAAAATTGATTTCTTATAAAAAATAAAAGCAGGCAATAGCCTGTTAATTTTTCGATAAAATCAAGACAGCACTTTGTTAAACTTATAATGCTAATTTGTGGAAGGTAGGAGTTTATATTTGATTGAAAAATAGTAATAACAAAAGTTTTACCTTTTGTAAAGTTATAAAGAATTTGAATTTTTTGGTACTCTCCATTAAACTTGATTAAATATGAAAGTACCAATGTTAGATTTGACGAGGGAGTATAAGAGAATAAAAAGTGAGGTAATGGTAAAGGTTGAATCTATATTTGATGAGCAATCTTTCATTTTAGGGAAGCATGTGAAAGAGTTGGAGGAAAATCTAAAAACATACTTAAATGTAAGGGATGTTATAGGTGTGTCTTCGGGTACCGATGCTTTGTTAATATCCCTTATGTCTTTAGGTGTCGGTGAAGATGATGAAGTTATATTACCATCATTTACATTTTTCGCAACTGCTGGTTCAGTTGCTAGATTGGGTGCTAGACCTATATTTGCTGACATTGATATAGAAACATACAATATATCTCCTGATGATATAGAGAAGAAAATAACTAAAAAGACAAAGGTTATAGTACCTGTGCATCTTTATGGGCATCCAGTAGAGATGGACAGAATAATGGAGATATCAAAATCTTACGGTTTGGGGATAGTAGAGGATAATGCACAGGCAATAGGTAGTGAGTATAAAGGTAAAAAAACCGGTAGTTTTGGTATAGCAGGTTGCTTATCTTTTTATCCTACGAAGAATTTGGGGGGAGCTGGGGATGGAGGAGCAATATCAACTAACGATGAAAATGTATCTAGAAAATGTAGGATGATTAGGGTTCATGGGGCAGAGAAAAGGTATTATCACGATGTGATAGGTTTAAATGGAAGATTGGATGAGTTACAGGCAGCTTACATAAATTCAAGATTCAAGAGAATAGAAGATAACAATAACGAAAGAAGAGAGATAGCCAAAAAATACAATTACCTACTATCAGATCTTCAAGTGAAAGAGTTGTTATTTACACCTGTGGAAAAAACTAATTGTAAACATGTTTATCATCAATACACTATAAGGGTACCGAGGTATAGAGATAAGTTAAGAGAATACCTTTTGAAAAATGAAATAGGATGTGATATATATTATCCTTTACCTCTACACCTTCAGAAGGCGTTTTCTTACTTAAACTACAAGGAAGGTAGTTTGCCAAATACCGAAAAAATTTCATCGGAAGTACTATCATTACCAATTTTCCCCGGCTTAACCGAAGAAGAAATAATGTTTGTTTCTGAAACCATTAAAGATTTCTTTAAGCATATTTAAGTGCATTGAAATTCCGTTGAAAAAATCCTGTGCTAATAGCACCTTGTGCTTATAGCACCGTGTGCTTCATAGCACAAATTATCTTTAGTGGTCCCGCCCACACGCCCTAAAATTCTAAGGGAGGCGTAGCCTCTACGATGCCTAGCATCTCTGATGCCTAGCATCTCTTAACCTTTGTAAAAAGCACTATTAGAACTAGTGCTTTCGGAACAATAAGTATCGCCATCTAACCCTATTTTATCAATAGAGGCTCCGCCTCCAAGAGGCTTTGCCTCTCTTCACTCTTGCCCAATTTCCTTCTTGAAAGAGAAAGTCCTTACGGGGTTAACTTCGTTACTTAATTGGGTAGGGTGGGGTGCTTAATAACACTTTGTGCTTAAAACATTCTTAAAAAGGACCTATGAAGGTGTTGGAAGGCTACGCCTTCCAACGATAAAATGGGCGGGCGGGTGGGGGTGCTTAAAGTAATTTGTGCTAATTCTTAATAAAGAAGGAAGCAAGTTTAATCTGTTAAAAAGCAGGCCAATCCTGACAGGCTTAGCCTGTGACAGGTTTAACCTGACAGGAAGTTGAAATGGATTTTGACAAAATATTGTCTTGACAAAATGTTATAAGTAGTTCATGAAAAAAATAAAAAAATCATGAGGGCGTGAGCCCTCATGTAGAATAATATTAAGATTTAAGTTCCTTGTATTCCCTTAATATTTCAGATAATCCCGGTTTAGCGTCAGCGAAAAGCATAAGTGCATTTTCTTTTATGAAGAGTGGATTAGGTATACCTGCAAAGCCTGGAGCCAAACTTCTCTTTATTATTACAACACTTTTAGCTTTGTCAACATCAAGTATAGGCATACCATAAATTGGTGTATCCTTGGCATCTCTAGCCATAGGATTAACAACATCGTTAGCACCAACAACTATAACAACATCTGTATCAGGCAATAAATTATTACTCTCTTCAAGTGTTTTTAGTTTATCGTAAGGTATATCAACCTCGGCAAGCAAAACATTCATGTGGCCTGGCATTCTACCAGCAACTGGATGTATAGCAAAGTAAACCTCTTTGCCATCTTTAGTCAACTCATTGTAGAGATCCCTAACAGCACCTTGAGCCTGAGCGACAGCCAAACCATACCCCGGTACTACGGCAACAGTATCTGCAGATTCCAAAATCATGGCAACTTCTTCAGGAGTTGTGGATTTAATTTTGCCTTGATAAAAATCTTTGCTATCTTTTGATTCCTTCATCTCTGGAGGTGTTATATTACCAAGAAGTATTCCATAAAAATCTCTATTCATTGATTTAGCCATTATCCTAGTGAGTATTAAACCTGATGCACCAACAAGAGCTCCGACCATTATAAGACCATGGTTCAAGAAAACGAAACCTAATGTACCTGCTGATAAACCTGCATAGGATATAAACAGCGAAATGATAACAGGCATATCAGCACCACCGACGGCAAGGGTGAGAGACAAACCAAGTAAAGATGCAAGAACAAGTATACCAATCATGTAGAGTGTGTTTTCTGGATGAAGGGTGAGGAGTACACCTAAAACGATTATACCAACAAGCAATAAGAGGTTAATTAGATTTTTAGCAGGCAAAACTATAGGTTTTTCAGTTATAAGTCTCTGTAATTTGGAGAAAGCCACCATACTGCCCCAGAATGTAATAGTTCCGATAAACATGTCAAGAGCGATGGCACCATGGAAATACATTGCCTTAGTAATCTCACTGAATGGTAGTTTTTGCACATTTACTGGTAATTCTCCTTTCAAAAATTCAACTATAGCGACCAATGCTGAAACACCACCACCAAACCCATTAAGTATAGCCACAAATTGAGGTATTGCCCTCATGTCAACAGTGTACGCTGAAATTATACCAATGAGAGAGCCTATAACCAGCCCTATAATTATTAGATCGTACGAAAGTATACCTTTGTAAAAGAGTGTAGCTGTTATTGCAATAAGCATTCCCAAAGAACTGAGAAGATTACCCCTTCTAGCAGTTTTGGCAGATGTGAGTAACTTCAACCCAAAGATAAAAAATATCACCGTAAAGAGATAAAAAACTGTCTGATATTCAGTAGCAATATCTTTTAACAAATCCATATTAACCTCCTACTTTTTCTTCTTATCACCTTTAAACATTGCCAACATTCTGTCGGCTATGAAATAACCACCAACCACATTGATAGTACCCATTACGAGTGCAGTAAAAGCTAGAGCCGTAGTTAATGTAGTATTAGCCTTACCGGTAACTTCAATGGCACTAACAACCATTATAGAAGCCATAGCGTGTGAAGCAACAACCAAAGGAGTATGCAGTATTGGTGGTACCTTTGTTATCACTTCAAATCCAATGAGTAAAGCCAAAACAAAAAGAATTATCGCTGCAATTATTGGATCCATATATTCCTCCTACTCGCCTAATGCTTTTTTTACAAGTTGATTAACAACTTCGCCATCTTTAGTGACTAATGTAGAAGATATTATTTCGTCAGAAGTATTTATATTTAACTTTCCATCTTTGACAAGCAAAGATAAGAAATTCTTAATGTTGTTCGAATACATTTGACTGGCATGTACAGGCACAGTGCTAGGTAGGTTAATAATCCCTACTATTTTTACACTGTTGTACTCGTAAGTTTCACCCGGTTTTGTTAGTTCGCAATTGCCACCTTTTTCAGCAGCCAAATCAACGATTACCGAACCGGGCTTCATTCTCTCAACCATCTCTTTTGTTATCAAAATAGGTGCTTTTTTGCCTGGGACAGAAGCCGTAGATATAACAACATCACTGTACTCCAAAACTCTCAACATCATTTCCCTTTGTTTCTGGTAAAACTCTTCTGACATTGCTTTAGCATAACCTGATTTATCGCTAGCCTCTTTTGTTTCTAATCCTAGCTCTATAAACTTTCCTCCGACACTTTGGACCTGCTCTTTAACCTCAGGTCTGACATCATAAGCTTCAACTACAGCACCAAGCCTCTTAGCCGTTGCAATAGCCTGTAATCCAGCAACACCTACACCTAATACAAATACTTTAGCAGCCATTAAGTTACCCGCCGCTGTCATGAACATCGGGAAAACCTTAGGCAAATGCTCGGCAGCAATCAAAACAGCTTTATAGCCAGCAATTGTAGCCATTGAGCTGAGTACATCCATACTCTGTGCCCTAGTTATCCTAGGCATAAGTTCCAAAGAAAAAGATGTTATTCCTTTACTAGCAATAGTTTTTGCTACTTCTGGGTTGGCTAGCGGCTCTGTCATACCTACGATAATAGAACCACTTTTAATTTTTTCTAAATCGGAAAGGTTATTCCTATCAGCACCTGGAGCTCTTACATAGGTTATAACATCAGAATTCAAAGCCTCGTTCCTACTACCGATAGATGCTCCTGCATTTTTATAATCCTCATCGGAATAATAAGCTTCCAAGCCTGCCCCACTCTCAACTACTACCTCAAACCCCATCTTAATCAAAGCAGGTACAACTTGGGGAATAATAGAAACTCTTCTCTCCCCCGGAAAAGTCTCTTTCATGATTCCTAAACGCATATAAACCCCTTAAAAATATCTTTTTGATAATTGTAAAAAAAAAATCTTCTGAATTCAAATTGCTGACAATACACACTCCTTCAATTTTTCTTGACAAATGGTTTTTGTAATAATAAAATAAGTTTAAATTTGAAAGGGGGTGTTTATGACCAAGAAAGAGCTTATCAAAAAGATCGCTAATCAAACAAAACTATCTCAAAAGGTTGTTGCAGAAGTTTTGGATAGCTTTCTCAACGAACTCGTGAATGTCGTGAAAAGCAAGGATACTTTGTCCATAGTTGGTTACCTTTCAGTAGGGACCAAGAAGAGATCCGCTAGAACAGCTATCAATCCTAGGACAAAGCAAAAAATCAACATTCCTGCTAAAAATGTAGCTTATATCAAGGTTGGTAGTAAAATAAAAGACGCAGTAAAGTAATTTATACTTATCTTAATGGGGGATCCCTATCCCCCTTGATTTAATCTGAATTTTCTTAATTGTCCATAAAGTGAGGTGTTTCCTTTATTGGGATTACGGTTTTTTATATAACTCATGAAGTGAGCATTTGGTAATTTTTGGAGAGTTTTTAATACCCTTACTCTTTACATCTTGTAATTTATAAAGGATGCGTAGCATCCTTTTTTGAATTCATTTAAGAGGTATGAATAAATGTATAATTTTTATACAAATCCGGATTCTTTAATAAATTCGTTCTTGAATGAAAGAGTGTAGGAATGAATAATATAATTCTACGAAATATCTTTCTTGGGGGAGGGTATGAAGTTTTTGAATCCTTCGTCTGGTGTCAAACCTGTTGGGCATTATTCAACTGCTGTTTTACTTCAAAATGGATTTTTGTTTTTGTCTGGGCAAATAAGTATTGATAACGAAGGTAATTCAATGGGTGATACGGTTGGGGAACAGACAAAAATTATTTTATCAAACATCAAAAATGTTTTGAGTGAGTTAAATTACAATATAACTGATATTTTCAAGGTTGTTGTGTACATAAGGGATATAAGCAAATTTGGCGAGTTTAACGAGGTTTATAAAGAGTTTTTTGGTGAACACAAACCTGTTAGGACCACTGTTGGGGTTAGTAATTTACCTAAAGGTGCTTTGATAGAGATTGAAGTTAGTGCTTTTAAGGGATAGGTAAAAGATTATTTTAGTTTCTTGATTAGTGAAACGAAAATAGTGAGTAAGGCTGTGCCTACATCTGACAGTACGGCTATCCACAGAGCCATTATGCCTAATAACCCTAGAACCATGACGAAGGATTTTATTGATAGTGCTAATAATAAGTTTGTTATCACTAATTTCTTTACATTCCTTGAGTAATGGAAAAGGTTGGCGATTTTTGATATGTTATCGCTTATCATAACAACATCAGATGCTGATGTTGTTATATAACTTAGTTCTTTACCAAAGGAAATTGATATATCTGCTTTTCCCATTGCTATTGCGTCGTTTATGCCATCTCCTATGAAGATAGTTATAGTGTTAGGGGTTTCTTTTTTGTACTCCTCAACTATCTTTGCTTTGTCCTCTGGTGATAGGTTTGTGAAAATTTTTGTGAATCCTAAATTTTTTATTTCTTCGCTTATTTCTTTGGTATCGCCTGTCAAGATAAAGATTTCTTTTGTTCCTTGTTCCCTTAATTCGCTTATCACTTCTTTTATGTTTTCTCTTATTTTATCTTCAAATGATATGTAGCCAAGGTATTTTTTGTCTATTGCTACATGTACTGCTGTTGAATTTGTATCGCATATACCATGAGGTATGTTTTCTCTGTGTAATAGTTTATCGTTACCTATTGTGATTCTGCCAATGTTTGAGATTGCTACTACGCCATAACCTGGTAATTCAAGGTGTTTATTTACTTTAATGTTGTCATTCTTTATAGGTAATGAGCTTATTACTTTAGACAGAGGGTGATTTGAGCCTTTACTTGCTGCGTTTGCTATACTTAGCATTGTTTCATTGTCAGTTTCTCCTGAAAGGTATGAAGAAAAGATTCTGAATTTCCCTTCGGTTAGTGTACCTGTTTTATCAAAGAAAATTGCTTTTGCTTTTGAGATATTGTCTAATGATGCTGTGTCTTTGAATATTATCCCTTCTTTTGAAAGTTCACCTATTGCTCTGAAGTATGCCAAAGGTACACTTATTACTATAGCACATGGGCAAGCTATTACGAGGAATATTAGTGCTCTGTATATCCAATCATTCAAATTTTGTGTTCCAACCAAAGTTGGAATTATTACAATTAACAACGAAATACCTATTACGATTGGTGTATAGTATTTGGAAATTTGCGAAATGAACCTTTCTGTTTTTGAATTGTTTTTTGTTGATTCTATTGTCTCAATTAACTTGTATATGTATGAATTTTCAAATGTCTCTAATGCTCTTGTTTCTAAGGTCCCATCAATGTTTACACTTCCTGATATTACTTTGTCTCCTTCCTTTACCTGTACTGGTAGGGGTTCACCTGTTATTTGTGAGGTATCAATGTATGATTCACCTTCCACCACCTCACCATCTATGATTATCCTTTCACCTGGTTTTATTATTATTGTATCATCAACTTTTACATCGTGTGCATCAATTAGTTTTTCTTCTCCTTCATTGCTTTTTATTCTTACCTTTGTGTATATATCAAATATTCTGCTTCTTATCCTTTCTTGTGATTTTATTAGTGCTATGTTTTGGATTGATTCACCTAATCTGAATAGCGAAATGAGTAGTAGTGCTTCAAATGTTTCATGAATTACTATCCCACCTATTGTTGCTGTCAGTATGAGAAAATTCTCGTTGAGTATGTTAAACTTTGATTCTCTAAACCAGTTGATTATCAACTTCCAAGAGGTGATGATAAATATTGAGAAAACTATTGAATAGTCAAGTAGAGGGTTGGGGTGTATAATTGTTTTGTGTAGCACTCCGTATAGGAGTGTAAAAACTAAAGACAATGAAGAATTAAATAACTCAAATTTTGGTATATTGCCCTCTTCGTGGTGGTGGATCTCTACACTACAAGCATCACATCTGAATTCTTCGTCCTCTTCGTGTTTCATAAAAAAGTTTAATAAATTCTGTAGACCAAATCAAAAGTTTTAGATGTTTTTGAAAGAATTGAGGCTTTATAAATAAAATTCTACGATAACGGGTGGTTTTTATGATTGATGCCAAGTTCATAGTCAATAACCTTGAGTATGTAAAAGAAAAACTCAAATACAGAAATTGTATTGTTTCTCTTGATAGAATTGCTTCTTTGTATGAAGAGAGAAGAAAGATTGTTTTTGAGGTTGATAATTTGAGGGCTGAGCAAAAATCTCTTTCAAAACAGATAGGTTTTGTGAAGTTGAAGGGTGGAGATGATTCTGAAATTAGGAGTAAAGTTGCTGAAGTTTCAAAAACTATAGAGGAGAAGGAGAAGAAACTTGAGGAAGTAGAATTAGAGTTGAACGATTTACTTTTATTAGTTCCCAACATTCCACTTGATGATGTCCCTCAAGCAGAAGATGAAAAAGGTAATGAAGTTGTAGAGTATTGGGGGGAACCTAGAAAGTTTGATTTTGAACCTCTACCACATTGGGAAATAGGCACCAAGTTAGATATTATGGATTTTGAGGCATCTTCCAAAGTCGCTGGCTCAGGATTTATCGTAATGAAAGGGAAAGGAGCAAAGCTTGAGAGATCTTTGATAAACTTCTTTTTGGATCACAATACTTTACTGGGCTATAAAGAGTTACTTATTCCCTTTCTTATAAAATCTGATTCACTTATCGGTACAGGTCAGTTACCTAAATTTAAAGATGATCTTTATAAAGTGGAAGGGGAAGATTTGTATTTAAATCCAACTGCAGAGGTACCGTTAGTGAATACATTCAGAGATATGGTTTTCAATGAAAATGAGTTGCCTATCTATGTTACAGGTTATGCTCCAAGCTTCAGAAAAGAGGCAGGATCGTATGGAAAGGATACGAGGGGGATATTGAGACAGCACCAGTTTAACAAAGTTGAACTCATAAAAATAACAAAACCTGAGGATTCTGAAAAAGAACACCTCGCAATGGTGAGGGATGCCTCAGATATATTAAAACTTCTAGGATTACCTCATAGGATAGTTAAACTCTCTGCTGGTGATATGGGTTTTGCGGCTGCTAAATGTTACGATATTGAAGTTTGGTTACCTAGTTATGGCACATATAGGGAGATATCTTCCGTTTCCAATTGCCTTGATTTCCAAGCAAGAAGAGCAAATATAAAGTTCAGAGATAGTCAAACTAAAAAATTGGATTATGTTCACACCCTCAATGGCTCGGGTCTAGCAGTTGGTAGGACAGTAATAGCAGTCTTGGAAAACTACCAACAAAAGGATGGGAGTGTGGTTATACCAGAAGTGTTAAGAGATTATGCAAAATTCGATAAAATATAATGTAAGTTTTGAATAGAAGAGTAAATATCCGATTATCTTAAGGGAGTTTTTTATGATGTTAAAAGAATTTAGAGGTAAAACTTTGTTTTTGTTGAGTAGTATATTTTTGTTTTCTCAGATGAATTTACCTGAGAAAATTGTACCAAAAACAACATACGACTATGTTGTTAATCTTGGTAAGTTTTCAATTGCGAATTACTCTCCAAACATACCCGATGAAGAAATGGAAAAATTCCTGTCACTTTATGAAGAAAGTTACTTCACTAAAAAAGCGATTACTAGAAGGTTTAGAGGTTTAAATGGTAAAAGGTACTATAAGAAAGTTTTTATCTTACAGCCTAGGAAAAGTGTAAATCTGTCTTTGGATTCAAAAATTTATAGAGAATATCAGTGGTTATCTTCAAGAAATAGCTTACTTAAGGATGATGTTTTGTTACTTTACACTGATGTTCTCGTAGCTAAAGGTGATTATAAAAAGGCTGAATCCTTCTTAAAAAGTTTGTCCAACTCTTATGTGTGGGATGAGTCCGTTCTTAGGTTAGCTAATGTAGCATACAGGGAAAGGGATTTCTCTTCTCTTGACTATTATCTCAATGAATATCTAAAACTGAAAGAGGTTGAAAACATTTATAGTCCCGTATATGTAGTTTTGGATGCTATTAATAAAGTATACAAAGGGAATGTTAGTGAAGGTATTGATTCAGTTTATTCTCTCGTTAGAAATGATTTTACCAAAGAATATATCTTTGTTGATTATGTTAAAGAATTCTTTAACTTCATTTCGTCAAAAAAGGTTGCCTTTTCTAATGAGGACATAAAAAAACTTAAAGTGATATGCTTTGAGTTTTTAGATAACACAAAGTTGTTTCCTGATGCATTCAAAATAGCGTCTAAACTTTCTTTGGGTCCTGAATTTTTATCTGAAATGCTCATTGAACTCAAACTGAAAGGATCAAAGCAGTACAATAAATTAGCAAATTCTTATGTTGGTAGTTTCTGGAGAGGAGTTATTTCCAATCCATTTAGTATAAAAAAAATTGATAGGTATAATTTACCTACACAAGCGGTCATTTATAAATCTCTCTTTGCACATTATGTCAGTAAAGGTAACTTTGACCTTGCTAATGAGTATTTAAATAAGTATGCTGATACCACTGATCTCAAGTACAGACTTCCCAAGGTTGTTGACAGGTTTATAGATAAGTTGCTTTTATCTAGTAGATACGATTTGCTTGCCTCCTTACTTGATGGTAGGGATGGTGTAGATTTTAGTTATGTTCCAAGTGCTGATAGGTTTTTCTTCTTCAAAGGCTATGGTGCAGAAAATTCTGGCGATACCAACAAAGCATTGAATTATTATGAAAAAGCGATATATGTTGTACCATCAGGTTATTATGACTTTCTAGCAACGAGGAGAATAAATACATTGGCAAGTGATAGTTATTTGAAATCCTATCGTACTTCTTTCATTTCACCCGATACACCTCAAAACGAAAAAGTTAATCTTGCAAAAATTTTATTTTCCTTTGATAAAGACAATAGAGATACCTATAAATCTCTGATTTTTTATAATGTAAAGGATGAAAACAAATTTTTACTTGATATCCCATACAAAATTTTTGATAAAATAGATACTGAAGAAAAGAAGAAAATCTCCTCTATATTTAGAAAACTTGCTGATGATTACTCACCTATTACCTCCAAAGTGCTTATGACTAAATTAGTTTATAAGGGCTTTTCTAACATTTTTTCACATATTTTGGTGATAAGGAATAGACTTGAGGTAAATTTGACAAGAGGTATCTACAATGAGGGGAACAATTTGACATCAAACAAATTTGTTGATACTTTTTCGAAGTTTTTACCATTTGGACTTCAGGAGATACTTTATCCTATTCCATATATATCTGAAGTTTTATATTCATCTGAAAGGTTTGGTATAGATCCGAATCTCATATACTCAGTTATGAAGCAGGAGAGCTTTTTCCAAGAAAGTGCCTACTCAAGGGCTGGCGCAGTTGGACTAATGCAAGTACTCTATCGTACTGGTAAATTTGTTATTAATTTAATGGATCTTAATGACATTGAACTTGACTCTAGGCAGGATCTGTTTAAAGCAGATGCTAATATAATAATAGGTAGTGCTTATATTTCAATGCTTATGGATTATTATGGTGACTTGTACCATGCCATTTCTGCCTATAATGGTGGACCAAAAGTTATAACTAAAACGCATAAAAAGTTTAGAGTGCCAATGAGTGAGAGTATTGTTTTTTCAGAATTCTTGAGTTTCAGAGAAACTAGAAGTTATATAAAGAGGGTTATAAAATATTACAATGTCTACTCTTCAATATATAATTTTGATGTAGTTAAAAAAGATTTAGAGATAGATAATGTCAAAAATTTAGATGAGTTAAAAGAGAAGATGAAAAAGTTTGAAAAGGAATTTGAGGGAGAAGTGCCTAATGAATACGATGAAGAATGAAATGGGGGTGAAATGATAGAGGAGATCTTAAAAATTGAAAATATATCCTTTGATATTCCTACTAAAAATAAAGTTGAGGTGATATCTGAATTAGTTGATTTGATGTACAATTCATCACCTGATTTTGATAAGGATTCAGTTAAGCAATCTTTGATGATGAGAGAACTAAAAGGTTCTACAGGCATAGGTAATCACATAGCTGTACCACATGCTAAAGTTGAAGGGATTAATAAAATAATGATTTCCGTTGGTATTTTTAAGAATGGTATAGATTTTGAGTCTGTTGATGGCAAACCTGTGTACTTAGTTTTTTGTATAGTTATGCCTCAGAACATTGATCCTAAATTACATTTAGGATTATTAAAAGAAATTGTTTCTAAATATGAAAGGTTAAACCTCAAAGAGGTTATTTCGTCTTTGTCATCTCCAGCAGATTTTTACAACACATTGACTGCAATTTAAAAGCACCTTTATCGTATTTTGATAAATTTTTGTCGCAAAGTATAGAATTTATATATGAATGTCATTTCTTCACCTGTGGAGTTTCAAAGGGAGATGCTTAATCTGAAGAGGTTAGGCAAAAGTGTGGGTTTCGTACCTACGATGGGGGCTTTGCATGAGGGACATTTGACTTTGGTTAGGCAATCTAAAAAAGATAATGATGTTACTGTTGTGAGTATATTCGTGAATCCTACTCAATTTGGCCCTAATGAAGATTTTAATAAATATCCGAGACAATTCGATAATGATAGAAAATTACTTAAAAAAGAGGGGGTCGATTATATTTTTTACCCTTCTGTTTCCGATATGTATCCCGAAGGTTACGAGACTTATGTTTATTTAGAGAAATTGCCTAATCACCTCTGTGGTTTGTCTAGGCCAGGTCATTTTAGAGGTGTTGCTACAGTTGTTTCTAAACTTTTTAATATTGTTCAGCCTGACAAGGCGTATTTTGGGCAAAAAGATTACCAGCAAGCAGAAGTGATAAAGAAGATGGTTAGAGATTTGAATTTACCTATAGAAATTGTTGTAATACCAATTGTAAGAGAGTCGGATGGCCTCGCAATGAGCTCTAGAAACGCTTACCTCTCACCGGAGGAAAGAAGGAATGCCACAGTGCTTTACAAATCACTACAGAGAGCGAAAGAATTAATAGAGAAAGGCGAGAAGAGTGTCAATAAGATAAAAGAAGAGATGAAAAAGATAATTTTGTCTGTTCCTTCAAGAATAGATTACATTGAGATTGTCCATCCTGAAACATTGGATAGCTTGGATGCTATACCTGACAAGAATGTGATTGATAGGGTAGTTGTTGCAGTTGCTGTTTTCATAGGTAATGCTAGGCTTATAGACAATGAGATAATCAAATTGTGAAATAATTATGAAAGTTGGTCTTTTCGGTGGGTCATTTGATCCTATTCACATTGGTCACCTTATAATTGCTAACTTTGCCTTGAATGAATTTGCTCTTGATAAAGTCATTTTCATCCCTGCTAGCACTTCACCTTTCAAAAATGATTATCTGTTTACTCCTATTGATAGGTTGGAGATGGTTAAAATTGCTATAAGGGATAATGATAAATTTGAAGTTTCAGATTTTGAGGTGAAGAATGGAGGAATCTCTTATACAATCAGAACGGTTGAATATTTCAAAAAAGTATATAGAATTTTCCTTATAGTTGGTCAAGATTCTGCTGAATCTTTGCATTGTTGGAAGGAGAGCTTTGAGATACTCCGGAATGTTGAAGTTTTGGTTTATCGGAGGATTATTGATGGGATAGTTAAGGACTTTAAGGTACCTGAAGTGCTTGTTGAATATGCAAATAAATTTCACATTATCAATTCGCCTTACATTGATGTAAGTTCAACTCTCGTAAGAGAACTTTTGAATTCAGGTAAATCAGTTAGGTATCTTGTACCTGATGGAGTTTTGGAGTATATCAAAAGAATTGGAATAAATGTTGTTTTTTAGTATATAATTTTAGTATCCTTTTTATATTGTTTTCGTGGAGGCTTAATGGTGGGGCAGAGATTAGGTATTAATGAGTTAAAGAATCTCGCTAATGAGATTCGTAAGAAGATACTTCTAATGACCTACAAAGTTAATAGTGGGCATCCGGGTGGATCAATGTCCTTGGTTGAGGTGCTTTTGGCACTTTATTTTTATAAACTGAATTATGATCCGGCTAATCCTAAATGGGAGTTGAGGGATAGGGTAATTATTTCAAAAGGTCATGCTACTCCTGTTGTTTATTCAGTCCTTGCAAAAGCTGGGTTTTTCCCCGAAGAGGAATTGGAGGGATTTAGACAGTTTGGGTCAAAATTGCAGGGGCATGTGTACTTTGAAGTGCCAGGCGTTGAATTCAATACAGGTTCATTGGGGCATGGTTTGGCGGCTGGTATAGGTATGGCTTTGTCTTCTAGGTATAAAGGAGTAGATTTTAATGTGTATGTTATACTTGGCGATGGCGAATTGCAAGAAGGTAGTATATGGGAATCTGCTATGTTTGCTTCTCATCACAAGATTGACAATCTTTGTGCTATACTAGATTATAACAAAGTACAGGAAAATGGTTTTGTTAATGAGATAGTTAGTATAGAACCTCTCAAAGAGAGGTGGGAATCTTTTGGTTGGAATTATATAGAGATAGATGGTCATGATTTTAATCAAATTTTTGAATCTTTGGATGCCTTTACTGGTAATAAGGGAAGTGGTAAGCCAACTATCATAGTTGCAAACACTGTAAAAGGTAAAGGTGTTTCTTTCATGGAATATAAGCATACATATCATGGTAAGGCTTTGAATAAAGAAGAACTTGAGAGAGCTTTGAAAGAATTGAATGGGGTGAAAAATGTCTAATCAAATAATATCTCCTAAGCCAACTAGGGATGGTTTTGGTGATGAGTTAGTTCAGTTAGGGAGCGAAAATCAAAAGATAGTTGTTCTTTCCGCTGATCTTGAAGACTCAACGAGGGCTGAATACTTTAAGTTTAAGTTTCCTGATAGGTTTTTTAATGTAGGTATAGCAGAGCAAAATATGGTTGGAATTGCTGCTGGATTGGCTAGAGAAGGATTCATAACATTTGCCGCTTCTTTCGCTGTTTTCTTGACTAATAGAGCTTATGACTTCATTAGAATATCTGTTTGTTACAATAATGCTAATGTGAAACTTTGTGGATCGCATGCTGGTGTTACGGTTGGTGAAGATGGTGCTACAGCTCAGTGTCTTGAAGATATCTCAATAATGTCCGTTTTGCCAAATATGAGAGTCGTTTGCCCTGTTGATTACATAGAGTCTAGAAAAATCACTAGAACAATATCCGAAGAGTATGGACCATTTTATATGAGACTCAGTAGAGCATCCTATCCTATAATTACAAAACCTCAAGATGAATTTAAGTTGGGTAAAGCTAGTGTTTTTGAGGAAGGAGAAGATTTAACTATAATATCTTATGGCATAACTGTTTCTGAATCTTTGAAAGCTGCTGAAGAACTTAGGAAAGAGGGCATTTCTGCTCGTGTTGTCAATATGAGTACAATAAAACCTTTTGATAAAGAAGTGGTCCTTAAATCTGCTGAGGAGACAGGTGCTATACTTGTCGTTGAGGAACACCAAAAAATTAACGGGCTTGGAAGCATGATAGCAATGTTTTTGTTAACAAATTATAACAAATTTGTACCCATGGAGGTTATAGGAATAGATGATGAATTTGGCCAAACAGGTAAGCCTTATGAATTGCTTGAGTTTTATGGATTAGATTACAAAAATATAACTAGAGTTGCTAAAGAACTTGTAAAAAGGAAAAAATGAAGATGGTTTTTGTTGGTGGAGATAATAAGCTTTTTGGTGATGAAGTTTATATATCTGACATTAATGATGTTAAGCACCTTAGGAAAGTTCAGAGAATCAGAGTTGGTGAGGAGATAGAGGTCTTTGATCCTGTAACATCTAAAAAGTGTTTGACAAAAATTGTTGATGTGAACGATGATAAATTGGTTGGTAGAGTAATTAGTTTTACTACTATAAAAAAGGCAAAGCCTTTTATATATTTATTTCAAGGACTTGTACAAAAGGGCACTTTTGAGGATGAGATACACAAACTATCAGAATTGGGAGTTGATTATATAATCCCAGTAATTGCTAAGTATTCTCAGAATTATGAAATAAATGAAAAATATAAAGAAAGATTGAGAAGAATTTGTTTTGAGTCAGCAAAGCAGGTAGGTAATCCTTTTCCCTCTACTATTCTTGATTCAATTGATGTAGTGAGGAATTTTGATGAACTTAGGAAGTTTATTAATTCTTTTGAGGGGAGAAATAAGAAAATTATCTTTACATGGCAGGCAATCAATGGAAATGAACCTAAAAATCTTCTGGATATTATTCATGAGATTAAAGAATTTGATAATATTTTTATTGCTATAGGTAGCGAAGGAGGTTTTTCTGAATCTGAAGAGAAATCCTTTGGGGACCTGGGTTTTGAACCTGTACATCTTGGTAGAGAGATATTTTTGAAATCTGATACTGTGTGTATTGGTGTTTCCTTCGTTTTTAGGTTACTTAGATATTGATTTGTGGTCGGTGTTATTGATACTTTGAAATGGTTTATGTGAAAATTTTATAATTTTTTACGAAATTAGATTAGAGGTTTTGGGATGAAACATGAGTTTAATGAAGCATACCGTTTAAAGAGAGTGCCACCTTATATATTCGCAGTAGTTGATCAGATGAATTTGGAGGCTCAGAAAAGAGGTGTTGATACAATTGATTTTAGTTTAGGTAGTCCTGATCTTAGGCCACCTCAAAAAGTTATAGACAAGCTCAAAGAGGCACTTGATAGGGATGATGTACACAGTTATCCAAGGTTTGATGGCCATATAGAAAGGGAGTTCAGAAAAGAAGTGTCAAATTGGTATGAAAGGAAATTTGGCGTTTCCCTTAACCCTGACAAGGAGGTATTGCCTGTTATTGGATCAAAGGAAGGCCTTGCACACCTTGCTTTTGGTATAATAAATAGTGAGGATGTCGTTATAGTTCCATCGCCTACTTATCCTGCACACTTTAATGGTGTGATTGTTTCTGGTGGTATTGTTTATTATGTTCCGTTGCTTGAGGAGAATAACTTTGTGTTGGATTTTAAGAAAATAGACCCTGGAATACTTAAGCTGGCAAAAGCGATAATAGTAAATTACCCACATAATCCAACAACTGCTGTAGTACAGCGAGATTTTTATGAAGAGTTAGTTGATTTCTTCAAGGATAAAGGAATAATAGTCATAAGTGATATAACATACACTGAGTTAGTTTATGAAGACGATTTTAAGCCAAGTAGTATACTTCAAGTGAACGGTGCAAAGGATTTTTGTATAGAGTTTTATACTTTATCAAAGAGTTATAGTATGGCAGGGTGGAGAAGTGGGTTCGCAGCAGGAAATCAAAAATTGATAGAAATACTTAAAAAAACGAAAGGTTACATAGACTTTGGGATATTTAAAGCAATTCAATTGGCCTCAATTGAGGCATTGAGCAATTGTGATGATTACATAGAGGATCTGAAAAATACTTATCTTGAGAGAATACAAATATTCGTTGAGGGGTTAAATAGGGCTGGGTGGCGCGTTGAAATGCCAAAGTCAACATATTATGTATGGGCAAAGATACCTATGAAATTTTCTGCTCTGACATCTTTGGAATTTGCTAAATTGTTGATAGACGAAACTGGTGTTGTTTGCGCTCCGGGTAGTGGTTTTGGAGAGTACGGAGAGGGATTTGTGAGGTTTGCCATGGTGCAGGACAAGCAAAAAATTAAAGAAGCAGTTATTAGAATTACTAGATTCTTATCGAGGGAAGATTGATGTTCATAGACACACATTTTCACTTAAACATGATAGAAGAAAGTATAGATAACCAAGTTAATGTTATTGAGAAATCTATATCAGAAGGCTTGAGAACAGGTATAAATATATATACATCGCCAGATGCGCTAGAGAATAACAAAAATATTTTGCCAAAGTTAAATAATCTTGGATTTAAAACTTCCTGTGGCTGGTATCCTGAGTATTCACCATCACAAGAAATGATGGATAAACTTGAAGAAGTAATAATTAAGAATGATGTTTTTGCTATTGGTGAAATTGGACTTGAGTATTATAGGATGCATAAACCAAAAAACGAACAAATAGAGTTATTTGAGCTTCAGATGGAGTTGGCGAGGAAACTAAAAAAGCCTGTCATAATACACTCTAGGGATGCTTTTGAAGATACAATTAATGTGCTCAAGAAGTATAATGATGTAAAGGGTATAATACACTGTTTTACTGGTACGAAGGAAATGGTAAGGGCATACCTTGATTTGGGGTATTACATATCTTTCGCTGGTAATTTAACATTCAAGAATGCTAGAGATTTACACGAAGCAATAAATTATGTACCAATTAACAAAGTATTTTTTGAAACGGACTCACCATTTTTAGCACCTGTACCTTTCAGAGGACAAAAGAATTACCCATATTTTGTAAAGTATACTTACACTTTTGCTTCTAAACTTCTGGAGATGGATCTTGATGAGTTAGTGTTTTTAGTGAAAGGTAACTGGGAAGAATTTTTGAATCATTATTTACATTTAGTATAAAATTCAATTGTGTCTTTAGTTAGATTTGTTGATGTATATTTTTCTTATAATAGGCAGGATTACATATTTGAAAAAGTGAATTTGTCAATAGGTGAATATGGTGTAACTGGTGTAATATCAGACATAGGTAAAGGTAAAACAACACTCTTGAAATTAATTAAAGGTATTTTGAAACCTACAGCAGGAAGTGTTATTGTCATGGATATAGATACTTCTAGAGCGACTAAAAGACAATTGATGACTTTACACTCAAAAGTTTCCATATCGTTTCAAGATGTGTTTTTAATAAGCAATATGAATGTGTTTGATAATCTTTCGTTGCCGCTTCTTTACAATACCAACCTTTCGCAAAAAGAAGTAGAAAGCATGATTGATAAAGTTTTAGATACTTTTGGTATATCGTCTATGAAATATGAGCTTCCATCGGATTTGAGCATATCAGAATCAAAAATTGTCTCAATAGCAAGAGCATTTGCTGGTAATCCGCGAATAATATTACTTGATGATCCTTTTTCTCTTCTAGACAAATATTACTTGTCATTGGTGATAGAGCAGATACAACGAAAATCTAAAAATTCAAAAATAATATTTTCAACAACTAATGATTCAATGTTTTATAACATTTCTGATGAAACTATTTTTATAAAGGATCCAAGTAACATATATCTATCAAAAGTGAATCAATGCAAAATTGAATAGTACGATTTTATTATTTTTGTATAAGGCTGTTCCAAAATTTTGTTTTGTAATTTGCATGATTAATCTATCTGCCCTTTTCACTGCCAATTCTGAACTAACTGTTCTTTTTTTTGTCAATTCTGACCTTTTTATTGGCAATTCCGACCTTTTTACTGTCAATTCCGAGCGAAGCGAGAAATCTCAAGAAGATTCTTCACTTCGTTCAGCGGGATTCTTCGATTTGCTTAGAGGAATTCTATTGAAAAAATCTTGTGTCTTGGACACCTTGTGCTTTAAGCACTTATTGAAAGTGTGCTATAAGCACCGCGTGCTATAAGCACCTTTTAGTAGTCCCGCCCACCCGCCCTAGTTAGTTGAAGAGAGGCAAAGCCTCTCTTCACTCTTCAGGGAACAATCTCCTTTCTGGAAGAAAAACTTCTTAAAGGGTTAGCTTCGTTACTTAATTGGGTGGGGTGCTTGATAGCACCTTGTGCTAAATAGCACATCGTGCTTCATAGCACTTTATGCTTGAAGCATTTTCTTATTTATGTTTAAGCAATTTCCCTTACAAGGGTTAAGGGAGGCGTAGCCTCCCTTATAACTTTAGGGGGGGAGGGTGGGGCTACTAAAAGTAATGTACTTAAAAAGCTTTCTTAAATAAAGAAAAAGCAGGCCAAGCCTGCTTCAGGCCGAGCCTTTGTCAGGCCAAGCCTGTGACAGGTTTAACCTGACGCAGGTTTAACCTGTGAATTTTTCAACACATCCCTCAAAAATTGAAAAATCAAGAATACATGTATTATCTTTTTAGCG
>Ga0123519_10003052_pt1 | contig 28019 bp, 25 predicted proteins | sample YelNatPaOPRAMG02_FD_87396 | JGI IMG/M metagenome (GOLD analysis project Ga0123519, IMG submission 87396) | Hot spring microbial communities from Yellowstone National Park - Yellowstone National Park OP-RAMG-02 (version 2) | ecosystem: Environmental > Aquatic > Thermal springs > Hot (42-90C) ...
CCTGGGGATGGAGGCATACCTCGCCCACCGCCGCATGCAGGACCACGACCCCCGCTGGGATGCCCGCCCTCCCCACCTCCTGCTCCTCGCCGCCAGCGACGTGGGGTACAAGAACCTCATGAGGCTGGCCACCGCCGCCCAGTTGGAAGGCTACTACTACAAGCCCAGGATTGACCGAGAGTGCCTGGCCGCCCACGCCGAAGGGCTGATCTGCACCTCGGGGTGCGCTTCGTCCGAGGTGCCGCGGCTCATCGCCGAAGGCCAGGTGGAAAAAGCCCGCGAGCGGGTCGCCTGGTACCGCGAGGTCTTCGGCCGGGACCGCTTCTACCTGGAACTCCAGGTCCACGACATCCCCCAACTGGACCGCATCAACCGCACCCTCCTGGAGTTCGCCCGCGAGTTCGGCCTGGGGGTGGTGGCCACCAACGACGTCCACTACATCCGCCGGGAAGACGCCCGCGCCCACGACATCCTCCTGTGCATCCAGACCAACTCCCTGGTCAACCAGCGGGACCGGATGCGCATGAGCGACGATTCGTACTACTTCCGCACCCCCGAGGAAATGGAAGCCCTGTTCGGCGAGGTGCCGGAGGCGCTACACAACACGGTGCGCATCGCCGAGAGGTGCGAGGTCACTCTGGACTTCCAGACCTACCACCTGCCCTACTTCCCCGTGCCGGAGGGGTACGACGCCCAATCGTACCTGCGCCACCTGTGCGAAGAGGGCCTCCGGCGGCGGTATGGAGAGCGGGCCGACGCCCCAGAGGTGCGCGAGCGCTTAGAGCACGAACTCCGGGTCATCCACGAGATGGGGTTTGACACCTACTTCCTCATCGTGTGGGACCTGTGCCGCTTCGCCCGCGAGCGGGACATCTGGTGGAACGTGCGCGGCTCGGCCGCGGGGAGCATCGTCGCCTACGTCATGGGCATCACCAACCTGGACCCCTTGGAGCACAACCTCATCTTTGAGCGGTTCCTCAACCCCGGCCGCGTGACCATGCCCGACATTGACCTGGATTTCCCCGACGACCGCCGCGACGAGATGATTCACTACGCCATCGCCAAGTACGGCCGCGAGAACGTGGCCCAGATCATCACCTTTGGGACGCTGGGCGCGAAAGCCGCCATCCGGGACGTGGGGCGGGCCATGGACATCCCCGCGCCGGAGGTGGACTACGTAGCGCGCCTCATCCCTGGCGGGCCGAAGGTGCGCATTGACGAAGCCCTGGAGAAGGTGCCGGAACTTCGCCAGTTGTACGAGGAGAAGGACTACATCCGGGACCTGGTGGACACCGCCCGCAGCCTGGAGGGGGTGGCCCGCCACGCCTCCACCCACGCCGCGGGCGTCATCGTGGCCGACCGCCCCTTGGTGGAATACACCCCCCTGCACCGCCCCACCGGCGGCGACGAACAGCTGGGGGCCGTCACCCAGTACCCGATGGAACACCTGGAGGCCATCGGCCTCCTCAAGATAGACTTTCTGGGCCTCTCCACGCTGACCATCATGCGGAAAGCCTGCGACCTCATCCGGGAGCACCACGGCATCTCCCTGGACCTCAACACCATCCCCATTGAGGACCCGAAGGCTTTTGAACTCCTCTCCAGCGGGGAGGTGACGGGCATCTTCCAGGTGGAGTCGGCCGGGATGCGGCGGGTGCTGCGCGCCATGCAGCCCAGCCAGTTTGAGCACATCGTCGCCACCCTCTCCCTCTACCGGCCCGGGCCGATGGAGTACATAGATACCTACATCCGCCGCATGCACGGCAAGGAGCCGGTGGAGTACCGCCACCCCAGCCTGGAGCCCATCCTCGCCCCAACCTACGGCATCTGCGTCTACCAGGAGCAGATCATCCAGATGGCGATGCAACTGGCCGGCTACTCGGCCGCCGACGCCGACCTGATGCGCCGCGCCGTGGGGAAGAAGAAGAAAGAGGAACTCCTGCAGCACCGGCAGCGCTTTGTGGACGGGGCGGTGGAGCGGGGCATCCCCCGGGACGTGGCCGAGGCCATCTTTGACGATATTGAGTACTTCGCCCGGTACGGCTTCAACCGGGCCCACGCCGCCGACTACGCCGTCCTGACCTGCCAGACGGCCTACCTGAAAGCCCACTACCCCGTGGAGTACATGGCTGCCCTCCTCACGGTGGAACGCCACAACCTGGACAAGGTGGGGCAACTCGCCGCCGAGTGCCGCCGCATGGGCATCCCCCTCCTCCCGCCAGACGTGAACCAGAGCGACCTGGAGTTCACCATTGAGGAGGTGGTGGAGGAGGATGGGACGTGCAAGCGGGGCATCCGCTTTGCCCTGAGCGCCATCAAGAACGTCGGGGAAGGGGCCACCAGCCTCATCGTGGAGGCCCGGAAGGCCAAGGGGCCTTTCCGGGACCTGGAAGACCTGGCCCACCGGGTGGACCTCCGGCAGGTGAACCGGCGGGCCCTGGAATGCCTGGTGCGTGTGGGGGCCATGGACGCCTTCGGGCACCGGAACCAGATCCTCGCCGTCCTGGACAAACTGATGGACCTGAGCGCGGACGTGCACCAGCGCCGGGCCCTCGGCCAGATCAGCATGTTTGACCTGGATAGCGCCCTCCCAGTGGCTGGCGCAGCCTCGGCCATCTACCCCCTGCCGGAAGTGCCGCCCGCCCGGCGCAGGACGTGCCTGCTTTGGGAGAAGGAACTGGCCGGCACCTACCTGACCTCGCACCCCTTCCAGCAGGCGGCAAGGGAACTGCGGGGGGTGGTGACCCACTCCTCCGCGGACCTGCGGGAGGAGACCGACGGCCAGAAGGTGACGGTGGCCGGGGTCCTGGTGCGGGCCACCGAGATCCTCACCCGGAAGGGCGAACCGATGCTCTTCGCCACCCTGGAGGACCTGCAGGGCGAGGTGGAGGTGACGGTCTTCCCCCGGGTCTACCAAGAGACGCGGGACCTGTGGCAGCAGGATAAGATCCTCATCGTCACCGGGACGCTGCGGCGGGACGAAGCCAAGGGCGAGCCCAAGGTCCTGTGCGACAGCGTGCGGGACCACATGCTGGTGGCCCGCCCAGCGACGGAAAACGGAGAACCGCCTCCCCGCCACGTGTGGGTCCGCCTGCCCCGGGGCAAGGACGTGAAGGAAGACGCCCGCCGCCTGGGGGAGATCTACGCCCTGGTGTGCAGTTACCCGGGCAAGGACCGCCTCAGCCTCCTTGTGCCCAACGACCTGGGGCTGGTGCAGCTGGACTTCCCCAACGTGCAGTTCGGCTACTGCCCCGAACTGGAGCGCAAACTGCGGGACCTGGTGGGGGAAGGGGCGGTCCGCGTCTCCTTGAGTGGCTTTGGAGTGGGATGGCCACCCGGTCCCCAGGGACCGAGCGGAGAGAGGAACGAGAGGGGAGCCTGACGCCATGCTCAAGAAGATCGGTGTGCTCTGCAGCGGCGGCGATGGGCCGGGGTTCAACCCCGCCGTGCGGGCGGTGGTGCGGGCAGCCGTCCACCACGGGCTGGAAGTGCTCGGCATCCGCCGGGGGTTCGCCGGCCTGATCGCCTGCGAGTGCGTGCCCCTGGACGCCCGCTCGGTGGGGGGCATCATCGGGCGGGGCGGGACCTTCCTGGGCACCAGCCGCTGCCCGGAGTTTGAGACGGAGAAAGGGCAGCGGGAAGCCCTGCGCAACGTGAACCGCCTGGAACTGGACGCCCTGGTCATCATCGGGGGGGATGGCTCCTTCCGCGGGGCCCACGTCCTCCAGAAGGCCGGGGTCCGCGTGATGGGCATCCCCGGAAGCATTGACAACGACATCTACGGCACCGATATGTCCATCGGCGTGGATACCGCCCTCAACACCGTGCTGGACGCCATAGACAAGATCAAGGACACCGCTTCCTCGCACCAGCGGGCCTTCGTCATTGAAGTGATGGGGCGCGAGTGCGGCTACCTCGCCCTCATGAGCGGCATCGCCGGGGGCGCGGAGATGGTCCTCATCCCCGAGGTGGAGACAAGCCTGGAGGAAGTGGCCGAGGGCCTGAAGGATGCCTACATCCGCGGCAAGGCCCACTGCATCATCGTGGTGGCAGAAGGGTACAAGCCGGGCGCCCGGGCCGTGGTGGACTACCTCCAGGGGCACCGGGAGGAACTCGGCTTCGGCGTGCGCCTGACGGTCCTGGGGCACATCCAGCGGGGAGGGTCCCCCACAGCCTTTGACCGCCTCCTGGCCACGCGCCTGGGGGCAGCCGCCGTGGAAGAGTTGATGAAGGGGACCCACGGCGCCATCGTCGGCCTGGTGGGGAACCAGATCAAGGTCACCCCCTTGGAAGAGGTTGTTTCCCACACCAAGCCCATTGACCTGAGCCTCTTGAAACTGGCAAAGATCATGGAAAAGTAGGGGCGATTCACGAATTGCCCCGGATCCGTAGGGGCAGTACACGAATTGCCCCAGATCCGTAGGGGCAATTCATGAATTGCCCCTACAAACCTCACCCTTCCAGGCCGAAGAGGTAGGCCAGCGCGTCCGCAAGCGCCAGAGCCTCCCGGCCCCCACAGGCCTTGAGGCGCACGGTGGGCATGTGCAGGAGTTTGTTCACCAGGCCCTTGGCCAGGGCGCGGACCACCTCCCGGTCCCGCTCCGAGAGATGCCCCAGGCGGGAGAGGGCCTTCTCCAACTCGGCCTCGCGGATGGCGTCGGCCTGGGCGCGCAGGGCTCGGACCAGGGAAGCCATCGCCCGCTCCTCCTGCCAGGAGCAATAGGCGGCTACGACTTCCTCCACGATGGCCTCCGCCTCCGCCACGGCCCGCGCGCCCACGGGGTGCCGCCGGGCCACCACCGCGACCAGGTCATCCATGTCGTAGAGGACCACCCCAGGCAGGTCCCCCACCGCCGGGTCCACATTCCGCGGCACGGCCAGGTCCAGCACGACGAGGGGCGTGCCCCCCCGCCCTTCCAGGGCCTCCCGCACTTGCTCCGGGTGCAGCACGATGTGGGGCGCGCCCGTGGATGCGACCACCAGGTCCGCCTGGGCCAGCGCCTGCGGCAGGGCGTCAAAGTGCACCGCGTCTCCCCCCACCTCCACGGCAAGGGCCTGGGCCTTGTCAAAGGTGCGGTTGGCGATGAACAGCCAGTGGAAACCGCTGCGGGCCAACGTCCGCGCCGCCAGCCGCCCCATCTTCCCCGCCCCGATGACCAGGGCGCGGCGGTGGGATAGGTCCGCCAGGTGCTCTTCGGCCACCCACACCACCACGTCGGCCAACGACTTCTCCCCCAGACCGATCTCGGTGCGGGTGCGGACCTCCTTCCCGGCGCGCAGCGCGTGCTGGAAGAGGGCCGTCAGGTATGCCCCCGTGGTCCCGGCCTCCGCCGCGGCCTGGAGCGCCTCCTTGACCTGGCCCTGGATCTGGTACTCGCCGACGAGGAGGGAATCCAGCCCGGCCGCGACACGGCACAGGTGCCGGGCACAGTCAGCCCCCCAATAGGTGTACAGGTACGGCTGGAGTTCCTCCAGGGGCACGCGGGCCCGGCGCGCCAGGAAGGAGAAGACCTCCCTGCACGCGCCCTCTTCCGACACGGCAGCGTAGAGTTCCAGGCGGTTGCAGGTGGAGAGGATAGCCGCCTCCTCCACGCCCGGAAGCGCCCGGACCTGGGCCAGCGCCTCCCGCAGGTGCCCGGCGGAGACGGCCAGCCGCTCCCGCACCTCCACCGGCGCCACCTTGTGGTTCAGGCCGACCGCCAGGATGGCGGCCCTGCCGGCCTTCCGGGGTTCCTCCAGCCGGACCTGGGACGCTGCTTCCAGTGCCACCGCTTCCCAAGGCGCTGCCATCGGTGCCTCACTCCTCTCGCCTCACGGTCTCCCCCCGCTGGAACCGGCGGGCCGCTTCCACCACCCCCCTGGCCCACTCCGGCGTGCCCACGGCGTGCACGTGGGTGTAGGCCGCCAGCACGTTCCGCCAGACCAGGCCATCCTGCCCACCGCCCAGCCCCTGACCCCGGCGCAGGTGGAAGGCCCGGGTGAGGTCCGCTTCCAAGTCCACCCGCGAATGGTGGAACTCGTGGCCCCGGAGCGCCAGCCCCACGGGGTAGAAGGCGTTCCCGCCGACCACCTCGCCGGCCACGTAGCCATGGCCTGCCGGCCGCCCCTCCATGACCACGGTGGCTGGCAGGACCCCGGCCATCTCCCCCACGCGCTCCCCCCAGACCAGGCGACGGCACAGGTACATGAGCCCCCCGCACTCGGCGTAGATGGGCAGACCCTGCTCCGCCGCCGCCCGCACCTCCCGGCGGAGCGCCCCGTTGGCCTCCAACTCCTCCAGGAAGACCTCCGGGAACCCCCCGCCGATGTAGAGCGCGTCCACCGCCGGCAGGGAAGGGTCGGAGAAGGCGTTGACGGACACAAGTTCCGCCCCCGCCGCCTCCAGGGCCTCCAGGTTCTCCGGGTAGTAGAAGGTGAAGGCTCGGTCCCGCACCACCCCCACCCGCACCCGGGCCCCCTCTGGAGCCACCTGAGGCGCAGGGGGCTCCCACCCCAGGGGCGGCGCCGAACGGGCCAGGTCCAAGAGGCCGGGGACGTCGCAATGCCGCTCCACAGCCTCCCGCGCCGCCTCCACCGCGGCCACCCACCTCTCCCCCTCCGCGCGGGGGACCAGCCCCAAGTGGCGGTCCGGGATCGCCAGGGACTCAGCGCGGGGCAAGGCCCCCCACACGGGGAGCCGCGTGTAGCGCTCCACCGCCGAGCGGAGTTTCGCCTCGTGGCGCGCGCCCTGCACCCCGTTGAAGATGACCCCGGCTAGCCACGTCTCCGGTTCAAACTGCGCGTACCCCAGGACCAGGGCCGCAGCGCTCCGGGTGATGCGGGTCGCCTCCACCACCAGGACGACCGGCGCCCGCAGCCACCGCGCCAGGACCGCCGTGCTGCCAGAGCCCTCGTCGTCCAGGCCGTCGTAGAGGCCCATGGCCCCTTCCACCAGGCAGACGTCGGCCCCCTGGCTGCCGCGGGCGTAGGCCCCTTGCACCCCCTCCTGGCCCATCAGGTACGGGTCCAGGTTGCGGCAGGGACGCCCCGCCGCCTCTGTGAGCCACGAGGGGTCAATGAAGTCCGGCCCCTTCTTGAAGGGCTGGACGGCGAGGCCCCGCGCCCGCAGGGCGGCCACCAGGCCCAGGGTGACCGTCGTCTTGCCGCTGCGCCCCCGCGGCGCGGCCACGACCAGCCGGCCCGGCTCCTTCGGAAGGGAGGTCCCCGTCGGGGTGGTGGCGATGGCCTACATCTCCTGGATGGAAATCGCCCCCTCCGGGCACACCGCCACGCACGACTCGCAGCCGATGCACTCGTCGGGGTCCAGAACGGGCACGGAGACGGTCTTGCCGTTCACTTCCTGCAACTGGAACATGCCGTTGGGGCAGTTCTCCGCGCACTCGCCGCAGCCCGTGCACAGGTCATGGTTCACGCTGACGATATACATAGGTGGTCTCCTTTCAAGCCGCAGGATGCGGGGGCACTATACCACGCCTTCCCCCTCGCTGACCAATGCCGCCTCGCCTTTGGGCGCGAGGACCAGCGCGTCTGCCACCAGTTCGCACAGGTTTTTGACCTCCACGCCCAAGTTGTAGTGGCGGCTGAGTTCCGTCAGTTGGTCCAGGCAGTTGTGGCAGGACGTGGCCACCACCTGGGCTCCGCTGGCCCGGATCTGCTCGGCCTTGACGCGGCCAGCCGCCAGGCGCCGCTCCTTGAACTCCGACATGGCCAGCATGCCGCCCCCACCGCCGCAGCAGTAGTTCTCTTTGCCGTGGGGCTCAAGTTCCACGAAGTCGGTGACGACCCGGGAGAGGATGTAGCGCGGCTCGTCCACGATCCCCCCCTTGCGGCACTGGTTGCAGGGGTCGTGGTAGGTCACGCGCTTCGTGTGCACCGTGGGGTCCACGGTGATGCGCCCCTCCCGCAGGAACTCGGCCATCACCTCCACGAAACTGCGCACGCGGAAGGGGAAGCGGTGCCCCAGCCAGTTCTCACCGCCCCAGCGCAGGGCGTTGAAGCCGTGGCCGCACTCGGCCATCCACACCTCCTCCACGCCCAGGGCTTTCGCTGCCTCTTCGGCCCAGCCAGCGATGGTGCGGGCCGCCTCGTCGTCCCCCGAGAAGAGGGCGTAGTTGGTCACGTCCCAGTAGGCCGTGGAGAGGGTCCAGTTGGCCCCCGCGGCGTACATGATCTTGGCCGCGGCCATCAGGGTGAGGGGGTAGAACTTCACCTCCCGCGGGTTGACCAAGTACATGGCCTGGGCGCCTTTCTTATCCAGGGGGATGACCACGTCTTCCGTGCCCAGTTCGGCCTGGAGTTCCTCGTTGAGCCACTCCACCGTCTCGCGGAGGTCCTCCTCCGAGACGCCCATGTTGTTCCGCGTCTGGAGGTGGACGTCCAGCGTTTCCTGCAAGCCCTTGGGCACGCGGCCGGCAGCCGCCAGCATCCCGCGCCCTGCCCGCACGATGGCCGCCGTATCAATGCCAAAAGGGCAGTTCAGAGCGCACCGGCCGCACATGGTGCAGGTGCCGAAGAGGCTGTCCACAAATTGCTCCAACAGCGCCTCGTCCAAGTCCTCGGCACCGACCAGCCAGCCCGCCCGCCGGCCCACAGGGTCAAACAAGCGCCGGTAAACCCTTCGGACCAACTCCGCTCGGTAGGCAGGGATGTGTTCCAGACTTGGATCGGCAACATAGTACTGGCAAGCGTCGGCACAGAGGCCACAGCGTGCACAAACTTCCAGGTCGCTGATCAGGCGACGGTTCAGCCGTTCCTTCAGAGCGGCCAAAGCCTTCTCGGTCCCCCGGGATTGACCTTGCATCATGATTCAGCCCTTTCTCCCACGCCGTGTTCCAACAGCCCCGACCGACCCAGCGCAGCCCCGTAGTAAAAGCGGGAGAGGAAGAAGTAGACGCAGTGGCGGATTTTGCTGAAGGGCGCATAGAGCAACATGGGGCAGGAGAGCAGGTAGAAGAGGGGGCGCCGCGAGGGCTCTCCCAGGGCAGCCAAAGCACCAGCCAGGAAGACCACCACCAGCACTAGCGAGAGGTAGTCGTCCGGGACGCTCAGGCCTCGCAGTTCCCCATCGGCCCAGCGCGTGACCAGCCCCGCAAGACCCGCCACCAGTCCCACCGCCACACCAGCCAGGAGGACACCCCGCACGGCGGGAGGGAAGCTCCCCAGCCAAGGGCTGAGGGCCAGGACCGCCAGCCCTGTGAAGGCCCCCAGGTGAAAGAGGATGCCCCGGATATATGCCACCCAGAACTTGAGGCTGCGGGCCGGCTTCTCCCACGGCAGCATGCCCACCGTGAAAGCGTAGAGCACCCCTCGCCCTACCACCCCGCGAGCGCGGGCCAGGTCCGCAGGACCAGGATGCTGAAACGCCCGCCAGAGCCTGAGAGCAAGGACCAGCACGCAGAAAGCCGCTGAAACCAGCACCAGTGCTTGGCTTACCTCTTGCACGACCCTATCTCCTATATCGTTGCTCAGTTGCAAAGGTGGACCAGGTTACCTGACATGCCAGATAGCACATCACCGCTCAAACAGCAAAGCCCACTTCCACTTTTGGAAGAGCGCCAGGAGGTCGCGGACGTCCTGCTCAGAAAGCACCCCCTTGAAGGCCGGCATGGCGCGCCCAGGGAGGCCAGTCTCCAGCAGGCTCCGCAGCCTTTCCGGCGTGGTCCGGTCCAGGACCTCGGCACTTCGGATGGCCCGCTCCACGATGGCGCCGCCTTCGCCCAGGTCCCCGTGGCAGGAGGCACAGTGCCGAGCGAAGAGGGCAGCCCCCCGCAGGGCGTCTGGCGCAGGGGGCGTGGGGCCAGGCTCCGCACCGCCCCACCTCCGCAGGACCTGCACCAGGGCCTCCACCTGCTCCCTGGAGAGCGGCCCGCCTGCCTCCCAGCCCCAGGGCGGCATGGCCCCGCGCCCTTCCACAATGGCCCGGCGCAGGGCCTCCTCCCCGGACTGCGCCGCAGCGCTCCGCAGGTCCACAGGGGCCAGGGCCGTCCCCTGGCCTTCCGCGCCGTGGCACACCGCGCAGTACCGCCGGTAGAGGGTCTCCCCGTCCACCAGCGGGGGCAGGCTTGCCCGCCACCCCTGGAGGAAGGCCACCAGCGCGTCTACCTGCACCTCGTTCAGGTCCGGGGCGCAGGCCGGCATGCCGATGGCCGGCTTCCCTTCCTGGATCTGGGCGCGCATGGCCGCTTCGGTGGCCTGGTCCAGGTAGGCATGGGCGCGCAGGGCCAGGGGCAGCGCGGCCGTGCCCTCCCCCGTCAGGCCGTGGCACTGGACGCAGCGGGAGGCGTACAGGGCTTCCGGGTCTACCTGGGGCGTGGGGGTGGGCAGGACCTCGGCCACGGCCTCCCAGTGGCGGATGAAGGCCACGAGGTCCTGGATCTGTTGGTCCCCCAGAGGCCCCCCGCGCTGGAGGCCGAAGGCCCGCATCCGGGTCCCTGGCCGGCCGTAGGTGATGGTCTCCTGGATATCCGCGTCGGTGGCCCCTTCCAGGAAGGCCCGGTTGTTGAGACCTGGGGCCGGGGTCTTCCCATCGCCGCGCCCTTCGGGGCCGTGGCACGTCGCGCAGTGTGTGGCGAAGAGTTCCTCCCCGCGTGCCACCGCGGCCCGGGTGAAGGCCGCCTCGGTGCGCGTGAGGCGCGTGGGCTCCGCCAGGATGACGACCCCCAATACCAAGACCAGCACCAGGGTCAAGGCCAACCCGATGAGGAGTTTGCGGTCCGTGTCGGTGAGTGCTGTGCGAGGCTCCACTCGGGTCACACCTCCGTCGCCTGGCTGTCGTCGTACTGCGTCCGGCGGCTCAGGGCGCTCGTATCCACCACCACGGTGCCGTTGACCACCTCCACCGGGAAGTAGTCCAGCGGCCGCGGCGGCGGCCCTGCCAAGACCTCCCCCTTGGTGTTGAAGACCGCGCCGTGGCACGGGCACTCAAAGCGCCCAGCCTCCTCGTTCCACATCACTGCGCACCCCAGGTGGGTGCAGACCTGGTAGAGGGCGAGGAAGGCGCGTTTGAGCCGCACCAGGAAGAACCGCCCCTGGCGGATGTAGGTCACCGTCCCCGGCGGGAAGTCGTCCACGCGGCCGGCGACGATCTTGCCGCCGAGGCTCCCCTCCCCCTCGCGGGGTTCCAGGAAGCGCAGGGTGATGCCCACCAGTTCCGCCGCGGCCACAGCCCCGGCCGCGGCCCAGGCCGCCAGGAGGAAGTCCCGCCGTCGGATCAACCTCTCCAGGAGGCCAGCCCCTTCCGGGCTGCCTCCCTGTGCCTGCGTCATGCTCTGCTCGTCTACCGACATCTTCCTCAACCACTCCCGTCCGGAGTTGCCCTACCCTTCCGGCATGGCCCAGGGCCAGTACAGGCGCTCGCCCGGCCCCCGGAAGAGGAGCATGATGAGGGTCAAGACGACGAAACTGGTCACGAACACGGTGAAATAGGCGATGAGCATCTCCCGCCGGGTGGCCCCGTACCGTTTGAGGATGCGCCGCAGCCCCTCCAGGATGCCCAGGATGACCGCCAGGGGGACCAGGACCCCCGTCACCGTGGCCGAAGCGTTGGGGAACAGGCTGCGGACGCCATAGGTGCTGCTCAGGAACACCAGGACCGGCACCGTGATGGCCGTGGCCAGGGCGGTCCAGGCGGCGATGCGCCGGCCCCGCGGGCCGCTGAACCACACCCCCACGTCGGAGGTGTCGCGGTCCAGGTAGGGGATGGCCATGAGCAGGAGGGTGATGATCCCCGGCAGGATGATGGCCCCCCAGGCCGGGTGCAAGTGGAGGATCAGTTCCTGCACCCCCATCAGGTACCAGGCAGCCTTGGCCGGGTTCGGCGGGGCCTCGGGGTTGGCGAACTCCTCCAGGGGCGCATCCCGCAGCAGGGAGAGGACCAGGAGGAGGAGGGTCATGCCCAGCGCCCCCAGGAGTTCCACCAGCACCAGGTGAGGCCACGTCATGACCGTGTCTTCCGGCTCCTTGTCCACCAGGGGGCTCGTCCCCCGGGCCAGTTCCATCAGGCTGTAGGTCTTGGCCGGGTCCGGCGTGAAGGGCTGGGGCTCTTCGTGCCGTGCGGTCATGCCTCTCCCCCCTCCCCCGCGGCGGGCGGCGGCCCGGAGATGCCGCCATCCTTGCGGATGCGCCAGAAGTGCACGGCCAGCACCATGGCCGAGGCCACCGGCAGGATGAAACAGTGCAGGGTGTAGAAGCGGATCAGGGCCGGCTGCCCCACGGTGACGCCGCCCAGCATCAGGCGCTGGATCTGGGGTCCAACCAGCGGCGCGTAACTGGCGATGTTCCCCCCCACTGTGATGCCCCAGTAGGCCAGTTGGTCCCAGGGGAGCAGGTAGCCGGTGTAGGAGAAAGCCAGGGTGAGGAACCCGGCCACGATGCCCACGATCCAGTTGAACTCCCGCGGCCTCTTGTAGCCCCCGGTGTAGAAGACGCGGCAGAAATGGAGGAACACCGTCAGGACCATCAGTTCCGCCCCCCAGCGGTGCAGGTTCCGCAGGAGGCCGCCGAAGGGGACCTGGGACTGGATGCGCACGATGTCGGTGTAGGCCCGGGCCGTGGAGGGCACGTATTCCAGCATCAGGATGGCCCCAGTGATCCCCAGCACCAGGTACAGGAAGAAACTCAGCCCGCCCAGGCCGAAGGTGTAGGTGATGCGCACGCCGTGCTTGCGCACCCGCACGGGGTGCAGGTGCAGAAAGACGTTGCTGGTGATGACCAGGGAGCGGTCCAGGTCGTTGTTCGGCACCCCGTGGCGGAAGAAGGACCGCCACACGGCCGACTGGGTGACCACTTCCTTCCACGAACGCCTCTTCTTGGGCAAAAGCACCTCCGCCACCTCTACCTCCCCATAACTCGGAAAACACGAATGGGACGAATAAGACGAATCCCACGAATTCTTTTTTTATTTACACTCGTGCCATTCGTCTGATTCGCGTCATTCGTGATCCTCTTCCACTCTAAACACGAATGGGACGAATGAGACGAATCTCACGAATGCTTTTCTATTTACATTCGTGCCATTCGTCCGATTCGCGTCATTTGTGATCCTCTTCCACATTCGCGCCATTCGCCGATTCGTGTCATTCGTGATCCTCCTGTTCCACCACCTCCCTGAAGCGGAAGGCCTCCATGGTGATGGCCCCAGTGGGGCAGCGGCGCGCGCACAGGCCGCAGCGGATGCAGCGCGTCTCGTCCTTGATCATGGCCGTGCCCCGCTCCAACACGCCCGGCGGCCACCATCCCTTCTGGAACGCGGCCAGGGGCAGGCCGTAGCGGGCTTCCACCGCCGCCTCCAGCACCTCGTCCCCCTCTATGCGGTCCAGGCGCACCATCTTCAGGCACCGCTCCGGGCAGACGTCCACGCAGCCGCCGCAGAGGATGCAGCGGTCGCCGTGGAAGACGGTCTGCACCTGGCACTGGAGGCAGCGCCGAGCCTGCTCCTCGGCCACCTCCCGGGGGAAAGGCCCCTCCACCTCCGCCTCCAGGCTGCGCCGCTCCACCGGCAGGAGCGGGGGCTCCGTCCGCCGCAGGCGGTAGTACCCATCCGGCATGCGGTGGTCTGGGATCACGGAGAAAGCCCCGTCCAGGCGAACCCGCAGCCGCGTCCCCTGCAGGTAGGCGTGGATGGCCCGCGCTGCCCGCAGGCCGTCGGCCACAGCCTGGATGGCGATGAGGGGGCCCAGGCCCACCGCGTCGCCCCCAGCGAAGACTCCCGGAAGGGTGGTCTCCAGGGTGTCGGCATCGGCCACGGCCAGCGTGCCTCCGCGGGTTGCCTCCAACCCCTCTTCGTCGGCCAGCCACGAGAGGTCCGGGGCCTGGCCGATGGCGACGATGACCGTGTCAGCCTCCAGCAGGAACTCGCTCCCCGGGATGGGCTCCGGGCGGCGCCGCCCCGACGCATCGGGCGGGCCCAGGCGCATCCGCAGGCACTCGGCCTGCGCCACCCGCTGGCCCCCAGGGCCAGGAAGCAGCCGCACCGGGTTGGCCAGGAACTGGAACCGCACCCCCTCCCGCAGGGCCTCTTCCACCTCGCCGGGGGTGGCAGGCATCTCCGCCCGCGAGCGGCGGTAGATTACCGTCACCGCGGCCCCGGGGCCGGCCAGGCGGCGGGCGGTGCGGGCTGCATCCATGGCCGCGTTCCCCCCGCCGACCACCACCACCCGCTGGCCCACCTCCACCGCCTCTCCTGCGTTGGCCCGCCGCAGGAAGTCCACCGCCTGGACCACGCCTGGCAGGTCCTCCCCAGGGATGCGCAGGGCCCGGCCTCGGTGTGCGCCGATGGCCAGGAATGTGGCCGCAAACCCCTGCTCCCGCAGGTCCCGCAGGGCGAAATCCCGGCCCAGGCGCGCCCCGGTGTGCAGGTGGACCCCCAGGCTCAGGATGAAGCCGATCTCCGCCTCCAGCAGGTCCCTGGGCAGGCGGTAGGGCGGGATGCCGTAGCGGAGCATGCCGCCCGGCTCCTCCGCTGCCTCAAAGACGTGCACTTCGTGCCCCAGAAGGGCCAAGTCGTGGGCGCAGGAAAGGCCAGCCGGCCCCGCTCCCACGATGGCCACCTTGCCCCGCCGGAAGTCGCCGGCCTGCTGCAACTGCCCCAGGGCGCGGAGGTCCGTCCACCTCACCGAATCGGCCGCGCCCCGCTCCAGGAGCGCCTCCAGGTGGTGGCGGGTGAAACGGGGCGTCTCCACGCCGAACTGCTCGGCCACGAAGCGCTTGAGGGCGCGGATGGCGATGGGTGCATCCACCGCCCCCCGGCGGCAGGCAGCCTCGCACGGCGCATTGCAGATCCGCCCGCAGATGGAGGCGAAGGGGTTGCTCTGGCGGGCGATGGCGTAGGCCCGCGCGTGCTCGCCCCGGGCGATGGCCAGGACGTAAGCACGGGCGTTGGTGCCCGCAGGGCAGGCTGCCTGGCACTTGACCATCTGCTGGTAGGTGCGCAGGCTGGGCACCTCCACACGGTAGCGCAGCACTTCCCCTGCCCTCCCTCACCGACCAGGCACGGCCAGCGCTGCCTCACGCGCCTGGCGGAAGGCCTCCCCAGCGAGCGCTGGGTCCAGGTCCGCCCAGGCCGTGCCCAGGGCCCGCAGGGCCTCGGCCGCGGCAAAGGGCTCACCCAGGACCCACGCGGCGCGGGCATCCTCCAGGGCCTGGGCGAAGAGAGCCCGGCCCCGGGAAAGGTCCTGCGCCGCCGCCCGCACCGAGAGGTCCCGCAGAGCCTCGGCCCGCACCGCCCGGTCGGGGATGCGGCCAGCCACGTCCAACGCCTGTTCCAGGTCCACCGGGGCCCAGGCCAGAGCCAGGTCTCGCAGAGGAGAAGGGGCCTCCACGGTCCCGGCCCGCTCCGAGGCTGCCTCCAGCGCGCGCCGGGCGCCAGCCTGGTCCCCCCGCTCCAGGAGCACCTCGGCTATCCTCACGTACGCCTGCACCGCGGCGCTGGGGTCTGGAATGCCCGCCGCCACCTCCAGGGCGTGGGCTGCGTCGGCCGTAGCCCACGCCACGGCCACGTCCCGCTGGGCCAGGGCGCGGGGCTCCGGCCGCCCCACCTCGCCCAGGAGGGCCTCGGCTGCGCCGGGGTTGAGGTCCGCCCAGGCCGCCAGGAGGCTTGCCTGGGCCCTGGCCCGGTCAAAGGGGCGTGCGATGTGGGCAGATTCGTCCCACGCCTTCCGCAGCAACTCCTCCGCCCGGCCGGAGTCCTGGCCCCTCACCGCCAGGGCCACATCCCGCAGGCCCAGGACCCGCGGCTCCGGCAGCGCGGTGTCAATGGAAAGCACGCTCCCCACAGCCATCTCCAGGTCCAGGGGGGCCCAGGCCGCCGACCAGCGGACCAGGGCGTAGGCCGCGGTGAGGGAACTGGCGATGTCGTCCACTGCCTCCCGCGCCGCGCCCAGAGCCACGCGGTGCATGGCGTCCGAAGAGGGCCGCCAGGCCTCTGCCAGGGCCATAAGGGCCAGGAAGCGCCGGAACCCGTCGTCTACTTGGCTGGCCGCCTCCAGCGCCCGCGCGAAGGCTGCCTGGCCGCGGGCCGTGCCCGCCCACTCGCTCCCCAGGTGCGTCCACGTCCGCGCCTGGAGGAAGGGATCGTAGATGAGGTCCACCGTGGCCTCCGCCTGGTCCGCGTCCCACTGGCTCCAGACCACGGCGATGCCCGCCAGGTCCAGGTCCCGGTAGGAAGCCGAAGGCTCCTTGAGGGAATCTTGCACCGCCTGGCGCAGGAGAGCGTCGGCCGCCTCGCGGTCCACGCGGCTCCAGGCCTCGGCCGCGGCCCGCCAGCCCCAGGTGCGGTGCGCGGCGTCCCGGATGCGGTTCTGGAGGTAGGCCACCAGGGCCTCGTCCTGCTGCTGCCAGTTGAGCGCGCCCGTAGCCACGGCGCGCATGTCCGCCAGGTACTCGGAGCGAGCCTCGGCCAGGGCCTGCATGGCCTTCTGGGCATCACCGAACGCGGCCTGGGCCGCTGCCGGGTCCACCCGGGCCCAGTCCGCAGCGATCTGGGCCAGGACCCACCCCTTGGCCATGGTCCGCTCCGCCGCCTGAGCCGAGGCCTCGGCCTTGTCCACCGTGGCCTGGCGGACGGTGTCGCCCTGGGCCATGACGGCGTTGGGGTCTTCCCCAGCGCGGAAGGGCCAGAGGAAGACCGCCAGGGCCACGAGGGCGGCCAGGGCCACGCCCGTGGCCGCGCCAGCCCGCAGCCTGACCGCCCCACCCCGCGCCCCCGTGATGCGCCAGGCCAGGACCAGGCCCGACACGAGCACCAAGGTGACGGCCAGGGCAACGCCGTAGATCATGAGAAGGGTGCGGGTATCAGCCGCATCGTGGACGCGGGCGTAGACCTGGCTCCACTGGAGCCGCACCTGCCCCGCTGCCCCGGCGAACACCTCCAGGGCCTGGGGCTCCGACGCGAGGAGGGCTATGTACGCCTGCCGCCGCCGGGCCAGGGCCTCTTCCAGGGCCGCTGGCTTCTGGGCAGCCCCCTCTACCGCCTCTATCAGGCTCTCGGTGTAGAAAAGTTCCTCCCGCGCCCGCCGCAGCGTGACGCAGGGGTTCTCGGCCTGGGCCAGGATATCCCCCTGCCAGGCCTCCAGGTCCGCCGCCACCGGCCGCACGTGGCACTCCACGCAGCGGTTCCCCTCCCGCTGGTCCGCCCCCTTGACCACCGGCGGCTCCTCCGCGGCCGTCAGGGAGGCACCCCATACCGCCAGAAGGAGGATGAGCAAGCCCGCAATGGTGACCCCGCGTCGTCTCATCGGGTGACTTTCTCCCCCTTACAGCCGTTCGCCAATCCAGAGGACCTCGCCCTCGCGCCGGACCCGCAGCCTCTGGAGCGGGAGTTTGGGCGGCCCGGCCGTGGCCCGCCCCTCCGCGTCAAACTTCCCTTCGTGGCACGGGCAGCGGAACTCCCCCGTGTCCACCTGCCACTCCACCGTGCAGCCCAGGTGGGTGCAGACCAGGGAGAGGGCCTCCACCTGCCCGTCCGCGCCCCAGCGGACCCATACGGGCTTGCCAGCGTAGGTGACGACGAGATGCCCGCCTGGTGGCAGGTCCGCCAGGCGGAGGCGCGCCGGTTGCACCGTCCGCGGCGCGGCCAGGAACAGGCGGTGCAGCACTGCCCCCAGCCACCCCCCGCCCAGGGCCGCGGCCAGCCCGATGAGGAACGCCCGCCGCGAACGCAGCACCGGCGAGGCAGGCACGTCAGGTTCGCGCCCTTGCACAGAGGTCCCGTTCTCTCCGGACATCGCATTCTCCCCCCTTACCTCTTGACCCCCACGTAGTTGTGGCAGTTGTCGCAAGAGGTCTGGGTGTTGTGGCAGTACGTGCAATCCCCCTCCACGATCTCCCCGTTGTTGAGGGAGCGGAAATGGTTCCGCTGCCACCAATCCAGGGGGCTGTGGTACTCCGGGGCGGAGACGCCCGGGTCAAAGCGGATGGAGAGGGGCCCCGGTCCGTCCCGAGTGGGCTTCTCAGGCGGAGCGCACCCGGCCACAGCCAGGAGGACGAGGCCCAACGCCAGAAGCAGCGAGAACGCCTTCCTTTCCGTCATCCGCATCCCCCCTCACAGGATCAGGGCCCGGCCCAAGAGGTCGTGCACGCCCCCCACGCGGACCACCTCGCCATCCACCTCCACGCGCCAGTGCTTCATCACCTCGGGGAGCTGGGCCTTGCAGATGGCGCAGGGCGTGGCCACGTAGTTCGCCCCCACGTAGCGCACGGCCTCAGCGCGGGGCTTGCCCCCGGCCATGCGGACCTCCATGATCTCGTCGGTGAGGAGGCCGCCCCCCGCGCCGCAGCAGTAGGTCCTCTCGCGGATGGTGTCCGCTGGCATCTCCACGAAGCGGTTGCAGGTGGCGCGGAGGATGGCCCGTGGCTCCTCCAGCAACTGGCCGGCGCGGGCCACGTTGCACGGGTCGTGGTAGGTGACCAGGAGGTCGTCGTTGGCGCTCTTGTCAATCCGGAAGGCGCCGCGCCGGAGGAGGTCCCACGTGAACTCGCAGATGTGGATGGGATAGGGCACCTCCAGGAAGTCCATCGGCCCGTTCATGGTGTCGGTGAAGGCGATGCCAGCGCGCCAAGCGTGGCCGCATTCGCCCCAGACGACCTTCTTCACCCGCAGCATGCGGGCTGCGTCCAGGATGCGCTTGTTGACCTGCTTCAGGTTGCGGTAGTTCAGGAAGAGGCCGAAATTCCCCGCCTCGTTGCAGTAGGTGCTGGTGGTCCACGAGATGCCCGCGGCGTGGAACATCTTGGCGTAGCCGATCATGGTGTCGGTGTTGGCGAAGTTGTCGGCCGAGGGCGGCACCAGCAGGACCTCCGCCCCCTCTTCGTCCACCGGCAGGCGGATGCGCTGACCGGTCTCCTCGTAGAGTTCCTCCTCCAGGAACTCGCAGTTGTCCTTCCACGCCAGGGGCGGGATGCCCAGGTTGTTGCCCGTCTCGTAGACCTTGGCCACCACTTCCGTGACGTACTTGGTCGCCACGCCGATGGAGGCCATGATCTCCCGGGCGGCGATGGTGATCTCGGCGGTATCTATGCCGTAGGGGCAGAAGGCCGAGCAGCGGCGGCACTCGGAGCACTGGTAGAAGTAGGTGTACCACTCCCGGAGCACCTCTTCCGTGAGGGGCTCCGCGCCGGCCGCCCGGCCGAACAGCCGCCCCACAGGGGTGAAGTAGTAGCGGTAGACCTTGCGCAGGAGGTTCGCCCTCTGGACAGGCATGTTGTTGGGGTCGCCCGTGCCCAGGTAGAACTGGCACTTGTCGGCACAGGCCCCGCACTGGGCGCAGATGTCCAGGTAAACCTGGAGCGAGCGCATCTTGAGGAGCAGTTCCTGCAACTTATCCACGGCGCGCCGCTGCCAGTCTTCCACCCGCTCCTCCGGCAAGTGGATGGCCCGCATGTCCTTGGGCTTCGCCGCGTAGCACTGCCACTCAGCGGCCACGCCGGGCTCCAGAGGTGGGATGTCCAACCGAAAGGCCATACGCAACCTCTCTCCTCGCAACCGGCACCAGCCTCAGTCCACTGGGAAGTCCCAGGGGTTCAGGTGGCGCTTCCGGCGCACGTTGAAGCGCTGGTTCAGGGTCGGGCTGAAGAGGATGCCGATCATGTGCACCAACTTCCCGTAGGGGAAGTAGATCAGAAGCACCGCCACCAGGAAGAAGTGCAGAAGGAACACGGGATGCATGGGCGGTGCGGTGGGATTCAGGCTGAGCAGGCTGAGGATGAACGCCTTGACGTCCACCAGGTAGGCCCGGGCGTAGTAGTGCAGGATGAGCCCGCTCGCCCCGATGCCACCCAGGAGGATGAGGACCCCGAAGTCCAGGGGGCCGGTGAGGTAGAGTTCCCGGTCCCGCGCCAGCCGCCTCCAGAACAGGAAGACGACGGCCGCGGGCATCACGTACCCGGCATAGACGCCCCAGGGCTGCAGGTCCACCACCCACTGCGGCACCGGGTAGAGGAAGTACCGCAGGTGCCGCAGGAGCACCAGGAGGAGCGAGAAGTGGAACGTCAGGCTGCCCAGCCACAGGGGCAGGTCCGCCTGGAAGAGGTGCGGGAAGAGGAGCACCTGCCCGGCCATGCGCCGGACCACGCCGGCGTAGGTCGTAGGGCCTGGGGTGAGGGTGATCTTCAGGGGGACCGGCGCCCGCAGGAAGACGTAGAGCCGCCTCAGGAGCCCCAGCAGGAAGACCCCCGCCGCCAGGTAGCCCAGGCCCACGAAGAAATAGGCCACGGCATCGGTTGTCAGGTTGCCCGTCGCCATCCAGGCCTCCTGAAGAAGGGACGGATGTCCGGCGCGCTCCGGCAATGGGGCCAGCGGGCAGGTGGCGCGCCCTCTGGCCCCATTGCGCGGCGGCGAGCCGTGCTCACACGCAGCCGGTCGGTTTCGGCAGACCTGCCAGTTTGCAGGCTCCCTTGGCCGGCCCGGACGGGAAGAGTTCGTAGATGTACTTCAGGCTGAAGCCGGTCTCCTTGCACAGTTTCCGGATCATGGGCGCGATCCCGAACTGGAGGTAGTAATCCCGCAGGTAGCGGATCACCTTCCAGTGGTCGTCGGTCAGTTCGCCCTGGATCCCTTCCATCGGGGCGTAGAGGCGGGCGAACTCCTCGCTCCACTTCTCCGGCTCCTGCAGGAAACCGTCTTCATCCACGACGTAGGTCTTCCCACCCAGTTCAATGGTCGGCATCATCTACCTCCTTTCCGACCTGCCTTCCAGGACAGGCTCAGTCCTTCTTCTCGGGGAGTTGGACGAACGTGGCTCCCCCAAAGGAGACGAACTCCAGGGTGCCCTCGTTCACCAGCTCTCGGATGGCCTCTTTGACCAGCCTGTGGTCCAGGTCCATGCCCTTGGCCACATCCCGGGTGGTCATCTTCTTGTTCTTCTCCTTGAAGAAGGCCACCACCCGCTCCTTCAACTCCTCCGTCACTTCTTCTGCCATCGTCTGGCCCTCCTTGTCCCTGCGCTGGGACTAGTACTTGAAGGTCGCCGCCGTCCTGAAAGTGTCAATGGCCAGGTCGTAGTCGTCAATCAGCTGTTCCTTGAAGGGGATGCCCGTCAGTTCAAAGAAGCGTTCCCAACCGATGCGCTCAATCCACTCGCCCATCCGCTCGTGCTTGCGGGCGTGCTTGGCCCAGGTCTCCAGGATGTTCCTGACGGCTTCCACGGTCTCGGGCCAGCGGGGCGGGTTGTTGGGCAGGTAGGGGATGACCAGGCGCGAGAACATGGGTGGCTTGCGCGCGTTGGACACCTTGCCGCCCACCCAGATGGAGACCCCATCGCCGTCCGGGTCCGCGATGGGCATGGCCGGACACATGGTGTAGCAGTTGCCGCAGTACATGCAGCGTTCCTCGTTCACGGTGACGCTCTGGCGCTTGGGGTCCGGCCGGATGGCCCCCGTGGGGCACGCGGCGATGACGTTGGGGATCTCGCAGATGTTCTTGAGCCGGTCGTGGTCAATCCGCGGCGGCTTGCGGTGGATGCCGGTGATGGCGATGTCGGAGCAGTGGACCGCGCCGCACATGTTCAGGCAGCAGGCCAGGGAGATGCGGCACAGGGCCGGCAGTTCCATGCTCTCAAAGTAGGGCAGGAGTTCGTCCATCAGGGCCTTGACGATGCCGGAGGCATCGGTGGCCGGGGTGTGGCAGTGGATCCACCCCTGGGTGTGGACGATGTTGCTCACCGAATGGCCAGTGCCACCCACCGGCCAGCCCTTGGCCTTCAGTTCGTCCAGGAGGGGCTGGACCTTCTTCTCGTCCGAGAGCAGGAACTCAATGTTGTGGCGGCTGGTGAAGCGCAGGTGCCCCTCGCAGTAGCGGTCGGCCAGGTCGCAGATCTCCCGGACGGTATCGGTGCTCAGCAGGCGGGGCGACCCAACGCGCACCGTGTAGAGGGCCTCGCCCGTCTCGCTCACGTGCTTGAGGACGCCAGGCCGCAGCCGCTCGTGGTAGCGCCACTTGCCGTAGTTCCGTGCGATGATGGGCGGGATCATCTCCCGGTAATCGGGGGGCCCGAAATCTGTCTTGGCCATGGCTTATTTCACCTCCTCGGGATCCCAGAAGTAGTACGGGTTGGCCCTGGGGCGGAAGACCATCTGCGGCACAGGCTTGAGGCCCACAGCCTTCAGGAAGTTCCGCATCCCCAGCCGGCGGATCAGTTCGCCCACGCGCTCCCGCATGCGGGCGTTCTCATCCCACCAGTCCCAGATCTTCTCCATGAGTTCCTTGAGTTCCGTGTAGGGCGGTTCCACCTTCATGAAGGGGACGATCACCCAGCCCATCTGCGCGCCGTGGACGATGGGCGCTTTCCCACCGATGAGGACCGCCGCTCCCCGGTCCTTGCCGGGCCGCAGAGCCTTGGGCATCAGGTTGATGCAGTGCATGCAGTGGTTGCACTCCCGGTCGTTGATGCGCAGCGTCTGCGTCTGGGCGTCCCAGGACATGCACTCCGTGGGGCACAGGTCCACCACCTCAGCCTGGATGTCCAGGCCGTTCTGGGCGTACTCCCGCACTGCGTCGGCGTCCACCTGGATGTTGTCCCGCCACACGCCGATGATAGAGAGGTCCGAGCGGGCAATGGAGGCCACGCAGTCGTTGGGGCAGCCGGCGATCTTGATCTTGAACTTGTAGGGCCACATGGGCCGGTGGATCTCGTCCTGGTAGGTCAGGGTGATCTCCCGGCAGAGGTCCAGGGTGTCAATGCAGGCGTACTCGCACCGGGCCGGGCCGACGCAGGCGCTGGGCGTGCGCAGGTCGGAGCCGGAGCCGCCCAGGTCAAAGCCGATCTCCGCCAGGTCGTCAAAGCAAGCCTGCAGGTGCTCCGTGGGAGCACCCAGGAGGATGATGTCGCCGGTGCTGCCGTGGAAGTTGGTCAGGCCGCTGCCGTGCTTATCCCACACGTCGCACAGGGCGCGGAGGGCCTCCGTGGTGTAGAACCAGCCGGTAGGCTGGTTGACCCGGAAGGTGTGGAAGGCCTCCACAGCGGGGAAGAGGTCCGGCCGGTCGGAGTAGCGGCCGATGACGCCGCCGCCGTACCCCATCACCCCCACGATGCCGCCGTGCTTCCAGTGGCCGACCTTCTCCTTATAGGAGAGTTCCAGCTGGCGGAGGAGGTCCATGGCGGCTGGCTTCTTCTCACCGGCCCGCTTGATCTCCTTGACGAAACTTGGCCACGGCCCCTTTTCCAGGTCGTCCAGCAAAGGGGTTTCTGATTGGGTCATCTCCTTACACCTCCGTTGAGTTCGTCCTTGGCCTTTGCCCCTTTGGGCAGGAAGCCGCAACAGCCCTTCCAGGCCCGGCCTTCGGAGCCTGGCGTGGTGACCCACGCCATCCCATAGTGTACCACGGAGAAGGGCTTCCGGGCATCGGGCGAGCATTCTATTTTCCCCTAAGACTTTGCTTAACTGCGGAGAGGGAGGGAAGCCCGAAGGCCGGGGGTGAGGGCAGGTCCCGCGCCCGATTTCCTCCATCAGGCCCCTTGTGCTATACTTGCTCCCGCACGCGATCCCCTTTCCACACCTGTGCGGGAGGCGGGTATGTCCATCGGACCCAATACCCAACGGCTCCTTGAGGAAGACCTCCTCCGGTGCCCGGCCTGCGTGACCGATCCGGAGCGCCGCCAGGCCGAGCAAGACCCGGGGCGCCTGGCCCTGGTCCACGATGCCTGGCTGGTCTGCCAGAGCCCCGGCTGCGGTCGGAAGTACCCCATCCGGAACGACATCCCGGTCCTCCTCATCTCCGAGGGCGATCGGTACCGAGACGTCTCTGTGGAGAACCTGGGCAAGCCGTGAGCGCCAGAAGGCCTGTGGCCCTGTCCCTCTTCCTGGTGGTGGCAGCCCTCCTCGGGGGGCTCTTGCCCACCGCTGCTTCGGCAGATGAGCCCATCCTCATCCGCGCCCTTCCCCCGGAGGTGCACTTCGCCGAGAAGGTCGTCTTCCAGGCGGAGGCGGAGTCCTCAAGCCCCATCCGCTCGGCAGAGGTGCTTTACGGGGAAGCCGGCGAGCGGGTGCGGGCCCGCGCTGCCGCAGAGTTCACGCCGGGCACCCGCATCCAGGCCACCTACACATGGAAGTTGGAGCCTGGGGACCTGCCGCCAGGGGCGACCATCCAGTACACCTGGCGGATGGAGGACGAGGCCGGGAACAAGGTGACGAGCGCTCCCCAGACTTTCACCTACCTGGACGACCGGTTTGACTGGCGCGAGGTGTCCGCAGGCCCCATCACCCTGCATTTCTACGACCTGCGCGAGGCCGAGGCCCGCCGCCTCTTGGATGCTGCGACCAGGGCCCTGGAGCGCCTGGAGCGGGATGTGGGCGTCACCCTGACCCGCCCGGTGCACATCTGGACCTACAAGACCAGCGCGGACATGCGCCTGGCGATCCCTTCTCGGAGCAAAGCCTTTGACGAGCGGGTCCTCACCCTGGGCATGGCCATGTCCGAGGAGACGCTCGTCGTCCTCGGCACTGCGCCGGACGTGGAGATGGTCATCGGCCACGAACTGAGCCACTTGGTGGTGGGCCTGGCGACGCGGAACCCCCTGGGCGGGCTGCCCCGGTGGCTGGACGAGGGGCTGGCCATGTACGCGGAGGGCGACCTGCCCCCGGCCAACCGCCAGGCCCTGGAGCGCGCCGTGCGCGAAGGCACCCTGATCTCCGTGCGCTCCCTCTCCGGCTACACCGGCGACCCCGAGCAGGTGGACCTCTACTACGCGGAAGTCTACTCCGTGGTGCAGTTCCTGTTGGAGCGGTACGGGCGGGACCGGATGCAGGAGTTCCTGCAGCGCTTCAAGGAGGGAACCTACCAGGAAGAGGCCCTCCGGCAGGTGTACGGCCTCTCGCTGGAGGAACTGGATGCCGCCTGGCGGGAGTGGCTGGGGGCGAAGCCTGTCGTTGCTCCCCCGGCCCAGGGAGGGCAAGGAGCCCAGACTGCCCCCCAGGGAGGCCCCTGCCTCGCCGGGCTTCTGCCCCTCGGCCTCCTGGCCCTCGGCCTGAGGGGCCAACTCCGCCGGGCCCGCTAACCCGGGAAGCAAACGGCCGGCTGCCCAGAGGGGGGCAGCCGGCCAGGCGCTGTGCGGGGCGAGAATGCGCTCAGTCGTCCAAGAGGCTGATGAGGTCCCCGCGGTGGCCTTCCAGGAGGTGGGCCACTCGCTCCACGTCCTCCTCCCCGATGGGCGGGCGTTCCAACGCCTCTTCCCATTCCTCCAGGGTCATCTCGCCCACCACGGTGGCCCGGTGAGGCTCCCCTGTGTGGAGCAGGACCACCACCAGTTGGTGCATGTCGCAGTGTTCGCAGTAGCCCACGAGGAGCCAAGCGTCCTCGTGGCGCGCGAGGATCTCAATCTGCTCGGGGTCGTAGGGCTGCCGGCACGAAAGACACCCCACGCCAGAGACCAGTTCCAGCAGTTCGTCCAGCCACGCTGGCTCATCGGAGAGGCTGGGGTCCTCATCCAGCGGCGCGTTGCCCTGCATTGCTCTGGCTCCTTCCGAAGCGGATGGGCGTCCTGGGGCGCTACGCCTCGCGTTCCACCACGACCTTGACCTGCGAGACCACGTCGCCGTGCAGTTTCACGGTGACGGTGTGCTCTCCCAGTTCCCGGATAGGGCGCTCCAGGAGCACCTTGCGCTTGTCCACTTCCAGGCCGGTGGCCTCCTGGATGGCCTGGGCGATGTCCGCACTGGTGATGGACCCGTAAAGCCTATCCCCCTCGCCGGCGCGCGCCTTGAAGGTGAGGGTCTGCTGGGCCAGTTTCTCGGCCAGTTCCTCGGCCTCCTGCTGGAGCCGGCGCGTCCGCTCCGCCTCGGCGATCCGTTCCTGCTCCGCCTGCTTGATGGCCCCTGGGGTGGCCACGGCGGCCAGGCCCCTGGGGATGAGGTAGTTCCGGGCATAGCCATCGGCCACGTTCTTGATGTCCCCGGCTTTGCCCAGCCCTGGCACATCCTTCCTCAGCACGACCTTCATAGGCCCACGTCTCCTCAGGTGGAGTGGCCCATGCACGTCCGGGGCCTCCGCTACCCCCATGATACCGCAAAAGCGCCGAAACGCCAAATGGCGAGCCCTCCCTCACGCCAGGCCCGCCCTCGTCTTCGCCTCCGCCAGGAATTCCGCCATGCGGACCGGCCGGCCGCGCACCGCCGATTCGTTGGCGGCCAGGGTGATGGCCAGGCTGACCAGCCCCTCGTCCATAGGCGTTTTGATGAGGTCCGGGCGGCCCTGGGCGCAGGCCTGGACGAAGGCGCGGTTCACGTGCTCGTGGTGAGGGGCCTCCTCCAGGAGGACGCGGGTCTCCTTGGGCGTCTGGATCTCCAGTTCCTTCGGGCGGATGCGCAGTAGGAGGTCCCGGGCGATGATGTCCACCGAGGGCTCGTCGCGGACGGTGTAGAAGAGGGCATAGGTGGAATAGACGGAGCCGACGGTGCCGTTGGCGCAGCGCAGGGTGACGGCGTAGCCATCCCAGTTGTTGAACTCGCCGGGCGGGTAGGCGCGCTCGCTGTAGGCCGCGTAGACCTCCTCCACCTCACCCCCGAAGTGGCGGCAGAGGTCCACCAGGTGGGTCACCTGGTCCACCATCTGGCCGCCGCCCTCGTGGCGGTCCCGCAGCCACTCAATGGGCGGCTTGCTCCAGTACCAGTGGGCCACCACCAGGGAGACAGGCTTGCCCTGGAGGAGGCGTTCGGCCTCCGCAAGGAAGGGGACGTAGCGCCAATGGTAGGCGACGCAGCCGATGACGCCGGCCTGGCGGACGGCCTCGGCGGCGCGGTAGGCATCGGCCAGGTCCATGGTGAAGGGCTTTTCCACGAAGATGTGGCACCCCTTGCGTGCCGCGTTCAGGACGATCTCGGCGTGGGTGCGGGTGGGGGTGCAGACGTAGACGGCGTCCAGGTCCTCCGCGGCGAGCATGGCCCGGTGGTCGGTGTAGGGGCGGGCCTTCCACTTGGCGGCCATCTTCTCGGCGCGGTCGGGGAGGATGTCGCAGGTGGCGACGATCTGGGCTTCGGGTATCTTCTCCAGGAGGCCGGCGTGGACGTTGCCCATGCGTCCACAGCCCACCATACCGATGCGGACGGTTGCCATGGTCCCCTCCTTGGGCAGGTTGGTTGGGATAGGCCGCGGGAGCCCGAGGGCGGGCGGTAGGGCCCGCGGCCCACGGTTTGTAACCGTTTTCGGATGATAGCACCAAGGGGGGAAGGTGTCAAATGGGGCAGCGTGCGCCCATTTGACACCCGGCCTTTTCAGGAACCCCGGGCAACGCGGCCCTGCCGCCTGCTCCCAGCCCAAGGGCGAGGTCTTCCCTACCGCGCCACGATGTTCACCAGGCGGCCCTCGGCGTAGATGACCTTGACGATTTCCTTGCCCTCGGTGTGGCGCTGGGCACCGGGCGTCGCCAGGGCCAGCCGCTTGGCCTCTTCCTCGGAGATGCCGACGGGCACCTCCACCTTGTCCCGCACCTTGCCGTTGACCTGCACCACCAGAGTGATGGTCTCCTCCTTGGCCAGTTCGGGGTCCCACGTGGGCCAGGCCTGCTGGTGGACGCTATAGGGGCCGCCCAGGTGGGCCCACAGTTCCTCGGCGATGTGGGGGCAGGTGGGCGCCAGCATCAGCACCAGGCTGCGCACCGCCTCGTCCCACGCCTCCGTCTTGTAGACCGCCGTCTCCTTGGCCCGCACCAGGGTGTTGTTGAAGGCCATCAGGGCCGAGAGCATGGTGTTGAACCGGAAGGCCTCCATGTCCTCGGTGACCTTCTTGATGGTCTGGTGGGTGGCGCGGCGCAGGGCACGGACCTCCTCCTCGGCGGGCTTCCCCTGCGGCGCGGGCTGCTCGTCCATCACCACGTTCCAGACGCGGTTCAGGAAGCGGTAGACGCCCTCAATCCCCCGGCTGCTCCAGGGGCCGCCCTCCTCCCACGGCCCGATGAACATGAGGTAGGCCCGCACCGTGTCCGCCCCGTACTGTTCCACCACGTCGTCCGGGGCCACCACGTTGCCGCGGCTCTTGCTCATCTTCTCGCCGTCCTCCCCCAGGATGGTCCCCTGGTTGAAGAGGCGCAGCATCG